>Ga0224557_1003643_pt1 | contig 11832 bp, 14 predicted proteins | sample 714S31014metaG_FD_180677 | JGI IMG/M metagenome (GOLD analysis project Ga0224557, IMG submission 180677) | Peat soil microbial communities from Stordalen Mire, Sweden - 717 S3 10-14 | ecosystem: Environmental > Terrestrial > Soil > Wetlands > Peat | place: Sweden: Norrbotten County, Stordalen... | reverse complement strand
CCACGCCGATAGTATGAGAATCGGACCGAACTGACAGGCGGCCAAGAGACCGACGTCTAACCCGCTTCCCGTGATCTTGAGCACCAACAGGACGAGCGCCACATTGGTGAGCCAATTTCCCGTGTTTGAAATCAGTTGGCCAATGAAGAACAGCCGGAAATTGCGGTTCCTAAGGGAGAGAAAGGTCTTGCCAATGGCCCGGCTCAGGCGTGTGAGGCCGAGATTCTGGGGTGGGCCCGGGCTCACTCGGCTCCTAGCCAGAAGTAAGGGTAGGGAGAGCAAATGACCCAGGCTTGGGCGGGGCAGATCCTGTGCCTCAACATTTCCCCTGGGGCTGGTTGTCCGGAGCGGTGGCCGGCGTCCCCCTTGAGCCCGAGGCAGACATGCAACCTTCGTGCTCGACCAGACGCTGGAATGACTGGGTTCGCCGCCGTGGGAACGCCTCGTCTTCGCGCGCGGCCTTTCCCCAAGCCCAGAAGCCGTGGCCTAGCCAAGCTGCCCGCCCGCCGCATCGCCCCATCGGCCACGACCGCCCTTTGGATTCCCGAGGGATTTGCACAGCAGCAGGCTGCGGCTGACATCAAGTCGGCGCGAATCTGGCTTGGCGGGCTTGTCATCATGATGTCCAAAAACATCGGGCCAGTCTAGCGCATCATCGTTCATACCCACAGCATCTGGGGCGAGTTCTCACATCGCGGGGAGGTACATCTCTCCAGTTCACGCCGCCCACCGGAACAAATGCTCAGGCTCTCGTTTTTGTTCATGGCTCAACTGGGTAGCACTGACCCATGCAAGAGCAGACTCAGCCGAGGAGGCCTGGTGATGACCCGGTTCAAATGCAGTATCTGCGGCTACGTTTACGACGAAGAGAAAGGTGAAAAGAGCCAAGATATCTCCTCAGACACCCCTTTTGAGGACCTGCCCAGCGACTGGTTGTGCCCGGGGTGCAAATCGCCACAGTACAACTTCGAGGAGGCGGAAGGGTAGCCCTTAAGGTTGCACTTATTCCGATTTACGCCACCATCCGGCGGTATTCACTAATTAGTCCGCCCGATCTTGGAACCCGAACTATCTCACCGTCGCCGCGGTTTGCGCGTGGCTTTTGTTCCGGCGTCTCAAGAGACAAGCCCCGATGAGGGCGTTTGCACTCGCCAACGGGAAACTTGACCATGTCGTTCACGGAATAGTTGAACCCTTCGGCCGCTGGGCGTGCGAAATGCCACCTTTGACGCATCGGCGCGGCGAGTGTTTTGGGCAAGAAGCACCCATCGAATTGGTACGGGAATGGGTCTTCTCTGGGCAGGGAGCCCGAAATACGGTGGGAGGTCACTGTTCCGGTTTATCGGCAAGCGCGATCGAAAACTTCAGCTGTTGATGACGAGAACCTGACCCGTAGAGCAAGTCTCAAGTATTCTCGCCGCGAGCCTCGGCTCAAAAGAAGGCCCCTCCCCGGCCGTACTCCAAGGAGGGGCTGCAGAAGGAGACGAAACAGGGGTGAAACTGTGCCCCTGTTTCCTCTTCACCCCTCCTAGACGTGGCGTTGTAACGCCGGGTGAGGGTGCAACAGAAAAGGTAATCTACTTATATGCCAGCTTCTTGTATGGGTCAACCGGAGAAGAGTGGCGTATAGACCGACACAATCTGGTAATTTGCTGCAATGATCCGCGAGTCAGCGCCACAGAGATATCCCGAAGGGTACGTTTATTCTGATTCACGCCGCAATTCGGTGATATTCATTGATCAACCCTCTGAGCTTGGCCACGCGCCCTACCTCTTGAGATGACGTTCGCCGAAGACCAGGGTGCGATCCAAGCACCCTGCCTGGCGGTCCTTGCGAAACGCTAGGCAAAAGCGTTGGCGTTGGGCGCCTGCACGGGCCTCTGGATCACGCGCACGCCTTCCGAGCGGAATACCTCATCAAATGGTCCCGAGTACTTCGCGTCGCGGTCACGGATCAGGAACTCGGTCTCCGCCAGGTGGTCCTCAACCGCCAAGTTGCGCGCTTGTTGTGTGACCCATGTAGAACCCGGATTCGCGGTGACTCCGGCTAGATGCACCTCGCGGGTGGAGAGTTCGATAAAGAACAGCACATAGAGGGTCTTCAGCCTAACGGCCTCGATGCAGAAGAAGTCGCAAGCCCCGATGCCGGCGGCTTGTTGGGTCAAGAATTCTTTCCAGGGGCCCCTCTCGTCGTGGAGCCGGCGGGAGCCCATTGCGACGAAGCACAGCAGAGATCCCGGTTGCCGAAACAAAGACCCCGAGTTTCCTGAGTTCCCCTTGAATGCGCCGGTAGCCCAAGCGCGGATTCTTCTTTGCCAGTCGGATGATAAGAGTCGTGGTCTCAGGGACAATTGGGATGGCGATTGTGGCGGTAAGTCCATTTGCGTCTGACGAGCTCCCGGTGCCAGCGAATTACGGTCTGCGGGGAGACCGGGAAAGAACGCCACATGTTGTGCGGCAAGAGCCCCACTCGCCGCCGCAAATGGGACCCGATTCCGACGCTTGAGCCGTGGGCGCCGGCTTCGTGAAAGCACACGGAGATGACGGCGCAGGACTAACAACTCAACAGCGCGAGCGACATCGTCACGGTCACCGCTCGCAGATCGCGACGTTCTCATCAACAACATCCTAGACGCTGACGGCGTCGCCTTTGCGTCGCCCGCCCGCTCTTCCGGCTAAATCGAGCGGAAAGAAAAAAATAACGCGGCGGTTCTTGTACATGCAAAAGCATGAATTACTACACAAGACGCGCTTCATCTATCCGATCACCGCGCCGAAAGAAAAGCTAGCAAAGCGCTGCGGACATCGGTGACTTTTTCAGGGGGCAGCTCATGAAAAACCGTCCAGATTCGGCAAGGAGCAGGCGGGCGCACGAGACGCCCACGTGCCTAAGGGTGATCGTCGCTTTGCTGGGAGGTTTTGTGGCGCCCGCTCCGTTTGGTCTGTGTTCGCTCGCCGGTTGGGCGCCGGGAATAAACCAGATGGTTCTCGCACTGACGCTCTCTCTCGCCGCAGGGGCGTTCATTGTCTCATCTATAGTCACAGACAAGCCTCGCTGGCTTCCGGGTGCAGGGTTTGGGTCCGCTGTGTGGTTTGTTGTCGTGGGAGCCATCCTGTTCTTTGGAGTTCACGCTCAGGGCAATGAGGTGACCTTTAGTCCGATCGCCGGAATTCTGCTTCTAGCCGCAGCCGCAGGAGCTTTCGTGGGCGCCATAGGAGGTCTCATGGGGGAGCTGACCGGACTTGCCTTGACCGAGGAAGGGGTGGCTTCGCGCTCTCGTCTCAAACCTTGGCACCTCGGAGTAGCCGTTTTGGTCATCGATGTGATGGCTTACGAAGTGATCGCGTTGACAGCCTGACTGACTGTTTCTTACATCTATCCTCATGCCGCACCAAGAAATGTCGTTTGCGCCGAGAGATTGGGAGGGATCATCCACAATGTCAGCCATGCTGCCATCTTCGAAAGTTGCTGAGTGCATCGGGGAGCCCCCCATCGATATCTCCTCGACTGGCAGGGAGGCAAATCCCTTTGCGAACCCCAGCAAGGAGCTGGCGGAAATGATCGTAACCGCTATGTGGCGGAAGTGCCAGCACGAGAAGATCGGCATCAATTTACTTGAGTACGGAGTGGCTCTGCCGTTCGGCTACTCGGCTCCTAAGGAGTGGGTCGAGGAGATAAGGGCAAAGGGGCGTTTGAGCGAGTCGACTCGCGTTCCCCCTTGCATCGAGATGGCTGTCTGCGGCGAGCGGGGCAGAGGGCACAGGGCCCAAACTGAAGGGTGCACCTATTCTGATTCACGCCCCCGATCCGGATAAACGTCCCTCTTGCGATGTGGCATTTGAGGGGTGGATCGGGGTTTTTGCACCCTTCAGTAGCTTGCGGCATCTGGCGATTGCAGCCGCAGTAGCAAGTCTTCTGGCCCTCGCCTTTCCCGTCGCCTCATGCAGCGGAAGTCTTCATTCGTCAAGCGCTATTGCCGTGTCTGTTTTCAAAGGCCCAACCGATGCTGCCGCGGGGAGCATTTGTAGGCATGACTCAAAGCAAATCCGAAGGCCACACCAGGTTTGCCTGTAGCAATTTCTCGAGCGTCTCACAACTTTCGCGGAATATCTCTCGGTCCAACGACTCAGCGACTTCGAGAAGATTACGAGTGGCTTCCTCCGATAGCAGCGAAAACTCATGGACTTGGTCCGCGTTCATGATGATCTCGCCGGACCGGAAACACTCTGGACAACGCATCACGACAGACCACAGCTTCTCGCTGAGCTGTGTCCATTCCACGGCCTGGATCAGGGATGAGGAGCACTCCGGGCAGAGGAAGTCGGGGCACTGTGCCTCGGCAGCATTGGTCTGGTCGTGAAGCATCCGCTTTTTCTCCCAGGTCAAATTCTTGTTGTCTCAGCTCTCTATTCGGCAAATGACCCGTAATCATGAGCTTTTCTCTGCAGGAACATTCGGCTGGTTAACGAAGTGTTGCCTTAACCCTGATGTCACGACCCACGCACGTCTTCATCCCGTTACGTCTGAAGTGAGGCCGACATGTTCGATTTCATGCGAGAACTGCTCACCATCGACGCGAGCCGGGAGGCTGCGAACTTCGGGAATGTCAAGCTTCTGCTCGATCGCATTTGCGAGCACAATCTCTATCCGCGCATCCTCACCATCGAAGAGGGTGTGAATGAGCCCGAGTGCGTCGCAGACGGCTCCAAGCTCCTGCAGTTTGGTGCGAACAATTACCTAAGCCTGTCGAACTGCCCCGAGGTGAAGGCGGCGGCTATCCGCGCCATCGAAGAGTTCGGCGTGGGTCCCGGGGGGTCGCGCCTTATGAGTGGGAACGTGACCGTGATTGAGGAGGCGGAGAGGCGTATCGCCAATCTAGTAGGCATGGAGGACTGCCTGACCTTCCCCACAGGCTACATGGCCAACGTCACCGTCTTTAAGACCCTGATGAATCCCTTGCTTGGACGGCTTCCCTATCGCCGGGCCGATGGAGCCATATTCGTCGACGAGTATGTTCATGGATCGATAATCGACGGTTGCGAGTTATCCCGTGTCCGCTTGGTCAAGTTCAAGCACAACGATCTGGAGGACTTAAGAGGCAAGTTGGATGAGCACGAGGCCGCCTCCAACAAGTTGATCGTGACCGAAGGGGTCTACTGCCTTGAGGGTGAAATCATCGACATTCCCGCCTACGTCGAGGTCGCGCGAACGTATGGGGCCAAGCTCATGGTGGACGACGCCCACGCCGTTGGTGTGATCGGCTCGCAAGGAGGGGGATCTCCCGACTATCACGGCTGTGCCGACGGCATTGACATTCTCATGGGATGTATGGATAAGGCGATGGGGGGGACCGGCGGATACTTGTGCGGCAGCAAGACCCTAATCGACTTCCTTCGTATCGGCGCCAATTCCAGCGTCCTTTCCTCGGCTCTCACGTGTGCCATGGCAGGCGCGATGATCACCGCGATCGACCTCATTGAGAACGGACAGGACCTCCGAGAGGGGCTTCGCGACAAGTCCCGCTACCTGAAGCAGGGGCTGCGGGGTGTCGGCCTGACGGTGCTTGGAGCAGACGACATACCATCGGTGCCGCTGTTCATCGGCGACGAAGGGCTGGGCATGGCTTTTGCAGAGGGCTTGAGGGAGAAGGGTATCTTTTGTCCGGTGATGCGCTGGCCCGCAGTGCCCACGGGCAGGTCTCGCTTGCGCTTGAGCCTCATGGCTTGCCATGAGCAAGCTCACCTCGACCGGCTGATCGCGGCCTGCCGGGAGACGGGGCGCGAGCTCGGGATACTCGACAACTCCGGACTCCGCTTAGGCGGCGGTCCCCTCTTTCCTGAATACATAGACAAGGGGATGAAAACCCACCTGCAAGTAGAGAAGGGTCAAGACGCGGATCCGAAAGTCCTTCCTTTTCTCTCTCGGGTAGGTGGCGAGCAGGCTAAAGCCGCACTCCCGGGCGAGACCGACGAGTCTTTCCTCTGCCGCGGCCGGACAGGAAATCACGAGCAGTCCGTCGTCAGTCAGGAACCGCCCCGACTCGCGGAATAGCCTGGGAATTAGCGTTGCCGAGGATGCCCATTTCCGGGTAGGATCAGCCAGTTCGAAGTTCACCCAGGGTGGGTTGGAAATAACCACATCAAACGTGCCCCTCACCTCTTGAAAGCCGTCGCTACGGGCAACGCTAACGTTCTCTAGTCTCTGGGCGGCCAGGTTGATCTTTGTGTTCTGGACAGCCTCAGGGCTTACGTCAACGGCCGTCACGTGCCTGCTTTTTTGGGCGGCGTAGAGTGTGATTATCCCGGAGCCACACCCTATTTCTAGGACGTTCTTCCCGGGCGGCACGTACTCAGCGACGACCTGCTCGTTACCTAAAGGCCGGCAGACCGAGGGAAACACTGTGAAGGCCCGCCCGTCCACCTTCGCTGCTGGTACCAGCCGATTAAGAAGCGCGGTGTAGCGATAGTAGCCACGGAAAAAACTAGACAGGAACGCGTCCCGAAAAGAGAACATGTTGTCGTCACCCCCTCTTCCGCCCCAGGCCGCCCGAGGCCTGAAACGGAGCACGGAATTGCCCCACTTTGACAGACACCAAAATCACGCTGCATAGCACTGTACCTGATTCCCCTGTTCGAAGACCACGGGAGCAAGCATGCCGAGAGAACTGTGCCGGCGTCGCCGGTGTAGATGGTGTGGGGCACGTCTATTCCGATTCACGCCCCCGATCGGGATAAACGTAGCCCACAGGACTCCAAGATCAAACGCAATGTCACCTCTTAAGGTCGGTCTGATTCCCGACTAAGACGCACGGCTCGCTCTCGGAATTCGGTTGAATGCCTGGAGCCTTTCATGGATACGGACTCCTTCCTCTGAGATTTCACAGAATGCCAGAAACGGAGCCTCCGTCAAACAGCGAAGATAGTGGCGTGACACTGCATAGGAACGTCCCGGATTCCCGCCCGAGCCAGGGCGCGACTAAAGGTTCGCCTGGCGAAAGCCGACAGTAGAATTGGCGAGGTGTTTCGGCTTGTCTGGTTTATCGAAGTCCCAATCGGTGGTGCTTTGGAGTAGCCCATGATCTGGCAGTCTAATCCCTACGTCTACCTCATGCTCTTCGCCGGTGCCATTTCGCTGTCCGTGGCGAGCTTCATTTGGCGCCGGTGCTTCGCTTCAGGCTCCCTTCCCCTGGCCGTTGTGAACATTGGGGGGGGCATCTGGGCGGGATTTACTGCGCTTCAAATGGCCTCCGCCACTCTGGGAGCCGCAGTCATCTTTCACAAGTTGTCTTACTTCGGAATGGATCTCATCGGCATTGCTTGGTTTGCTTTTGCTGCCCAGTACACGGGCCATGAAAGATGGGTCACCCCGAAGAAGCTCGTCGCCGTTGCCATTGTGCCTTTTACCACCCAGATTCTGGTGTGGACCAGCCCGTACCAGACCATCCTATGGAAGGCGCTTGCCTTTGGAACGACTGGATCCTTCGCGGTTCTGCGCGAGACCCCCGGGCTCTGGTGGTGGATCGACTCCATCTATAACTATGGTTTGCTTGGGATCGGCGTAATCATGTTCTTCTTCCTGTTTGTGCGAGAGCCCGGGGTATATCGACGCCAGGTCTCGGCCGTTCTGGCCGCAGTGCTCGTGCCCCTGGCTGTCGACTCTATATACACATGGGGATTACCAAGAGCAGAGCCCGTGGATCTGGCTCCTATCTGCTTCGTTTGGGTGGGGCTGGTCCTTTACTGGGGCTTCGCTCGCTACCAACTGCTGGATGTCACTCCTGTCGCCCGGGAATTCGTTGTTAGGCACCTGGGAGACAGCCTTCTTGTGACCGACACCAGAGATCGAGTCGTGCACATTAACCCCGCCGCCGAGAAGCTGCTCGGCAAAGAGTTGCGTTCGGTTGCCGGTCGGCCCATCGCCGAGGTGATGGCAGGCAGCGCTGGTCTTATGGGTGCCCTCGGGAAACAGGAGGGGTTCTCCGCCGAGAGTTCGCAAGAGTGGGAACATGCGGGGCGCTTCTATGATGGGCGAGTCTCCATACTCTGTGACCGTCGTGACCGTGTGCGGGGCAGTATTCTGGTTCTTCGAGATATAACCGATCGTAAAGTCGCGGAGTTGGCGCTTGATGAGGCTCGCCAAGAGTTGGAGCATCGGGTGGAAGCCCGGACGGCGGAACTCGCCGACGAGAAGGAACAACTGGCCCGGCTCAACGCGGTTGCGGTCGAGATCGCTCGTTGTGCAACCAGCTTCGACGTATTGCGCGCCGGCGCGAGGTTGGCCTGTAGTGCGGTCGGCTGCGGCGCCGCTGCACTTTGGGCCAGCTCTTCACGAGGCGCGCCGCGTCTCTTTGCAACCGAGGGTCTGCCCGGAGACGAACGGCGGCTACTGCGCAGGCTGATGACGACATCGAGCGCCACCGAAGAGGCAATGTCTAAGGGTATGTCGGCCTTTGCCGAATTGGAGGATAGTGAGGAGGAGCGCGGATTGTCAGCGCTGCTATTTAGGAAGGTCGCGATTGTGCCTCTCATCTCCGGCCAGCGCAACCTCGGGGCTCTTTGTCTCCTTAGCGGCGATGATTGCGCCTATCCGAACGAAATCATGGCGCTGGCTCGCGGCGTCGCGTCCCAGCTAGCTGTTGCTTTGGAGAATGCGCACCGATACGACGACGCCCGCTTCCTGGCCGAGAGAGATTCTCTTACCAGACTCCTAAACCACAGGGGTATCAGCAAACGTCTGGAGCAGCAGATGGCCCACTCGGGGCGGTCCGGCTCCGTGTTTGCCCTGGTAACGATAGACGTCGATAACTTCAAGCTCTTCAACGACGCTTACGGCCACGCGGTGGGCGACCAGGTGTTGCAGCGCGTAGCCAGCAGTTTAACCGCCTCGCTTCGGAAATCCGACGTGATCGGACGGATAGGGGGAGACGAGTTCATGGCTGTGCTCCCGGATTCCGATGCCCATTCGGCCTTCACCCTCATCGAGCGGTTCCGTGTCTTCCTCGCCGAGCAGAGTTTTCGGGTTGAGAGTGGTGAGAACGTTCCCATAACGATGAGCTACGGCGTTGCCGGCTACCCTGTGGACGGCACGACCGTGAGCGAGCTGTTGGCCGCGGCAGACGCCAACCTCTACCGCTCTAAGCAGAAGGGGGGCGATTACGTCACGGTCTCTGGGAGTGATGAGAAGCGCTGGCCTATGCCACTAGGATCCTTCACGGTGCTCGACGGTCTGGTCACCACTATAGACTCCAAGGATCACTACACCCGCCGGCACTCGGACGACGTGACCGAGTATGCCCTTGCCGTTGCCTCCAAGCTCGGTCTATCTCTAGAATCCCAGCGCTCGCTTCGCATCGCGGGGCTCCTGCACGACGTCGGCAAGCTGGGGGTGCCCGATCAGATTTTACGCAAGCCAGCCGGCCTTACGGCGAAGGAGTTTGAGGCCATCAAGCAGCACGTCACCCTGGGTGAGCTGATTATCAAAGGCATACCCGATCTCAAAGACGTACTTGGCGCCGTAGCAGCCCACCACGAGCGCCTCGATGGGAAAGGTTACCCCCGAGGTCTCAAAGGGGAGGAAATACCGCTACTCGGGCGCATTCTCGCGGTAACCGACGCGTACTCTGCTATGACGAGCGACCGGCCCTACCGCAAAGGGCTCGCCTCTGAAGAGGCAAAGGCGGAGCTTAGACGGGTCTCAGGTACTCAGCTCGACCCACCGGTCGTGGAAGCCTTTCTTGAATTCCTCGAAAAGGACGAGCTCCACGAGCAGACCCGAGCGGCTCTGATTGCCTCCACATAGCAGGTTCTGCGATGGCGACAAGGACACAATAGCGATCCCCGGGCGCGGGTCGAAGGGCCATCTCTACACAGAGCAACTCCACTCATTACGACCAAGAGTGTGGTCTAGTAACATACAGATCCTCCGCAGTAACCGATGCAAGTAGCCGGGAGACCCCGGCTTAACCTTCGAGTTTCGAATCGGGTCTCCACGGCTGCACAGAGTACCCGCCGCGGTCTTGATCCAGGGCTCGAGATTCGCCGCGGCAAATAATTCTCCCTCCGGACTTCACGCACCAGCTGAAAATTCCGAAGGCCTGCTCAAGCCAAACAGGCTCGAATGCGCCGCTGTACAGGAGTCTCCCTGCATTAGAGGGGAGAATGGGACCCGCGCATTTGGCCTTCGCGAAGAAGACGGTGAGCTGACTAGCCATCCGCAGAGTTTGGTCGAATGTCGCCACGACGACCAACGGGCTGTCTTGCTTGGAACCGTGAGGAGGGGTGCTCTGATTTACAGGTTTCTCCCATTCAGGCATGGGAGCTAGCGTTATCTCCAAGGTTGGCAACATCTCATTCTCCTTCGAAGCACGTGCTTTCGTCTCGCTTCCGGGACTGCCGCTCAGGCCCAAAGTTCCCAGCGCTGACGACCGGCTCAAGAACAGATAGCTTTCGTCGTTCGTCCGATCATGAACGCGACGATGCAGGTCAGATTGTAAATCGCGTAGACCTTGCCCACGATCTGGCTGATGAAGATCGCTTTGCCGAAGTCTCTCCGGAGTCCGGCGAACATCTCTTCCACCTGGTGGTGTTCTTCGCGACTCCCATGGTGGTACTGATTAGTATTCAACCAGATCTGCAGCATGCCTTCACAGTTCAACACGCCATGGTCAGTGGCCGGGTACCTTGAGGCTGTTCGAGATTGCCTCCAAGCCCAATATGTCGGCTGTCGCGACGGCTGATGTCCTGGCGGCGAGAGCTAGCGACCATCACGCTGGAGAGAGACACCGGCAGGGCGGTCGGGACGCCTGGGACCTGATCGCCAAGGTCTGCCGCCCGTGGGGCGGTTAGGGAGCCGCAGATAGTGGCGTGAGAGGAAGCTGTAATGGAAATCGAACGATGTCGGAAGTGCGCAACGCCATTCATTCAAGGGCAAGCCTTCGGCGCACTAGGTGCTTGCCATGGGCGAGGGAAAGAGGGTGAATGGACATGCCCGGGCAAACAGAGTGGGAGAGAGACGATGCCGGTGACGATTTTCAAGAAGGGCGACAAGGTCAGGGAGATCAAGTTCGGCGAGACCTACACGGTCGCCGGCCAGAGGGGCAGTCTGATGGTCTTCGTCGAGGAACTCTCGAACGCTTGGATTCACCCCAGCAACCTGCGCCTGGTCTCGGACCGGGCCGATGACCGGTAGCTCCCTGACGCTTCTCGTGAGCGCTTTAGGCTCGGCATCTGAGATGCTGCGAAACACGAGTTCGGTCATACGAAGGACACGTCGATGTTTTCACTTGAAGACGCCGTTGTCGCATACTTTGCATGCAGCTGGATCGGGCTGAAGCTGTACTCGCTCGCAGAGCTTGCGACCGACATGAGGATCTTCGAGGTTGAGCGGGAAGAGTTGGGGCAAGCATCGCCGCCTGAAGGGTGTATTTATTCCGATTCACACCCCAATCCGGTGGCATTCATTGATCAGCCCGCCCAGCTTGGCAACCCGACCTCACCATTGCGGCCTGCGTCTGGCTTTGATTCCGGCGTTGACAGAGACAATCCTCGATTGCGCATTCCGCCCCATTCGGCGATCACCACCACACAATGGTGCTGGTTCAGCTATCTAACTACCAACCTTGCTTCAGTCTTTCGGCGTTCATTCCAGCCACCTCCTCCTCCCAGCGTCGCAATCTTTCCCCAGGACCAAGCTTCGACAACTTGGGAGCTCGATAAGCGGCTCGCAGCTCTTCCAGGCGGTCGTAGTCGGCCGCGGTCCACGTAGAGCTGCTGTCTAGGTGCATGACTATGTAGCGAAGAGCATCGAGGCCGTGGTCGTGCTTCTTCACCGGC
>Ga0224557_1003641_pt1 | contig 11840 bp, 11 predicted proteins | sample 714S31014metaG_FD_180677 | JGI IMG/M metagenome (GOLD analysis project Ga0224557, IMG submission 180677) | Peat soil microbial communities from Stordalen Mire, Sweden - 717 S3 10-14 | ecosystem: Environmental > Terrestrial > Soil > Wetlands > Peat | place: Sweden: Norrbotten County, Stordalen... | reverse complement strand
CTCGATGACGCTCATGTTGCCCGAGACCGCAACCACATGGTCGCTCTGGACCAGCTTCGCTGCGTCCGCGGCATCACTGGCCGCCGTGACCGCGTCGGTCAGCTTGAACAGCTTGATCGGATGCCCGTTGACTCCACCGTTCGCGTTCACGCACGCGAAGTAAGCACCTTCCATGTTCTCGCCGTCAGTGAAGTCCGTTCCAGGGACCTTCGTGTCGATCGCGCCGACCGGAATCGGCGAACCTGTGGCTTTGACACCCGACTTGGACCCGCACGACGATGTGCTGGAAGCCGCATGGGCCTTGACGTGGCCGGTGCTCGCACTACTCGAACTGCTGCCGATTGCGGCAACGATCAAGGCTCCGAGTGCTGCCAGTACGACGAAACCGAACCTCACCCTAATGGGTGCATACCTGAGAATTCTCACCTCTCACCCTCTCCTCTCCTCCGAACGCGGAGGCACGATCCAGCCCCGAGATGGGGGCGGGCTTTGTGATGTTACGCACGACACAAGCTGTATGCAACACTGCCCTACAAGAACTAACGACACCGTAAACCTGGGCGGTAGAGCGCCCGAACTTCGAGGTTCTGCATGCAAGGGGGGGCCGGCATGACGCATTTAGACTCTCCGCCGCTGATGGGGACGCGAAAGGGAGCCGATAGCACCCAGATCACTCGGGCCCTGCTGACGCTGCGCGAGCAGATCCTCGACGGCGAGTTCGCCGCGGGCCAGCGTATGTCGGAGCTGCCTCTGGTCGATCGGCTCGGCGTCTCGCGCACGCCGTTGCGTCTGGCGCTCGCGGCGCTCGAGCATGAGGGTCTGCTGGCCAAACTGCCGGGCGGCGGCTACACCGTCCGCGAGTTCACCCAGGCTGAGATCGCCGATGCGATCGAGCTGCGCGGGGTGCTGGAGGGCACTGCGGCACGCTTTGCGGCGGAACGTGGCGCCAGCAGGCGAGAGCTGCGCGCGATGGTTGATCTCAACGACCAGATGGCCGCGCTCATGCATGGCGGCGAAGCCGACTTCTTCACGCGCTACGTCGATCTCAACGAGCGCTTTCACGCACGGTTGCTGAAGCTTGCTAAAAGCACCCAGCTCGAGCGGGTCTGGGCAGGTGTTGTGGCGCTCCCGTTCGCGGGCCCCAGCGCGTTTGTGCTGACTGAGTCCGAGCTGAGCGAATCCCACCAGATTCTCAGGTTCGCGAACCACCAGCATGCCTCGCTGCTGGAGGCGATCAAACAACGGCAGGGCACACGGGCTGAGAGCGTGGCGCGCGACCACGCGCGGCTCGCGCTCGCGAACCTGGAGCTGGTGATGCGCGAACGTGCGGTGCTCGGGCGTATCCGCGGCGCGTCGTTGATCTCGCTGCCCGGCCCTGGCCCGGTTCATGATCCGGCCGCTCCAGCTGGAAATGAGCCGCTTGCGAAGGGCGAGCTCTCCGGCTGATCCCACTCGATCGCGAACCGCGCAGCTGCGTAGACATCGTCGGCGCCGGTCCGGTAAGCGTCCTCCAAGGGCGGGCTGAGCGGGACCGGGGTGAACGGAGCGCCGACTCGCTGGATCGGCGCGAGCAGGAAGTCAAATGCAAGCTCCTGTATTTGTGCGGTGAGCTCAGCACCGAAGCCGCCGATTCGCACGGCCTCGTGTGCGACCACGGCGCGCCCCGTCCGGCTGACCGAGCGGCCGATCGCGTCCGTGTCCAGCGGCAGCAGCGTGCGCAGGTCGATCACCTCCGCGTCGACGCCCTCGCCCGCAAGCCGCTCGGCTGCGCGCAGCGACTCGCTGACCATACGGGACGTCGCGATGATCGTGAGGTCGTTCCCGCTTCGTCGGACTCGCGCCTGCCCGATCGGCAGCGACTCAGGCGCGCTCGGTACCTGCTCACGCTTGAAGTACAGCGATTTGTTCTCGATGAAGACGACCGGGTTGGGGTCCGCGATTGCGCTCAGCAGCAGCCCGGCGGCGTCAGCCGCACAGCTCGGCATCACCACCTTCAGTCCTGGAATGTGCGTGAGCCACGCTTCCAGGCTCTGCGAGTGTTGAGCCGCCCCCCGGCCGCTCGCACCGCCCTGCGTGCGTAGCACCAGCGGCACCGACAGCTGCCCGCCGGACATGAAGTGCGCCTTCGCGGCCTGGTTGACGAGCTGGTCCAGCGCCAGCGTGATGAAGTCGATGTACATGATCTCCACCACCGGCCGCAGGCCCGCCTGGGCAGCGCCGATCGCGGCGCCGCAGACCGCGCCCTCGCTGATCGGCGTGTTGCGAACCCGCTCGCGCCCGAACTCCTCACTCAGGCCGGCGGTGGCGGTGTAGGGCCCGCCCTCGGCGACATCCTCGCCGAGCACGATCACGTGCTCGTCGGCTCGCATCGCCAGCGCGAGCGTGCTCGCGATCGTGGTGACGAACGTCGTCTCGGTCTCGGTGCTGTTCACGCGTACACCAGTTCGGCCGCGAGCTCGGGCGTGGGGAACGGACTGGCCTTGGCGAATTTCACAGCTTCCTCGACCGCGGCGCGCGCGGCTGTTTCGATCTCCGCAACGGTTTGGGTATCGACCCAGTTCTGCTCGAGCGCATCGGCCTGAAAGCGCGTGAGTGGGTCGCGCTGTGCCCACTCGAGCTCGGCGCGCTCGTCGCGATACTGCTGCGCGTCGCCCTCGTAATGGCCGCGGCGCCGGTGGGTCAGGCATTCGAGCAGGAACGGCCCGCCGCCGTCGCGTGCTTGCTCGAGGAACGCACCGAACGCCGACCGCACGGCCAGCACGTCGCTCCCGTCGGCCAGTTCCCGCTGGAATCCGTAAGGCGCGACTACGTCGATGACTCGTTCGACGGGGCTGTGCTCGGCGCGCGAGGTGAACTCGGCCAGGCCGTTGTTCTCGCAGACGAAGATCAGCGGCAGCTTCCAAAGCGCCGCGAGGTTGACCGATTCGTGGAAGTGCCCAGCCTGGACGGCGCCATCGCCGAAGAACACGACCGTGACTCGGTCTGATCCGGATAGCCGCGCGGCGAGGGCGTCGCCGACTGCAAGCGGTAGGTTTCCACCGACGACGCCGGTTGCTCCGAGCAGACCGTGTCGTTTGTCAACCAGGTGCATCGACCCGCCTAGGCCGCGGCAGAGCCCATCCGCGCGGCCCATCAGCTCGGCCATCATCGCTGGCAGCGGCACGCCCTTCGCGATCGCGTGCCCGTGCGCGCGGTGGCTGCTGTAGACGGCATCATCGTCGCGCAACTGGCCGCAGACGGCGGCGGCGACGCCCTCGCCGCCGATGCTGAGATGGACCAGGCCGTGGACCTGCATCGTGCGTTTGAGCTGAGCCACCCGCTCCTCAAAGACGCGGATCCGCCACATCGTCTGGAGCAGCAGCCGGGCTTCGTCCATGCTGGCTAGGCCGCCACCGGCGTGCTGCCCAGGACCTGGTGCACCGCCTTGGCGATCTTGGCTTCGTCGGGTAGCAGGAACGCTTCCATCGGCTCGCTGTACGGGATCGTCGCGTCAAGCGCCGTCACCTGCTTGATCGGTGCCTTCAACGATGAGAAGCCGTACTCAGCGACGTCGGCCGCAATCCGCGATGAGAACGAGCCGTGACGGGTCGCCTGGTCGACCAGCACCAGCCGGCCGGTCTTCTCGACCGAGGTGAGAATCGTGTCGAGGTCGAGCGGCGCCAGTGTGCGCGGGTCGATCACCTCTGCCTGGATGCCTTCAGAGGCGAGCTGCTCGGCCGCCTTCAAGGCGAGTCCGACCTCCCAGCCGATCGCCACGATCGTGACGTCGCCGCCCTGACGCCGGATCGCCGCCTGGCCGAACGGAACGAGGTACTCGCCGTCCGGCACGTCGCCATGCTCCAGCGTCAGCAGGTAGTTGTGCAAGTAGATGACCGGGTTGTCGTCTCGGATCGCCGTGGTCATCAGGCCCTTGGCGTCGGCCGCGGTCGAAGGCACGACCACCTTCAGCCCCGGGACCCCGGTGAACATCCCGTAGATCGTTCCGGTGTGCTGGCCGGACCAGCCGGCCGTGAACCCGAAACCCGCCTTCAGTACCAACGGCACCTTCACCTGGCCGCCGCTCATGTAACGCAGCCGCGGTGCCTCGTTGACGACCTGGTTCATCGCTACGAGCATGAACTCAGCCATCAGGAGCTCGACCACCGGGCGCATGCCGCTGAGCGCCGCGCCCACAGCCATGCCGATCTCCGCGGTCTCGGAGATCGGTGAGACGCGGATGCGGTCGCGGCCGAACGCCTTGACCAGGTCGTGGTCGTCGTTCGGGGCCACGTCCTGGCCGTAGTAGAGAACACTCTCGTCGCGCGCCATCTCAAGGCTGATGGCCTCCATGATTGCGCCGATGTAGGGAACCTCGTGGGACATTTCAGGTATCTCCTCTGGCAGACGGAAGGCGGATCAGGCGTAGACGAAGTCGAGCGCGCGCTCGGGATCGGGGAAGGGGCTCGCGAGGCCGAAGTCGACGGCGGCCTGCATCTCGTCCGTGACCTCCGCGGCGATCGCGTCGGCCCGGTCCGAACTCAGCGTTCCGTCGTCGACGAGTCGCATGCGGAAGCGGGGTACGGGGTCGCCGCGCAACGCGGCGTCGTACTCCTCGCGGTTGCCGAACACGGCGATCGCCTCGTGCTCGGGATAGTGCAGCGGCACCCCGGGCGGCGCGATCAGGTTGCCGTGTGCGCTCAGGCGGTAGACCTTCGACTCGATCAGCGTCGGGCCCTCGCCGGCGCGGGCGCGAGCAACGGCCGCCTCAACCACGTCGTAGACGGCGAGTGGGTCGGTGCCATCGATCGTCACCCCGGGCATCGAGTACGCCTTCGCCTTGACAGAGAGCGGCTCGCCCGCCGCTGCGTTCGCGTCCTCCTGCTCGCTGCGCGTCGCCACGTTGTAGTTGTTGTTCTCCATGATGTAGACGATCGGGAGCTTCCACAGCGAGGCCAGGTTCAGCGATTCGGCAAACGCGCCCTGCTTGCTGGCGCCATCGCCGAAGAAGTTGAGGACGACCTGACCCTGCTTTCTGATCTGGGCGGCGTATGCGGCCCCGGTCGCTTGCGGGATCGACTGGCCGACGATGCCCGATGCGCCGAGGAAGCCGACGCTCGGGTCGACCAGGTGCATCGAGCCGCCATACCCGCCGCACAGGCCGTCACGGCGGCCGTAGATCTCGGCCATCATCTTCTTGGTGTCGGTCCCAAGCGCGATCGGGTAACCGTGGCAGCGGTAGGTCGCCATCAGCTGGTCACCCGGCTTCAGCGTCGCCAGCGAACCGACGATCGACGCCTCGGCGCCATCGGCCAGGTGCGTGTGCCCACGGATGACGCCCGGGTGCTCCTCGAAGGTGCGCTTGACGCGCTCCTCGAACTCGCGGATCCGCAGCATCTGCGTGTAGATCCAGATCAGCCTGTCGTTGTCGAGCTGCGTCATTCCATGCCCTCCTCAGGAGACGCCCGCGCTGAACTGCGCGCTCGTCGTCTCATAGGCCCGCTTGAACTCTTCCTCGATTGGCAGCTCCCGCAATGCCGCCGACAGCACCTCGACGCCCCAGGGGCCGGGGTACCCGGTGGCCTGGAATACCTCGATGTAGCCATGGATGTCGAACTCGCCCTCACCGGGCAGGTTGCGGTCGCACGTCACTTCGTAGATCGCGTCGTCGAGGTTGTGGAAGTGGCCGTCTGAAAGCTCCACCCAGGCAAGCTGCTCCGGACGTACCCGACGCAGGTCCTCCGGTGAGATCCCGAGCTTCGCCATGTGCCAGGTGTCGATCACGAGCCCGGCGTTGCGCGGCTCGCCCGCATCCTGCATCAGCGCGAGCGCCGCGTCGAGTGTGTTCACGTTGACGTCGAACGGCATGAACTCATACGCGACCTTCGCGTCGGTGTGCTCGCTCGCCTCGCTGCAGAGCTGCGCGAACGTTTCGGCCAGCCGGGCCGGCTCGCACACGGTCCCGGGGATGTTGCCGACCTTGATGTGATGGGCCCCGAACACCGAAGCCGCTTCGAACAGCAACGCTTTGGTCGCATCCGAGGCGATGCGCTCGGGCGTACCGGGCTCGAGGAAGAAGTCGGCGATGAACTCGAGCTCGAGGTGGCGCAGGCCGGCAGCCTCGAAGGTCTGCTGCATCTCACGCAGCGTGCGGCCGCCATTGAGCTGGTGCCGGATGTCCGCGTGCCACAAACCGAGGCCCGTGAAGCCCGCCCTCGCGGCCTGATCGCAGCGGTCAGCCCAGTCGAAGGTGCTCCATTCCCGGCCGAAGTGAATCTCCACCGGGCCTGAAACGGTCCAGTAGCAAGCGACGAGATCGATCACAGTAGGCACGCTAACGGGCGGGTTTGCCGCTTGCCAGCCATCCAGTGCTGTCGTTCTTGTCGATCAGCGCGCCAGGAATGTCGCCCTCTCGGCGAGCTGTCCGAGCGCCGCAACGAGCTCATCCGTGCGCGACAGATATGGCGAGTGGTCGGCGTCAAGCTCGATCACCGGGTCGCACCCGGCACGCTCGAACATCAGCCTTTGCATCCCCGGCGGGATCGAGCGATCCTGCAGGCAGGTGATGTAGCTGCGCGGTAGTCCCAGGAACGCTTCCGCCTTTGACGGGTCGAGCTCGAACGGGTTGGTCATCGGCACGGCCGGCTGCGGTCGCCGGTGTGTCAACGCCCATTGGATCTGCTCCTCACTGCAGCACCCGTAGATCGCTTTCCGTGCTGCGTCGTCCGGCAGTACCGCCACCGGTGGATCGCCGCTGACCACGATGTTCGCCTGGATCTGGTCATCGGCGGCCTCGGGCCTTGCGGTCAGACTGAGCAGGCTCTCACCATCGACTGGCACGAACGCGCTCACGTACACCAGCGAGCTGACGTGCTCGGGCGAGCGTGACGCAGCCTGCGTCACCACCATGCCGCCCATGCTGTGGCCGACGAGCACGGCCGGGGGTCCGCCCGCAAGCACCTCACACACCCGTCGCGCGTAGGCGTCGAGCGTGACCTCCGCGACCGGTGTGTCGTCCGAGCCCGACCCGGGCAGGTCAAACGTCTCCACCGTGTGGCCCGCCTCCCGCAGCCCGGGGAGCACCGGCTCCCAGCACCACGCTCCCGCGAACGCTCCGTGCACCATCACCAATCGAGCCATGCGCTCCTCCTCATCCGGTCGTCAATACGAGCTTGCCGCGCTGTCCACCGCGTTCGGCGAGGCGGTGCGCCTGTGCTGCACCGGACAGATCGAAGGTCTGCGCAACACGCGTAAGGAGCTGGCCCCGCTGGGCCAGCTCCACCAGAGCCGTGAGCGCCGCTGTGTCCGGGTGCGCGAGCGGGGTCTCCACCCGGACACGCTCGCGATCGACGTCCGTGACGCCGCGTGTGAACAGTGCGGCGCCGCCGTCACGTACCGCTGCGGCAGCAGCGGCACCGATCGGCACCGCGTCGAACAGGGCATCTACGGGTCCGAGCCGGGCGAAGTCGAGATCACGTGGCACGACCTCGTCGGCGCCGAGGCCGGCAACCCACTGCTCATCGCCGCTCGACGCCATCGCGATCACGTGCAGACCGGCGCTCGCGGCGAGCTGCGTCGCGAATCCGCCCACGGCGCCGCTGGCGCCTGTGATCAGGATCCTCGCGCCGGCGGGCATGGCGAGCAGATCGAGACCCTGACGGGCGGTCAGCGCGTTCAACGGCAGCGTCGCGGCGATGACGGGGTCCAGCTCGGGCGCGCGTGGCGCCAGCCAGGCCGGGTCGACGGCGGCCGCCTGGGCGTAGGCTCCGGTGCGGCCGCCGGTCTGGATCCAGGGGATCATCCCGACGACCGGGTCGCCGGTCGCGTAGCTTGAGTCGCCGGGGTCGGCGATGAAGCCGGCGATGTCCCAGCCGAGCACGAACGGCGGCGCCAGGTCGGGCATGCGCCGCCGGTGCCCACCGGCCCGCGCGACCAGGTCGGTCGGGTTGACCGTCGTGGCCGCGATTTCAACCAGCACCTCACCCGCTGCCGGCGTAGGCCAAGGCCGCTCGGTGGTGCGCAGCACCTCCGGCCCGCCGAACTCAGTGACCTCGCAGACGCGCATCAGGTCTGTCATCGAGGCGCGATCGTAGCCACGCATGGCGGCCCGATTGAAGTGCGTGTGCGCCTGGTTGGTCGGATTGCGCGCCCGCGCGCAAGCCGGCCTGCGCTGATCGGCAAGCCCGTTGCTTCGGCAGCCGCACGGGCGTATATACGTTTGGGCGGGACGGGCTCCATGCGCTGTCCCGCGACGAGCGGAGATAGGAGAGTCCCATGGCAACCACGACCGCAAGGCCCAGCGCCTTCCCGAGCCCGTTCGCGATCGACGCGGTGGACGGCTGTGAAGGCTGGCAGGAGATGTACCCGTACTACGCCGTGTTCGACGAGCGGCGGCGGGACACGGATGAGAACCGCTTCTGGTTCTGGAACTCGATGCACTTCCCGTTCCCGATGCCGGCCTTCGACGTGATCTGCATCGACTCGCCCTACCAGGCGGTCGGGTCGTGGCAGAACCGCGTGTTCGCCGTGCCGCCCGCGATGGGCATCGATTACCGGATCGTCAACGGCTACGTCTACATCTCCGGTAACCCGGTCACCGATCCGGAGAAGATCGCTGAGCGCGCCGAGTTCTTCCAAGCGCGGGCCGGCTACTACTACGCCAACTGGTCCGAGCTGTACGGCAAGTGGCAGCGCAAGATGGAGCGGCTGATCGCCGAGTTGGGCGAGCTGCAGGTCCCCGAGCTGCCCGAGTACGAGGCCGATGAGGTCGCCTACGACGGCGAGCGCAACACCGCCTTCTACGAGGTGCTTGACGCCTACGGCCGCGTGCTGCGGCTCGGCGACCTCATGTGGCAGCACCACTTCGAGTTCCTGCTGCTCGGCTACGGCGCCCATGCCACCTTTGCCGAGTTCTGCAAGAGCCACCTGCCGGACATCCCCGACCAGCACATCGCGCAGATGGTCGCCGGCATCGACGTGCTGCTGTTCAAGCCGGACAGCGAGCTGCGCAGGCTGGCGGCGCTGGCGATCGAGACGGGGGTGGACGGAGCGTTCGCCAGCGACCGAACGCCCGCGGAGATCGACGCCGAGCTCGCGAAGAGTGAGTCCGGCCGCGCCTGGCTGGCGGAACTCGAGCAGGTGAAGGACCCATGGTTCAACATGGCGACCGGCGACGGTCTCTACCACTACTACCGCAACTGGATTGACGATCCGCGGATCCCCTACGCGTCATTGACCGCGCACATCGAGGCGTTGCGCGGCGGTACTTCGCTGGAGCGGCCGACCGCCGAGATCGCCCTGGAGCGGGAGCGCTTGGCGCAGGAGTACGGGGCGCTGCTGGATGATGGCGCCCGCGGTCCTTTCGAGGAGCTGCTGGCGCTCGCGCGCACCGTGTTCCCGTATGTGGAGGAGCACAAGTTCTACTGCGACTACTGGTTCCTGACCCGATGGTGGAACAAGATCCGGGAGTTCGGCGCGTTGCTCACGCTCCACGGTTTTCTGGAGGAGAGTGAGGACATCTTTCAGCTCACGCGCCATGAGGTCTCGACCGCGCTCGACGAGCTCGTGCTGACCTGGGCGACCGGCGGTGTCGCGCTCGGGCCCAAGCATTGGCCGCCGATCGTCGTGGAGCGCAAGCGGCGGCTCGAGCGGTTGGCGGCGTGGACGCCGCCGCCGGCGATCGGCGCGACGCCCGACGTGGTCACCGACCCGATGACGATCATGCTGTGGGGAGTCACCACGGAGCGCGTCCAGGAGTGGGCCAGCCACAAGGATGGTGGGCTTGTGTTGAACGGTGCGGCTGCGTCGCCGGGCTTGGTCGAGGGGATCGCGCGCGTGATCTCGTCGGTCGACGGGATCACTGAGGTGCAAGAGGGTGAAATCCTCGTCTGTGGCAGCACATCGCCGGCGTGGGCACCGATCTTCCCCAAGGTCCGGGCGACCGTCACGGACATCGGCGGCGTGATGTCGCACGCCGCGATCGTCTGCCGCGAGTACAAGCTGCCGGCGGTGGTGGGGACGGGGCGTGCCACTGCGGTCATCCGGACCGGACAACGAATCCGTGTCGACGGGTCGACGGGTGTCGTCACCGTGTTGGAGTCGTGAGCATCGCTGCCGGCGCAGACTACGCTCGGGCGCTGTCTGAGTTGAGCAGCGCGGATGAGTCGTCGTTCGGCGGCAAGAGCGCGGCGCTGGGCGAGCTGCTGGCCGCCGGCGTGCGCGTGCCACCGGGCTTCGCGCTGTCACGGCAGGCGTTCAGGCTGGCGCGTGAGCAGAGAGCGATGCCACAGGTCGTGCGTGAGGAGATCACGCTGCGGTACGCGGCCCTGGAGGAGCTGACCGGTCTGCGCGAGCCGCCGGTCGCGGTGCGGTCCAGCGCGGTCGGTGAGGACAGTGCGACCGCGACCTTCGCTGGACAGCAGGAGACCGTGCTGTGGCTGCGCGGCGTGGACCCGATCTGCTTGGCGGTACAGGTGTGTTGGGACAGCCTGTACAGCGTCGAGGCGGTCAGGTACCGCGAGCACATGGGCGTTGACCAAGAACCGGCGATGGGCGTGGCGATCCAGCTGATGGTCGACGCGGCCGTGTCCGGCGTGCTGTTCACCTGCAATCCACTCAGCGGCGACCCCAGCATGGTCGCGATCAACGCCAGCTGGGGACTCGGATCGGCGGTCGTCGGCGGTGAGGTGACGCCCGACGATTACCTCATCAGCAAGGTTACGCGCGAGGTTGTGCGTGAGCGGCTGGGTGCCAAAACCATCGAGTACGTGCCGGACGCCAGCCTGCCAGGGGTGGCCCTGCGGGATGTGCCCGCGGAGCGCGCCACTGCACGCTGCCTCGATGAGCACGCGCTCACGGCACTGCTCGATGTGGCACGCGTCGCCGAGCGGCACTTCGGCTGTCATCAGGACGTCGAGTGGGCGATCGCCCGGACCGGCGCGCCGCCGGAGAACGTCTTCGTTGTCCAGTCACGCCCGGTGACCACCGTGGCGCCGCCGGCTCCGGTGACTCCGGTGTCCGCGATCTCGCTGGTGATGGCCAGGTTCGGCGTCGGCAAGCCCGGGACGGGGGACTGAGCGATGGCGCTGACAGACGAGGATGTCCGTGAGATCCTGCGGATCATCGACACGGCTGGCACGCATGAGATCCGTGTTCAGACGGAGGACTTCTCACTATATGTGGTCAGGGGCGAGGGGGGTGCGGCGACCACACGGTCGGCGGGCGCCGACGTGGGCCAGCCTGGCGCGGCCGACGTGGCACCGACGGCAGCGGCGGCAGCGGCGGCAGCGGCGAACGTGACGCAGGCGGCAGCGGACGACGAGTTCCTGACGATCGAGTCGCCGATGCTGGGCATCTTCTACCGCGCGGAGGCTCCGGGAGAGCCGCCGTTCGTGGAGGTCGGCAGCATCGTCGAGGCCGACACGATCGTCTGCATCATCGAGGTTATGAAGATGATGAACTCGGTGCCGGCCGGGGTGGCCGGGAAGATCGTCGCGATCAGCTCCGAGAACGGACGGCTGGTCGAGTTCGGAGAGCCGCTGTTCCGCGTGGAGCCGGCGTGAAGCGCGTCTTTATCGCGAACCGCGGTGAGATCGCGGTGCGGATTGTGCGGGCCTGCCGGGAGCTTGGGCTCGAGTCTGTGGTCGGGGTCTCAGACGCTGACCGTGGCGGGCTCGCCGCTCGCCTGGCGGACCGCAGCATCTGCATTGGCCCGGCGCCGGCGGCCGCCAGCTACCTGCGCGACGACCTGGTCGTGATGGCGGCAGTGGGCACGGACTGTGACGCGATCCACCCGGGCTACGGGTTCCTGGCGGAGAGCGCGCGGCTGGCCAGCCGCGCGCTCTCCGAGGGTCTGGTGTTCGTCG
>Ga0224557_1003637_pt1 | contig 11848 bp, 9 predicted proteins | sample 714S31014metaG_FD_180677 | JGI IMG/M metagenome (GOLD analysis project Ga0224557, IMG submission 180677) | Peat soil microbial communities from Stordalen Mire, Sweden - 717 S3 10-14 | ecosystem: Environmental > Terrestrial > Soil > Wetlands > Peat | place: Sweden: Norrbotten County, Stordalen... | reverse complement strand
CCTTCTACGGCGGCGTCTGCCTCCTCGAACAGCCGTGGATCCGTGACGAGAAGCACAAGAAGAAGGTCAAGGAGCTGGTGCAGGAGGCGGTCGCCAAGCTGGGCGAGAACATCACCGTCGCCCGCTTCGTTCGCTACCGGGTGGGGGAGGCCTCGCCGGAGGGGGACGGAGCCGCGAGCACGTGACCAGCGACGCCGCCGACGTGGACGTGACCGGGCCGGTGGGATCGGACGGCCGCCGTCCGGTGTTCTCGCGCATCGTCCTCAAGCTGTCGGGTGAGGCGCTGGTCGGCAGCGAGGCGTACGGCATCGACATGGAGACCCTCCGGCGGATCGCTCAGCAGATCCAGCGGGTGGTGGCCCGGGGCGTGCAGCTCGCCATCGTGGTCGGGGGCGGCAACATCGTTCGGGGTACCGACATCAGCCGCCACGGCATCGAGCGGGTCACCGGCGACTACATGGGGATGCTGGCGACGGTCATCAACGCCCTCAGCCTTCGGGATGCGATCGAGCGCCTGGGGATGCAGTGCCGGGTGCAGAGCGCCATCGCGATGCAGCAGGTGGCCGAGCCCTTCATCCCGCTCCGGACCATCCGCCACCTCGAGAAGGGGCGGGTCGTGATCCTGGCCGGGGGGCACGGCAGCCCCTTCTTCACCACCGACACCACCGCGGCGCTCCGGGCCGCCGAGATCGGGGCCGACGTGCTGCTCAAGGCGACCCAGGTCGACGGCATCTACACCGCCGACCCGATCCGAGACCCCACCGCGACCCGTTTCGCCCACCTCTCGTACCTCGAGGTTCTGACCAGGGGCCTCGCTGTCATGGACAACACCGCGCTCACCCTGTGCATGGACAACAACATGCCGATCATCGTGTTCGACCTCCACGCCGAGGGGAACCTGGAGAGGGTCATCCTCGGGGAGGCGGTCGGCACCCGCGTCGATGCGGAGGTGACCAAATGACCGATCCGACCAAGGCCGAGGAGGCGCTTGCGCAGATCGAGGAGCGGCTGGTCGACGCCGAGATCCGGATGGAGAAGAGCGTCGATTCGCTCCACAAGGAGCTGTCGAGCATCCGCACCGGGCGGGCCAGCCCCTCGCTCGTGGAGCGGCTGCAGGTCGAGGCCTACGGGGTGCCGACCCCGCTGCAGACCCTTGCCGGCATCTCCACCCCGGAGGCGCGCCTGCTGGTGATCCGCCCCTACGACCGCAGCTCCATCCCGGCCATCGAGAAGGCCATTCAGCGCTCCGACCTGGGGCTCACCCCGAGCAACGACGGGCAGCTGATCCGGATCGTGATCCCCCAGCTGACCGAGGAACGCCGGCACGAGCTGACCAAGCTGTGCGCCCGCAGGGCGGAGGAGGCCCGGGTGGCGGTGCGCAACATCCGCCGCGACGAGGTCGACCACCTCCGCAAGGTCGAGAAGGACGGCCACCTGAGCCGGGACGAGCTGGAACGCTCGCTCGCTCAGGTGCAGCACATCACCGACCAGTTCGTCTCCAAGCTCGACGACGTCGTCAAGAAGAAGGAGGCGGAGATCCTGGAGGTCTAGCACCCCTGCCAGGATCGCGCCCATCCCGCTTCCGGAAGCACGGCACGTCGGCCCGCCGCGGAGCGTGGGACACTAACGTCAGCGCACCGAAACGGTCTGCTGCTCGCGGCCGTTCTTCTCATGAGAGGCATGCTCCGACCACCCCCACCCACCGCCATCCCCGCGCCGGCCCGCCCTGAGCTGCCGCGCCACATCGGCATCATCATGGACGGCAACGGCCGCTGGGCCAAGCGACGACACCTGCCACGGGTTGCCGGTCATCGGGCCGGCGTGCGGGCGATACGGCGGGTCATGGAGGCCTGCAACGACGCCGGCGTCCACATCCTCACCCTCTACGCCTTCAGCACCGAGAACTGGCAGCGACCCCGCGGCGAGGTGAGCTCCCTGATGCGCCTCTTCGAGGAGACGATGGACAGCGAGGTGGAGGAGCTGGATGCCAAGGGCGTGCAGCTGCGGGTCATCGGGGACCGTGCCAAGCTCAGCCCGCGCCTCCGTCGCAAGGTGGACGACTGCGAGGCCCTGACCGCTCACAACGGCGCCAACATCCTCAACGTGGCCATCAACTACGGCGGCCGCAGCGAGCTGGTCGAGGCCATCCGCGAGCTGGCCTCCAACGGCGTCGACCTTCGCAGCCTGGACGAGGCCACCCTCTCGGCGGCCCTCTACACCTCGGGGCTGCCGGATCCGGACCTCATCATCCGCACCGCCGGCGAGCTCCGGGTGAGCAACTTCCTGCTCTGGCAGGGGGCCTACGCCGAGCTGCACGTGACCGCGGCGCTCTGGCCCGACTTCGGGCCGGGCGATCTGGCCGAGGCGCTCGGCGACTTCAGCTCGCGGCGGCGGACGTTCGGCCAGGTGGCGGACCCGGCCGGTGCCGATCTCGGCACCGCCCTCGCCACCCCGGTGGGATGACCACCCCCCCGGTGCCCGGTGCGATCGACGCCCTCCCCGCGGCTCCCGGCGCCGCAGCGGAGCAGAAGGGGGCGCCGGTGACGGCCGGGGCCCTCCCCGCGCGGAGCATGAATCTGCTCCCCCGGGTGGCCTCCAGCGCCGTCCTGGTCGTGCTGGTCGCCGGCATGATCTACCTCGGCGGCATCCCCCTCGACGTGCTGGTCGGGGCCGCGGCGGCGCTCGGTGCCTGGGAGCTGGCCAGCCTGCTCGCCCGCTGCCCGGTGCCCGCGCCGCGCTGGCTGGTGATCGTGCTGGGCGTCTGGCTGGCGGAGCGGGCGATCCTCCCCGGTGCGGGCGGCGATCTCGGCGTCATCCTCCCGGCCGCCCTGGTCGCCGGGATGATCGCCGGTGTTCTCCTGCGCTCCCCCTGGGAGGGGTCGGCCGCAGGATTGGGGGGCGGCCTCTATCTCGGGGTCGGACTGGGCAGCCTGCTCGGCCTCTACCACTGGTCGGGCGCCGGCGCGGGCGTGGGGCGCGACCTGGTCGCGATCGTGGTCGGGGCGGTGGTCGCCACCGACACCCTGGCGTACTTCACGGGGCACGCCCTCGGCCGGCACCCGTTCTTCCCCTCGATCTCGCCGCGCAAGTCGGCCGAGGGAGCGGTGGGAGGAGCCGTGGGGGCGATGCTGGTCGCCGGCATCGCCGGGCCACTCGTCGTCTCGCTCAACCCCTTCCTGGCGGTGGGGATGGGGCTGCTGATCGCCGTCGCCGCCGAGGGGGGCGATCTCGCCGAGTCGGCGCTCAAACGGCAGGCGGGGGTCAAGGACTCGGGGCGGCTGATCCCGGGTCACGGGGGGCTGCTCGACCGCCTCGACGGCCTGCTCCTCGCCGGGCCGGCCGTATATTGCCTCCTGGTGCTGATCTCCTTCCGGTGAGCCCGGCAGGTCGCACCGCCCCTCCCCAACGCCCGCTTCACCACCCCTCGGAGGACCGCCCCGGCGCCATGGACTCCCAAGCCCCCTCTCCGGCCCCGCGCCGCGTCGTCCTGCTCGGCGCCACCGGCTCGATCGGCCGCCAGGCGGTCGATGTGATCGCGCGCTTCCCCGATCGATTCGAGGTGGTGGGCGTGGTGGCCGGGCGCAATCTCGCCGGTCTGCGGGCGCTGGCCGAGCGCTTCGGGACCGCCCGGGTCGCCGTGGTCGCCCCGGACCCGGGGGCGGAGGTGCCCCACGGTTGGGGGATCGGTCTCGAGGCCGCGTGCGAGCTGGCCGCCATGCCGGCGGACGTCGTCTGCGTGGCCATCACCGGGGCGGCGGCGCTCCGGCCGACCCTGGCCGCCATCGACGCCGGGACCACCGTGGCCACCGCCACCAAGGAGGTGCTGGTCATGGCCGGCGAGATCGTGCGCGCCCGTTCGCGCCGGTCGGGCGCCCGCATCGTCGCCATCGACAGCGAGCACTCGGCGATCTGGCAGTGCCTCCGGGGCGAGGATCCTGCCAGCGTCAGCCGGCTCATCCTCACCGCGAGCGGCGGGCCCTTCCGGGAGCGCGACCCGGCCACCTTCGCCGCCATCACCCCCGCGGAGGCCCTCCGGCATCCCACCTGGAACATGGGGCCCAAGATCACCGTCGACTGCGCCACCCTGATGAACAAGGGGCTGGAGGTCATCGAGGCCCACTTCCTCTTCGGGATCGACTACCCGCGGATCGAGGTGGTGGTCCATCCCAGCTCGGTGGTCCACTCGATGGTGGAGTTCCGGGACGGGGCCACCAAGGCACAGCTGGGCGTCCCCGACATGAGAATCCCGATCGCCCTGGCCCTCGCCGACGGCGAGCGCCTGAGCGGGGTGGCCCCGGCCGCCGACCTTCCGGCCGTCTCTCCGCTCCAGTTCCTGCCCCTCGACCCCCGGCGCTTCCCCGCCGTCGGGGTGGCCCGCCGGGCGGGGGAGCGGGGTGGCGTCGTGCCCGCCGTGCTCAACGCGGCCAATGAGGTCTGTGTCGACGCCTTTCTGCGCGGCGCGTGCCGCTTCGACCAGATCACCGCGCTGGTGGGGGAGGCGGTGGAGGCGGCGCCGGCCGTCTCCGAGCCCTCGCTGCAGGACGTCCTCGAGGCCGACGACTGGGCCCGCCGGCGGGTCGCCGGCGCGCTGGCCCTGCCGGCCGGCTCGGCCGCGGCAGGGCCCGGGGGCTCGGGGGCGGCATGATCGGCTTCCTCATCACCATCGTCGCCTTCCTGGTGCTCATCACCGTCGTGGTGGTGGTCCACGAGGGCGGCCACTTCGTCCTCGCCAAGCTCTCCGGGATCAGGGTCGACGAGTTCTTCGTGGGCTTCGGCCCCCGGGTGGTGAGCTTCAAGCGGGGGGACACCGAGTACGGCATCCGGGCGCTGCCGGTGGGCGGGTTCGTGCGGATGCCGGGGATGCTCGGCCTGGAGGGGGAGGCCGACGCCGGCGACCGCAACTTCTACCGCGCCACCATCCCGCGGCGCCTGGCGACGATCGCCGCCGGGGTCGTCTTCAACCTCGTCTTCGGGGCCTTGTGCCTGACCGTGGTGGCCAGCCAGGCCACCCCCTCCTACGTCCCATCGGGAGAGCCGACCGCCCGAGCCGGGCTGGTCAGCGGCGACGTCATCCTGAGCATCGGGGGTTCGACGATCAGCTACTCGTCGACGACGGCCACCGACAACGACTTCTACGCGGCGGTCCAGAGCAGCGAGGGCCGGCCGATGCGGGTGGTCTACCAGGGCACCGACGGCGCCGACCACACCGCGACCGTCACCCCGGAGCTGGTCGTCTACGCGGAGGGGATGTCCGGCACCTTCCCGACCAAGCTGGCGGGGGACGCGCTGGTCATCACCTCGGTGAACGGGGCGCCGCCGGCGAGCGGTGATCCCGCGTCCGTCCTCGGCGGCGGTGGTCCGGTCTCGGTGAGCGGGTTCGTCGAGGGCACCTCCACCGATCGGTTCAGCAACGAGCAGATCTCCGACGTGCACGACGGGAACGGGAGCCAGACGGCCCACGTCGAGGCGGCCTGGCGGATCGGGTACGGCGCCCAGGTGCCCGGCGAGGCTCTCCTGCCGGCGCTGCGCGACGGCTTCCGGGCGATCCCCTCCTACGCCGTGTCCCTGGTCCAGGTCATCGGCCAGCTCTTCGTCCATCCCGCCCAGGCCAGCCAGCAGTTCTCCGGGCCGGTGGGGATCGCGGCCGCCGCCGGGACCTCCGTCCAGCAGGGCTGGGTCCAGTACCTCAGCCTGATCGGCATCATCAGCCTGGCCCTCGGCTTCTTCAACGTGCTGCCCATCCCCTTCCTGGACGGCGGGCGGCTGCTCTTCATCGCCATCGAGGGGGTGATCCGGCACCGGATCGACCCGGTGCGCCAGGCGATCGCGATCGCCGTCAGCCTCGCCTTGATTATCCTGTTGGTGGTGTTCATCACCATCAATGACATCAACCACCTCGCCGGAGGCGTCCACTGAGATGACCCCTCCCAACCGCCGCCGGACCGTCCCCATCAACGTCGGCGGGGTCGTGATCGGCGGGGCCGCCCCGATCTCGGTCCAGACCATGACCAAGACCCAGACCGAGGATGTGAGCGCGACGCTGGCCCAGATCGAGCGGGCGGCGGCCGCCGGTGCCGACATCGTGCGGGTCACCTGCGACACCCAGGAGGCGGGCCGGGCGCTGCGTGAGATCGTGCGCGGCTCGCCGGTGCCGATCGTCGCCGACGTCCACTACGACGCTCCGCGCGCCCTGGAGGCGCTGGAGGCCGGGGTCGCGTGCCTCCGGCTCAACCCCGGCAACATCACCGACTCGGCCAAGGTGGCCGACATCGCCCGCGAGGCGAGGGACCGGGGCGTCCCGATGCGGATCGGCGTCAACGCCGGCAGCATCCCCGGGCGCAAGGGGCTGGAGCGCGGCCGCGGGGGCAGCGTCGACGAGACCGCGGAGCTGATGGTGGAGGCCGCATTGGGCCACATCCGCATCCTCGAGGAGCTGGACTTTCACCAGATCAAGGTGTCCCTGAAGGCGTCGGACGTCGCCACCAACCTGGCGGCCAACCGCAGGTTCGCCGCCCTGGACAACCGCTACCCGCTCCATCTCGGGCTCACCGAGGCGGGCCCGGTCGACACCGGCAGCATCAAGAGCGCGCTGGGCATCGGCATCCTCCTCGCCGAGGGGATCGGCGACACCATCCGGGTCTCGCTGGTCGGCGAGCCGGAGGAGGAGGTCCGGGTGGCCCGCCAGATCCTGGCCAACCTCGAGGACAAGCCCCACGGGCCGAACCTCGTCGCCTGCCCCACCTGCGGGCGCCTCGAGATCGACATGTTCCCGATGGTCAAGCGGGTCGAGGAGGCGATGCAGGGCATCCGGCGGACCATCACCGTGTCGGTGATGGGCTGCGTCGTCAACGGCCCGGGCGAGGGGATGCACGCCGACATCGGCATCGCCGGCGGCAAGCACAAGGGTGCCCTCTTCAAGTCCGGCCGGGTGGTGGCGTCGCTCCCCGAGGCGGAGCTGATCGACATCCTGATCGCCGAGCTGCGGGCCGTCGCCGCCGAGGATGCCGAGCTGCTGGCGGCGGGCAAGCCGCTGCCGGAGGGGCTGAGCGACGGCGCCGCCGCCCCGGAGCCGCCTCGCCCGATGACCCCGCTGACCGTCGTCTGAGGTCGTCCTGTGACGAGGGCTTCCGCAAGGGCGGGAGGCGCGGGGGTGGTGCTTCGCTTCGGCACGGCCGTCGGCAGGCCTTGACCGGCCTGCCGCGGCCTTTGCTCGGCGGCATTGCAGCTGCCGCCTGCGCAAAGCCTGCGCTCAGCACGCACCCCCGCGCCTCCCGACCCGGCATTCGCGCCGAGTCCCGTACACTCGGCGGCCATGGCTGACGAACGACCCGCGATGCCCAAGGCGATCACCCGCAAGAGCGAGGACTTCGACCGCTGGTACACGGACACGGTGCGCCGAGCCGAGCTGGCGGACTACGCCCCGGTCCGCGGCTGCATGGTCATCCGCCCCTACGGCTATGCGCTCTGGGAGCGGATCCAGCGGGCCCTCGACGACATGCTCAAGCGGACCGGGCACGAGAACATGTACTTCCCGCTGCTCATCCCCGAGTCGTACCTGCTCAAGGAGGCCGAGCACGTCAAGGGCTTCGCCCCCGAGGTGGCCTGGGTGACCCAGGGCGGGCAGAAGGAGCTCGAGGAGCGGCTGGCGATCCGGCCGACCTCGGAGACGATCATCTGCTCGATGTTCGCGGACTGGATCCACAGCTACCGCGACCTCCCCGTGCTGATCAACCAGTGGGCCAACGTGATGCGTTGGGAGAAGCGCACCCGGCTCTTCCTGAGGACCTCCGAGTTCCTCTGGCAGGAGGCGCACACCTTCCACGAGACCCACGCGCAGGCCGCCGCCGAGGTCGACACCGGGCTCGAGTGCTACCGCGAGCTGGCCGAGGAGTGGCTCGCCATCCCGGTGATCCCAGGGCGCAAGACCGAGTCCGAGAAGTTTGCCGGCGCCGAGTACACCCTCTCCATCGAGGCGATGATGAGTGACGGCTGGGCGCTCCAGTCAGGGACCTCCCACCACCTGGGGCAAAACTTCACCCGTGCCTACGGGATCAGCTTCAGCGACCGGGAGAACGTGCTCCAGCATCCCTTCCAGACGTCGTGGGGGCTGTCCACGCGGATCATCGGCGGGCTGATCATGGCCCACGGCGACGACGCCGGCCTGGTGATGCCACCCCGCGTCGCACCGATCCAGGTCGTGGTCGTCCCGGTCACCCGGAGCAACGATCCGGAGGGGGCGGCGGCCGTCGACGAGGCGTGCCGGCGGATCGCGGCAGAGGCGGGCGACGTGCGCCTGCGCGTCGACCGGCGGGAGGGCATACGCCCCGGCGAGAAGTACGCCCACTGGGAGCTGCGGGGTGTGCCCCTTCGACTGACCGTCGGCGCCCGCGACCTCGCCACCGGCCAGGTGACGGTCACCCGCCGGGTCGATGGGGAGAGCTGGGCCGAGCCGCTCGACGGAGTGGCGGCGCGGCTCCCGGCACTCCTCGACGAGGTCCAGGCCCGCATCAGGTCCCGGGCCGAGGGGCTGCTCCGAGATCGGAGCGTCGAGGTCAGGAGCCTGGATGAGTTGCGTGAGGCCTTCGCCGAGAGGCCGGTCTTCGCCAACGCCCCCTTCTGCGAGCGTCCGGCCTGCGAGGAGGCGGTCACGTCCGCCGCCCACGCCCTCACCATCCGGGTGCTGCGGCGCGACCGCAGCGGGGAGGTGGGGCGGTGCCTGGCCTGCGGTGAGGCCTCGTCCGAGGTCGCGCTGATCGCCCGGGCCTATTAGGGACGGACCCTCAGCCTACTTCGAGTGGGTGACGTAGAGGTAGGCGGCCAGCACCACCAGCACCGCGATCAGCACGATCAGCACCCAGCGCAGCAGTGTCGAGCGCCGCTTCTCGGGCTTGGCCCGGGATGGCCGGGGGAGCGGGGGTTGCTTGATCTCGGCTCGGGGAGGGGCCGACGGTGGCGGCTGGAGCGGGGCTCCCGAGGGCGGAGCCGGGGCGGGGGCCGGCCAGCCCTGGGCGGGCGGCGACCAGGGCGCGGCCGGCTGACCGGGAGCCTGCCACGCCGGCGGCTCGACGAATGCCACCGGGTGCGTGGGCCGGGGCGGCACCACGGGCGGGGCGCTGGGGGACCCGGATTGCCAGTCCTGGGGGAGTGCAAAGAGCGGTGTCGAGGCGGGTGGCCCGGGCGGCAAGGTCTGCCGGCCCCCCGGGATCGACGCCCGGACCGGCGGCTGGGAGGGGGCCGGCGCCGCCGGCGCGATCGGCCAGTCGCCCGGGCTCGGCAGCGGAGCGGTCGGCGCGTTGAGCGGCGCGCCCACGGTGGGCGGCGAGGTGAGCGGGGGTCGCGCGGCCGGCGGCTGCCACTCGGTGCGGGCGGGCAGAAGCGGCGCCGGCCGGGCGGGCGCCGTCTGGCCCGACAGGCGGGCCTGCCAATCCGGATCGCCGGAGAAGGGAGCGGGCGCCGCCGGTATCGAGGCTCCCGCGGGCGGAGGCTGGGGGGTGGCCGGCGCCACCGGGCGGTCCCGCGGAATCGCCGTCGCGGGTGGCGGCTGCTGCCGGACCGGCGCCGCGGAGGGGAGCTCCGGCACGGCGGGCGCGGACGGTCGCATGGCGACACGGCGCCAGCGCTGGCCATCCCACCAGAATCGGCCGTCGGCCGAGAGCGGCACACCCGGGGCCGGTCCCGGGGGCTGCTGGCCGTACCCTCCACCGGAGTCATTCATGCGAGTTCGAAGCATATCCGCACCGCGGGTCGGTGGGATCGACTGACCCACTCGTCCCGGTCCCGGAGGTGCCCCCCGCCTGGGTGCGTCCCGCCCCAGCCCGGTCATCCACGGCGGGTCACGGACGGGCGGGTGTCGGGCTTCACGATTGCGCGAGCGGGGTCCCCGGTACACTCGCTGGACAGCCATGCCCTACGCCGATCTCGCGTCCCGGACCGCCTACCTCTCCGAGGCCGACCGTGCGGTGCTGCAGCGCGCCTATGTCGTGGCCGAGCGGGCTCACGCCGGGCAGTTCCGGCTCTCCGGGGAGCCCTACGTGGAGCATCCGCTGGCCGCGGCGGTCCTCCTCAGTGAGCTGCGCCTCGACGCCGAGACCCTCGCCGCGGCGCTCCTCCACGACACCGTCGAGGACACCGAGGTCACCCTGGAGGAGATCCGGGGTGAGTTCGGCGAACCCATCGCCCGTCTCGTCGAGGGGGTCACCAAGCTCGGCAAGATCCACGTGCATACCCGTGAGCAGGCCCAGGCCGAGAACATCCGGAAGATGCTGGTGGCCATGGCCGAGGACATCCGGGTGGTGCTCATCAAGCTTGCCGACCGCCTCCACAACATGCGCACCGTGGGAGCCCACGCCGAGGAGCGGCGCCGGCGGATCAGCCAGGAGACCCTGGACATCTATGCGCCGCTCGCCCACCGGCTCGGCATCTGGCAGTTCAAGGCGGAGCTGGAGGACCTGGCCTTCGCCCAGCTCGACCCCGACAGCTACCACGCCATGGAGACCCGGCTCCAGAGCGGGCGCGAGCAGCGCCAGGTCTTCGTCCGCGACGTGAGCGAGATCCTCCACCGCGAGCTGGAGGCCGTCGGGGTGCGCGCCGAGCTGAGCGGTCGGTCCAAGAACGTCTACAGCATCATCGACAAGATGGGCCGCCAGCAGAAGGAGTTCGAGGAGATCTACGACCTGATGGCGGTGCGCGTGGTGGTGGACTCGGTCAAGGACTGCTACACCGCGCTGGGCGTGGTCCATCACCTCTGGAAGCCGATCCCGGGACGTTTCAAGGACTACATCGCCATGCCCAAGGGCAACGGCTACCAGTCCCTCCACACCACCGTGATCTCCCATACCGGCGAGCCGGTCGAGGTGCAGATCCGGACGGTGGAGATGCACCACACCTCCGAGTACGGCGTGGCCGCCCACTGGCACTACAAGGCGGGCTCGCAGCAGGTGCGTTTCGACGAGCGCTACAGCTGGCTGCGCCTCCTCATGGACTGGCAGAAGGAGCTGCTCGACGCCGAGGCCTTCGTCGACACGGTGAAGGTCGACATCTTCCAGGACGAGGTCTTCGTCTTCACCCCCAAGGGCGACGTGCGCTCGCTCCCGGCGGGCAGCACCGCCGTCGACTTCGCCTACCGAGTCCACACTGCGGTCGGTCACCACTGCATTGGGGCCAAGGTCAACAGCCGGATGGTCCCCCTCGACTACCGCCTCGTCAACGGCGACATCGTGGAGATCCTCACCACCAAGGCCCCGCACGGACCCTCACGGGACTGGCTCAACTTCGTGAAGACGTCCACGGCCCGGGAGAAGATCCGGCAGTGGTTCAAGAAGGAGCGCCGCGAGGAGAACGTCACCAAGGGGCGGGAGATGCTGGACAAGGAGTTCCGGCGTCTGCGCCAGACCTCGCTCACCTCGCTCAAGGAGGAGGGCCTGCTCGACCTTGCCCGGGAGTTCAAGTTCCCCACCCCGGACGACTTCCTGGCGGCGATCGGCTACGGCGAGCTGAGCCCCCGGACGGTCGTGCTCCGCCATGCCGACCGGGACGTCTCGACCTCGGAGGATGACGGTCGCGGGCCCGCCATCCCGCTCACCTCACCGGCGGCGCAGCCGAGCGGCGAGGTCCGGGTTCACGGGGTCGGCAACATGCTGACCACCCTGGGTCGCTGCTGCAAGCCGGTGCCCGGCGAGCCGATCCGTGGCTACATCACCCGAGGCAAGGGGGTGACCGTCCACCGGGCCAGCTGCGTGAGCATTCAGCACGCCCAGGACCCGGACCGGCTGGTGGAGGTCGAGTGGGAGAGGGGAGCACACCAGGTCTTCCCGGTCAGCATCAAGGTCGAGGCCTGGGACCGGACCGG
>Ga0224557_1003636_pt1 | contig 11851 bp, 10 predicted proteins | sample 714S31014metaG_FD_180677 | JGI IMG/M metagenome (GOLD analysis project Ga0224557, IMG submission 180677) | Peat soil microbial communities from Stordalen Mire, Sweden - 717 S3 10-14 | ecosystem: Environmental > Terrestrial > Soil > Wetlands > Peat | place: Sweden: Norrbotten County, Stordalen... | reverse complement strand
TCGGGTGACGTTCTTGTAGGGGCTGCGCCAGTGCGCATCACCCCAGATACTGGAATAGGCGGGATTGACCGCGAAGAGTTCGATACCGGCAGTGTGGGTTTGGGCGGCCAGCCGGCTGCGGAATACGGCGGTGGGGATCCCGGCCACGGTTTTACGGAACCGTTTCCCACGCCCGCCGCGGCCCATGGTTTCGCGCCCGGTGGCGCGGGCATCAGCGAAGTCGAGGTCTTCCACGGCGATGGCGTTGATGTGGTGGCGTTGGGTGTAGCGGATCAGGCGGGTGATCGCGTGGCGGACCTGGGCATCCCGGCGTGCTGAGCTGCCTCTGAGGTCGATGTCGATACGGTGCGCACCCCCGACCGGGTTGCCGTGGGCATCCAGGCGGCGCACCGCCAGATGCCCGTCGTTGAGATCAACCCCGACCACCGGGCCCGTCGCGAACAGATCCCCTTGCGGGGTGGCGTCGTTGCCGGGGCTAACCCAGTACGGCAGGGCCGGTATCGCCCACGCCGCCGTGGGGTAGCGCCCGGCGCGACCCGGGCGGCGGGTGATCGTATAAGACACCGAATTCCCGGTGCAGATCCGGGCCGCCCACTCATCGCCACGATGGGTGAACGCCGCCACACCGGACAGGATGTAACGGCCACGTTTGGCGTTAGCCAGATACTCCAACGGTTTGGGCAACCGCACACTGACCACACCGGCCGCAGTGACGGTGATCGTCAGGTTGCCGAACGGTTCATCGGGTGACCCGTTGGCGGTGATCCGGTAGCGGGCCGCATCCCAGCAATCCCGCCACTGGTTGGCTGTCAACCCCGCGGCATCAAGATGATGGCTGTCTTGGCCAGCCGGGCACCGCCTTCGACCACATGCACTCGATTAGCGGCCCGATCCTTGAGCGCGCCCGCCAACACGGCCCGCAGATGCTGCACGCGGCGTTGCTTGGCGAACCGTTCTGCCTGGCTCGCATACCCTTTTGGGGCGTTGGCTTTTCGCCGGGCTTTGCGTTCGGTCACCGTCAACAGGTCGACGGTGGGGGCGCCCAGGCGCTGCTCGATCGTGGCGATCGCCGCCCTCAACCCCACGATATGGCGGTACTGGGCGTCCCGGGCCAACCGGTACTGATCGTCGTTAGCGGCGATCACCGCATTGGCCCACCGCGCACTCGATGACCCGGTCAGCCCTTTCTTAAGGGCATTGAGCCGATCCCGGCGCACTTGGCGTTTAGCGTCACCATCAAGGCTGGGATCCACCCCAACGGGGCGCACTACCCGCGCCAGATCAGCCCGGCGCAGCCGACCGACATGAGCGGCAATCACATCCAACACCTGATCGTCGTCGGGCGTAGTCGCCACCCGAGTCGTAATCGCCACCCCCCTCGGAGCCGGCACCGGTTTCACCCCACGCCACGAGCGCAGCTTCTGAGAAGTCATCAGGGCCCGCCGCCGGTGGTCTCGGCGCACACCACCACCCGCAACCGCTTCGTCTTGGCTAGCAACTGCTCGATGACCCCAGCGCCGAAGCACGCCAGCCTGTCCGGGTGCTCCACGATGAGCCTGTCCGCACCCGGGGTCATACAGTGGCCCAACACTTTGCGCAGACCGGCTCGACGCTCAGACAACCCCGAAGCGACATCGGTGATCACCGACAGTTCCCCGCCCGCCCAAGCCCTGAGCCGGCCCACCCACCGATCGAGGTCACCGTCGCCCTGTTGACGGCCAGACGACACCCGCGTATAGCCCACCGCCCGCCCCTGGCCCAGTTTGCGCGTAGCCGCAGCTGGCCGCGACTCCCACCGCTCACCCGACATCCCCATGAAACCAATCCATCCCGCCGCCACGGCCGACAAGACACCACTTGCGCCGCGTTCAGCGCTCCTAAACCGAGATACTCCCAGACAGGTCCGACAACAACCGTCGATCCACCATTGACCGACAAAATCGCCAGCTGTTCTCAGCCCGTAGTCGCGACTGCTATTCGGTCCGGACGCGCCGCGGACATCGTCGCCCGTATAAATCGCCGCCGCAGCAATTCAACGAGGTCCTCGTCGCATTCCTGGCCTCGCTCTGATACCCAAACCGACCCTGGGCACAGCGCGCGTAACACTCCGACGGGATACTGATAGCGGAAACACCAACGATGACAGTGACGCCGGGAGAAGAATCATGAGCGGCCAGCAGCCGACCATCATCTACACGCTGACCGACGAGGCGCCGTTACTGGCGACCTACGCCTTTTTGCCGATAGTGCGCGCCTTCACCGAGCCGGCGGGCATCAAGATCGAGACCAGCGACATCTCGGTGGCGGCGCGCATCCTTGCCGAGTTCGCCGATTACCTGACCGAAGAGCAGCGCGTGCCGGACAACCTTTCCGAGCTGGGCCGGCTGACGCAGTCACCCGACACCAACGTCATCAAGCTGCCGAACATCAGCGCCTCGGTGCCGCAGTTGGTGGCCGCCGTCAAGGAACTGCAAGACAAGGGCTTCAAACTTCCGGATTACCCGCAGAACCCGAAGACCGACGAAGAACATGAGATCCGCGACCGCTACGCCAAATGCCTCGGCAGCGCGGTCAACCCGGTGCTGCGGGAAGGTAACTCGGACCGCCGCGCACCCAGGGCGGTCAAGGAGTACGCGCGCAAGCACCCGCACAGCATGAGCCCCTGGTCACAGGCCTCGCGAACGCACGTGGCGACCATGCGGCACGGCGACTTCTATCACGGCGAGAAGTCGATGACCCTGGACCGCGCTCGTGACGTGAAGATGGAACTGGTCACCAAGAGCGGCAAGACGATCGTGCTCAAGCCTAAGGTGTCGCTGGATGACGGTGACGTCATCGACAGCATGTTCATGAGCAAGAAGGCGTTGTGCGAGTTCTACGAGGCGGAGATGCAGGACGCCTACGAAACCGGCGTGATGTTCTCGCTGCACGTCAAGGCGACGATGATGAAGGTGTCGCACCCTATCGTCTTCGGCCACGCGGTGAAGATCTTCTATAAGGACGCCTTCGCCAAGCACCAGGAGTTGTTCGACGAACTCGGTGTCAACGTCAACAACGGATTGGTCGATCTGTACAACAAGATCGAATCGCTGCCCGCGTCGCTGCACGACGAGATCATCCGCGATCTGCACGCCTGCCACGAGCACCGCCCCGAGCTCGCCATGGTTGATTCGGCCAAGGGCATCAGCAACTTCCATTCGCCCAGCGACGTGATCGTGGACGCGTCGATGCCTGCGATGATCCGCGCGGGCGGCAAGATGTGGGGCGCCGACGGAAGGCAAAAGGACACCAAGGCCGTCAACCCCGAGTCCACGTTCTCCCGCATGTACCAGGAGATCATCAATTTCTGTAAGACGCACGGGGCATTCGATCCGACCACGATGGGCACGGTTCCCAACGTCGGTTTGATGGCGCAGCAGGCCGAAGAGTACGGCTCACACGACAAGACCTTCGAGATACCCGAGGACGGCGTCGCCAACATCGTCGACCTCGACACCGGGGAAGTCCTGCTGACCCAAAACGTGGAAGAGGGCGACATCTGGCGGATGCCCATCGTCAAGGACGCACCGATCCGTGACTGGGTCAAGCTGGCCGTCAACCGGGCACGGAACTCGGGTATGCCGGTGGTGTTCTGGCTGGATGTCTGGCGTCCGCACGAGAACGAATTGCGTAAGAAGGTCAACACCTACCTGGCCGACCACGACACCGAGGGCCTCGACATCTCGATCAGGTCGCAGGAACGGGCCATGCGGCACACGATCGAGCGGGCTATGCGCGGGCAGGACACCATTGCCGCCACCGGCAACATCCTTCGCGACTACCTGACCGACCTCTTCCCGATCCTGGAGCTGGGCACCAGCGCCAAGATGCTGTCAATCGTGCCGCTGATGGCCGGGGGCGGAATGTACGAGACGGGGGCGGGCGGCTCGGCGCCCAAGCACGTTCACCAGCTGGTGGAAGAGAACCACCTGCGCTGGGATTCGCTCGGCGAATTCCTCGCGCTGGCCGCCAGCCTGGAAGACCTGGGCAACAAGACCAGCAGCGAACGGGCCAAGATTCTGGCCAAGACGCTTGATGCCGCGACCGGCAAGTTACTGGACAACAACAAGAATCCGTCGCGCAAGACCGGTGAGCTCGACAACCGCGGAAGCCAGTTCTACCTCGCCATGTACTGGGCGCAAGAACTTGCCGCGCAGACCGCTGACCAGGAACTGCGGGAACACTTCGGCGCACTCGCCGATGCGTTGACCAAGAACGAAGACACCATCCTGGCCGAACTCAACGCGGTACAGGGCGAAGAAGCGGACATCGGCGGCTACTACGCGCCGGACAGCGAAAAGACCACGGCGGTGATGCGGCCGAGTAAGACCTTCAATGCCGCACTGGCGGACCCGGAGAGCTGAGGACAGGCTGATTTCAGCGACTGCCAGTCGCCCTGAGGTCAGAGCAGCTGGCGAAGCGTTTCGATGAGCTTGATCCGCTCGGCCGGTGTCCCCGCGATCGGTACCACGTTTAGCGTGGTCACCCCCGCTTCGCGATAGGCCGCCAAGCGTTCCTTGACGAACCCGGGTGAACCGATCAGGTTGACGTCGCGGACGAGTTCGTCGGGCACGACCTTGGCGGCGCCGTCCTTATCGCCGGCCAGATAGAGCTCCTGGATCCGGTCGGCTTGCGGCCCGTAGCCGTAGCTGGTGGCCAGGGTGTGGTAGAAATTCTTGCCCTTGGCGCCCATTCCGCCGATGTAAAGCGCCAGCTGCGGCTTGGCCAGTTCGCGTAGCGGCTCGACGTTTTCGCCGATGGCCAGTGCCGGACCGGCATACACATCGAGTTCCCCCAACGCGGGATCCCGCTTGGCCCGGCCCGCGGCCAGGGCCTTGCCCCACACGTCCTGCGCCTTTTCTGGCAGATAGAAGATCGGTTGCCAGCCCTCGGCGATCTCGGCGGCCAGTTCGACGTTCTTGGGCCCCAGCGCAGCCACCAGAATCGGAATGCGCTCCCGGACAGGCTTGTTGATGAGCTTGAGCGGTTTCCCCAGCCCGGTGCCCTGCTCGGCGGGCAGCGGGATCGTGTAGTACTTGCCCTGGTGTTGCAGGCGTTCGCGCCGCCACACCTGACGGCAGATGTCGATGACTTCGCGAGTTCGGGCAATCGGAGCGTCATAAGGTACGCCGTGGAAACCTTCAATGACCTGCGGTCCGGAGGCCCCGAGGCCCAGCGTGAAGCGGCCGTCGGAAACGTAGTCGAGACCGGCCGCCGTCATCGCGGTCAGGGTGGGCGTTCGGGTGTAGAGCTGCAGGATCCCCGAGGCAAGTTCAACCCGTTGCGTGCTGGCTGCCAGGTAACCGAGCGCGCTCACCGCGTCATACGAATACGCCTCGGGGACAAAGACCATGTCCAACCCGGCGCGTTCGAGGTCGGCCACCTCGGCGGCCACGTCCTTGAAGCCGCCCGCGTAATTGATGCCCAATCCGATCCGCATAATCAGCCCTGCGCCATGGCGAACGTGCCGGCGAGCTCGACGGCCTCGCGCTGGATCCGGTCGAACTGCGCCCCCATCGCCTCGGACAACGCCGTCGCGCCCGACAGCGGCCGCACCATCACCGTGAAGTTGTCGATCAGACCCTCGTCGTTGATGTGCAGAAAGTCGCAACCGGTGATCTGTAGGCCCGGCGCCCCCGAGATCTTCGTCTCGAACACGAGCGCGTGGTCACGGCCGTTGCTGTCCGCGATTTCGCGGATGTAGTGAAAGTCTTCGAAGATTCGCAACACGCCACTCAGGATCGCCGCGGTAATCGGCTTGCCGACATACGGCTTGAATGCCACCGGGCTGGTGAACACCACGTTGTCGGCCAGCAGCGCATGCATGGTCACCTCGTCACGTTCCTCGACTGCCTTGCGGAAGGGATGCTTTGAGCTCACGAGACACCTCAGTATTGGTAAATTTGTTGAGTAGGCCTGATTCACGGTAGAGGGTGCGCCGACGACTGCCGAATACGCCCACCCGCCGCGGTATGGGTTTACGGCGCGTGGCCCTTGAGATAGTGGGTGAGTGCCGGCCGCAGCCATTCGATGAGAGTTGCATCATCCATCTCGGCGAGTGCCGGGATGCAAAGGATGTAGCGGGCCACAGCGAGGCCAAGCAGTTGCGATCCCACCAGGGCAGCGCGCTCGGCAGCGCGGTCTGGCACGACCGCGGCCAGGGCGGGGGCCACCCGGTCGACGAATACCCCGAGCAGGGCATCTGCGGCAACCTGGTTCGTCGCGGCGGCGCGCAGTAGCGGGAGAAACGGACCGTGCGGTCCCCAGACGGCAATGAACGTCGGCAGCAGCACATCAGCGACGCGCTCGGACGCGACGCCCGCGAGATCCGGAAATGTGATGTCAAACCGGGCGGCCGCGGCGAAAAGTCCTGCCTTGCTGCCGAAGTAATGCATGACGAGTGCCGGGTCGACGCCGGCTGCCGATGCGACCGATCGGATGGTTGTGCGTTCGAACCCGTGACTGCCGAACTGTGATCGCGCGTTGTCCAGGATCGTCGATCGCGTGGCTTGGCCATCGCGCGCTTTCGCGGGCATGCCGAACAGTGTATTCAACGGCCGTTGACATAGCTACCGGCCATGCCTACTGTGGAAGTCAACGGCTGTTGACTCAAGATCGGAGGGCACGAGATGACCGCCCATGACGTGGACGTAGACGTCGAAGTCCTTGTAGTGGGCGCCGGTCCGACGGGGCTGACCGCAGCGGGTGACTTGGCGCGGGCAGGCCGGTCTGTCACGGTCCTGGAGCGCTGGCCCACCATAAACCCGGCGAGCCGGGCCTTCGCCACCATGGCCCGCACGCTCGAGGTTCTCGACGCCCGTGGACTGGCCGACGACCTGTTGGCGCACGCCCACCCGGCACCCGGCGTCACGATTTTCGGAGGCGCCCGCATCGACCTCAGCCACCTCGACTCGCCCCATCGATTCGCGATGATCACTCCGCAGACCAATGTCGATCACGCGCTGGGCAACTACGCCGTCGAGCAGGGCGCCGAGATCCGGCGCGGCATCGAGGTCATCGGACTCGATCAGGACACCGACGGCATCACTGTGACGGCGCGGCCGCAAGGCGACAACACCGGCCGCCACACCCGCTGGCGGGCGCAGTACGTGATCGGCGCCGACGGGGCGCACAGTACGGTGCGCGGGCTGGTAGGCGCCGACTTTCCGGGCAAGACCATCCTGTCCTCGATCGTGCTCGCCGATGTGAAGCTGGCGCATGGGCCGTCTGATGGTGGCCTGACGCTCGGCAGCACCCGAAATGTCTTCGCGTTCTTGGCCCCCTTCGAAGCCGCTTCTGCCCAACACGAAGCCCGACACGACGCCCATTGCTCGTGGTATCGCACGATGGTGTGGGACCGCGACAACCAGGTGCCCGACGATGCGCCTGTAGGTCAAGACGAGATTATCGACATACTCGCGCGGGCAATGGGGACCGGTCTGGAAGTTCTCGAGGTCGGCTGGAAATCCCGATTTCATTGTGATGAAAAGCAAGTGGCGCAGTACCGGCACGGGCGTGTGTTTCTTGCCGGAGACGCGGCACACGTCCACTCCCCCATGGGCGGGCAGGGCATGAACACCGGGATTCAGGACGCGGCGAACCTCGCCTGGAAGATCGATGCGGCGCTCGCCGGCGCACCCGACACCGTGCTTGACAGCTACCACGACGAGCGGCATCCGATCGGCAAGCGGGTCCTGCTGCAGTCCGGTCTCATGGCGCGCGGCGTGACACTGCATCCACGAGTCGCTCGTTCGGTGCGAAATTTCCTGGCGCCGCGCATACTTCGCGTTCCCCGGGTGCGCGACGCGGTAGCCGGAAGCTTCGCTGGAACGACGTTACGGTATGCACACCGCAACGGCGAGAGCCCGCTGGTGGGCACCCGCGGGACACAGATTCCATTGACGCAAGGCCGGCTCACCCAACTGCAACGGGTGCTACCCGGCTTCGTCTTCATCCGCGAGCGCGAAGCGAAGCCGGTCGACGCGGCCGAGTTGCTCCAAGCGGAGCGGGCCGATCGCGGTCCAGCGGTGCTGGTGCGGCCAGACGGCTACATCGCGTGGGCCGGCGATTCGGCCGACCGGTCCGGATGGGCCGCGGCGCTGGTTCGCTGGACGGGAAATTCACCCGCAGCCCTGTGCGGCGTTTCTCGCCTTGATCCCCACTAGATCGGCCAACTGCGCAGCCGAATAACGGCCCGGCCCAAGGCCGTCCCGGGGCGCCGCGCGTACTGCGCGCGCCAATGCGGCGTTGACCGGCGCGGTGATGCCAGGAATGAAGTGGCGTGCCATTTGGTTGTGCGGAGTTGGCACCGGCCTGCCGAAGAAGGAGTGCGCGGAGATGACGACCAGCGCTGATACTGCAGCCAGGACGTTCGAGGGGGCTTGGAACGAGTGGCATCGTGAACGCGAGGGCTACTACGCTGACCCGCTCGGCTGGGTCAGCCTGACCGGCTTGTATTGGCTCAGCGACGAATTCGCGACCGTCTCAGATCTGCCGGGTCGTTGGCGAGCGGACTCCCAGGCGGTGCACGTCGAAGGGATCGAGGGAACCGAACGACTGGAGCCGACCGAGGGCGCACCGGGGTTGCTCGTGGAGTCGGGAGATCGCCGTATCGAGGTGATTCGCCGAACCGGCTCGGTTGCGTTGCGCGTGCATGATCCGAAGTCCCCGCACCTGAAGGCGTACGACGGTATCCCCAGCTATCCACCAAGCGAGGTGTGGCGTGTCGCCGGCGCGTTCACCCCATACACCGAGCCTCGGACCGTCACGACGGGCGCTGTCGTCGAAGGGCTCGAGCACCACCACAATGCCGTCGGCGTCATCGACTTAGAACTGGCCGGCTCGGCTGCGCGGTTGATCGCCTTCGGGGACCCCTCGACCGGGTTACGCGTTATGTTCACCGACGCCACCAGCGGTACGACGACATACCCCGGTGGCAGGTCGCTGGCGATCGACGCGCCGGGTGTCGACGGGACGGTGACGCTCGATTTCAACCGGGCGTCGAACCTGCCGTGCGCGTTCACCGATTACGCGACGTGCCCGGTGGCACCCGCCGACAACAGGCTCGCGGTAGCCGTCGAAGCCGGCGAGAAAGATCCGCGATAACGCCGGGGTCAGGCACCGCCAACTTTGATCTCCGGTGCTAGAGCCCCGAAATCCATCGTCATCTCCTGAAGATCCGCGAGCCGGGCGGCTTGGAACACACTTTGCGTGTGTTACCGCGCACCTAGATAAGGATGCGGGTTACGCCGCGCGGGTTCAAAGATCAGAACCCGCAAGCGAATGGGCGCCCGTTGCGGCGCGCGACGAAACGAGTTGACTGGTTCTGCCGGCGTGGGACACGATGGCCGAAAGGCCTAGTGGTCAGGATAGGCTGGACGTCGCAATGGCTGACATCACGATGCTGATCCTCGCCGACCATAATTGGTTTCGCGAACAATTCGCCAAGCTCGACGATCTGCAGGCACAGACCCCGGCCGGCCGCGGAGCACTCGACCGGGTCTGGCGGCCGCTGGCCGACAAGCTCGACGTGCACGCCTACATCGAAGAGAAAATCTTCTACCCGCAACTACTGAAGCGCGGCACCGAAGATCCCGAAGGCGAGACGCTCGATGCCATCGGCGATCACAACGAGATCCGCGACGGCGTGCGCGACGCCAACGCCGCCCGGGTCGGCACCGACGCGTGGTGGGCGGCAGTCGGTCGCACCCGACTGGCCAACGACGACCACATGAGCGAAGAGGAACGGCAAGGGCTGTCCGACTTTCGTCGCAATGCCCCAGCCGGTCTTCGCGAGGCACTCGGGCGCCAATACAGCGAGTTCATGACTGAACATCCCACCACCAAGGGATTGCTGATCACCGACCGCGACCCCAGACGCTACGTCGAGGATCTCGCGAAGGCCCCGCAGTCCAAACCCGCCGACCACTCGTTTGGCTCCCTTGGAATCGGCAGCCTGAAGGGCAACTGAAGGTTCGGGCTGAAAACCACTGCGTTCACCAAATAATTTCTTATAAAAGGCGGCTCGGTAAGCAACGATGAAAGGACTAGCAGGAAGGGGTCGGTCGATGTCCGACGAACAACGGGGACAGGCCAAACTGTTCGATGCTTTGACCACCAAAGGCACCGCCTTCACGGTGGACGAGCGCCGCCGGCTCGGTCTGCTGGGGCTGCTGCCGACCACGGTGAAGACGCTGACCCAGCAAGTCGAGCACTGCTGGCATGAGTTCTCCACTCGCCGCGACGATCTCGACAAACACATCTATCTGCGCTCGTTGCAGGACCGCAACGAAACGCTGTTCTACCGGGTGCTGGCCGAGCACATCCCCGAGACCCTGCCGATCGTCTACACCCCGACCGTTGGTGAGGCCTGCCAGCGCTTCAGCGAGATCTACCGCCGCCCGCGGGGATTGTTCGTGTCCTACGCCGACCGCGACTGCCTCGAAGAGGTACTGGACAACCGGCCGCACCGCGACGTCGACGTGATCGTGGTGACCGACGGGCAGCGGATCCTGGGATTGGGTGATCAGGGCATCGGCGGGATGGGCATCCCGATCGGCAAGCTTTCGCTGTACACCCTCATTGGCGGCATCGACCCCGCTCGCGCTCTTCCGATCGTGCTCGACGTGGGTACCGACAACGTCGAACTGCTCGACGACCCGCAGTATCTGGGCTGGCGCCACCGACGGATCGACGACGACGAGTACTACGCGTTCATCGACAAATTCGTCGCCGCAGTGCACAAGCAATTGCCCGACGTGCTGCTGCAATGGGAAGACTTCGCCACCGTGCATGCACTGCCGATCCTGGCCCGCTACCGCGACAAGCTGCTCACCTTCAACGACGACATCCAGGGCACCGCCGCCGTCACCCTGGGCGCACTGCACGGCGCCGCCAAAGTGGCCGGCCGCCCGTTGTCGCAGCAACAGGTCGTGATGCTTGGCGCGGGTTCGGCCGGCATTGGTGTGCTGGACATGATCTGCCAGGAGATGGTGACCGAGGGACTGTCCGAACAGGCCGCGCTGGAGCGGATCTGGGTGGTCGACGTCGTGGGACTGCTCACCGCTGACCGCACGGACCTGTCCGAGGCGCAGCGAAAATTCGCCCAGCCGCCCGCGCGCGTGGCGGGCTGGGACCTGTCTGGTCCCGCCCAGCTTGCCGACGTCGTGCACCACGTGGACATCGGTGTCCTGCTCGGCTTGTCCACCGCCACCGGTGCCTTCACCGAGGACATCGTTCGCGAACTCGCCGGGAAAACCGAGCGCCCGATCATCTTCCCGCTATCCAACCCGACAAGCCGCGCCGAGGCTCGGCCATCCGATCTGGACCAGTGGACCGACGGGCGCGCGCTGATCGCCACCGGGTCGCCGTTCGCACCGGTAAAACGCAACGGAGTGGAACGGCCCATCGCGCAGTGCAACAACGTCTACATCTTCCCCGCGATGGGGTTGGCCGTGACCGCCGCCCAGGCGACCCGGGTCACCGACGAGATGATGCGGGTAGCCGCGGCGGCCTTGGGCGATGAGTCGCCCGCCCTGGCCGATCCCGATCAGCCGCTGTTGCCGGCGTGGCCGGACGTGCCCGAGATCGCGGTGCGCATCGCCCACGCCGTCGCCGTCCAGGCCGTCTCCGACGGCGTCGCCCCCAAACGCAGCGGCGAGGAACTCAACCAACGCATCACCGAGGTGCGCTGGATCCCGGAATACCGGGAATAGTCCAGCCGGGCCACAGTGTTGCCGGACGTATGGCTGCCTTCAACGAGACTCAACGTCAGGAATTCCTCGCCGCGAAGCACGTCGCCGTGCTATCCGTC
>Ga0224557_1003634_pt1 | contig 11855 bp, 12 predicted proteins | sample 714S31014metaG_FD_180677 | JGI IMG/M metagenome (GOLD analysis project Ga0224557, IMG submission 180677) | Peat soil microbial communities from Stordalen Mire, Sweden - 717 S3 10-14 | ecosystem: Environmental > Terrestrial > Soil > Wetlands > Peat | place: Sweden: Norrbotten County, Stordalen... | reverse complement strand
GTTCCGAGCACTCTCAGCCAGCGCCTCTCTTCTGCTGTACGACGTGTGGATCTGATCATCCACCTTACGGTACACGAAACCGCGTCAATTGTCCAGCTTGTTTATCCGGCTACCCTTAGCCACGAATCCAAATCTTCCGTTCAATTCATCGACTACGACGAGCTTGCCGTCCAGCCGCATGCCGGCAAGCCGCGAAATCGCGAAGCGAAGAGCCGCGGCGATTGCTTCTTCCTTAGGCGGGTGCAACCGTAGGCGTAGCCGCAGGCGGAAACCGGAGCACATTGGCGAAGTCGCCGTCGAGCGGGATGAGAATCCTCCCGCCCTCGATAGCTGCACGCCGCACTGCGAAGTCGTCGGCGCCGGCAAGACCGGATTCCGCGACCGATACGGCATCGTGCCCCAGCGCACGGAGGGTTTCCGCCTGGCGCGGCGAGAGGTTCTCATCCAGCAGGAATCTCACGCCTCTGCCAGGACGACCTCATCAGCCGCCAGCGCCGCCGCGTACTCCAAACACGCGCGCAAATCCTCGGCCGCGAGTTGCGGGTAGGCGGCGAGCAGTTGTTCAAAGGACTCGCCCGCAGCCATTTTCTCAAGCAGCAGATGGACTGGAATGCGGGTGCCCTTCACGCACGGCTTGCCCATCATCACGGCGGACTTCACGTCTATCCGTGCTGGAAACGTCATACTGCAACTGTACCATGCTCAGTTCGTCGTGATGAGCGGTGCGTTGCTAGGGGCGGGGAGATGCGCGGATAGCTTTACGCGCATGGATAGATTATCGCGCCGGCTGCCGGAAGAGGGAAGGGCAGGCCACAAGAAGCGATGGCCTGCCCCACGTTGGTGGTTGACTTACGCCGTGCGCATGGTTTCCGACTTATCGCCGGAAATTGCCGCTTGCGCCGCCGCCAGGCGGGCGATCGGCACACGATAGGGCGAGCAGGACACATAGTTCAGTCCCACGCGGTAGCAGAACTGCACCGAGCTGGGCTCGCCGCCGTGCTCGCCGCAGATCCCGATTTCAAGATCCGGACGCGTCTGACGGCCAAGCTTCACGCACATTTCGACAAGCTTTCCCACACCTTGCTGATCGAGCACGGCGAAAGGATCGTACTTGAAGACTTTGGCGTCCTCGTACACTTTCTGGAACTTCGTGTAATCGTCGCGAGAGAGTCCCATGGTAGTCTGAGTCAGATCGTTGGTGCCGAAGCTAAAGAAGTCGGCTTCCTTAGCGATTAAGTCGGCAGTAAGTGCGGCGCGCGGAATCTCGATCATGCAGCCGACCTTGTACTTAAAGTCTTTCAGGCCGGCCTTGCCCAGCACTTCTTCGGCGATCCGGACCACGATCTTCTTCTGGTTGGCGAACTCCTCCACCGAGCCGATCAGCGGGATTTCGATTTCCGGAATGACTTTCACGCCCTTCTTGGCCACCTGCACGGCGGCTTCAAAGATGGCGCGCACCTGCATTTCGGTGATCTCCGGATACATGATGCCCAGGCGGCAGCCGCGCAGGCCCAGCATGGGGTTGAACTCGTGCAGTTGTTCCACTCGCTCCAGCAGCCCGGTCAGGACCTTCTTCAGATCCTTCACCGTGGCGCCGAGGCGCTCGTAGCGGCTGACCATCTCCTTCTTGGCCTTGAGGTCGGCGGCGGGCAACTTTGCCAGATCGACCATCAGCACTTCGCGTTTGGGCAGGAACTCGTGCAGCGGCGGATCGAGCGTGCGGACGAGCACCGGGAATCCGTCCATGGCCTTGAACAGCCCGGCGAAATCGGCGCGCTGCATGGGCAGCAGCTTGGCCAGCGCTTTGCGGCGGCTCTTCTCATCCTGCGCCAGGATCATGGCCTGCATGTGCGCAATGCGATCCTCGGCGAAGAACATGTGTTCGGTGCGGCACAGGCCGATGCCTTCCGCGCCGAACTTGCGCGCAGCTTTGGCATCGCGCGGAATGTCGGCATTGGCGCGCACGCCGAACTTGCCGCGGAATACATCCGCCCAAGCCATGAACGTCGCCATGATGCCGGACGACGGATCGGCGTCGATGGTGTTGGCCTGTCCGGCGAAGGCCTCACCGGTGGAACCGTCGAGCGACAGCCAGTCGCCTTCCTTCAGCGTCATCTTCTTGCCGCCCACGGTCACACTCATTTCCTTGCGCTGCGCGTTGACGTCGACGTCGCCCGCGCCGGCTACGCACGGGGTGCCCATGCCGCGGCAAACCACGGCTGCGTGACTGGTCATGCCGCCGCGCGACGTGAGAATGCCCTTGGCGACTTCCATGCCGTGTATGTCGTTCGGCTCGGTTTCGGCGCGCACCAGGATCACGGGTCCGGCAGTGGCCTGCTTCACGGCTTCATCGGCGGTGAAAACCACGCGGCCAACCGCGGCGCCCGGCGATGCCGGCAGTCCCTTGGCGATGGTGGCCAGCGATTTCTTCGAAGCCGGATCCAGCACCGGATGCAGAAGCTGATCGAGCTGCTGAGGATCGACGCGCAGGACGGCTTCTTCCTTGCTGATCAGGCCCTCGTTGACCATGTCCACCGCGATGCGTACCGCGGCCGGACCGGTGCGCTTGCCATTGCGCGTTTGCAGCATGTAGAGTTTGCCGTCCTGGATGGTGAACTCGAAATCCTGCACGTCGCGATAGTGCTGTTCCAGGCTGGTGGTGATCTCGTGAAGCTCGCGGTAGGCCGCGGGCATCAGCGCTTCCAACGTCGAGATGGGCTGCGGCGTGCGCACGCCCGACACCACGTCTTCGCCCTGCGCGTTCACCAGGTACTCGCCGTAGAAGGCTTTCTCGCCGGTGGATGGGTTGCGGGTGAAACCCACGCCGGTGGCGGAAGTATCGCCCATGTTGCCGAAGACCATGGCTTGCACGTTCACCGCGGTGCCCAGGTTATCCGGGATGTTGTTCATCTTGCGGTAGTAGATGGCGCGGGCGTTGAACCAGGAGCGGAACACGGCGTCGCGCGACATGGCGAGTTGCTGGATGGCTTCCTGCGGAAACGGCTTGCCGGTTTTCTTTTCGACCAGCTTCTTGTAATCGACGATGACGGCCTTCAGATCTTCGGCGGTCAGGTCGGTGTCGAACTTCGCTTTCACCTTCTTTTTGCGGCCGTCGAACACATGGTCGAAATCGTGCTTTTCGATGTCGAGCACCACGTTGCCGAACATCTGGATGAAGCGGCGGTAGCAATCGTAGGCGAACCGCGGATTGCCGCTCTTGCGCTCCAGCGCCAGTACGGTCTTATCGTTCAAGCCGAGGTTGAGGACGGTATCCATCATGCCGGGCATGGAGAACTTTGCGCCCGACCGCACGCTGACCAGCAGCGGATTTTCGGTGTCGCCCAACGTCTGGCCCATCTGCTTCTGGAGCTTATCCAGCGCCTGCAGCATCTCTTTATGGATCTCGTCGGGAACCTGGTTCTTGTTCTCGAAATAGATGTTGCAGACTTCCGTCGAGATGGTGAAGCCGGGCGGCACCGGCAGATTCGCCCGGCACATTTCGGCCAACCCGGCGCCTTTGCCGCCGAGTACATCCTTCATTTTTCCGTCGCCATCGGCCCCGCCTGGGCCGAATTGGTAAACATGTTTGTTCATAATATTCTCCTATGAGTTCGTGACAATCTCCGAAAAATCGGCAAACGTTCGAAACTGTTCCAGCAGGCCGTGTAGCATGGCCATGCGATTGGCCCTGACGGCCGGGTCGGGCGCATTCACCAGCACCTTGTCGAAGAACAGGTCCACTTTGGGCCGCAGCGCTCCGATCACGGATTCAATTGGTTGCCCGGCGGACCGATTGATCTCATCGAAAAGATCGCTTTCGGGGCCGGGCTCCAGCAGGCTGGGGCTGAAAGCGCCGCCGGTGAACGCGGCCTGGCGCAGGATGTTCTCGATGCGCCTGAAACTAGCGGCCAGCGGCTCGAAATCGGGCGAGGGGCGGATTTCTTGCAGACGCAGCAGGCGCGCTTCCAGTTCCGGCAGATCGCCCCAGCCGGCGGCCATGGCGGCGTTGACCTCGTCGTAGGCGAAGCCGCGGACGTCGCGGAAGTAGAACTTGACGCGTTCTGCGAAGAATTCGGGGAGCTGGGGATCGTCGGCGATCAGGGCGAGCAGCGGAACGGACATGCCGCCTTCGACTATGATTTTGACCACGCCCTGGGCGGCGCGGCGTAACGCGAACGGATCGCGCGAACCGGTGGGCGCCATGCCGACGCGGAAGCAGCCGCGCAAGGTGTCCAGCTTGTCGGCGAGCGAGACCAGCCGGGCGGCCATGTGGCGCGGGATCGAATCTTCCATGCTCTCCGGTTTGTAGTGATCGTAGACAGCCTGCCAGACCTCGTCCGGCTCGCCCTGTGCGCGTGCGTAAAGTCCGCCGACGACACCCTGCAGTTCAGTGAATTCCTTCACCAATTCCGTGGTGAGATCGGCCTTAGCGAGGCGCGCGGCGCGCTGGGCGCATTCGTCGCCGCCGAGTTCTTTCACCAGGGCCACCACGCGATCGGTCTTCTCCAGATACGACCCAAGCTTCGCCTGGAAGGTTACGTGGGCGAGGTCCGCCACACGGTCCGCCAGTTTCTTGCGCTGATCGGCTTGCCAGAAGAAGCGCGCATCGTTGAAGCGGGCGCGCAGCACGCGCTCGTTGCCGCGGCGGACCAGGCCTTCGGGATCGGCGTTGGTGTTCATCACGGCAACGAACAGAGGCGCGAGATGGCCGGATCCGTCCTCCACCGAGAAGTATTTCTGGTGGTGGCGCATCACGGTGATGAGGACTTCCTCGGGCAGTGCGAGGAACTGCGGATCGAATTCTCCCACGATGGGACTGGGAAACTCGGTTAGGTAGACTAGCGTTTCGAGGAGGGCGGGATCGGGTTTCAGGCGGATGTGCAGCGCTGCGATTTCGTCTTCGATTTTTTGGCGGCGGGCGTCGGCGGATAGGATTACGAAGTTGTCGCGGAGGGTTTGTTCGTAGGTGTCGATGGTGACGGGGACCGCTCCCTTACGGTCGCGGCTCAGTCGCCGGTGGCCGGACGACTCGCTGCCGGATTGGACTCCGGCGAGTTCGAATGGGACCACGTCGGAGCCGAGCAGGGCCACGATCCATCGAATTGGCCGAATGAACCGCGGGCCGCCCTTGCCCGTCCAGTACATGGTCTTGGGAAAGGCGATCTTCAGAACGATTCCGGGCAGCGCCTCGGCCAGAATGTCGATTACCTTGCCGCCGCCCACCTTGCGCAGATACGTGTAGTACTCGCCCTTGCCGGTGGATTCGACGGCCAGATCCTCCGGATGCACGCCCAGCTTGCGGGCGAAGCCTTCTACGGCTTTGGGATTCGCCGCGCGCGGCGGACCCATCACGCGCTCTTCGGTATCGGGCAGGCGCTCGGGAAGGCCCTGCGCGCGCAACACCAGGCGGCGCGGCGTGGCATCCAGCTTCACATCCGACGCCGGAATACCGAGACCCGCGAACAGCTCGCCCAGGCTCTCCAGCGCGCCTGGAATCATCCAATCCGGAATCTCTTCCGTACCGATTTCGAGCAGAAAAGGCAGGCTCATTGCGCCTCCCCCTGCTGATCGGCCCAGGCGTGCGCCACGCCGACCGCCAGTTTGCGCACGCGCTGAATCACGCCGACCCGCTCCGTCACGCTGATCGCGCCGCGCGAATCGAGCGTATTAAACAGGTTTGAGCACTTCAGCACTTGGTCGTACGCGGGCAGCAGCGGGAAGCGGGCCTTCTGCGCTGCCTCCTCGGTGGATTTCGGATATGCCGCCAGCAGCCGCGCGGCCTCGCCTTCGTGCAGGTCGAAGAGCTTCCACAGCGTATCCACTTCGGCCATCTCGAAGTTGTAAACCGAAAACTGCAGTTCGTCGGCGAGGCGCACATCGCCGTAGCTGAAGCCCGTCGCCCATTCGATGTCGTAGACGCTATCCTTTACCTGAAGGAAGGCCGTGAGGCGTTCCAGTCCGTAGGTCAGTTCGGCGGGCACCACATCCAGGTCGATGCCGCCGCACTGCTGAAAATATGTGAACTGTGTGATCTCCAGGCCGTCCAGCATCACCTGCCAGCCGACACCCCAGGCGCCCAGCGTCGGCGCCTCCCAATTGTCTTCCTCGAACTTGATGTCGTGCTGCCGAAGGTCGATGCCGACCGCTTCCAGGCTGCCCAGATATTGCTCGATGACATCGGCGGGCGAGGGTTTAAGAATCACCTGCAATTGCGAGTGCTTGTAGAGGCGGTTGGGGTTTTCGCCGTAGCGTCCATCGGCCGGCCGGCGGCTGGGCTGGACATATGCCACCCGGTAAGGCCGCGGCCCCAGCACGCGCAGGAAAGTCTCCGGGCACATGGTGCCGGCGCCCACTTCCACGTCGTAAGGCTCCTGAATAATGCAACCGCGGGCGGCCCAGTAGGCCTTCAGCTTGAAGATGATTTCTTGAAATGACTCCATGCTCTATTCGGCTTCCAGTACCGGCGCTGTCAGCAGCTTGCGCTCGATATGGACTTCGATTTGCTGGACCAAGAAGCGGCGCAGGTCAGCGCACGTTTCGCGCGCCCAGCCCGCCTGGCCGACTTGCGCGACCGGCTTGCGCAGCATCTCTTCCGCCATCACTCTCGATTCCATACTCAATTCCCAACTGCCCGCGCCGGCCGTCCGTCGGCATTCGGCGCACAACAATCCGTCCCAGCTGCGGATGAAAAACGCCCGCTCCCACGTCTCGCGATCGGCGAGCAGGCTGCCGCAACCCAGGCAAACATTCAGGTCGGGCAGAAAGCCCGATAGCCGTACCGCCCACAAGCTGAAGTACGTCACCGCGCACCAGACGCCCCCGTGGCCAGTGGAATCGGGGGCGCGCATGTGTTCCAGCACCGTCGTCAGCAGGCGGAAGAACCGGTCGTTCGGTTCGGCCGGTGGCAGTAACTGATCTGTAACTTCCGCGAAATAATCCAGCGCCACTGCCGCCCGGTAATCCGACAGCAGCCGGAACTGGGAAACCAGCAGTTCGCAGGTATCCAGGTTGACCAGTTCCCTGGTCTCGCGCTGGAAATACGACATGCGCACTTGCGAGAGCCGCTCCAATCCGGCGCCGAACGCGCTCTTCGGACGACGCGCCCGCCTGGCCACACCGCGCAGTTTTCCCTGGTCGCGCGTCAGAAAGCTGACGACGAGGTCCGCTTCCTTGAAGGGGTAACTGCGGAGCACGAAGGCTTCGCTCACTCGAGCCGGCACGTGGAGAAATTTAAGAGTAACACATCGTGCTTGGCCGCGCTTTGCGGGCGAGGCGAGCCGGCTACCCGGCTTGGCGATGTGCGGGTCCTGAGCTGGCGCGCGAAGACTTCGAGCACCAACGGTCGCCGGCGGGTACATTGGTTTTGCAATCGTTCAGTATTCCAGGGCGGCGAAGTAAAACAACTCGCGCACTTTTCCTGGCCGGCTGTTTGTCCTCGGACTGCGGCGGATAGTTCTTATAAACTGTTAGCGGGCGAATGGAAGAGTAGCAGGCTTTCGGGGCTGAGTGACTTTAGGCTGGCGGCGTGAACAACGTGCGCGCCCGCGATTCGTCTCGAATCTTGCAACAGTTGACAACCGGCTGGCGCCGATGAACGCTGGGACTTCCCGGCTACGTGGCCGGGCCCCGCAACTCGACGCACGCAACACTGCGTGCGTCGACAGGCTGAAGCCTGTCCTACCTACTCGGCGGCAACGGGCACGGCTATGCCCGGTAGTTCGGCGCTCGCGCGCAGCGCCTTGTTCCTGACATTCTTGGTCACGCCAAACGCAAACGACTCGCCGATCAAGCCGGCATCGAATGCCCGAATGACATAGGTGCCGTCGATGTTGGCGACGTCCAGATAGTTGCGTCCGGATTCCTTGTCCGGCTTGGCAATCGCGAGAAAAGTCAGGTTGATCCCTTCCCCGCTAAGATGGATGGCCGGCACGTGCGCCAGATCCTGCATTTCTGTGCTCATCCAGATGGTGTACTGGCCGGGCTGCAACAGCGTGTTTCCCCAATACGCGGCTGCGGGCAGCTCGAAAGTGCCTTTCAGTACCGGTTGGGCGTTGGCCTGCACAGTGGTTAAGCCGAGCGCTAAACCGACGAGCGCCAGGCCGATGGTTAAGTGTTTCCGTACGTTCATGGTTATTCTCCTTTAATGAACCTCTCCGAGTGAACCCTTTGAGGTGCTTGCTTCGTCTATGTGATAGATGGGCGAACTGCAGGCGAAGTTTATCAGCAGGGCGTCAATTGTTTGTGATGACGTAAGCAGCGGATTTGAAACGGTTTAATCGATCATGTCATTTCCCGCGCCAAAACCCATGAGTGTCACAGGGAAGCTGTGCTTTGGACCCTTCGAAGTGGATTTCGAAAACCGCGAACTGCGCAAACACGGGATTCGCATCAAACTGCAGCGCAAGCCGTTTCAGATTCTCGAATTCCTGTTGCAAAGACGAGGCCAACTGGTGCTGCGCACCGATCTGGCGCAACTTCTTTGGCCGGGCATGCACGTGAGTTTCGACCGCAGCCTGAATACGGCGGTGAACGCTCTGCGGCGCGCGCTGGGCGATACCTCGCGCAATGCGCGCTTCATCGAAACGCGGACGGGACTCGGATATATGTTCATGGGTCCCGTGAAAGTGGTGCACGGCGCGGGCAGTGCCCAGCCGGAGGCCGGCATCCAAGTGGTCCGCTCGAATGCTGCCGGCGCGGAAGCGCCGCAGGACTGTCTGAAGGGGCGCTATTTCTGCCACAAGCTGACTGAAGAGGATCTGCACAAGGGCGTCGCGCATTTCAACGCCGCTCTGGCACAGAATTCGAATTGCGCTTTTGCCTACGCGGGCCTGGCGGACGCGTATTGCTTGTCCGCGCTGCTGAACATGGCGCCTGCGGGCGAGATCTATCCGCGCGCGAAAGAGATGGCGTTGAACGCGCTCAGTGCGCGGCAGGATCTGGGTGACGCGCACGCAGCGCTCGCCAGCGTGAAGCGGCTGTTTGAATGGGATTGGGCCGGCGCGGAGGCGGAGTATCTCACGGCTTTGGTTTTGAGTTCCAACTGCGCGATGACTCATCAGCAGTATGGCGCGTATCTGGCGGCCACCGGCAAGGCCGAAGAAGCGCTGCGCGAATTGCGGCGGTCGGAGGAAATCGATCCTCTGTCGCCCATGGTGAACGTGGGGGTTGCGTGGGGCCTTTATGTGGCGCGGGATTTTCAGGGCGCCTCGGAACAGTCCTGGAAAGTGCTGGCGATGGAGCCTAAGTTCGGCGCGGCGCAATATACGCTGGGGCTGGCGTACGCGCAGTTGGGTCTGACCGAGGATGCCATCGTGGAGTTGCACAACGCGCGCACCTGTGCGGGCGATCAACCGGCGGTGTTGGCGGCGCTGGCTCACACATATGCCTGCGCGGGGGAATTGAGTGAGGCTGCCGCGATGCTAGGCGAACTGGAGAATTTGTCCGAGCAACGGTATGTCTCGCCGTATTGGCTCGCTTTGGTCTATGCCGGTATGGGAGACCGCGCGCGCGCCCTGGAATTGCTGGGCCGGGCGTATGCGGAACGGGACGTCTGGCTGACTTGGCTGGGAGTGGATCCGCGCTTCGATGCGTTGCGCGAGGAGCCGCGATTGCAGGAATTGCTGCGGAGGATCGGCCTGGGCAGGTAGAAGTCGGAATAGCGGAAACCGCTCCCTCACGGTCGCGGCTCGGTAGTGTTATGCCGGTAGTGTTACCGAGGCGCGACCGTTGATGGTTCCTTACATGCCGGCAACTGGAACTGTGACAGGCTGCGTGGCGGAGCCTTGAAGCGTCAGGTTGCGGGCCTTCTTGGACACGCCGAACCTGTACGATCTGCCGACCCGGCCCGCATCGAGTTCCCGGATCACATAGGTTCCATTGACGGCGTCCAACTTGAGACAACTGTGCCCGGAGGATTCGTCGGTACCGGCCGGTGCGAGTAGCATGGCGGCGAAGCCTTCGCCGCGGATGGAGACCAGTTCGGCGCCAGAGCTGCCGCGGTCCAGCGACAAGGTGTACTCGCCGGGCTGCAACAGAATGTCGTTCCAGTATGCCTGTGCGGGCAGAGCGAAAGTCCCTTTGGTTATCGTTTGGGCGCTGGCTCCCGCGGCGGTCAGGCCGAGGAGAGCGACAAGCGCCAGAGTGAGTGCGAATCGCTTTTGTAGGTTCACAAGTTCTTCCTTTCATGCGCCGCCACGAGGCGGGCTTTGTTTGTCTACACGTTAAGACGAAGGTGCCGCCCCGGGGTTCACTCCGCCGGGATCAATTGTTTGTCAATTGGTGTGTTACCGACAGGTACAATGGTGGTCGGACCGAAACAAATGGAACATTACACTTGGGAAACACTCGATAAAGAAGTCCTGAATCCGCGCATGTGGCGCAAGGTCATCGCGGGCGAAAAGGCCATGGTGGCGCAAGTCTTCATCTCCAAGGGAGCGGTGGTTCCCGAACACCACCACGAGAGTGAGCAGATCACTTACATTCTGGAAGGCGCGCTGGAGTTCGAAATCGAAGGCCGCACGGTGGTGGTCTCCGCGGGCCAGGTGCTGCGCATCCCATCGCAGGTGCCGCACCGCGCGGTGGCGCTGGAAGACACGCTCGATCTGGACATTTTCAGCCCCATACGCACGGATTGGCTGACGGGCCAGGACGATTATCTGCGGCGCGGCTGACGCCGGCGCCGGGTTTCACGATCATGGACTTGGGAATCAAGGATCGCGTTGCCGTGGTGGCCGCTTCCAGCCGTGGGTTGGGCCAAGCCGTGGCGCGGGGGCTCGCGAAAGAAGGCGCCAAACTTGCACTTTGTGCGCGCGCCTCCGCGCCCATGGATGCCGCCGCCGAGGAGATTCGCCGCGAGACCGGCGCCGAAGTGATGACGCGCGCGCTGGACGTTACGGACTATGACGCGGTGCGCGGGTTTGTGGCAGCGGTGGTGGAGCGCTTCGGCCGCCTGGATATTTGCGTGGCAAACGCGGGCGGTCCGCCGGCCAAGAGCTTCGCCGAAACCACCATGGAAGATTGGCGCGCGGCGGCCGATCTGAACCTGATGAGCACGGTCTACTTCGCCAAGGAAGCGCTGCCGGTGATGCAGCGGCAGCAGTGGGGCCGGTTCATCGCCATTACCTCGGTGGCGGTGAAGCAGCCGGTGGAAGGGCTGATTCTCTCTAATGCCGTGCGGTCCGCGGTCAGCGGGCTGATCAAGACGCTGGCGAATGAATATGGGCGCTACGGCGTGCTGGTGAACAATGTGTGCCCCGGCTACACGGCCACCGCGCGCCTGGTGGAACTCAGCCACAGGTTGGCTGAAAAGGAAGGCGTCGATGCGGCCGAGATCGAAGCCCGCTGGGCGCGGCAGACCGCTCTTGGCCGGGTGGGCCGGCCCGAAGAATTCGCGGACCTGGTGGTATTCCTCGCTTCCGAGCGAGCCACCTACATCACCGGCGCGTCGATTGCGGTGGACGGCGGGCTGGTGAAGGGTTTGTACTGATTCAGGCCGCTTGCGTTCCAATTCGGAACGTTCCGCCACGGTCAGTGGGCAGACGCGAGCTGCAGCGCGGTCGCGGCAAACATCCGCAATTGCAGTTGCATGCTGACGATACGGGTCTCAATGCCGGTCATAAACACCGCTTTACGGGGCGACTCCGGCCAAGCCCGGACGACTTCACGGCGATATTTGAGGAATGCCATCTCTTCCTTCATGACTTAAGGCAATGCACGCCGCCTGCCAAGTTGTGTGGGCAGCCTCTCAGGCTGCGGACCCGCTTTCCAGCGGGTCCAGCCGGCTGAAAGCCGGCTGCGGGCAAGATTGCCTAATGCCACGTACTTTTTTCGTGAGCCTCACGTGTGCTGGTCCGTTT
>Ga0224557_1003633_pt1 | contig 11857 bp, 8 predicted proteins | sample 714S31014metaG_FD_180677 | JGI IMG/M metagenome (GOLD analysis project Ga0224557, IMG submission 180677) | Peat soil microbial communities from Stordalen Mire, Sweden - 717 S3 10-14 | ecosystem: Environmental > Terrestrial > Soil > Wetlands > Peat | place: Sweden: Norrbotten County, Stordalen... | reverse complement strand
GCGTCCAGCAATGCCAACGCGCGTCTCCGCCGGTCCTCCAGAAGACCGGCGCTTCCCTTCAGCCGGGGCATAGGTATTCTGAACCTCAATACCCATTATTGCATTATTTATGCAGGAGTCAATAGAGTAGCTCGGAACGGGGTTGTTTTCGGCAGGTGGAAGGTGTTGAAACGGTGGGGGTTGGGAGAATTGGGGCTTGACGGGGAAGAACAGGGGCCAGTGATCAGTAGTCAGTGGCCAGTGGACAGCTCCCCGCCCTAGCCGGAAAAACAACGGCCCGGCGGGGGCAGGGCGCCCGGCATCCTGTTCAATGATGCTGCCGGCCGCGTCCGGTTCTCTGGCTCCTGAACGAATGCAGAAAAAAATCGCAACAGCGGCAACTGGCGATATACTGTCGCCGCCGGGACAGCAAAATGGAAGTTCCGGTTCAGGTGGGGGAGTAGACAAATGCAGCCCGGCTGAAGCGGGCGCCACCTGAATGGGTAGGAACAATCGCGCAATACCGGGCCCGGCTTCACGCGGCTTCCCACGGGATTGAAAGGTCAGGAAAGTAAGGAGCAGGAAAGCAAAGATTTAGGCAAACAAGGAGGATCACAATGCGTATCGTTCATCAAGGACGGTTGTTCGTGCTCTGCGGCGTAGTCTCTGCGCTGCTGGCCGCGGTGCCGGCCATGGCCGCGGTCGATGCATACATGACGCTAGAGGGCGTCAAGCAAGGACACATCAAGGGCGAAGGTATGTCGGAAAATATCCATCTCGTCAGCGTCGTCCGCGACACCCCCATGGCGACCCGGATGGCCACCGGCAGACGCATGCACTCCACCATCACCATCACCAAAGAGATCGATGCGGCGTCGCCCAAGTTTGCAACGGCGCTGGTTTCAAATGAAGTGTTTAAAAACGTGACGATTATCTTTGTGGGAGGCTCGGGAGGCGAGAAGACAGCCCAGAAGATCGTGCTCACAAACGCCACCATGTTGAGCGTTCGCAAGGCGGGCCGCAACGAGCAGATTACGTTCGATTACCAGGCCATCGAGGTCACCTGGCAAAACGGCGGCAAGACCATGGCGGACGACTGGAGCACTCCGAACTAAAGCATGCGGGCGGGGCGTCCGGCAACTCCCGCTCCGGGGGAAAAAACGCCCCGCATTTTGCAGATAATTTCGCCCTTCCGGCGCATACTTTTCTTGAATGGCCACCCACCCCAACAACCTTTGCTCTCCAGCAGAAAACCAGCCCGTTGCAGAAACGCCGCGCAAAACGCAGGATCCGCCGCATCGCTAACTTGTTAACTCGCTGACTCGCTGCGCGGCCGGAGCCTTCAAAAACTCCAGCGCGCGGATGAGATAGGCCTTCAGGTCGCGGCGGTGGACGACGGCGTCGAGGAAGCCTTTTTCGAGTAGGAACTCGGCGCGCTGGAAGCTTTCGGGGAGCTTTTGGCGGATGGTTTGCTCGATGACACGCGGGCCGGCGAAGCCGATGAGCGCGCCGGGCTCAGCGATGTTCAGGTCGCCGAGCATGGCGAAGCTGGCGGTTACGCCGCCGGTGGTGGGATCGGTGAGCACGGAGATGTAGGGCACGCGCGCGTCGTCGAGTTGCGCGAGAGCGGTGGCGATCTTGGCCATCTGCAGCAGGCTCACCACGCCTTCCATCATGCGCGCGCCGCCTGAAGCGGCCACGATGACGAGCGGCTTGCGCGTGAGGCGAGCGCGATCGACGGCGCGGGCGATGGTTTCGCCCACGACTGCGCCCATCGAGCCGCCGATGAATCCGTACTCCATGGCGCTGAGCACCACCTCGTGCGCTCCGATGCGGCCGAGCGCGTTGAGGATGGCGTCGTCGAGGCCGGTCAGCTCGCGCGCCTTGCGCAGCCGCTGCTTGTAGGGCTTCACGTCGGTGAAGTTCAAGGGGTCGGTGGAGCGCAGGCCGGTATCGACCAGCTCGTAGCCCGGCTCCAACAGAAGGTCAATGCGCGCGCGCGCGCCGAGCTTGAAGTGGTGCTGGCACTTGGAGCAGACCATCAGGCTGGCTTCGAGATCGGCCTTGTAGAGCGGCTGGCGGCAGCCGGGGCACTTGACCCACAGGCCCTCGGTGCGCACGGTTTTCGCGCTGGCGCCGGCGGCGAAACCGGTGTCAGGGCCGTTCTCGCCTTGAGGCCCGTTCTCCGGAGCGGGATACTCGCCGTCCTCGCGCTTGAACCATGTCATATGGAAACCCATTGTAAATGGCGGGACCGTGACTCGTGATTCGTGGTTTGTGGCTCGTGAACGGCGGTCTGCGGTCGCGCCCGCCGCAGCTAGTACTCGATGCCTCTCTGCGCCAAAATGCCCTTTTGGTAGGCGTGCTTGACCTCGCGCATCTCGGTCACGGTGTCGGCCAGCTCGACGAGCAGGGGATGCGCGTTGCGCCCGGTCAGGATCACGTGCACCATCTCCGGCTTGGAGCGCAGCGCGTCGGCCACCACTGCCGGGTCGAGCATCTTGTAGCTGATGGCGTAGTTGATCTCGTCGAGGATCACCAGGTCCCACGCGCCGGAGTTGATCGCCTCGCGCGCCTCGGCCCAGGCCTCTTCGACCAGGCGAATGTCTTCGGGATCGGGCTCCGCGCCGCCGATCTTCACAAAGCCGCGGCCCATCTGCTTCAGCACGAAGTTCTCGCCGAAGGCCTGGGCCGCATCGAGCTCGCCGTAGTGCCACGAGCCCTTGATGAACTGCAGCATCAGCACCTTCATGCCGCAGCCCACCGCGCGCAGAGCCGTGCCCAGCGCCGCGGTGGTCTTGCCCTTGCCGGGGCCGGTGTTGATCAGGATCAAGCCGCGCCGGCTGTTTGCTTCAGTATCCATTGCTTTCCTTGAATCACGTTTTGGCTGGCCGATTGCACCGGCCCTCCGACCACTGACCACTGATCACTGACCACTGATTTCTAGCCTCGGTGGTACGGGTGTCCCGTGAGAATTGTACAGGCCCGGTAGAGCTGCTCGGCCACGACCAGGCGCGCGAGCTGGTGGGCCAGCGTCATGGGCCCGAGCGAGAGCAGGCCGCCGCGGCGCTTGCCCTCGGCCAAGGCCTCTGGGGACCATCCATCCGCCGGACCGACGGCAAAGACCACGTGCTGCACGCCCTCGTCGCGCCGCTTCCGCAGCCACTCTGCCAACGCCTCCGAGGACATGGGGCGGCCGCGTCCATCGAGCATCAGGAGCGCGGCCTCGGTCCTGCCCCGCTGCTTGCGCAGCCACTCGAGCAGTGCGCTCTCGGCGCGAAAGGTTTCCACGTTCGGCCGCACCACTGGAGAGCAGCGTTTGAGATAGTCGCTTACCAGAGCCTCGTAACCGTCCTTCGCTCCAGCCCGTGAGCCGATGTGCGCCAGCGTTACTTGCATCGAGAGGAGGATAGCGCAAAAGATCTAGAGGCTGCTGCATCTTTTCCGCGCTCCAGGTTGAGGGCCCCTGCACGGTCACCGCATCGGCCGCCGGCTTTGCGAGCTTTGTGGCCTCCGGACTCACCCTCAATGGCAGCGAAAACCGCGTTGTGCTGGCCACGCTCCGAGGAGTCGTGCCCCCTCAATTCATTCCAGATATTGCGATCTGTGGAATGAAATATACAGAATTCCATAAGGCTAATGTGTTTGCCAGCAAGCCCTTTCTTTAACGATATGCATTTTAAATAACTTAAGTCATCACCTCGGGTGTTCCCAAATGGCACATCAATTGCAAACAAGACTCAAAATCTCCCAGAACGGCATTCGAGGTCAACTGACGCGGGCTTTTATTCGAGTAGGCGTTTTTGAGTGGTGGTTTTTATGAACTTGCGGAATCGGGCTTGCTTTCCCCACCGAGCCTCCGAAGCCGCACAACCTGGATCGCGACGGACCCACAGGGGGACTTCCGGTTCAGAAATAAATTTTGGAGGAATTCCGATGCGGTTTTTTGATACGAAGAGCGCAGTGATGCTCCTCTGCTCCCTGATGGCGATATTGGTACTGGTATCTATGCCGGCCAGCTATGGGCAAGTTACCGCAGGCATGGCGGGCGTAGTGGCCGACCAGACCGGCGCGGTTGTGCCGGGCGCCGTGGTCACGCTGACCAACAAGGCGACGGGCGTGAAGCTCACGCAGACCACGAGTGGAATCGGTTCGTATCGCTTCACCGAGGTCCCTCCGGGCGCGGGTTATGAGGCCAGTTTCTCGGCCAAGGGGTTCACGACCCTTGTGGTCAAGGATATTTACCTGATTGTGGCGACGGTGCGTACGCAGAACGCGACGCTTTCGATCGGTGTACACCAGGAGGTCTACGTATCGGCCGCCAGCTCCGAGGTCACCATCGACACCTCCGATGCCACTGTCGGCAACAACATCGACGTTCGCGCGCTCGATTCCTTGCCGGTGCAGCAAAGAGATAGACCCACCGCGCTCTTCGAGATGCAGGCCGGAGTTACCGACTCCGGCTCGGTGACGGGCTCGCGCGTTGACCAGAACGACGTGACCCTGGACGGACTGGACGTGAACGACCTGGTGAGCGGCGGCGTGGGTTATGACAGTAGCCCGAATGGTGTCGCGGAAGGCATCCGCAGACAAACGATCGTTGGCGGAGCGCCGGTTGATTCTCTGGAGCAGTTTACCGGCAGCGTGGCCGGCGACGGGTCAGACAGCGGCCCCGGCGGCGGCGGCCAGTTCTCCATGGTAACCAAGGGCGGCACCAATCAGTTCCATGGCAACCTGAACGAGTACAACCGCAACACCTCTTTTGTGGCCAATAGCTGGTTTGCCAACAACTCCACTCCCATTGTTCCGCGCCAACACCTGATCCAGAACCAGTTTGGCGGCAATGTCGGCGGCCCCTTCACCATCCCGCATCTGTTCAGCGGAAAAGACAGGGCCTTTTTCTTCTTCGACTACAACAACAATCACGTCATCCGGTCGCAACTGGAACAGAGAACCGTCCCCCTCGACAGCCTGCGCGCCGGCAACGTCAGTTACATCAACGATGCAGCCGGAGATACAACACTCCTGTCACCGGCCCAGTTCGCGAATTACGATCCAATCGGGAAAGGCACGCCCTCCCAGTGGCTCAGTGCGTTCACCGCACGTTTCCCGAAAGCCAACAACACGGACAGCGGCGACGGCGTGAACTCGGGCGGATTGGCCTTCAATGCTCCCGACGGCGAAACCGCGACCAACTATGTTGGCAGGGGGGACGTTAACCTGAACGATAAGATGAAACTCTTCGCCAAGTTCTCCTTTATTCGCAGCACCGAAGTGCTCAACGCCAATGCGCTTCCCGGCGATCCGATAAGCGACCCGGAAACCGACCGCTCGTATAACTTTGTGGTTGGGCATACCTGGCTGATCAGCTCGACGATGACCAACCGCGTCGCGCTGGGCGAGGTAGTTCAGAAGCTCGCCTCAGGGGTCACATTTAATCCGACCAGCCCCACCTGGAACCCGAATGGAACCACCAATTACACCTTCGACGACGGCACGGGTCCGGCGCTGGTTTCTGCAATGTATCTGGCTCCGACGGGAACTTCGCAACGCGTTCCTGTACCGGTGTTGAGCGACGGATTTAGCTGGATCAAAGGCCGCCACACTTTCGAGTTTGGCGGCAGCTTCAAGGATATCCTGATGCACATCACGTCGACCACGGATATCAATGAGGCCGAGGAAGGCATGGGCGGCTATACCTTGAGCCTGTGCGGTCCCGCTGCGGGCGAATGCGCTAAAGGCAACGAAGAGCTGCCTGCAAGCGCGTCCCTCCGTCCCAGCGATATCCAAACCGCGGGCAGCGAGGGCAACAAGGCCGAATATGACTGGGACCAGGCATTTGCCTTTATGATCGGGCGCATCGGCGAAGTCTCGTCGGTCTTCAACTACAACAAGGCCGGGCAAGCGCTGAAGCAGCTCACGGGCGACCAGCGCTACTACCGGAGCTATCAGACCCAGCTTTATTTTCAGGACAGCTTCAAGGTTGTGCCCAGCCTGACGGTGAGCTATGGCATGGCCTACCAGTTCTTCTCCGTGCCCTATGAGACGCGCGGGCTGCAGGCCGTTGAGAATATCAGCTTCGACCAGTACCTAAAGGCCCGTCTGGCGCAGAGCCAAGAGGGAGCGGATGGACCGGGCGCAGTTCCGCTGATCTCCTACCTCTTGGGCGGCAAAGGCAACGGCAGCGGCGCTCCCGGGATGTACACGCCGGAGTACAAGGACCTGGCCCCGCACGTTGGCTTTGCCTGGAACCCCGGCTTCGACAAGAAGATGGTTATCAGCGCCAGCGGCAGCATCGGCTACGACCGCACCATCATCACCGCGATCATGAAGCTCCAGGACGAGAATTCTTATCTGTTCCAACAGCCCCTGCCGTTACCCCAGGGCACTCCGGGCGATCCCTACGATTCCATCGCGACCGGTCCGCGTCTGGACGGCGCCAACGATCTCGGCAATGTCAGCGGCATCGTTGCGCCCCCCACACCCTCGTCTCCGTATCTGCCCTTTGCGAATGCGAACTCCTGCGCGGGCCTTCCCGTCAACCCTTGCGGGCTGTTTCTGGGTTCGGCCTTCAACAGCGCCACCATCGATCCGGGATTGAAGACGCCTTATAACATCAACTTCAACTTCGGCGTGCAACGCCAGTTGCCGTGGAATATGCTTTTGAAGGCCAACTACGTCGGCCACCTGGGCCGCCGGCTGATCGGCCAGGCCGATGTCAACCAGGTTCTGGACTTCCCGGATAACACGGGAAGGTCGACCCAGACGCTGGGCCAGGCCATGGCCGGAATCACCACGCAGCTCAGGGCCGGGGCCACCACGGCAACGATCCAGCCGGAGTCGTGGTTTGAAGACGTCGTAGGCCCCGGGACCACCGATTTCCTGGCTGCAACCTGGGGGCCGTTTGCCTACCGCGGCGACTTCGGCGATACGGTCCAATACCTGGCCGACAACGGCATGCCGCCCAACGTGGGCTCTGCAGCGCAGTTCTCTGAGAACAGCTTCTACACCAACGATGGATTCTCGACCTACCATGGTCTCTTGCTCACGCTTGACAAGAACCTCTCGCATGGAGTCTCGTTCGACCTCAACTACACGTTCTCGCATTCGATCGACAACACCTCGTCCTTTGCCAACTCGCAGGGCGATACCGGCATCGGCGGTATCGGCCTGATCTGCGACATCGTTCGTCCGCGCGAGTGCCGTTCGCGCTCGGACTTCGACATCCGGCACTACATCACTACGGACGCAACGTACGAGTTGCCGTTCGGCCAGAAGAGGATGTTTGCAAGCAACGTACCCAACTGGCTAAATGAGGTGATCGGGCAGTGGGATTTGAGCGGCCTCGCCATCTGGCACACTGGCGCTCCGTGGTCCACGACGTCGAATGCCTTTGTGGCCAGCTACTCAAACGACGCCCCTGGCATCCTCATTGGGTCACCGTCCACTGTCGCACCGCACCTGACAAAGACGCCGGGCGGCGTGAACATCTTCGCCAACGCAAAGAATGCGGCAGCCGCGTTCGAAGGGCCGATTGGATTCCAAATCGGACCCCGCAACGAGCTGGAGGGACCGAGATTCTTCAACGCCGACCTTGGGCTGGCCAAGAATTTCCCGATCATTGGCGAGGGCTTCCACCTGATGTTCCGGGCCGATGCGTTCAATGCGTTGAACCACCCGAACTTCGAGGCGCCAGCCGCCAACGCTTACAATGGCTACGATCAGAATGACATCACCAACAGCAGCTTCGGCGTGATCAGTTCGACCGTGGAACAACCCGGAAACCTGAACAACGGCGCTCGCGTGCTGCAGCTCTCGCTGCGCCTGGAGTTCTAAGCCGCAACACGGAACCAAACTGAATGTGAACGGAAAAGGGGACCGCTTCGGCGGTCCCTTTTTTCGCGCGCCGCGCCATCCAATCGGGCCGCCGGGTGCGGACACGCATCTCCGGTGGCGCGGCAGCAAGGCGGGTGACCGCTCGCCTTATGCCGATTTCGGCGGCAAAGGGGCGGCGGAGCCGGGTGAAAGGCCGAGAGGCGCCGGTCGGTCCGCGCTTTCATCGCGCTTCAAGTGCACAAATTGGAACCGCATCCGGTACCATACAGAATGGTGCTGAACAAAGAATGAGCCTGAAAGCAAAGCTGGAAGCTGTCATTTACGCCGCGGAAGAGCCGGTCACGCTCGGGCAACTGGCCGTGTTGTTTGCCGATGAAGCCCTGGAGTGGAAGGCGGAGAAAGAGGCCGCGGCAGAAGCGCAGGCCGAAGAGCCGGCCGCGGCGGAGACGGAGAGCTCGCCGCTGGTGCAGGAGACGCTACCCGATCTGACAGTTGCGCCGGACGCGCTCGAGGAGGCGGACGCCGCGGAAGAGTTGGACGAAGGTGCGGGCGTGGAAGAGAGTGCGGGCCTGGAGGCCCGCACTACAGCCGGCCTGGAGACCGGCGGTACGTTATCGGAGGCTGACGGCGACGCGCCGGAAGCCGTTGCCGACGCAGCAGGCGAAGAAGCCGCCGCGCCCGATGCCGGCCCGGCCGACGCAGAGGCGAAACGCGCGGCAAGGCTGCGCGACCGCGAGGCCCGCGGCGTCATCAAGAAATTTCTCGACGAGCTGGTTGCCGAGTACGCCGTCGATGGCCGTGGCATCGAGATCCGCGAGATCGCCGGCGGCTATCGCATGGCCACCAAGCCGGAGTGCCACGACGCGGTGCGCTCGTTCATCAAGGGACAGAAGCCGCCGCTCAAGCTTTCGCTGCCCGCGCTGGAGACGCTGGCGGTGATCGCTTACAAGCAACCGGTGACCGCGCCGGAGGTGAACGAGATTCGCGGCGTGGATTCGTCGGCAGTCTTCGGATCGCTGCTGGCGCGCAAGCTGATCGCGACCGCGGGACGCAAGCCTGTGATCGGGCGGCCCATTCTCTACAAGACCACGCGCGAGTTCCTGCTGCGCTTCGGACTCAAGGACGTCTCCGAGCTGCCCTCGATGGAAGAGTTCGAGAAGATGGCGGCGAGCGAACTGGAGGAGGAGCTGGCGGGCGATGAAGCCGCCGGAGCCGAAGCCGCGGCCGAGTTCAACCCGGACCTGAGCGTGGAGACGAACGGAACCGGCGCGGACCGCGAGGCCGAGGCCGCGGCGGAGTCCGCACAAGGCGCTCGCGAAGCATCGAACAGCAAAACAGAGTAAGCAGAAAGCCAGGTTCCCCACATGACAGGGAAAAAGAATACGAAATCGGCTGCGCCCGCAGCCAAATCCGCGTCGAAAGCGAAGAAAGCGGAAGCCCCGAGCAGGAAGCCTGCGGCAAAAGCCAAAGCGGCCGGCGTGAAAACTGCGAAACCGGTGGCGAAATCGGCCGCGCCGGCGAAGAAACGCGCCCCGGCAGCGAAGAAAGCTCCCGCCAAAACCAAGGCTCCCGCGGCGAAGAGCAAAAAGCGCGCGCCGAAGGTGGAACAAGAAGCCGAGCACCACATCGGCGAGCCGGTGCTCGATCCCGTTGGCGACGTAACGAGCGGCGAAGGCCAGGTAGATCTGGGCGATGCGGATTCACAGGCGCATGAGGCGCAGGCGCAGGCTGAGATCGGCGTGCTCCAGAAGGCGACGCACATTGAGGCCTCGGATGTGGTTCTCGAAGCCGGGCCGGGGATGGAAGCAGCGCAGGCGGCGATAGAGGCGCGCGCGCGGCGCGAGGCCAAGGATAACGAGCCGGCGGGAACGGAAACAGGCGAGAACGACGAAGCCGAGCCTGCGGGCGAAGGTCGCGAAAAGACGAAACGGGCGCCGGCGAAACTCGAGCGCCTGCAAAAGATTCTCTCTGCGGCGGGCATTGCCAGCCGGCGCAGCGCCGAGGAGATGATTGTTGCCGGGCGCGTGATGGTGAACGGGCAAGTGGTGACGCAGTTGGGCTCGAAGGCCGATGCGGCGCGTGATCATATTCGCGTCGACGGCAAACTGCTGCACGGGGCCGAGCGGCATCGTTATTTTATGCTCAACAAGCCGCGCGGCTACGTCACCACGATGAGCGATCCGGAGGGCCGGCCGACGGTGATGGAGTTTTTCGCCGGCGCCCGCGAGCGCGTTTATCCCGTGGGGCGGCTGGATTACCTGAGCGAAGGCCTGCTGCTGATGACGAACGACGGCGAGCTGGCCAATCTGCTTACCAAAGCCGGCTCGGGCGTCGAGAAGACGTATCTCGTGAAGGTCGCCGGAGAGCCCACGGCCGAGGAGTTGGAGCGCTTGCGCGGCGGCGTAGCCATCGAGAAGGGTGAGCCGGGTTCGGAGCGGGTGCGCACGGCGCCGGCTCGCATCCGCCAGGTGCGCGAGGGCGACAATCCCTGGTTTGAAGTCGCGCTCATCGAGGGGCGCAATCGCGAATTGAGGAAGATGTTTTCGGCCATCGGGCACTTTGCCGAGAAGATTCGCCGCGTGGGCTACGGGCCGCTGGTGCTCGATCTCGAGCCGGGAAAGATCCGCGAGCTCGACGAAGACGAAGTGAAAGCGCTGCGCCTCACCGCCGAGGGCAAGATGAAGCCGCGCCGCATTAAGGCCACGCAGTTGCTTCCGAAAGAAGCAGGCGTGCCGGCCGAGCAACGCGCGGAGAAGCGCGGCGGCCGCGGCGGCAAAGATTTTTCACGGCGCGCAGCTCCGCGTCCCGACTCGCGTTTCGCACGGCCGCAGGGCCGATCGGGCCCGAGCGATCGGCGGATGGAAAGACCGGGCGCGGCCAGCGACAAGCCGCGTTGGAATCGGGAAGATCGCGGACCGAAGAAAGAGTGGCGGCCGCGCAGCGAAGAGCCTCGCGGCGAGTCGAGGGAACGTCCGTCATTTCGTCCCGCCATGCGGCAGGAAGGCGGCGAAAATCGCTTCGGCAGCGCACCACGCGGCCCATTCAAACCTCGTAGCGACCGCCCGTCATTTCGTCCCGCTCCGCGACAGGATCGCGGCGAGAAACCCTTCGGCAGCGCACCACGCGCTCCGTTCAAACCTCGTACCGAGCGGCCGGAATTCCGTCCAGCTCCGCGGCAGGAACGCGGCGAACGGCCCATTGGCGGCGCACAGCGCGGACCTTTCAAACCCCGCGGCGAACGGCCCTTCGGCACCGCGCCACGCGGCCCATTCAAGCCGCGCACCGACCGGCCGCAATGGAAGCGCGACGACGCACCCAAGCCGCGCCTTGAGGTCGAGCGAGTCGCGGGGCCTCAAAAGGGCGCCAGCTTCGGCGGCGGCAAACCGAAGCCGTCGTTCCGCAGCAAGCCCGGCTTCGGTGGCAAGCCAGACGGGTCCGGCAAATACCGCGGAAACACCCGTGGCGGCCCGAAGCGCAGTTTTTCGCGGCCCGGCGCGCCGCGCGGCGGACGGAAGCGCGGGTGAACGAGGGTTCGTGCTATCGCACGTCTTCCGCCTCGGCGGACGAGACGTGGGGCGCCCGGCAGCTCATGAGGAGGTCCTGTGGCAAATTCATTCGGCAACGACATTCTGCTTCAAGCGCCGGATCCGAAGGCGGTGGCTGCCTTCTATGTGAAGCATCTCGGCTTTGCGATTACCGGCGAGCACGACAGGTGGATCGATCTCCGCGGAAACCACATCAACCTTTTCATTGAGGAGGGACCGTCGCTCGGGCCTGTACTCGAAGTCACCGTGGACAATGTGGAAAAGGCCAAGCAACGCCTCGTCGCTGCCGGGGGTAAGGTTGTGAAAGATGAGCCCAACTTCCCGCGCTGCTACATCCAGGATCCCTTCGGATTGATCTACAACCTCACCACCTAGTCATCATGGAGTGACCGGTTCGGCTGCGCTGACCGTGGGTTAGGCTGTGATTCAGGAAGAAGCACAGCTCAGAGCCACAAGCGGAGAGGAACCGGTCATGAAGGAAAAGGTACGATTTTTGG
>Ga0224557_1003630_pt1 | contig 11863 bp, 8 predicted proteins | sample 714S31014metaG_FD_180677 | JGI IMG/M metagenome (GOLD analysis project Ga0224557, IMG submission 180677) | Peat soil microbial communities from Stordalen Mire, Sweden - 717 S3 10-14 | ecosystem: Environmental > Terrestrial > Soil > Wetlands > Peat | place: Sweden: Norrbotten County, Stordalen... | reverse complement strand
CACAGCTGGTGACGCCCCGCCTCGAGATTCCGCCCTCCGGAGCGCTGGACTTCCTCTCGCTCGGGGCGCTGGTGATCCGTCTGGATCCCGGTGACGTCCCCTTCCAGAAGGCCACCGAGTGCCGCATCCATGTGAGCGGTGCGGAGTACAACGTGGCCGCCAACCTGGCCAGCTGCTTCGGCCTGCAGACGGCGGTCGCCTCCGCCTGTGTCGACTATCCGATCGGCCAGCTCGTCGCCGAACGGGTGCGCGCCATGGGTGTCCGCGGCATCTACCGCTGGTCTCCGCACGACGGGGTGCGCGGTCCCAACATTGCCACCGTCTACAGCGATCGCGGCTTCGGCATCCGCCCGCCCCTCGTCTTCTACAACCGGGCGGGCGAGGCCGCCGCCCTGCTCGGACCCGGTGACTTCGACTGGGCCAGGATATTCGGAGAGGGGGTGCGCTGGTTTCACTCGGGCGGGCTCTTCGCCGCGCTCTCCGAGTCGACCAGCGAGCTGATCATCGAGGGGATGCGCGCCGCCAGGGCGGCCGGCGCCGTGATCTCCTTCGACCTCAACTATCGGGAGAAGCTCTGGGCAACTCGCGGCGGCCGGCCGGAGGCGCAGGCGGTGATCGGCCGGATCGTGGAGAACGTGGACGTGCTGCTCGGCAATGAGGAGGACGTCCAGCAGGCTCTCGGCATCTCCGGCCCCGCGCCCGGCGCCGGGGGAGGCATGGAGGTGAAGGGCTTTGTGGGCCTGATGGAGCGGGTCCGCGAGCGGTACCCGAACCTGGCTGCGATGGCGACCACGCTGCGTGATGTCCGCTCCGCCAATCGCCACGTCTGGAGCGCCGTCGCCAGGGTCGGAGACGAGACCTTCGCGGCGCCCAGCACCGAGCTGGATGTCTATGACCGGGTCGGCGGTGGCGATGGTTTCGCGGCGGGCTTCATCTACGGTCTGCTCGCGAGCGAGCCGCCCGAGCAGGCGCTGCGTCTCGGATGGGCGCACGGCGCCCTCGTCACCGGATACCCGGGGGACACCACCATGGCGACGCTCGCCCAGGTGCGCGCCGTCGCGGCGGGGGGCGCCGCGCGGATCCAGCGATAGGGGGCGGGGCCCCCGCCACCCAGGGAGGAGCTTCTGTGGCCAGGATCGATCTCCACCCGGATCGCCTGCTCCCGGTGGAACCGGCCCGGCGAGAGGTGGCCCGGCGCCTCTACGAGACGGTGCGAGACCTGCCGATCGTCTCGCCGCACGGGCACGTGGACCCGCTCCTCCTCGAGCAAGACCGTCCCTTCGACAATCCGGCGGCGCTGTTCATCACTCCGGATCACTACGTGACCCGCATGCTCCACGCCCACGGCGTGCCCCTCACCGAGCTGGGCATCCCGCGCCGCGATGGGAAGGGGGGCGCCGCCGATCCCCGCGAGATCTGGCGACGGCTGTGCGAGCGGTGGGACGTCTTCCGTGGCACCCCGTCCCGCTACTGGCTGGAGGCGGCGCTGGCCCAGGTGTTCGACGTCCCCATCCGCCCATCCGCCGCCGACGCCGACCTCATCTACGACCGCCTCATGGAGCGCTTCGCACTCCCCGAGTACCGGCCGCGGGCCCTCTTCGACCGCTTCGGGGTGGAGGTGCTGGCGACCACCGACGACCCCTGCGGCGATCTCTCCGCCCACCGCAGCCTGCGCGACGACCCGTCCTGGAAGGGGAGGGTGGTACCGACATTCCGCCCCGACGCCTACCTCGACCCGTCGCTGCCGGGCTGGGCCGGTCGGGTTGAGCAGCTCGGCAGCTCCGCGGGCATCGACACCGCCTCATACGGCGGCTACATCCAGGCCCTGGAGGCCCGGCGTGCCTTCTTCGTCTCGCACGGGGCCACCGCCACCGACCAGGGCCCTCCCGACGCCGGCAGCGTGGTCCTCACGCCCAACGAGGCGGCGCAGCTCTTCGCGAGAGCCCTGCGGGGCACGGCCAGCCCGGAGGAGCGGAGAGCGTTCCGGCAGCACATGCTCTGTGAGATGGCCCGGATGTCCTGCGACGACGGGCTGGTCATGCAGCTGCACCCCGGCGTCTTCCGCAACCACCACCCGCCGACCTGGCGGGACTTCGGCACCGACGTCGGCGCCGACATTCCGGTCGCGATCGAGTTCACCCGCGCTCTGCAGCCCCTGCTCGGCCTCTACGGAACGCACCCCAACTTCCGGATGGTCCTCTTCACCCTCGACGAGACCACCTGGTCGCGAGAGCTGGCGCCGCTCGCCGGTTTCTACCCGTCGGTCTACCTCGGAGCTCCGTGGTGGTTCCTCGACACGCCGGACGCGATGCTTCGTTTCCGAGCGGCGGTCACCGACACGGCCGGCTTCGCCAAGACGAGCGGATTCGTCGACGACACCCGAGCCTTCTGCTCCATCCCGGTGCGCCACGACACGGCGCGACGCATCGACTGTGCCTACCTGAGCCGGCTGGTGGTGGAGCATCGGCTGGACGAGGACGAGGCGGTGGAGACCGCCAAGGACCTGGCTCACCGGCTTCCGCGCGAGGTCTTCCGGTTTTGACCCGGCTCAACCGCGGGAGCTGGCCGTCGGCCGGTCCGCCCCGGCCGGTCCGCGCCGTGCACCTCGGCCTGGGTGCGTTTCATCGCTCGCACCAGGCCTGGTACACGGAGCATGCCGCGGACGCGGAGCCGTGGGGGATCGCCGCCTTCACCGGGCGGAACCCCGGAGCGGCGCAGCGGCTGCAGGCGCAGGACTGCCTCTACACGCTGGTGGAGCGCGGCCCCGAGCGCGACCGATCCGAGGTGGTCGCCAGCATCAGCGCCGCGCACGACGGTGACGATGCAGGAGCCTGGGCGACGTACCTCGCATCGCCGCAGGTGGCCCTGGTGACGATGACGGTCACGGAGGCCGGATACCACCTGGATGGCGCTGGGCACCTCGATCTCGGTCACCCGGAGGTCGCCGCCGACATCGAGCGTCTGCGCGTGCCGAGCGCCCAGCCTGTGCCCCCGGTCCGCACCATGCCGGGGCGGCTCGTGGCCGGCCTCGCGGCCCGCCGGATCGCGGACGGCGGACCGATCACCATCGTCCCCTGCGACAACCTCCTGGGCAACGGTGACGCGACCCGAACCGTGGTCCTCGAGATGTGCCGCGCGGTGCAGCCCCACCTGGACGCCTGGATCTCGACCAGCGTCTCGTTCGCCTCCACGGTGGTGGACCGGATTACACCTGCCACCACGGCAGGCGACCTGGTGTCGGCGGAGCGCGCCACCGGCCGTGAGGACCGCTGCGCCGTGGTGACCGAGCCCTACAGCGAGTGGGTCCTCTCGGGAGACTTCCCGGCCGGGCGGCCCGCGTGGGAGAGTGCCGGCGCCCGCTTCGTGAGCGACGTCAAGCCGTTTGCGGAGCGGAAGCTGTGGCTCCTGAACGGTGGCCACTCGCTGCTCGCCTACGCCGGCTCCATGCTCGGCCACGCCACCGTCAGCGAGGCCCTGGCCGACCGGCGGTGCCGGGAGTGGCTGGAGGAGTGGTGGGATGGCGTCACCATCATCCTCGGGCTCCCCGAGGACGAGGTGGCCGTCTACCGCACGGCGCTGCTCGCTCGCTGGAGCAACCCGCGGATGACTCACACCCTGAGCCTCATCGCCCGGGACGGATCGCAGAAGCTCATCCAGCGGGTGATCCCGGTGATCCATCGCTACCGGGAGGCGGGAGAGCCCGCACCACCCGGGGCCGGGCTGATCATCGGCGCCTGGCTTGCCCATCTCCGCGGCTCCCACGTCGAGATCAGCGACCCCCGCGGCGGGGAGCTCATCACCCTGGCCGCGGGCGAGCGACACGGCGCGGCACGCTCCATCCTCGATGCTCTCGAGCCTGGTCTGGGCGCGAACAGCGCACTGGTGGCGCAGGTCGCCGCAACCTGCCTGGAACTGGAGAGCATGGGTGCGTGAACCGCCAGCGCTCCGATTCCGTCCCGACGCGCTGTATGATTGTATGTGACCCGAACGAACGGTAATCCATTGCCCACGTTGGACGACATGACGATTGCTGAGGGAGGAACTCATGGTTGAGCCGAGCCGCGAAGACCTCTTCACGTTCGGGCTGTGGACGGTGGGCTGGCAAGGTGTCGATGTCTTCGGCACCGCCGTGCGCGAACCGCTCGACCCGGTGGTGGCGGTGACCCGGCTGGCCGAGCTGGGGGCCTACGGGGTCACCTTCCACGACAACGACGTCTTCCCCTTCGACGCCACGCCGGCCGAGAAGAGCCACGCCATCGGACGGCTGCGTCAGGCTGTCGAGGGCGCCGGCCTGGTGATCCCCATGGTGACCACCAACCTCTTCTCGCACCCGGTCTTCCGCGATGGTGGCTTCACCGCCAACGACCGAGCGGTGCGCCGCTTCGCGCTCCGCAAGGTGCTGGACAACCTCGATCTCGCCGCTGAGCTGGGGGCGGGAATCGTGGTCTTCTGGGGCGGGCGCGATGGCGCCGAGTCCGGTGCCGCAAAGGATGTCCGGGCCGCGCTCGATCGCTACAAGGAGGCGTTCGACATCCTCACCGGCTACGTCCTGGAACAGGGCTACAAGCTCCGCTTTGCCCTCGAGCCCAAGCCGAACGAGCCGCGCGGAGACATCCTCCTCCCCACCATCGGTCACGCGCTGGCCTTCATCAACGAGCTCGAGCACCCAGAGATGGTCGGGCTCAACCCGGAGGTCGGGCACGAGGAGATGTCCGGGCTCAACTTCGCGCACGGGCTGGCTCAGGCGCTCTGGCACGGGAAGCTCTTCCACGTCGACCTCAACGGCCAGAACGGGCCGCGGTTCGACCAGGACCTCCGCTTCGGGGCCGGCAACGCCCGAGGCGCCTTCTGGACGGTCGACATCCTCGAATCGGGTGGCTACCAGGGACCTCGTCACTTCGACTTCAAGCCACCCCGCACCGAGGACATCGACGGGGTGTGGGAGTCCGCCGCCGGGTGCATGCGCAACTACCTGATCCTGCGTGACCGGGTCCGCGCCTTCCGCGCCGATCCCGAGGTGCTCGCGGCATTGTCGGCGGCCCGTCTCGACGAGCTGGCCCAGGCCACCCTCGCACCCGGCGAGACGCTGACCTCGCTGCGCGGCGAGGCATTCGACCCCGACGCCGCCGCCCTCCGGGGCCTGGCATTCGAGAAGCTGGACCAGCTCGCCCTGGACTATCTCTACGGGGTGCGCAGGTAGCCTCATGGGACAGTTGGAGGTCCGCCGGTGAGTACGAGCGCGATCGTCGGCATCGATATCGGGACATCGTCGGCCAAGGGCGTCGCCGTCGATCCGGCATCCGGAAGGGTGCTGGCCGGCGCGGAATCCATGTACCCCCTCAGCTCTCCCCACCCCGGCTGGATGGAGCAGCACCCGCAAGAGTGGCTGACGGCAACACAGCTGGTGCTCGACAGCCTGAAGGTCGACGTGACGGAGGTCCTCGGCGTCGGTTTCTCCGGCCAGATGCATGGGCTGGTCTGTCTCGACGCGGCCGGCGAGGTCATCCGTCCGGCGATCCTCTGGAACGACCAGCGCTCCGCGCCACAGTGTGCCGCGCTCGAGTCCGGGGGCGGACGCGATCGCCTGGTGAGGCTCACCGGAAACCGTGCCCTGCCGGGCTTCACCGCCCCCAAGCTGCTCTGGATGCGGGAGATGGAGCCGGCCGCCTACGCTCGCATCCGCCAGATCTCCCTGCCCAAGGACTACGTGCGCGACCGCCTCACCGGAGGACATCGCAGCGATGTCGCCGACGCCTCGGGCACGCTCCTCCTCGACGTCAGCGCGCGCCGCTGGAGCGAGGAGCTGCTCGCGGAGCTGGGGATCCCGCTGTCATGGCTGCCCGATCTCGCCGAGAGTGGCGATGCCGTCGGCACGATCGAGGGTGTTCCGGTGGCCGCCGGGGCAGGCGACCAGGCCGCCGCGGCGGTGGGCGGCGGTATCACCGGTCCCGGCCCTCTGTCCATCGTCCTCGGAACCTCCGGCGTGGTGCTCGCCGCCACGGATCGTTTCCTGGCGGATGGAGAAGGCCGGGTCCACGCCTTCTGCCACGCAGCACCGGACCGCTGGCTGGTGATGGGCGTGATGCTGTCGGCCGCCGGGTCGTTGGCCTGGTTCCACGACACCCTGCTCCCGGGCGTGGACTACGACGCGATGCTCGCGGAGGCCGAGACCGTGCCGCCCGGGTGTGAAGGCCTGACCTTCCTCCCCTACCTGGCCGGCGAGCGGACGCCTCACTTCGACTCCGACGCACGGGGCGCCTTCTGCGGTCTGAGCGTCACCCACGGGCGCGGAGCGCTGACCCGCGCGGTCCTGGAGGGGGTCGCCTTCGCCCTGCGCGACTGCCTCGACACCGTGCGCAATGTCGGGGCCACCGCCGAACGCGGTCGCGTTTCGGGGGGAGGCTCGAGGAGCCGGCTCTGGCTCGAGACGGTTGCCAGCGTCCTCGAGTTGCCCATCGAGGTGATGGCCACCGACCAGGGCTCGGCGTTTGGCGCCGCGCTGCTGGGCGGCGTCGCCGCCGGTGTCTACCGTGACGTCGACCAGGCCGCTGCCGCCTGTGTGCGCGTGACCGACGTCATCGACCCCGTACCCGCATGGATCGAGCCCTACCGAGAGGCGCGCGCTCGTTTCCGCGATTACTACCCTGCCCTCCGCTCGGTCAGCAGGCGAGGTACGGGCCCGGTCTGAGCAGCGGCTTGCGGGGTTGGCCGGCCCTTCGGTTCCTGCCCGCCACCCACCGCGCCCGCGTTACGCCGAACTCTCTTCGACAGCCGCAGCCAGGGTCGGATCATCCAGGATCCGCGTCAGCGCCAGCTCCGCCGCACCCTGCAGGGTGGCTTCCGCCCCGAGCTGCGCCGGCCTGATCTCCACCGTCTCGAGAGCCGGCGCCATGACCCGCACCCGCAGCTCCGCCTGGACGATGTGCTCCACCAGGGGCCACATGGTGCTGAGGTACCCGCCGAGCACGACCCGTTGCGGGTTGAAGGTGTTGATCAGGCCGCCAAGACCCGCCCCGAGCCAGCGGCCAACCTCCCCCACCGCCTGGAGGGCGACCGGATCACCCCAGGCCGCCTCTCTCAGCAGCCGGGCGACCGCCTCTGGCTGGTACCCCTTCTCGGTGCTCCCGCCCCGCCGGAGCAGCGCCGGGCCCCCAATCTCCGTCTCCCAGCACCCGATCGCTCCACATCGACAGCGCACCCCCATCGGGTTCACCTGGACGTGCCCCACCTCTCCGGCACAGCCGGCGGCCCCCACCAGCGGGCGGCCTTCGATGACAAGACCACCACCCACCCCCACATCGCTGGACACGTAGATGAGGTGGCTCGCCCCGACACCAGCCCCCCACGTGTACTCGGCCACGGCCCCCAGGTCCGCATCGTTGGCGATGAGAACCGGGAGGCCGGACCCGACCCGTTCTGCGATGAGGTCGCCCAGCCGGACGTCCCGCCATCCCAGGTTCGGGGCGAAGTGCACCAGACCGTCGGCTCGGCGGACGACCGCCGGAAGGGCTATTCCCAGGCCGGAGATCCAGCAACGGGCAGGGATCGAGGCCTGAGCGGACTGGATCAGCTCCAGGATGTCCTCGACGGTCTGCTCGAAAGCCAGGCGGCGCGGCCGATGGGCGACGCGATCGAGGTGGAGGATCCGGCCCCCCAGCCCGACCACGGCAACGGAGAGGGAGTTGACGGCGATGTCGGCGGTGATGGCCACGGCGCCCTCGGGATTGGGACGGACCACCAGCGAAGGACGCCCGGGCGACCCCAGGCGGGCGCTGTCGCCGGCCAGCACCAGACCACGGGCGCAGAGGTCCGCCACCAGCTCACCGATCGTGCTCCGGGTCATCCCCAGAGCGCCGCCGATATCGGACCGGGACATTGCCCCTGACTGATGGAGGAGTCGGAGCAGAAGGCTCAGGTTATGGCGGCGGACCGATTCCGGGGAGGCCACGGGACTCATGTGTCACCACCAACCCGCCCTGGGCTGGCCTCCCGCAGGGCGTGAAAAGCACCTCCGGGCCGCCGGCTCGGCGGCTCCGGAGGCGCATCACCGCCATCCATGGGCCTCATGCCCTGGAGCGCGTGCCCCCGCGGGAGAGGACATCGATGGTCCCCGCCGCCAGCAGCACCACGGCGATGAGAATGTCGACCCACTCGGATGACACTCCCATGAGCAGGAGGCCGTTGTAGATGCCGCCGATGATCAGGCCCCCCAGGACCCCATGGATGGTCTTGCCCCGGCCTCCGAAGAGGCTGGTGCCGCCGATGACGGCGGCGGCCACCGCGAGCAGCACGTAGCTGTTCGAGGACTTGATGATGTTGGTGGTGAGGAACACCTGCCACGAGGCGAAGAGGATGCCCGCGATCCCGGCGGTCAGCGCCGCCAGGACAAAGCACCAGGTCCGGATCGAGGGCAGGCTGACGCCCGCTCGACGCGCCGCCTCCGGGTTGCCGCCGATGGCATAGACGTAGCGACCGAACCGGGTCCGCTGGAGCAGCATGGTCCAGATGAAGAGCACGGCGAGGACGATCACGATGATGTAGGGGAGTCCCTCGATGACCCCGAAGTGTGCCCGGTTCACGTTGCAGAGGCCGACGAGCACCACCCCCGCCACCGCGACGCCCACGATCTTGATCGCGGTGAAGCTGGGCGGCGGGGCCACCAGACCACGACGCCGCCGGCTGGCGTCTCCGAACCACCACCACGCGGCCAAGATGACCACGACCACCGCCAGCAGGATCCAGCTGACCGTGGGGCTGAAGTACCCCCAGAAGATGTTGTAGATCTGGACCTGAGCCGGGACCGTGACATTCTTGAGGGAGATCGGCTGGCCGTTGAGGACGATGATGCAAACCCCCTCGAGGATCAGCCATCCACCCAGGGTGACGATGAACGACGGCATCTTGAGGCGGGCCACCATGCTGCCCTGGATGAGGCCGACACCTGCGCAGATGAGCAGGGTGACGCCGATCGCCAGCCACGCCGGGAAGGCGAGGCCATGCGGACAGAGCGCGCAACTGGCCGCCCCGGACGGCTGGACGAGCTCGACCACCACGACCGAGCCCAGGCCCATGACCAGACCGGTGGAGAGGTCGATCTCACCGAGCAGCAGGGCAAAGATCTCAGCCATCGCCAGCAGGATGTAGATGCTGCTCTGCTCGAAGATGTTGACCAGGTTCTGGGGTGACAGGAAGTTGCCGTTGGCGATCTGGAAGCCGACGCCGACGATGACGAGGCCCAGGACCACGGGCAGGACCCCGCTCTCGCCGCCCCGCACCCTCTGCCACCAGACGTGCAGGTACTGGCCCATGGACTGGGCCACGATCTCCGGCGGGACTTCTCCGACCGCGGCCGCGGCAGTCAGGTCGACAGCGGCCGCTGCGGGGTCACTCGATGAAGTGCCCGCCATGGGGCCGGTCAGCGGGTCACTATCGATCCGGGCCATCACTCACCCTGACATGTTCAGATAGATGCAGATTCTCAGACACGGACCACGCTCCCCGTCCTGGCCCCACGCCGCGAGAGGACGTCGACGAGGACGGCAGCCAGCAGGACTCCGCCTGGCAGGATGTATTCGAGTGGGATCGACAGCGACCCCAGGTTCATCAGCGAGACTCCGTAGGCGATGCCGCCGATGAGGAGCCCGCCCAGGACACCGTGGATCGGCTTCCCCCGGCCCCCGAAGAGGCTGGTGCCGCCGATGACGGAGGCGGCCACCGAGTAGAGGACGAGCTGACCGGGGTCGCCGACGTTGGTGCTGTACTGACCGTAGTAGAAGGAGCCGAGCAGGATGCCCGCGAACCCAGCGGTGGCCGAGCAGAGCACGAAGCACCAGGTGCGGATCGCGGGCAGGCGAACGCCGGCCCGGCGCGCCGCCTCAGGATTGCCACCGATGGCGTAAACGTAGCGGCCGAAGCGGGTCGCCTGGAGAAGCACGGTCCAGAGACCCAGCAACACGATCACGACCGGGATCACCCAGGGAAGACCCTCGATGGTCGCGAAGGCGCCGCCCCGGTTGACGGTGCAGATGATCAGCACCACGACCCCGACCACGGCCATGAGCCCGATCTTGATGGCGGTCAGGCTCGCCGGCGGGGCGACCAGGCCGGAACGGCGCCGGGCCGACGCGCGCAGCCACATCATCGTGCCGAACCCCACGACCACCACCGCCAGGATCGCCCAGCTGACCACCGGATCGATGTTTCCCTGGACCAGGTTGTAGAAGACGCTCTGGTTGGGATCCGTAGGGCTGACTGAGAGTGACCCGTCGGCACCCCCCAGGATGACGACCAGCATCCCCGTGAAGAGCAGCTGGCCGGCCAGGGTCACGACGAACGCGGGGATCCTGAGTCGCGCAACCAGGGTGCCCTGGAGCCCTCCGATGACACCGCAGCAGACCAGGCTGGTGAGGATCGCCAACCACCACGGCCAGTTGGGGCTCGGCTGCTGGACCAGCTTGTAGGCGATGGTCCCGCCCATGAGCGCCACGGCGCCGATGGAGAGGTCCAGCTCGCCGAGCAGCAGGACCGCGATCTCCCCCATCGCGAGCACCATGTAGACCGTGCTCAAGCCGAAGATGTAGACGAGGTTGCTGGGCCGCAGGTAGGCGTTCTCCGGGGTCAGGAGCTCGAATGCGATGGCCACGATGACCATCGCGACGAGAACGGGCAGCAGCCCGCTGTCGCCACTCTTGAGCTTCTGCCACCAGCCCCGGAGATACTCGCCCAGCGACTGGGCCAGGATCTCGAGAGGGACGTCGGCGACGGCCCCGGTGGCCGCGGTCAGGTCGACGTCTTGAGGGACCTCAGCGGCTTTCTCGCCTGGAGTGCCGGACTTGAGGTCGCCCTGGATGCCGGTCACGGCCTCAGGCCTCCTTCCCAACGGGAACTTCACCCGGCTGCTCGAGCGGCCGTCCACGCGAGCCCCCGGTGGTCATGTACTCCACAACGCTCTGGCGGTCAAAGCCAGAGGCCGGTCCCTGGGCCACCATCCGTCCGAGGTGAAGCACCGCCAGCCGGTCCGCCACCTCGAAGCAGTCGTTGAGGTTGTGGGTGATCACCATCACCGCCAGGCCCCGGTCCCGCAGCCGCATGACCAGGTCCAGGACCATCCGGGTCTGAACCACGCCGAGGGCGGCGGTGGGCTCGTCCAAGAGCACCACCTTGGAGTTCCACATCACCGCCTTGGCGACGGCGACCGACTGGCGCTGGCCTCCCGAGAGTGAGGCCACCGGCTGTCGAATCGAGCGCACCGAGGTGACTCGCAGACCGCTCAGGGTCTCGCCCGCGGAGCGCTCCATGCTGTCTTCGTCGAGCATGCCGCGGCGCAACCGCTCGCGACCCAGGAACATGTTCTGGACGATATCCAGGTTATCGGCCAGAGCCAGGTCCTGATAGACCGTCTCGATACCCAGCGCGGCGGCGTCGCGGGCGCCGCGGATGTGCACCGGCTGCCCCTCGAAATAGATCTGACCGTGGTCCGGCTGGTGCACCCCGGCGATGCAGCGCGTGAGCACCGACTTGCCCGCCCCGTTGTCTCCGCACAGACCAGTCACCTGCCCGGCCGGCAGATCCAGGTCCACGCCGTACAGCGCCTGGACGGGACCGAAGTGCTTGTCGATCCCCCGTAGCTTGAGGAGCGGCTCCGCCGCGGCCGGCTGTGGGGGGGGGGCAGGTTGGTTCTGTTCACTCATCTCATTGACCTAGATCTGCCGTCAGGTTGCGGCGCGCCGGGTTCCTCCCCGGGGCGGCGACGAGAGGTGAGATCCGGGCCGCCCAGCGGGGCGGCCCGGATTCGTCACCGAGGAGGATTCTTGTGGGAACGCTCCGTCAGACGATTACGAGATGCCGTCGGTGGTGCAGAGCG
>Ga0224557_1003623_pt1 | contig 11882 bp, 11 predicted proteins | sample 714S31014metaG_FD_180677 | JGI IMG/M metagenome (GOLD analysis project Ga0224557, IMG submission 180677) | Peat soil microbial communities from Stordalen Mire, Sweden - 717 S3 10-14 | ecosystem: Environmental > Terrestrial > Soil > Wetlands > Peat | place: Sweden: Norrbotten County, Stordalen... | reverse complement strand
GCCCTCCCCGCGATCATGGGCCTCCAGCAACTTGCGACGCAGATCGTCGCCATACGATTTCGCCATCGTCCGTTTGCCGCAGAGTTTCGCCAGGAATCACTATACACCTAACGCGAAAATGCTCTAAAGTGGGTGATGAAAAAGTCGTCTGCGGCCGCAAAGAGTGACCCCAGCGGCTGAAGCCGCGATGATTATTCGGCGTTTACGGCACGGATAAATCCGTGCCCTTAACGAGAAGGCGCTTTTTCAGCGGCATGTGGAACCGGTATGGCGGGCACGTAGCCCAAGTGGGTGCGTGGCAGCGTAAGAACAACGGCTATGGCGCCAACCGCGACAATGGGCAGCAGCAGGAGGCTACCCTCCGGGCCGGTCAAGCCGCCGGAGAGGAAAGGCCGTCCCACCGGGTGAGTGGCGAAGAGATGGCCCTTGACCATCAAGCCGCTGTCGGCGACGCCATACAGGAACGACTGCGCCCAGTCCCATGCTGCGTGGAAGCCGAGGGCCCACCAAAGGGAACCGGTGCGCCACAGACTGAAGCAAAACAGAAAGCCGGCCAGACCCGCGGAGAGCAGGCCAAGCGGCGACTCGCCGGGATTTGTCCGATGTTCATAACCAAAGTGGAATGAGAGGAGGATCGCCGCGGTCCAGAAGCCGAGTGCATTGGCTTTGGCTTCGGACTGGCCAAACAGCAGACGATAGATTGCGCTGAGGCCGCGGGTGAGGGTGAACTGGGCATAGGCGCGGGTGGTGGATTCCTCCGCAATGCTGACCAGCAAGAAGCCGCCGGCCCAGACGAATCCGTAGTGCAGGATGCTGCCGCCGAAGAGCAAACGTGCGTCGAACACCAGCCATCCAGCGGCCCGCAGGAGGACAATCAGCAGAGACAGCAGAGCGACTCCGCAGGCAAGCCCGGTCGAGAAGCTGCGCAGGCGGGATTGCCGGTTGAAGCCGTAAGCCGAGATTTTGCGGCGTTCAACCTTCGCCATGACCAAGGTGGCGAAGGCGACAGAGAAAACGGTCAGGCCTTCACTCGCGAACACGGACTTTGGCGACATGCCCGCTGCAATGGCCGCCGCGCGAGACTGGGCCGCGGCGGTTGGCGGGTGCCCGTGAATCCTGTTCGCGACCGCTTGCAGCAGGACGCCGCTGCAGACAACAGAAGCCAGAAAGAGCGCAAAGAAAAGCAGGAGGCCCCAACCGGCGCGCAAGCCGTCCGAACCGAAGAACACAGGGTGCAGCCCGCTCAATGGCGAGACTGCGTCGGCGGCTGGGAAGCCGGGCTCAGTTGCAACGGTGAGGCCGGTGCTGGTTCCGGCGGGCTCGTGCTCATGATCCTCAATTGTTGCTGGATCGGTTCCGGGATCGTTTCGTGGATCGGGCGTTTCAGGCAATCAGAACCTCTCGTTTCCACAAGTGTATACGTCGATCCAACGCGGTCTGTTCCGGTCCGGACTCGTGATGCGCTTGACACAACGCCCCGCGGCATCAATGCTTAGAGATTCGCAGCAAGATGGCTGGCGCCGGGCATCAGGGGCGGCGAGCGCTGCGAGGAAAAAGGTTCGAACGGAGGTTTGCTGCTTGAAGTGCCGGGTCTTTTATCACGATCATTGCTTCGATGGCGCGTGCTCGGCGTCGGTGTTTACGCGCTTCCACCGGGAGTGCATCGGGACCGCGCAGGAGTTCTCCTACTTTGGGCTGATGCATCGCGCCGGGGCGCTGTTCGATGAATCGGCGTTTGTCGACGGCGAAAATGCGATCGTGGACTTCAAGTATTCCGCATCGCCGATGGTGGCGTGGTGGTTCGATCATCATCAGAGCGCATTCCTGACGCCGGAGGATCAGCGCGATTTTCTGGCCTGGCAGGTGAAGGCAGATGAAGCCGAGGGCTTCGGAAGGCCGGTCCATGGCGGCAAGTTTTACAATCCCGCATTCGTTTCCTGCACCAGCCTGATCGCCGAAATCGGGCGCGAGAGGTTCGGCTTCGACACCGGGCCGCTGGCGGAGCTGATACGCTGGGCGGACATCGTCGATGGAGCCAGGTACGAGAGCGCGCAGGCCGCGGTGGAGATGGCCGCGCCGGCCATGAAACTGACCATGGTGATCGAGAGCTCCGGCGAGGGCTTTGTGCCACGGGTAATTCCGCTGCTGACCGAGATGAGCCTGCAACAGGTGCTCGACCAGCCATTCATCCAGGCGGAACTGGGGCCGCTGATGGAGCGCCACCTCGCCGGCATCGAGCTGCTGCGCGAGCGTACCACGCTGGACCACGGCGTGGTCACCTTCGACATTACCGACAAGCTGACCGAGGGCTACAACAAGTTCATCCCGTACTACCTGCATCCGTCAGCGACGTACAACGTGGGACTCAGCCGATCGACTTTTCGCAACAAGGTCGCGGTGGGGACGAATCCGTGGACCAAGGTCCCGGTGGCGGAGCTGGCGAACCTGGCCGCCATCTGCGAGCGCTACGGCGGCGGCGGCCATGCCCGCGTGGGCGCGGTTAGCTTCGCTCCGGACAAGGAAGAGGAGGCGCGCCAGGCCGCCGTGGAGATTGCCGCGGAGCTGCGGGCGAGAGCGTAGGGCGACGGGCTTGGCGGATTTCTGGGGACGGCGGAGGCGCGGCAAAAGACAAATACGGAGATTCTTCGCTCCGCTCAGAATGACAACCTTGTGTGGCGGGGTTTTCAATTAATGAGCTATGAGCTATGAGTCTATGAGCTATGAGCTATGAGCTATGAGCGATCAGCTAAGAGCTAACAACAAATAGCTATCAGCTATCAGCTAACGGCTGTCAGCTGATGCACGCGGGGACGGGGACGCTTTGCCTAGGACTTGAGCTTGGCGAAGATGGGCAGCTTGGTGATGTCGTTGAAGATGACCATCGCGGCGAACAGGACAATGCACACGAAGGCGACCTGGTAGATGCGCTCCTTGACCGGCATGGGAAGGTCGCGGCGGAAGAGGCTCTCGATCAGCAGCAGGAAGATCATGCCGCCGTCGAGGATGGGGAACGGCAACAGGTTAAACATGCCGAGGTTGACTGAGATGACCGCCATGGTGCTGACCAGCGGCATCCATCCCTGCGCCTCGGCGGCTTCATGAACTACCTGCGCGATCCCAATCGGGCCGGAGAGGCTCTTGACCGAGATATGCCGCTCGAACATGCCTTTCAGCACGTCGAAAACCAGCAGAGATTTCTTTTTGTTGAAGACCCACGATGCGCTCAGCGACTTAGCGAAGGAGAGCCTCTCCACCTTGACCGGCGGAGGGACATATTGGAAGCCCAGGCGGTAGCCCTTAGTGCCATCTCCGGCGTCGGTCAGCTCGGGCGTGATTGGAATCATCAGGGTGTGGCCATCGCGCAGCACGTTCAAAAGCGCGAGCTTGCCCTTCTGGTCCTGCAAATACGCCAGCAGGGCGTTGACGGAGTGAACGGTCAGGCCGTCAATGCTTACGATCTGGTCTCCCGGTTTGAGTCCGGCCAGTTCCGCCGGCGCGCCCGACACCAGTGCCGAAACCTTGACCGGCGTGGCTTGCATCTTGGGGACGAACCCCAGGGTGGCCGGGTCGAACTGGTCGGGAGAGGTCGCGGTGGTCGAGATGAGGAAGTTGGTGTTGACCCGCTGGCCGTCGTGAACATAGGAAAACGTCACCGTACGGTTCAGGTGCAGCGCTGCGTGGTTCAGTACGTCGTCCCAGGTGGGATTCTCGACGTCGTCGAAGTGGACGATGGTATCTCCCGCGCGGATTCCGGTCGCGGCGACCGGGCTTCCCGGCGAGATGTAGTCGGTCACTGCCGCGCCGGAGATGTACTCGTTCACCTCGTTGTGCACCATGTAGACGGCGGCCATCAGGACGAAGGCGAGGACGAAGTTAGCGAAGGGGCCGGCGAGAGCGATCAACATGCGCTGCCAGCGGGGATGGTTGTTCAGATCGCCGGGGTCGCTGGAGGTCTCTTCGCCGGGGATCTCGCCGGCCATTTTGACGTATCCGCCAAGCGGCAGCGCATTGATTTGATAGTCGGTTCCACCGCGGCGGAAACCGACGACGCGCTTGCCGAAACCGATGGCGAAGGCCTCGACGCGGACGCCGCACCACTTGGCCACGGCGAAGTGGCCAAACTCGTGCACCAGGACCATCAGGCCGAGCACCAGAAGAAGTTGAAGGACAGTGGTCATAAAAGCGTCAGAATCCTCGTGTTGCCGCCTGGTTCTTATCCAGCGGCTGGATTAATATCCTACTTGGATCGGGTGGAGTATCACGGGCACGTTCTCCTGAGCTGCTGCCGACTGCAAACTGATTCAGTCAGGTGCGAACGGCTGCGCCGTGGCGCGCGATGACCCTCCGTGCGCATATTCTAGCGGCCTCGTCCGCCGCAAGCACATCTTTGATGGACGTGGGCACGGCCGAAGACGTTTCACTCAGAACTTCCTCAATTGTACGCGGGATTCCGAGGAAAGGAATGCGGCCTTCGAGGAAGGCGGCTACCGCAATCTCGTCCGCGGCGTTGAGGGCGATGCCGGCGGCAGGGCCGGATTCGGCTGCCTCATAGGCCAGTCGCAGGCAGGGAAAACGGGTCAGGTCGGGCGGCGCAAAATCGAGTTCGCTGAGCGCGGCCAGGTCGAATGAGAGCGGCGGCACGGCCGGACGGGCGTCCACTCTTTCCGGGTAGGCCAGCGCGTAGAGAATGGGCAGGCGCATGTCGGTGACGGAGATCTGCGCCAGAATGCTTCCGTCGATGAACTCGACCAGCGAGTGAACGGTGGACTGCGGATGGATCATCACCCGCACTTTGGCCGGGGGCAGGTCAAACAGGCGGCAGGCCTCGATGATCTCGAAGCCCTTGTTCATCATGGTGGCCGAGTCGATGGTGATGCGCTGGCCCATCACCCAGGTGGGGTGCTTCAGGGCCTGCTCCGGCGTAATGTGCTCAAAGTCGGCGAGCGGCGTATTGCGGAACGGCCCACCCGACGCGGTCAGCCAAATCTGCCTGACCTCGGCGGGTTTGCCGCCACGCATGCACTGGTGGACGGCGTTGTGCTCGGAGTCGATGGGCAGCAGCGCGACATTGTGTTTGCGGGCGGCACTCAGGATCAGGTCCCCCGCGGCCACCAGGCACTCCTTGTTAGCCAGGCCGATGGTCTTGCCCGCGCAGACCGCCGCGTAGGTGGCTTCCAGTCCGGCCACACCGACGATGGCCGAGACCACGAAGTCGACCTCCGGCAGCGTCGCCACCCGCACCGTGCCTTGCGAGCCGTGGACGACTTCGATGAAACCGAGGCCCGCCTGCAGCAGGCGCTGCTTCAGCGCGGAGGCCAACTCCGCGGTGGCCAGCGATACCACCCTCGGCTGCCAGCGCTGGCACTGGGCGAAGGCAGTATCAAGGTTGCGGCCGGCGGCCAGCGACACCACTTCGTAGCGGTCGGGAAAGTCTTCGCAGATGGAGAGGGTGCTTTGGCCGATGGAGCCGGTCGAGCCTAGGATGGCAAGCTTCTTCACTCAGCTATTTTCGCAGATCGGAGGATGGCAATCGGAGTATCTTTCGGTTTGGCCTCGGCGGCCGGGACATGCTCGCCTCAAAGCCAGGCCAGCGGCTCGGGGATGTCGATTATGGTGTGCCATTCAGGGCTGTCCAGGCTGCGAGGGAGTCCATGTAGTCCCGCCAATGGACAATCTTTCGGCTTTCAATCGCGATAACAGAGACGAACCTGTTGTCGTAGGGTCCACCGGTAGCGACGATTTTCCCATGCACCTCATATTCGAGGACAACGACACGGCCGTCCTTCGAGGGATGGACGATGAGCGAGTCACCGCGATGGACCCTGATGCTGTTGCCGTACCCGGATAAGGCAGCCATCAGATCGCTGCGGCCTCGAATCATCTGCGGCCAACCGGGAAAGTTGTAGCGGGATTCGAAGAGAGCATCCTCCGCAAAGGCATCGAAAAAGTGCTCTCCATCAACGAGTCCGCTCAGTCCTTCCATGACGACGTTGAAGAAAGGGGCGAGCGCCTTGAAGGCTGCATAACTGGCATTGGGCATCCTGGCTCCTCTATGGCTAAAATCTTCCCAGGCTGAAGGCGTCCTTGAGCAGCAGCACGCACCACAAAGCCGGCGCGGCCAGCAGCAGCGCGTCGATGCGGTCGAGCACGCCGCCATGGCCCGGCAGCAGCGTTCCCGAATCCTTGACGCCCGCGCCGCGCTTGATCGCCGACTCCAGCAGGTCGCCCAACTGCGCGGCCAGGTTGATGATGACTGCCAGCACAACGGACTGCCATACCGGCTCCAGGATGTGGAGCACGGTGTTGCCGCGCGCCGAGAGGAACTCGCCCGCAGCCACTACCGCCAGTCCGGCGAGCACGCTGCCGGCCACCGACGCCAGTGAGCCCTCCCAGGTCTTGTTGGGGCTGAGGTAGGAGAGCTTGTGACGTCCAAAGGCGCGGCCCACGTACAGCGCGGCGATGTCTCCCGCCCAAACGCAGACCATCAGGAAAAGCACCAGCGGCTTGCCGTCGTCGCGGTTCCAGAGCATTGGCAGCAGGCTGAGGGGATAGGCAATGTAGACTAGGCCAAAGAGGCCGAGCGCGGTATCCGGCAGAACCCGGTCGAGCGGCCCGCGGAAGCCGGTCCAGGCCAGCAGCAGCAGCGCCAGCGCGCTGAGCACAGGCAATTCAGCCTCGAAGTGGAAGCCGGGCAGGGTGAAGGCGAACATCACCGCCGTGGCCGCAGCCATCCACCAACCGGGAGTCCGGCCGCCTCCGGAGTTGGCCAGCGCCACGTATTCGAAGGCCGCCAGTTCGGCGATAAGGCACGCAACCGCGGTCAGCATCCAAAGCTGCCCCAGGAAGATGAGGGCGACAACGCCGAGAATCAGCAAGATGGCGGTGAGGATACGTTTCATTGGGCCTCCAGCAGGATACATGCTGGCGCCCGAAAAAATCGCCTCGGCTTCGGCCCCGGCTGCTCGGCCGATGGGCGAATCGGTTGTGTCATTGAGAAAAAGCAACCCACCCGGAAAACCATCCGGCCCGCAATTTGCGTCGTAGTTGTCACAGGTCCGATAATCGGATCAAGCCAAATAACAGCAAGGAGAGCAAGACATTGGCGCAATATAAGGGAACAGTCAAATGGTTCAATAACGCGAAAGGCTACGGCTTTCTCGGACGTGAAGGCGGCGCAGACGTCTTCGTGCATTACAGCTCCATTCAGATTGATGGCTATAAAAGTCTGAAGGAAGGCGACGAGGTGGAATTCGACATCATTGAGGGTGCCAAGGGACCGCAGGCGGACCAGGTGGTTCGGCTGAAAGATGTGAGTGGCTCCAGGGAAGCGGCGGCCTAGCGATTCGGGTTTACACGGCTTGCTGCGGGGCCGCTGAGCTGCCGATTGTGTGAGCGGGCGTAGCATATGGGTCTAGGGCTCGGGGAGTGTTCTTTCCGGGGGTCTTGGGCCCATACGTGTCACTGCGCCACTCTGCCATGGAAAACATCGCCATCGCCCGGCTGCTCGACGAAACTGCGGCGCTGCTTGAGATTGATGCGGCGGATCCGTTCCGCATCCGGTCCTATCGCCGCGCGGCCGAGGCGGTGGAGCAGCAGACCACGCAACTGGCTGGGCTGGTTGCGTCGGACCCCAAACAACTACTCGCCATACCCGGCATCGGCAAAGGCATGGCTGCGAATATCTGCCAAGCGGTGGAGACCGGCACGATACCTCTGCGCACCGAGCTGCTGGCAAAGTACAAACCCACCATGCTGGAATTGCTGCGGCTTCCGGGCATGGGTCCCAAGACGGTTGCGCTGGTCTGGTCGGCGCTGGGCGTGTGCGACATCGACGCGCTGGAGGCAGCGGCGCGCGAGGGCAGGCTGGCCGGACTGCCGCGCATGGGCGAGAAGTTCGCCGCCAAGCTGCTGAAGGGAATTGAAGACTATCGCCGCAACTCCGGCCGCTTCCGCATCGATCGCGCGCAGGAACAGGCCGAGCGCATCGCCGCGCTGATCCGCGCTTTCCCCGGCATCGAGGAGATCACGCCGGCCGGGTCGCTGCGCCGCGGGCGCGAGACGGTTGGCGACCTGGACCTGCTGGTGACCGGCCCTGCCTGCGAACCCGAAGTGGTCGCCGCGGCGGTCGAGCATGTGGCCACGCTACCCCTGATCGACAAGCTGCTGGCGCGCGGCCAGAACAAGGTCAGCTTCACCCTGCGCGACAACTTCCAGGTCGACGTCCGCCTGCTGCCACGCGCCAGCTACGGCGCCGCGCTGCAGTACTTCACCGGCTCCAAGCATCACAACGTTGCCCTGCGCCAGCGCGCCATCAAGCGCGGCCTGACGCTGAGCGAGTATGCGCTGTTGCGGCTGGAAGACAACGCCATCGTCGCCGCCGCCAGCGAGGAAGAAATCTATCGCGCGCTTGACCTCGACTACATCCCGCCCGAGTTGCGTGAGAACGGCGGGGAGATTGAGGCGGCGGCGAATCACACGCTGCCGAAGCTGATCGCGCTGTCCAACATTTGCGGCGACCTGCATATGCACACCGAGGCCACCGACGGGCGCGACACCATCCGCCAGATGGCGGAGGCTGCGATGGCACGCGGGCTCGCCTACATTGCCATCACCGACCACTCCAAGAATCTTGCCATGACCAACGGGCTCGACGACGCGCGCGCGCTTGCCCACGTCAAGCGCATTCGCGAAGTCGATAAAGAGATGAAGGGCGGCATTCGCGTGCTCGCCGGCATTGAGGTTGATATCCTCGCCGACGGAGCGCTGGATCTGGCCGACTCGACGCTCGCGGAGATGGACATCGTCATCGCCAGCGTCCACTCGCACTTCAACCAGACCGCCGAAGAGATGACCGCCCGCGTCCTGCGCGCGCTCAAGAACCCGCACGTCCGCATCCTCGGCCATCCCACTGGGCGCAAGATTCTGAGCCGCGAACCCTACGCGCTGAACCTGGAACAGGTGCTGCAAGCCGCCGCGGCGCTGGGCGTCGCGGTCGAGCACAACGCCTCGCCCGCCCGCGCCGATCTCAGCGACTTGCACCTGCGCCGCGCCCGCGAGATCGGCTGCAGGATTGTCGTGAACACCGACGCCCACTCGACCGAAGAACTCGACCAGATGCGCTACGGGATTACGCAGCTTCGGCGGGCGTGGCTCACGGCGGCGGATGTGCTGAATACTCTGCCTACCGCCGAGGCGCTGCTCGCCCAACTCCGCCCCAAGCCGTAGGCGGGACTCAAGCGCTAGCTCACCCGCAACAGCCCGGCCACTGAGATGTCCTCGTCCACATCCGCCCAGTGAATCCCTCGGCCGCGCCCGATCAGACGCCAGTTGGCCCGCTGTTCCGGCGTGGCATCGCGCAAGCGTGGAAACCACTCCAAGGGCACGGTCATCTCGCGCCCATCGGCAAGCACCACCCGCAATGACGAGTCATCCGTCGTTACAGCCACTGCCGTCGCATCCAGTTCAACCGGCGAAGTAGACATGCCATACCTCCAGAAACTTCTCGCGATGTTGGATCACGAGCATTCGCACCTGCGTCAACTCGTGAGAACGAAAGCCGTGATTTGAGGCGAGCGCAACCGGCTCCAACCAGTATTTTGCCACGTTATCGTCGCGCTCAACATGGATATGCGGCGGTTCTTGATTCTCGCGGCTATAGAAAAAGAACCGGTACGGCCCAATCCAAAGTACGGTTGGCATGGCTCAAGGCTACTCCGGTTCCGGTCCATAGCGCACAAAACGGCTGCACCTACGCTGAGACCCGAAGCCGTTCGATTCAAGCGGCGCTCCCACCCGATGAGCGGACTCTACCAACGCAATCCGCCGGTTAGCGGAATGTAGCCGGTGCGATAATTTGCCGGCGGATACACGATGTTCGTTGGGCTTGGCTGGTTGTCGACCCAGGTGTAACGGGCCTCGACATACACTTTGACGTTGCTGCGGTCAGAGACGCGCCACGCGAGCCCGGTTCCGAGGTTGAGGCCGCCTGCGTTGTTCGAGAAGCGAGTTCCCGGCACAACACTGCACTGTGTCGAAAAAGTGGGCAACGAGCAGGTGAAGCTGTCGGTGCCTCCGTCGATCGCCGTCAGCTTGCGGTAGAAGCCACCGCCGCCGATGACATACCCGCCGAAATGTTCGGTGCTGAAGTAGTGAAAGACCGGCTCCGCAGTGAACGACCAGAGGCGGATAGCGCCGACGATCGGCGATTGCGCAAAACCTTCATTGGCCGATTGCACGAACAATGGAGGAATCATTGCGTGGTGGAAGCCGTACTCCAGCAGCACGCCAAATCGGCGGTTGAAGTTGTAGCCGCCGCCCATGGTGAAGTTCCAGCCTCTCTCCTGATAGTGGCGCGTTGGGCCCACTGCCGTATCGATGCCCCCGCCGAACTCCAGCGCCAGCTTCACGGAGCCGTCGGGGTTTCTCCACGGAGAGTTATAGCCGGGAGTGGGAGCCTGCGCATGTGCCGAGCGAACGGTGAAAACAGAAATGCCGATCGCCGCTGCCAGAAAGAGCCCTGTGCCAACTCCATTGCGAATCATCTTGCAGTCATTGTAGCCGGAGGGCTAGGTCGCTCCCCGTCGAGAGGCGCCTGGTTGCTGCCGAGCAACAGAGCCAGCAGCAGCAGCGCGCCGAAGTACATATAGCTCTGCAGCACGTTGGCCACGGGGATTGCCGCGAAAAAGTTTAGCGGCGAAAGAAAGTCCGCAATCAGCACAAACGCCAGCCCCAGCTTCCAAATGCTGCCGAAGCCCCGCCGGTACACCGCGAACCAGAGCCACACGAAGATCGGCAGCAACACTCCGTAATGGTGTTCCCAAGCCATCGGCGTCGCAATGACGCACACCACGCCCATCGCTCCCAGGTCGGCCATGCTGCCGGCCTGCTCTCGCGCGCGCTTATTGATCGCATTGATCCTCCTATTGATAAATGGATACGCCAGCGCCAGCAGCACCAGCGCCGCAGTGGTCGCCAGCGTGACGTAGTATACCCACGGCACAAACGGCGGATAGACATACGGGTGATACGGCATGTTTTCGCCGTTGAAGATCGCGCGGTTCAGCAGACCGAACATCGACTGGTTGGCATAGTGCGATTGCGCCTTGCGGCTGAGGCCGGCGAGCACGCGCAGGTAGTCCAGGTTATTGCTGACGCCGAACGCCGCCACGGACGCCGCGCCCCCGATGGCCAGCGTCACCAGCCCCGCAGCCAGGGCGTTCCAGCGGCGGCGCAGCGCCGCCCACAGCAGCAGCAGGCCGAACTGCGGCTTCACCATTGTCATCAGCGCCATCATTACGCCGGCTGGCCGCTGCCTGCCCTGCACCCAGAACAGCACCAGCAGCGCGAAGAACAGGTCCAGGAAGATCTGCGCCTGCCCCAGCGAAAACGCCAGCGTGATGGGCATGAAGAAGAACGCCGCCATTGCTGTGGCCACGCCTGCGCGCCAGCTCAGCCCGCCGCGTTCGAATGGCCGACGGGCCACCTTCGCGGCGATTGCCACTGCCAGTCCCACCACGGTGCACACCGCCAGCCACGACGCGACCATCAGCGTGCGGAGCACCGCCGCGTCGCCAACGCCCGCACGCTTCATCGCCAGCAGGGGCAGGATCGACATGAGCGGATAGATCAGCGTGTCGTAGAGCCTGGCCCGGTAGATGGGCAGCCCGGGATGCGCGAGGAAGTAGTTCACCGAACCCAGCATCGGCGTCCACGAGTCAGTGAACTGGCGAAAGTGCAGGAAGTCCATATACCGGCCCCGCATCTCGTCCACGCCGGTATGAAACACAAAGTGGGCGACCAGCTTGAAGCCGGCATTCGCCACCAGGATGTTCAGCAACACAAACAGCAGCAGCCTGCGATCGCTTCTGCCCGGCGTGGACGAG
>Ga0224557_1003620_pt1 | contig 11891 bp, 9 predicted proteins | sample 714S31014metaG_FD_180677 | JGI IMG/M metagenome (GOLD analysis project Ga0224557, IMG submission 180677) | Peat soil microbial communities from Stordalen Mire, Sweden - 717 S3 10-14 | ecosystem: Environmental > Terrestrial > Soil > Wetlands > Peat | place: Sweden: Norrbotten County, Stordalen... | reverse complement strand
AGGGGCGGCGCTGCAAGCGCGAACGCGACCGCAACGGAAGTTGCGATGGTCCTGCGAAACGGCGAGCGCTGCACCCAGCCCATATCGACCCCTTTTCAACCTGGATCAGTGTAGCGAGAAAGGCGCAGGAGGGCAGTGACGGACGGCACTGGACGCCACTGGACGCCACTCAAGAACAGCGCGGCCCTATAATCGGGAACGAGAGGCGCCGGATGACGGCAGGATTGAGGTTTCTGTGGACGGCGACGCGGGGGCACCGGCTGCGACCCTGGCGCAGCGAGTACCTCAGGTGGAGATTGGAGACGTTCACCGGCAAGCACGCGGAAGAGGTTGGCCCGCGCGACTTCTGGAGGTTTCTGTGGTCGGAGCGGAGGCAGTTGCTGCGATTTCTGCGCTGGCTGGCGGAGATGCGGTCGTACGCGGACGCGGGCGGCAGCGAGTAATGGAACGCAACGGGACGTGAGAATAACAGGAGCGAAACGATGGGTGAATGGGTAGAGGTGAAGGCGGCGGACGGACACGAACTGGGCGCGTACGTGGCGACTCCCGCGAAGCAGCCGATCGGCGCGCTGGTGGTGGTGCAGGAGATCTTTGGGGTGAATGCGCACATCCGCTCGGTTGCCGACGGGTACGCGCGCGACGGATTTCTGGTGATTGCGCCCGCGCTGTTCGACCGGATCGAGCGCGACCTGGAGCTGAGCTACAGCGATGAGGACATGAAGAAGGCGTTCGGGCTGTACCCGAAGCTGAACCCGGAGCTGTCGCTGCTGGACGTGGCCGCTGCCTTTGCGCATGTGAAGCAGGCGGAGAGAGCTGTTGGAGTGCTGGGATTCTGCTATGGGGGGCTGCTCAGCTGGCTGGCGGCGACCCGCGGCGAGAGCCTGAAGATGCAGCCGGGATGCTGCGTGGGCTACTACGCCGGCGGCATCGGCAAGTTTGCGGCGGAGGAGCCGGTGTGCCCGGTGCTGCTGCACTTCGGCGCGAACGACAGCCACATCGGCAAAGACCAGATCGACGCGGTGCGCGCGGCCCATCCGGAGGTGGAGATCTATGTGTATGAGGGCGCGGGCCACGCGTTCAATCGCGATCCGCATCCGGATGCGTACCATGCGCCGTCGGCAAAGCTGGCGCGGGAGCGGTCGCTGGAGTTTCTGAAGAAGAACCTGGCGTAGGTACAAGGCTTAACACCGATTGACACCGATGGGACCGATTTAAGGCGCTAAGACGTGCACTGGATCGGTGCTTGTCGGTGTGAATCGGTGTTAGGTCTCTTTTCGGGTCGGTCAAATTGCCGCTTTTCGCGTTCCAATGCTATCCTTTAGGGAGACACCACGAGCGCGAATAAGACAGAAGACCAGGAGCAACAACTGCTGTGTTGGAATCCGTAAAGAAGACAGACATTATCCAAAAGTTTCGCACGCACGAGTCGGACACCGGGAGTCCGGAGGTCCAGATCGCCCTCCTGAGCGAGCGCATCGGCGAGTTGACGGAGCACTTTAAGCTGCACAAGAAGGACCACGGCTCTCGCCGCGGACTTTTGATGCTGGTGAGCAAGCGCCGCCGTCTGCTTGATTATCTGAAGAAGTGCGACTCGGAGCGGTATCGCGAGGTCATCGGCAAGCTTGGCATCCGCAAGTAGAACGAACTGGGACAACCCCTCATCATGGACGCAGGCAAGACCCGCCAATTCCCGGCAATTCTTTTGGCGCAAGGCCGTTTCGGCGCTTGCCACGGGAGATGCTAGTGGAGTGCGAGGGCGGAATGCGGAACCGGCCGGCGCCGCAGCGAGCGACCGCGGCTGGAGCCATCCCGGCGCGTCCGGACAAGAGCGCGAAGTCCAGAACTCAACCATTTCCTTGCAGCCCTCGGCGGCCTGAGACCCGCCCAGCCGGGCTGCATATTTGCGTGAGCGCGTAGCGGCGTAACGCAACACAAAAGTTTCCATATAGACAAGAAAGAACAGAGAAGAGGCGCACCCATGAAACAGGACGTAACCGTTGAGCTTGCCGGCGGCAAGCAGATCAAATTCGAGACTGGACGGATTGCCAGGCAAGCTGGCGGCGCCGCGCTGGTAAGCAGCGGCGACAACGTAGTACTGGCCACGGCCACGGCGGCTCCCGAACCCAAGGAAGGGATCGACTTTTTCCCGCTGACGGTGGAGTACCGCGAGAACACCTACGCCGGCGGCCGCATTCCCGGCGGCTTCATCAAGCGCGAAGGCCGCCCCAGCGAGAAGGAAATTCTTACCTGCCGGCAGATCGACCGGCCGATTCGTCCTCTGTTTCCGGAGACTTTCCGCAACGAGACCCAGGTGGTTGCGTTCATCTACTCGGCGGACAAAGAGAATGACCCGGATGTGCTGGGCATCAACGGCGCAAGCTGCGCGCTGGCGCTCTCGGACATTCCGTTCCACGGGCCGGTAGGCGCGGTACGCATCGGACTGATCGACGACGTCTTTATCGTGAACCCTACCTACGCGGAGCGCGCGAAGAGCCTGCTGAACATCATGGTCGTCGGCACCAAGGACGGCATTGTGATGGTGGAGTCGGGTTCGAAGGAATGCTCCGAGGAGCAGGTGGTGGATGCGATCGAGTTCGCCCACATTGAGATCAAAAAAATCTGCGCGGCGATCGACGACCTGGTCAAGCGCGCGGGCAAGCCGAAGCGCCAGCCGGCGCCGGTGGTGATCGATCAGACCTATCTCGACCAGCTTGCGGCGAAGACGGGCAAGCAACTGAAGGATGCGCTGGACACGCAGAAGCACCCGAAGTTCGAGAGCTACGCGCTGGTGAAGGAGCTGAAGGACGCGCTGAAGAAGGAGTTGCCGGAGGGCGACGCCGAGGCCGCGAAGAAGTTTTCGAAGTACTACGAACTGCTGCGCGAACAGATCTTCCGCGAACAGGTGCTGCAGGAGCGGATACGGCCGGACCACCGCGCGTTCGACGAGATTCGGCCGGTGACGATTGAGGTGGGCGTGCTGCCGCGCGTGCATGGCTCGGCGCTGTTTACCCGCGGCGAAACCCAGGCGCTGGTGACGGCGACGCTGGGCACCACGGACGACGCACAGCGGATGGAGAGCTACGAGGGAGAGCAGAAGCGGCGCTTCATGCTGCACTACAACTTCCCGCCATTCTCAGTGGGCGAAGTGGGGCGCATGGGCGGCGTGGGGCGGCGCGAGATCGGACACGGCGCGCTGGCGTGGCGCGCGATTGAGGCGGTGCTGCCGGCGGAGGATGAATCGCCGTACGTGCTGCGGGTAGTGTCGGACATTCTGGAATCGAACGGATCGTCGTCGATGGCGACGGTGTGCGGCTCGTCTCTGGCGCTGATGCAGGCCGGCATCTCGCTGAAGGGTTCGGTTGCTGGCGTGGCGATGGGGCTGGTGAAGGAGGGCGACAACTATGCCGTGCTCTCCGACATTGCCGGCGCCGAGGACCACTACGGCGACATGGACTTCAAGGTGGCGGGCACGCGCAAAGGCATTACCGCGCTGCAGATGGACATCAAGATCATGGGCATCACGGCGCAGATCATGCGCGAGGCCCTGGCACAGGCGAAGAAGGGTCGATTCCATCTGCTGGACATTATGGACGGCGTGATTGGCAAGGCGCGCGAGGAGAAGTCGCAGTTTGCGCCGCGCATCCACACCATCCAGATTCCGACGGACAAGATTCGCGACCTGATCGGACCGGGCGGCAAGGTGATCCGCGGGATTATCGATGCCACCGGAGTGAAGATCGATGTCGACGACACGGGCCGAGTCAACGTTGCCTCCAGCGACGCGGATGGCCTGGCGCGCGCCATCCAGATGATCTCGGACATCACGGCGGTGCCGGAGATCGGCAAGACCTACCTGGGCAAGGTGGTGCGCATCGCGGAGTTCGGCGCGTTCGTGGAGATTTTCCCGGGCACGGATGGACTGCTGCACGTCTCCGAGATCGCGGAGCATCGCGTGAAAGAGGTGAAGGACGAACTGCGCGAGGGCGACCAGATCCTGGTGAAGGTGCTCTCGATGGAGGGCAACCGGATCAAACTTTCGCGCAAGGCGGTGCTGCGCGAGCAGCGCGCGAAGCTTGGGCTGCCTGAGGTTGGTGAAGGTGGTGGCGCTCCGGCGGCATCTGCTTACCCGGCTCCGATCGAGGACGAAGAGGTTGATGGAGACGAGACGGTGCTGGTGGAAGGCGGCGTGGACTTTGAGGACGACGATCCGCCGGCTTCCGATGGCGTTGCCGACGAACCGAACTTCAACCGCGTGGATAACGTGCCAGTGCCTGCAGGGAATGCCGGCGGACGCGCGCCAGGCGGCGGTGGCGGCGGATTCCGCGGGCCCGGTGGCGGCGGCGATCGACGTCCAGGCGGACGACGGCGTCGCGGCGGTGGCGGCGGCGGCGGACGGCGTCCGGGTGGACCGGGCGGTGGCTCTCAGGGCGGCGGCGGCGGAAACCGCTAGGCCGGAACGCAAAAGAGAAGGATAGAGAAGCCCGGCCAATGTGCCGGGCTTTTCCCATTCCGCCGCGAAGTTGGTACTTTAGGACGTGGTTGCGGGAGGGTTGGATGATGAAGAGATGGGCGGGGCGGGTTTTCCTGGGCATGGTTGTCGTGTGTGCGTTCGCGGTTGCGGGGCGTGGGCAGGCGTCGCCGGCGCATGTGATTGCGCCGGGGGTGTGGTTTCTGACTGGCGACACGAATGGATATAGCAATACCGTGATTATCGAGATGCGCGACTACCTGATTGTGGTGGACGCGAATTATCCGGGGCGCGCGCATGAGTTGCTCGCGATTGCGAAGCAGCTTTCGCCGAAGCCGGTGCGGTATGTCTTCGATACGCACCACCATGGCGACCATGCGTATGGAAACTCGGTGTGGACGGCGGCGGGCGCGACCACGATGGCGTTTGAGGGCGTGACCGAGGAGATGAATCGCTGGGAGCCGAAGCGCTGGCAGGAGGCGCTGCCGAAGCGGCCTGACCTGCAGGCTACGGGCGATACGGACGTGCAGCGGCCGCAGATGTCGATCGGCGGCGACAAGCTGGTGCTGAACGACGGCACGCGCGAGGTGGACTTTCTGCACTTCGGGTGGGGGCACACGCGGGGCGACGGCTATGTGTGGCTGCCGGCCGAGCGCATTCTGGCGACCGGCGATGCGGCGGTGAACGGCCCGCGCAACAAGCTGCTGGACGCGTATATCGAGAACTGGCCGAAGTGCCTGGAGAAGGCGATTGCGCTGAAGCCGGAGCACGTGCTGCCGGGGCACGGCGATGCGGGCGGAATTGAAATTCTGATCGGTCAGCGGCAGTTCCTGATTGACCTGTTCGCTGCGGTGAAGGCGCAGGCCGACGCGGGAAAGAAGCCGGCGGAGATGACGATTGAGCTGCCGAAACCGGACCAGTGGTGGTTCCCGGCGAGCCGCGCGGACCTTCGCCAGCAGGATGTGGAGACGGTGTACCTGGAGATTACGTCGCACGTTGCGGCGGGTGCGGCACCGCATGAGTGGAAATGATCGGTGACGGAACCGGGATTGGTGCAGCCGCCGCGAGGATTTGCGTTTGCGGTTCGACGATGCCGGATTACACTTTTCTGAATGGCAGCTTCGATGTATATCGTGGTGGAGGGCGAAGACCCGGGTTACGACATCTTCGTCAACGGACGGGCGCTGGCGAGGCATGAGGACGCGCTGGAACGCCTGGCGCTGCAGTTGGGAGTGAAGCCGATGATCGAGTTCTTCTCGGCGGACGAGAATTCGATGTCGCTGCTGATCGAGGAGGGCGGGGGAAATCCTGAACTGATCCGCAGGCTGCCTCCGCCGCAGTGGTACGCGGCCGGCGATGGGCTGGCGACGGTGCGGGCGCTGATTGCCGCGCTGAAGGATGATCCGCAGCAGCTTGGGACCGAAGGGCCGCAGGTGCTGGGCGAGCTGGAAGAGTACGAGCGCGTGCTGGAGAGGACGATGCGCGCCGGGCTGCGGTGGCACCTGGCGGTTAGCTGGCGGTAGGGTGTACATCCCGCTCATCGCGATACAACCGGACGAATGGGCACCCAGCTAAGTTCGTTATAGTAGGTAAGACATGCCTCCATACTGGCCCGATAAGCCGCACAGACCCGCTCACCGCCGTCCGCTTAACAAAGTTGCCTATTGGCTGTACCTGCGCTTCGGTCGGAAATCCCGTTTCTGGGGACGCGTCTGGGGGGAGCGCGAGGTCTTCCGAATCCTTCGGGTGATCTCCCGTCAGCAGGTCTATGGGTTCGTTGCTAACCCTGAGGGTGGCGATCCGATTTGGGATTTAGACGCGCCGGCAGATGTGCAGGAAAACCGGTATCCGGTGAATGCCTGCCTCCTCCGGGGCTGGATAGAGGTGTTAGACATGAGCGGCCAGTCCTATAAGGGCTTCCCTATCGCGCAGCCTCTGCTTCTCAAAGGCGGCTCATTCGATGACTTTTCAAGGCCACCGTACTACCGAATGACTTCAGCGGGATGGAACGCCTTGTATAGACACTATGCGATTGCAAGAATTGCCCTCCTCATTTCCATTTTGGCGCTCGCCGTTTCTGCCACCGTAGCCGTCACCAACTGGCGGTCGAGGGCACTACCGCCAACTCCGAGGGTCACCCCTCCTGCGCCCTCGCCACCGAGTGCCGCCCCGTGACAGGGCTTGCCGCGGGGAGGGAAGTGTCCACATTGCGGGGCAAGGCTAGGGGGAATGCTATAGCAGCTCACTTTTTGCTGAAGACGTCGCCCATGCGGCGGATTTGGGCGCCGACGTTGCGGAGTTTTTCTTCGAAGTGTTCGTAGCCGCGGTCGAGGTGGTAGACGCGGTCGAGGATGGTTTCGCCGTCGGCGACCAGGGCGGCGAGCACGAGCGATGCGGAGGCGCGCAGGTCCGAGCACATGACGGCGGCGGACTCGAGTGCGGTGCGGCCGCGGACGGTGGCGGTGCGGCCCTGCACGGTGATGTTCGCGCCCATGCGGTTGAGTTCCTGCACGTGCATGAAGCGGTTTTCGAAGATGTTTTCGGTGACGGTGGTGGCGCCGTCGGCCTGGGTGGCGAGGGCCATGAACTGGGCCTGCATGTCGGTGGGGAAGCCGGGGTATTCCTCCGTGGAGATGCCGGCGGCCTTGAGCGCACCGCCGGAGCGGACGCGGATGTTTTCCTTGCCGACGTCGAGTTTGACGCCGCACTGTTCGAGCTTGGCGATGAGGGCACCGAGGTGGGCGGGGTTGCAGTCGGTGACATTGAGGTCGCCGCCGGTGATGGCTCCGGCGATGAGGAAGGTGCCGGCTTCGATGCGGTCGGGGTTGATGCGATGGCGCGCGCCGTGGAGCTTGGCGACGCCCTTGACCCGGATGGTGGAGGTGCCCGCGCCTTCGATCTTTGCGCCCATCGCGTTGAGCAACTCGGCGAGGTCGGATACTTCGGGCTCGCGGGCGCAGTTCTCGAACACGGTTTCGCCTTCGGCGAGCGTCGCGGCCATCAGGAGGTCTTCCGTGCCGGTGACGGTGATCTTGTCGAAGACGATGTGCGCGCCTTGCAGGCGGCCCTGGCCGTTGTTGGGGCTGCGGGCTTCGAGGTAGCCGTGGTCCTGGGTGATGGTGGCGCCCATGGCTTCAAGGCCCTTGATGTGCAGGTCGATAGGACGGCCGCCGATGGCGCATCCTCCGGGCATGGCGACGCGGGCGATGCCGGTGCGCGCGATGAGCGGACCGAGGACCAGCGAACTGGCGCGCATGGTCTTGACGATCTCGTACTTGGCGACAGGGTCGGAGAGGATGCCGCACTTGATGCGCGTGCGGTGGTGGGCGCGGCCGTAGCCGAGCTCGACTTCGGCGCCCATGCTGGTGAGCAGGCGGCGCTCGGTTTCGATGTCGCGGACCTGGGGAATGTTTTCGAGGACGATCTCGCCCTCGGTGAGGATGGCGGCGGCCATGCATGGGAGCGCGGAGTTTTTTGCTCCGGAGATCTTGATGGTGCCCAGGAGGGGGTTTCCGCCGCGAACGACAAACTTGTCCATCTGGCTAGTTTACGGAAGTTGCCGGTGCAGGTGGGTGACGACGGTGGTGCAGAGTGCGATGTATGGCTGCGCAGCTATGAGTTTTGAGCTATGAGCTATGAGCTATGAGCTACCGGCTATCGGCTATCAGCTATGAGCTCTACTTGCGGCGGTAGATGGTGTAGTTGGTCAGCGTGCGGTAGGGAGTGAAGTCCTGTTCGAGGACATGGGCGATCTCGGCGAGGTCAGGGTGGGGCGGGCCGGTGAGCTGCGTCTGGCGGCTGACGATGAGCCAGCGGATGTTGCGCGTGCGGGCCAGGTCGCGGGTCTGCATGGGGGTGTAGGGGTCGGTGGCCGGGTCGATGAGCAGGATGGGAAACTGCGGGACACGGCCGGTAGCGAAGTAGAAGGGATCTTCGCCGGGGAGCAGGAGGATGCCGTCGTTGGCGGGGATTTCAGCGTTGGTGACGCGGACGAGCTCTTCGAAGCCGGGAATCCAGGGGCCTGGGGTGGTTAGACCGCGGAGTTCGGGGAGCGTCGCGGCAATGCGCGGGCCGTCGAGATAAACGTAGCTCAGGCGCTCGTGGCTGGTGGCGTAGAGGCCGCCGCAGAGCAGGAAGGTTGCGGCGATGACGACGGCCATCGGGCGCGCGATAGTGGGGACCTGCACGAGAAGGACTGCGAGCAACAGGGCGAGCAGAGGCCAGAGGGCGTAGGTGGATCCCCAGAGCTGCTGGGAGAGGAACGCGCCGTGAATGGTGACCAGGAGGATGGCGGGAATAAAGGGCTGCAGCGTGGGATCTGCGGCTAGTTTCTGCGGGCGAAGGCTCCAGACGGCGAGCGCGGCCGAGAGGATCAGGATATGGGGCCAGAGAGAAAGGAGTTGGCCGGCGCGGTCGGCTGGATCCTCGGTGAGCGCGAGGCTGGCGATGGTCCAGAGGAACGGCGCGGCGAGCAGAAGGATGGCGAGCGGACGTGCCCAGCGGTTGGCGCGGCGGAGGAGGATAAGAGCAGCGATGGCGGCGGGAATGGTCCAGAGCAGCGAAGCCTGGCGGTAGGTGGAAAGCATGACTGCGAGGCCAGGCAGGCGGCGCTGCCGGGCGAAGGTGATGGTCCAGTAGAGGTAGTTGTGCAGGCCGACGGTGGCGTGGATGGCGAGGAATGCGGCGGCGAGTGTGACGAAGGCGCCGGTGAAAAGCCAGAGTTGCGGCCAGATGCCGATGCGTTGCCGGCTGCGTGCGATGGCGATGGCGGCTGCCGCTGCAAGGGTGACGAAGAGGAAGGGCAGGCCGATGTTCTGCTTGAAGAAGAGCGGGAACACGCAGGCCGCGCCGGTGAGGAGGCCCAGGACGGGCCTGGCGGCGGTGCTGGATGTGGAGCGCCGGAAGAGAACCAGGGCGAGCAGGACGACGAGGATGGCGTCGCTGTCGTAGATAGGGTGGGGGTAGACGCCGTAGATGCCCAGGACGATGAGCGGAGCTGCAAGCAGCGTGGCGAGGAACCAGGCGCGATCGGACAGCGGTTTCAGCAGGGCGAGGAGGAAGCGCCAGGTGAGGAGGGTTGCGGCTCCAGCCTCGAGTGCGGCGCAGATGAGGTGGGGATAGTAGACGCGGCCGAAGAGGCGGATGATGAGGGCATGGACGAGAAAGGTGAGCGGCGCGTGGGCGAAGGGGAAGTCGCGGTAGGGGAGTTGGCCGAGCGAGATGCGGTAGCTGGTGTCAAGCAGGTAGGTGATGTCCCAGAGGACGGCAACGCGGGTGTTCTGCCAGAGGGTGAAGGCGGCAGAGGCGAGGAAGAGCGCGGCGGCGGCGAGGGTGTCGCGAAGCCGCCATGCCGAGCGTGTGGGCATGATTGACGGCGGCTACAGCTCGAGGCGGGAGTCGTCGATGGCGAGGCGGACGTTGCCGTCGGACTTGGCCAGGCGGCGGACGGCCTCCATCTTGTCGACATCGGCCTTGAGCATGACCACGGCGATGGGGATGGATTTCCCGGCCGACTTGATGGTGCGGATGGCGGCGTCGCGGTCGATATTGCAGACCTTCATGAGGACACGGATGCCGCGCTCGACCAGCTTGGCGTTCTTCATGTGGACGTTGACCATGAGGTTGTCGTAGACGTAGCCCAGGCGGGTCATGGCGCCGGTGGTGATCATGTTGCAGATCATCTTCTGGGCGGTGGCGGACTTCATGCGGGTCGATCCGGACACGACCTCGGGGCCGACCTCGGCGACGATGGTGGTGTCCGCGACCTCAGAGAGCGGAGTGCCGGTGTTGCAGGTGATGGCCGCGGTCATGGCGCCGCGGGCGCGCGCATACTCGACTGCGCCGACGACATAGGGGGTGCTTCCGGAGGCGGAGACGCCGATGACAATGTCCTTGCGGGTGGGCCTGCGGCGGGCGACGTCACGCTGGCCGATTTCGGGCGAATCCTCATTGACGTCGGAGGCGGAGGCGAGGGCCTTGGGTCCGCCGGCCATGATGTACTGGACTTGCTGGGGCAGGGTGGAGTAAGTGGGCGGACACTCGGACGCGTCGAGCGCGGCGATGCGCCCCGAGGAGCCGGCGCCGACGTAGATGAGACGGCCACCATCGCGCAGCGAGCGGGCGACGATATCGATGACGATGGCGACTTCAGGCAGCGCCTTCTTGACGGCGGCTGCGATCCTGGCGTCTTCGTGGTTGATGATGCGAGCGATCTCGAGAGCGGATTTGGTATCGAGGCCCTCGGATGCGATGTTGGAGGTTTCGGTGGTGGGGTCGTGGGCTGCCTCGGGCTGATGCGCGGGAGGTTTGGACGCGACCGACTGTTCGAGCATAGTGATTGTGGCCATAGGTGTTTCGTCGCCTAGGGTGATGATATTTTAGTCTTCCAGGGTCGTTGGATGCCAGACAGCCCAGGAGACTGCCAGTTTTGAGCATACACCCCATTGTCGGCCAAGGGAATCCTGAAATAGGCGGCTCTGGCCTAAGCGGCCTGGGGCGGGGAAGGGTGCGGGCACCCCGCAGCCATCCCCGCCTGCGGCGAGCTACGAAAACAAGCTATGTCCGCAAATCCGAGCTTGAATGTACCATGCAGAGGATGAAAGTTTATGGGGTTTTGCTGGGCGCGGCGGTGGCAGTGGTTGCGTGCGGGACAACGGGCGCAGGGGTATGGGCACAGCCGCCAGGCGCGGTTGCGGCCGCGCCGGCGCGGGGCGAGGATGTTGCGCTGGAAGCGCGGCTGGGCGAGCTCGCCAGGGCCCACCACGGCAAGGTGGCGCTGTACGCGACCCAGCTGAATACGGGCAAGACGGCCAGCCTGGACCCGGACGCAGTGGTCCAGACGGCGTCGGTGATCAAGCTTACGATTCTGTTTGAGGCGATGGAGCAGGTGCGCGAGGGGAAGGCGCACTGGGACGACAAGATTACGCTCGAGCCGGGAGATGCGGTGAGCGGCTCGGGGCTGCTGCTGTTTCTGGACACGCCGCAGACACTGACGCTGAAGGACATTCTGTCGCTGATGATCGTTATGAGCGACAACACGGCGACCAACCTGGCGATGGACAAGATCGGGCTGGACGCGGTGAATGCGCGGATCGCGTGGATGGGGCTGAAGAACACGCATCTGTATAAGAAGATCGGCAAGCCGGCGACGGAGCCGATGCCCGAGGACCAGCCGAAGTTCGGCCTGGGCAAGACAACGCCGCGGGAGATGGCCGAGGTGATGGAGCGGATCGGGCTGTGTGAGCTGGATCATCCGGGCAGGCTGCAGGCGGGCGCGCGGACGCTCTCCGCCAGTGGGCTGTCTGCGAACGACCAGGCGATCTGCGGCGTGGCGATGAAGATGCTGCGCAACCAGTTCTATCGCGATACGATTCCGCGCTACCTGGAGAAGCTGGATGCGACCGAGACGGGCTCGGGGACCGCG
>Ga0224557_1003614_pt1 | contig 11915 bp, 11 predicted proteins | sample 714S31014metaG_FD_180677 | JGI IMG/M metagenome (GOLD analysis project Ga0224557, IMG submission 180677) | Peat soil microbial communities from Stordalen Mire, Sweden - 717 S3 10-14 | ecosystem: Environmental > Terrestrial > Soil > Wetlands > Peat | place: Sweden: Norrbotten County, Stordalen... | reverse complement strand
CGCTGGCCTGTGCGGTGGCAAGCGCCTCGCTGTCGCTGCTGAGCGAAGAGCGGCTGGAACGGGTGGTAGGAATCGGCCGGGAGCTGGCGGCAGCCTTGTCCCCCGCCACCGAGCTTGAATCAGTGCATGAAGTGCGGGCACTTGGCGCCGTCGGCATCGTGCAGCTACATGAGCCGGTCGATGTCGTGGCAGTGACGCGAGCAGCACTGGAGCACGGTGTCTGGATCCGGCCGTTCCGCGATCTCATATACACGATGCCGGCGTACGTGAGCTCGCCTTCGGAGGTGGCCGCGATCGGTGCGGCGATCGTGGCGGCGGTGGCCGAGGTTCACGAATAGATGAGCAGCATGCGGACCTGGCTGCAGGAGGCGGCAGAGGACCGGACCCGCCATGCGCGGGTGCGCCGCGACGACGTGCGCCGCAACGCCCAGTCGCAGGACGGGCTGCTGGATCTGGCCTCCAACGACTACCTCGGCTTGGCCGGCGACGCGCGCCTCAGAGAAGCGGCGATCGCGGCGACGCGGCGCTTCGGGACCGGCGCACGCGCCTCCCGGGTGGTGACCGGCACAACGGTCCTGCACGCCGAGCTCGAGCAGGAACTCGCAAGCCTGACCGGCCAGCCGGCCTGCCTGGCGTTCTCCAGCGGCTACACAGCCAACCTCGGGGTCCTGACCGCGCTCGGCGACCCGGACACGCTGCTCATCACCGACGCGCACATCCACGCATCGCTGATCGATGCCGCGCGGCTGTCGAGGTCACCGGTCCGGATCTGCCCCCACCGCGACCTCAACACAATGCAGGTGTTATTAAAGACCCGCGCAGAGTCGCGTGCGGTAGTGGTCGTCGAATCGATCTACTCCGTCCTCGGCGACGCCGCCGACTTGCCCGCTACCGCCAAACTATGCGCCGAATACGACGCACTCCTGGTGGTGGACGAGGCACACGGGATCGGCGTCATCGGCAGTGGGCGCGGCGCCGTTCACGCGGCCGGACTGGCCAGCGCCGAGCACGTCGCGATGACAGCGACCTTGTCGAAGGCGCTCGGCGCTCAGGGCGGTGCTGTGCTCGGCTCAGAGCTGCTGCGCGAGCATCTCGTCAACACGGCCCGCACCTTCATCTTCGACACCGCGCTCGCGCCCGCAGCTGCCGCCGCCGCGGCCACAGCCTGCCGGATAATCGCCGCCGAGCCCGACCTGGTGCAAGATCTACATCGCGTCGCTGACGCGATCACCGCTGCCGCGGGTATCGAGCGCGCCGTCGGCGCCGTGCAATCGATCCTCGTCGGCGCGTCCGAGGAGGCCTTCGCCGCCGCCCAGCGGATGTACGAGGCGGGCGTGCTGGTCGGCTGCTTCCGACCACCGAGCGTGCCGGACGGGATCTCCCGCTTGCGCCTGACGGCGCGCGCCGGGGTCGACGCCGAGGCTGCCGCCGCCGCAGCGTCAGCGGCGGCGGCCATCGCCAACGAGGCATCCGCAACGACCAGCATGCGGTGATCCTCTCCACCGTTCTAGCGCTGCCGCGGATCGTGTTCGTCACCGGCACTGACACCGGTGTCGGGAAGACCATCGTCACTGCCGCGCTGGCCGCCGCGCTCATGAGCGCCGGCCGGAGCGTCGCGGTCTACAAGCCGACCCAGGCTGGGCTCGATAACGGCGCCGGCGACATCGACATCGTGCACCGACTCGCCGGCGTCGAAGTGCACGAAGGGATCCGACTGCCCGATCCAATGGCACCCATCGCCGCCGCGCGGCTAGCCAGCATGACCCTACCGGCCGCCGCCGAACACGTAGCGACGATCCGACGGCTCGCGGCAGAACACGACCACACGCTCGTCGAGGGAGCCGGAGGCATCCTGGTGCGACTCGACGAGAACGGCAGCACCCTCGCGGACATCGCGACTGCCAGCGCAGCCGACAGCGACACCCCCGGGGCGATCATCGTCTGCCGCGCAGCGCTGGGCACCTTAAACCACACCGAACTAACCATCGAGGCACTAGCCCATCGCGGTATCGCGATCACGGGCCTCGTGATCGGCTCCTGGCCACGCGAGCCAACCACGGTGGAACTCAGCAACCGCGAGTACATAAGCCGGCACCCCGCTCCACTGCTCGGAGCCATACCCGAGCAAGCCGGAAATCTGTGCCCGGCACAGTTCCGGGCCGCAGCCAAAGACTGGCTTCAAATCCCGTAACTCAGGACGCGTTCGTCAAAAGACGGGGATCCAGCGATCATGCCTCCGTGAGCGCGAAACCAGCGTCGAGGGCTGTTCGTCGACGGCCACGATCTCGTTGTTGGCGTCGACGTGCACGACCGTTGGCCTGTAGGACGCGGTGAAGCGATAGCAGCCGGTCTCGTGAATCAGAAAAGCCCGAAGGGTTGGGGGTCGGCAAGGCTCGTATGCTCAAGGTCCCGATGCCCGGATCCCGCGCGCCTGTTCTGCAATCGATCGTGCCGCTCGGCGCGGTTCCGGAGCGCCTGAGTAGCGCGGTCGCGAGGGCGATCGCGAAGTGGGGCTATGTCTGGAACGACGTGACGTTCGCCGGGACCGCGATGCTGCCTGCCGGCACGCATTGGCAGCTCCCCGGCTCGGAGGACGTGTGGGTGGTCGCTATCACCGCCGGGCCGCTCGTCATCGGCGACCAGCTCGAATCTGCCGGCGGCCGCGGCGTCGGGGTCAGCGTGTCGGCCTTCTCCGGCGGCGTCATCCCGCTAGTGCCCTACCAGGCCCAGGTCTACGAGTTCCTCGGCCGCCGCGGAGGCGGGCAGGCGCCGCAGCGCCGGCCACTACGGAACTCTCCTACGACCGCCAGGACACGGCTGCTGGGTGTCGATCCAGGCGGAGTTAGTAGCCCAGGGCCGTGGCCAGCTCATTCCCGCGTGCTAGCTGATCCGAGGATGAACTCGGATATCGCGTCAGAACGTGTTCTGGCGACGCGGTGGTTAAGTACGAATCGAGATTGCATCTTTGCCCCGATTGCAAGGCCACGCTGTGCGCGTAGTTTCGTATCAGTCGAGCGCACTGATCATCCTCTACATCACATAGGACGGAACAATGACGGTCAAACCAAGACAGCAGAAGGATCTCATGCTCGCGCCAGTCGCGGTTGAGATTGACAGCAACCTGCGGTACATACGAGACAAGTCGGTTCGCGACGTTGAAGCCGAACTTGAGCTTGAGCTCGACACGCCGGCCATGCGGACCGTCCGGGAGGAGCGTGAGGATCTGATCCTTCGCTTGGCGCTTCGCAACGTTGACATGCATGGCTGGACCGCAGCGATCACCGATGATGGCTGCCGTGTTCACCTAGACGGCGGATCCGTGTCAATTGATCTCGGGCTGAGCGCCAACATCACGGCGTACATCGAAGAGGGCGTCAAGGTCTAGCTTGGACTACCCCTGAGTTGTCGCGACACCTGGATAGATCATCGAGAGCGCTGCGGGCCGTTGACGTAGCGCCTCAGTGTCATGACCGCCTCACCACTCACGAGCGCTTACAGACTCGTCAGCACCGGTCTTACGGCAGGCCCGGTGTGGGTCGAGACTTGTGCCGAGATCAATCAGCGCCCGCCGTCACGACTTGACCCGTCCCCTCAATCCAGGTGAAGTCATACCGCTCCTGCGTGAAGCCCTTGCCTGTGATGTAAAACCCAAGCGCCGTTCGATCCCCGACCCTTCTGCGCGTAAGCGCGATGGCTAGCCCAGCAACGGAGCGACTCTATGTGATCGGCCGAGGGTGCGGTCATATCTTTCATCGGGTCGGTAGCCGCAGCGGGGCTCATCGACTTCGAGACGGAGACGCGAGTCTCGCGCACGTCGCATTCACCTTCTATTAGCCCATGTGGCGAGTGACCTCTTTGGCGACGAGGGGGAAGTCCGGAACCCAGATACTCTCGCCGCGTCGGTGAAGGAGTTCCAGGCTGACGGGCTTTGCTCTGTCAGGCAGCGACCATCGCAGCCTCTCCCCGGCGCGCCGCCTGGGCCTGTTCGCGCGAGTCCTTTCCGGAGACGACCACGGCAGACAGGAGCGCGGCGAGTACCGCGAAGCCACAGCCGATCAGGAAGGCGCGGGAGTAGCCCGCGACCAGTGCCTGGTGGGTTCCCGCGGCCCTGCCGAAGTCGGCGATCCGGGAGGTCGACACTGACACGAGGATCGCGACGCCGAGTGCACCACCGATCTGCTGAGAGGTGTTGATCAGGCCCGCAGCGATGCCTGCCTGCGGTCCGGAGGTGCCAGTGACCGCTGCGATCGTGACTGGCACGAACGTGAACCCGAGCCCACACCCGGCGAGGATTGAGGGACCGAGCACGTCGGAAAGATAGGTGCCGGTCGGGCTGATCCGAGAGAACCAGAACAGGCCGACCGCGAGGACCACCAGTCCGGCGATCAGCGTTGGCTTGAAGCCGATCCGTGTCACTAGCTGGGAGGCGACACCGGCCGTGATGATGATCGCCACGGACAGTGGCAGGTAGGCGATCCCGGTCTTGATCGCGCTGTAGCCGAGAACGTACTGCAGGTAGTAAGAGATGAACAGGAACATCGAGAACAGCGACATGCCGGTGAGGATCCCGGCGAGATTCGCGCCGCGCAGGGTCCGCAGGCGGAAGATCGAGAAAGGCAGCAGCGGATGCTTGGTGCGCAGCTCGATGACGATGAAGGCGATCAGCAGCGCCACGCCGATGGCCAGGCGCACGATCGTTCCCGTTGTGCCCCACCCTTCCTGGCTTGCCTTGACCATCGCGAAGACAAGCAGGCCGAGTCCGGCGGTGACGCTGATTGCGCCTGGCAGGTCGAAGCCCTTGACTTCGGTCGGATCCTTGCCCTCCGGCAGCACGCGCGGGGCCGCGGTGATCGCGACCGCCGCGACGGGAACATTGACGAATAGCACGAGCCGCCAGTCGATCTGCGTCAGGACACCGCCGAGCAGCACGCCGACCGCTCCCCCGGCACCAGCGACCGCGCCCCACACGCCGAGCGCGCGGTTGCGCTCCGCTCCCTCGGCGAAGATCGTCGTGACCAGGGAGAGCGCCGCCGGGGCGACGAACGCGGCACCGATGCCCTGCAGCGCCCGCGCACCGTCGAGGAAGCTGGAGGAACCGGAGAGACCTCCGAGCAGCGAGCCGGCGCCGAAGACGGCGAGGCCGACTGCGAACATCCGACGCCGGCCGATGAGGTCAGCAAGGCGGCCGCCGAGCAGCAGGAAGCCGCCGAACGTCAGCGTGTAGGCGTTGACGACCCAGCTGAGATCGGTCTGGTTGATGTGGAGGTCACGCCCGATCGTCGGGAGAGCGACGTTGGTGATCGAGGCGTCGATAATGATCATGAATTCCGCGAGTGCGAGCAAGAGCAGCGCCCGGTTCTTGTGACTCTGTGTGTCGAGTGAGGGCATGAGACGAAGGGCTTCCTAAAAGTGAACGTTGACTCCGGTTTGAATCCATCACCATACGGAACTACAATTCCGTTTGTCAAGCGATTTTGCGAACAACTAGGTCATGCACGGTCCTCAAGCTCCATCAGACGCAGGTCGCGGGTCAGCGGCATCTCTCGCCCGCCCCGCCAAAAGCGGATCCGCGGACCCGCGCGCTCCCGGACGAGCCGAGCGCGCGGACAAGGCCCGCAACCGAGCTCGGATCCTGGCCGCCGCATCCGAGGCGTTCGCCGAGCGCGGCGTCGAGACGCAGATGGACGACGTCGCAGCTCGCGCCGGCCTCGGCGTCGGCACTCTCTACCGTCACTTCGCCACCAAAGAGGCGCTCATGGTGGCGCTGATGGAGCGCAGGTTCGAGCAGATCCTTGAGGTGACGCGGCGCGGCATCGAACGTGAGGACGGTGAGCCCTTCGAAGTGTTCGCCGCCGTCTTACGCGAGGGCGCGGAGGTCGCGGCGGCCGATGCGGCGGCCCAGGATGCCCTGATGCGCGTGGGAGACATCTGGTCGGATGTAGTTCCCATCCAGCTCGAGCTTCGGGCCGCGATGCAGGTACTCATGGACCGCGCCCAGGACGCTGGAGCGATGCGCAGCGACTTCAGCGCGGGCGACATCTCGATGATCATGTGCGGCATGTCAGCCACGATGGCCGTCGGCGAGTGGGACTGGCACCGCTACCTGGAGCTCGTGCTCGATGGGCTACGAGCCGGTGCTCAGAGCTCGGTCGCGGCCAGCAAGGCCGGATGACTACTCGTCTACACGGCCGATCGTTCGCCTCCGGACCCGGTTTGATATCGAGAAGCGCCATCTAGCTCAGGGGCTAGATGTCCCCCGATGAAGCGAAACTCCGCGCTGCTGGCCGTACGCGGCAGTACCACGGGAAGTCACCGCCCGAGTACCGGCTCGAGCCCGGACACGTCTTCGAGCGGAGCTCAGCGGCCGGTGTCGCACCCTGCGGTAACGCGACACCGCTACCTGCAGGTGTCAGGTCGCAGCCGGTCCATCAAGCTCATAGATCGCAGCCAGGTCCTGGTCGGCGAGGTCCCCGCTTGCGGTTGCGAAGCGCTCAAGGACCGCGTCCAGCAGCGGCATCGCGGCTCGAGAGCTTTGCTCAACCTCGCGTACTAGCTCTAGGTCCTTCAGGGCAAGCCGGACCGGAAAGCCAGCTGGGTACTGATGGCGCCGCATCTCGTCCAGCTTCTGCAGCGCATACACGGAGCCGAGCGGTCCGCCGTCAAGTAGCGCGATGAACTGCTCTTGGTCGAGCCCCATGGCCCGGCAAAGGTGCATCGACTCCGCAAGTGCGGCGACGCTCGTGATCATCCAGTGGTTGGTAGCCAGTTTGAGACGTGACCCCATCCCGGCTTCCCCGACCCAGAGCACTCGCGACGCCAGCGCGTCGAAGACCGGCTGTACAGCGGTACGCGCGGAGTCAGGGCCAGAGGCCAGGATCGTAAGCTCACCCTCCTCGGCCGGATGAGTGCTACCCGAGACGGGTGCGTCGACAAGCCTAATCGCGTGTGCCTCGGCTAGGTGCGTCAGCTGGTCCGCCTCGGCCGCTCCTACGCTGCTCATTTGTAACCAGACGGTGCCCTCCGGCCAATCCTCAAGCAGCGGTTCAACCACATCGAGGATCACAGCGGCGGTTGGGAGCATGGTGATCACAACCCCGGCGCGGCCGACCGCATCGCTCGGCGCTTTGGCCGGCTCGGCACCACGACTTTCGAGCGCACAAACATGCTCATAGTTGCGGCCCCAGGCGACCACCCCGATCCCCTGATCAAGAAGCCGGCGGGCCATCGCGGATCCCATCAGGCCTATGCCCAGCAGCCCGACCAGAGCCTTCTCCTGACTGGCATCAGCATTCATTCGCCACCTGCGATCATCCCACAGACGGGTCGGAGTATGCACGCAACTTTGGCGATCGCCGCTTGGGAGAGTCAAGAGTCACAGCAAACCAAGCCTCCACGAGTCTGAAGTCTCGTTTGAGGAGAAACCGATCGCGGTAGCTAGAGCGTCAGCGATCGTGGCGAGCGACGTTCGCGCTGCAGGGGCACTTTGAGGGCACACCAGCTACTCGCCCGCTGGCATCTTCCAGCCGGAATCTGGGCAATCGAGTATCTAATCGACTTCCAATGACGCCGGCGGACCCTCCTTTTGACTCTCTGATCAACCGCCCGCGACGTCACGTCGCAGGAAGATCAGAAACGCCGCAACCAAGGCCGGGACGCCGTACAGCGCACACACCCAGAGCGCCTGGATGATCGGCGCCCAGTCAGTCGGCGTACGCAGCAAGCCCTGCCACGCGTTGAACTGCGTACTGAGCAGATAGGGCTGGATGCCGCCGAGTCCGGGGAGCACACCGAGCAGCTGGATCAGCAAGGAGATCATCAGCGTGCCGACCACGGCCGCGGCGCTGTTGCGGGTGAGCGTCGAGAGCAGCAGTCCGATGCAGACGATCGCGGCGATCGGAACGAGGTATACGACCAGGCTCACGTACACGAGCTCGAGCCCCTTGGGTGCAGAGACGATCGTGCCCGAAAGGCTCTGCAGGCTGTTGAACCCCGATTGCAGGCAGCCGGCCACGACCGCCACCGTCCCGTCGAGCAGGATCGCGACCGCGGCGTACGTCGCGGCCACGAGTGCCTTCCCGGCAAAGATCTGGTGGCGCCCCAGCGAGCGTGTGAGCACGGTCTTGAGCGTGCCGTTGTGATCCTCGGAGGCGAAGATGTCACCGGCCACGAGCGCGACGATCAGCGGGAACATCCACACGGCGCCGAACAGCAGGATCACGAGTGGCATCGCGAGGCCGCTGCGCGTCAGATAGTCCGAGAACGCAAAGTTGTTGTGGTGGTGATGCATCGGCTGGGCCTGAATCGCGACGACGAACAGCAGTGGCACCAGCACGGCCGCGCCCAATCCGAGGTAGGTCCGCTTCTGGTAGCGCAGCTTGACGAGCTCCCAGCGGTAGACGTCCCAGATCCCGGGGCGCCGCGAAACCGTTGGCACCGCGAACGCGGCACTCTCCGGTGCCTGCCCGAGGGTGCTCACGGCGCCGCCTCCACGGCCGCCTGCGACTCGGGGCCGGCGGCAGCCGCCGCGCCGTCACCCTCGGTCAGCGAGAAGAAGAGGTCCTCCAGCGTGACCGTCTGCGGCGCCAACTCGTGGATCAGCACGCCCGCCTCCACGAGTGAACGCGACAGCGCCGCGACCGCCGCCTCGTCCGCCACGAACGTGATCCGGCCGTGCTCCACCTTCGGATCGGCGATGCCCGGTTGCGCGGCGCAGATCGCGCGGGCGCGGTCGTCATCGGTGCTGGCGAGGCGATAAACGGTCCCGGCACCACGCGCGAGCGCCGCGATCGTGCCCTCGTAGACGATCCGGCCGGAGCGCAGGATCGCAACGCGGTCGCACAGCTCCTCCACCTCCGCAAGCAGATGGCTGGAGAGCAGCACAGTCATGCCCTCGTCGGCAAGACGGCGGATCAGCAGACGCATGTCGCGCATCCCAGCCGGGTCGAGGCCGGTCGCGGGCTCGTCGAGCAGGAGCAGCTTCGGAGTCCGTAGCAGCGCGGCCGCGATCCCGAGGCGCTGGCGCATGCCGTGCGAAAAGCCGCCAACACGGTCGCCTGCCCGCCCCGCCAGCTCGACCGTGTCGAGCGCCGAGTCGATCCACTGCGTCGCGTCGTCGCCGTCGAACGCGGCAAGCAGCTCAAGGTTGCGGCGTGCGCTCATGTACGGATAGAACGTGGGCGCCTCAACGAACCCGGCCACCCCGTCGAGCGCAACGGCGGTCACATTTGGATCGCGCCCGAACAAGCGCACCGTGCCGGCGGTCGGCCGGATCAGGCCGAGCATCATGCGCAGCGACGTGGTCTTGCCGGCACCGTTGGGGCCGAGGTAGCCGTAGATGTCGCCGGCCTCGACCGTCAGGTCGACGCCGTCCACGGCGGTCAGCTCGCCGTAACGCTTGACGAGGCCGCGTACCTCGATCGGAGGCGGCGCGTCCGTCACAGACCTTGCGCGACCGAGTCCAGCGTCGCTGGGGCCAGGAAGCCGGCCAGCAGGTAGCTGACGCCGTCCCGCGTGAACTCGAGCACGGTGCCGAGCGAGGTCGAGAGCTGCTGACCGCTGGCGCCGTCGATCGTGACGGCCTGCAACGGCAGCGGTCCAGCGGGACCGCTGCCTGTCTGAGCGCTCGCGTCAGCCGCGTGCTTGAGCACGATCACGCTGCCGACGCCCTTGCCGATCACCTGCACGTCGTGGCCGTGCTGGCTGGAGGAGCCGTCCGCGGCGCGATGCTGCGGGAGCGACACGTGCACGACCCGGGCCCCGGCCGGCAGCGAGGTCTGAAAGTCCGAAAGCGGCACTGCGCCGTAACTCACACTCGTTGCCTGCAGCTCCAGCGCCGGCGTGGTGTCACCGCGCGGGACCACCGCGAAGTCCAGCGGGACCGCGTCGTTCGCGTCGAACGACAGCTGTGCCGAGCCGATCAGCCCGGCGCCAGTCTTGGGGCTCAGCGACACGGTGTAGGCGGTCTGCCCGCCGACATCGGTGGGCGTCGCACCCGAGACGTCGACGTGCCGGCTGAGGCGGTTCAGACGGTTCTGGATCTCGGCGACGGTAGGCAGGGTGTCGGCACCGCTGTCCGCTGTGCCCGAGCGGGAGGACTGTGGCGGCAGGACGCCCTCGTAGACGGTGTTCGAGGTCGGGTCATAGGCCCAGAAGCTGCGGCCGTTCAGCACAATCTGGCCGTCGCCGTCGCCGTTGCCGGACTGCAGCTCGATCCGCAGATGCCCGTCGGTAGCCCAGAGCCGTCCGGTCGCGCCGGTGATGAGCGGATCGGAACTCTCGATCGAGCTGCCGGAGAAGAGGTTGTTGGTGAAGCTGATGTTCGCGCTCACACCGGTGACCGGTTTGCCCTCGAGCGCGCCGTGGATCGCGTCAGCCAGCGAAGCGGGAGGCGGAACCGGGCCGTTGCCCACCGCCGCGATCGCGATCGTGGTGCCAAGAACGCAGGTGAGGACAACTCCGAAGATCACCGCCAGCAGGCGGCGCGTTGAGATCGTGCGTAGGAAGGTCATTTCGTCATCCCTCCGGTTCAGCCGAGATTACTCGCTAGCCAGTAAGGCTAGCTGCTCGCAGACAGTTGCTCGGCTTCATCAGCAACGAAAGCGGCACTCCGCTGGCGCCTGCCCCAGCCTTCCGCTGTCGTGGCAACCAGTCCCAGATGTTCGATGTTCTCAACCAGCGGAGGTCAGGGTCAGGGCGACGTCGGCACGCACGGCCTTCCCGACCATGCCGGGCTTGGCCCAATCGAATCCGGCCGCGTGGTGGTCGAGCTGGACGCGCCCCTCGATGTGAAGGTGGTCGCCGTGCTGGATCGCGTAGACCGGGAATGACAGTGGAATCGTCTTCTCACGCACCGCGAGGCTGCCGGTCAGCTTGAGGTGATCGTCGCCGCTCGGCTCGATCGACTCGAGGGTGAACGTCATCTGCGGGTGCTCCGTCGAACCGAGGTATCGCGGGGACCTGAGGTCGGCGTCACGCCGATCGATGCCGGTCTTGAGCGTTCCGGTCTGAACCACAAGGGTGCCGCGCGCCTTGCCGTCCTCATCGACCCTCAGCTCACCACTGAACTCGTCAAAGAATCCGTTCACCGGGATCAGGCCGAACAGGGCCTTGGCGCGGAAGTTGACTTCGCTGGAGCCGTGCTCCACCTCCCAGACACCCGTCGGTAGGCGGTCAACGATCAGCGTGTGGTCATGGTCATTGTCATCGTCGTAATCATGACCATCATGATCGTGGCCCTCGTCGTGGGCGTGATCATGTGCGTGCTCGTGATCATGAACGTGAGGCTCGTGATCCTCGTGGTCCTGATGCTCTTCCTGATCCGACACCGGCGACCCCTCTCTCCAAAGTGGTTTCGCTGACAGATGATGACGCTAGTGGCCCCGTCCGCAAATCCTGCGGCACCAGCAGGCCCCACGGACGGGGCCACTGGGAGCAGAAAGACGTGGGGCCAGGTCTAAGCCTGGCCCCACAACTTCAGAACTCAATCACCACTAACTACAAACGTCCCAGGACTAATAACGAGTGTCTGCCTGGGCACGCGCACACAGGTTGTCTGGCCTTGAGGCATCGATCCGGACATAGTGATCCAGGAAACACGGGATATGATGCAGCCACTAGAGCAGGCCGCCGGTGCTGGTGCGTATCCACTTAGGGGCTGTGCAGGGGTTCACCGGTCTCATCCTTGGGACCGCTGCGGGTCTGTTGTTGGGCGCGTGCGGGGGCGGCTCGCAATCAGGGGCGCCCGTTGGCAGGACCGAGACGGCGCGGCAATCGACCATTGTTGTTACGCGGACGGTCGTTACTGGCACATCAACAGCGGCAACTGACGCGCTCGCGAGTCTCGTCAGTACGACGAAGAGCGGGATTGTTCGTATCACCGCGAATGGCTGCGGTACGCAAGACGTGGGGACAGGCTT
>Ga0224557_1003613_pt1 | contig 11919 bp, 7 predicted proteins | sample 714S31014metaG_FD_180677 | JGI IMG/M metagenome (GOLD analysis project Ga0224557, IMG submission 180677) | Peat soil microbial communities from Stordalen Mire, Sweden - 717 S3 10-14 | ecosystem: Environmental > Terrestrial > Soil > Wetlands > Peat | place: Sweden: Norrbotten County, Stordalen... | reverse complement strand
GCATGCCCTCCCAGAAGAACTGGGCCACGATGCTGCGCTTGCTGGCCCCGATCGCCTTGAGCAGGCCAATCTCGCGGGTGCGCTCGGTGACGGAGACCAGCATGATATTGACGATGCCGACCGCGCCCAGGCCCAGGGTGACGATGCCCACGCCGCCGAGAAAGACGTCCATGGCGTTGAAGATGGCGCCGACCATTCTTTCCTCCTCGATGGAGTCGAACTGGTCGAAGGCGTCGGTGAGCGAGGGATCGAAGCCATGGCGCTGGGCGATGACGCGATCGACGGCGGCCACCGCTGCCACCGCATCGCCGCGCTTGGCGGGCTGGTACTGAATGGAGGTGAGCGCGTCCTGGGGAACGTTGTCGCCCTTGTATGGGAAGAGCTCCTGCATGGTGGAGACGGGAATGTAGGCCCTCTGGTCCTGGTTATCGCTGGTGCCTCGACTGATCTTGCCGACCTGGCCGACGATGGTGAAGGAGATGCCATTGATGGTGATGGATTCGCCCAGCATCGGTCGGCCGGAATACAGGAGCATGGCGGTCTTGGAGCCCAGCACCGCGACGCGCCGCCGCTCACTCAGGTCGGCATCGTCCAGGAAGCGGCCCTGCGCAATGGGAATGTAGCGGACCGCGGGATAGTTGGGCTGAACTCCATACACCTGGCTGGAGGTGTTGTTCCATTGGCTCACCTCGTAGAGATCGTTGCGCTGTAGTTCGACGGTGACCGAGCGCAGCTCCGGCAGGCTGCGCAGCGCGTCCTCGTCGCCCAGGGTCAGCCAGTACGGGCGCATTCCGGTGTGCTGGTTGGCGACCGCGGGGATGGTGCCGTCCCACATCATGATGATGTCGTTGCCGAGGGTGGCGAACGAGCGGTGCTGGCCGGAGCGGAATCCCTCGCCGAGTCCCACCAGCACCAGCAGCGAGCCAACCCCCCAGGCGATGCCGAACATGGTGAGAAAGCTGCGCAGCTTGTTGGCCGCGATGGCGCGGAAGACCTGGCCGAGGATGTCTGCGAAGGACTGCATAGGGGTTAGACGAGGGCAGAACTCTGCCAAGAATGATACGCGGTCGCAGGGGATTCAGTTCCCGCGGCGGACGCATCGATTGGCCGGGGAACCGATGAGCGGCGGGTTGCGTAGACAACGGAAGCGGCTGCAAGGGAATGCGCTTCGGCCGCAAGATTGGTATACCTATTGCAGCGGTTAACTGCGCTCGGGACGGCTCCGGCTTTCTTTGCGTAAGGGAGGGACTTGTGGCGGCGTCGCGAAGAGGCAAACGGTTCTGGATATGGCTGACAGTTGGCGTGCTCCTGTTCGTGGGGCTGGTGGTGGGGGGCATTGCGCTGGCCCGGCTGGTGAAGGGTTCGTCGATCGATCCCAACCGGCTGGCCAAGGTGACGCGCGGCGATGTGACGCGGTCTGTGGTGGCTACGGGCCAGATCCAGCCGATCACCAAGGTCGAGGTGAAGAGCAAGGCCTCGGGAATCGTGGAAAAGCTGTATGTGGACATCAACAACCAGGTGAAGAAGGGGCAGCAACTGGCGCAACTGGACCAGCAGGAGATTCTGGCCCAGGTGGACGCGCAGCGGGCTCAGCTTGCGTCGGCGGAGGCCAACGTGAGCGCGTACGACGCGAACATCGAGCAGGACAAGGTGAACGCGGCGGCGCCCGACCTGCCCATGTACAAGGCCACGCTGGACCGCAATCTGGAGATGAAAAAAAGCGGGATCGTGAGCCAGCAGGCGCTGGACGACACCAACAAGGAGTACCTGGCGGCGCTGACCCGACGCGATTCTGCCAAGGCGCAGATCGGCGTGGACACGGCCAAGCTGAAGCAGGCCCATGCCCAGGTACTGCAGAGCCAGGCCAGCCTGAAACAACTGGAGGAGCAGCTCAGCTACACGACGATCGTGGCGCCCATGGACGGCGTGATCCTGTCGCGCGACGTGGAGATCGGCGACGCGGTGAGCTCGATCCTGGTGCTGGGATCGACGGCCACGCTGGTGATGACCGAGGGCGACATCAACCAGGTGTATGTGCAGGGCAAGGTGGACGAGGCGGACATCGCGCACGTCTACATGGACCAGCCGGCGCGCATCAAGGTGGAGAGCTTCCGCGACCGCACCTTCAACGGCAAGGTGACCAAGATCGCCCCGCTGGGCGTGCAGAAAGACAATGTGACGACCTTCGAGGTGCGCGTCTCGATCGACAATCCCGGCGGCGAACTGAAGGCCAACATGACAGCCAACGCGGAGATTTTGCTCGACGAACACAAGGGCGTGCTGACCGTCCCCGAGAACGCCGTGATGTACGACAACCAGAAAAACGCGTCGGTGCAGGTGCCGGACAGCAAGCAGAAGGATGGGGTGCGCAAGGTTTCCGTGAAGGTGGGACTGTCGAACGGATCGGTGACCGAGATTGTGAGCGGACTGAAGGAAGGCCAGCAGGTGGTGCTGCAACAGTGAGCAGAGGCAGATGTCTGATGCTGGAGACGCGGAAGAGGCCATGCTTCCCGCAAATCCATTCACTTTCACGCTGTCTACTGGTCTGGTTTTACTTCGCCGCGCAGGATGGTCTGGCGCAGCTCGCCCGCGGCGGAGTAGAGGTTGAAGTTTGCGGGCCGGCCAATGGCGATCTCGCCGAGGTCGTCGAGGCCCAGCATTCGCGCGGGGTTTCGACTGGCCAGATTCACGGCGGTCGCCAGAGTTGCGCCGGTGAAGCGGCGCAGGTTGGCAACGGCGCGGTCCATGGTCAGAACTGAGCCCGCGAGCGTCTCTGTGCCTTTTGCGAGATCGCTGGTGAGCAGACAGCGGCCATTCTTCACTGTCACTTCAAGCTCTCCGAGGAGGTAATTTGCATCGGGCATACCGGTGGCGGAGATTCCGTCGGTGACGAGGATTGCGCGTTCCTCACCCTTGGCGCGCAGCCACAGGCGGACGAACTCCGGGGCGACGTGGATTCCGTCGCAGATCAACTCCGCGTAGAGGGAGTGCGTGTCGAGAACAACGCCGGTGATTCCCGGCTCGCGATGGTCGAGGCGGCGCATGGCGTTGAAGGTGTGCGTGGCGCTGGCCGCTCCGGCCCTAATGGCCGCGCGCGTTTGGGCAGCGGTTGCGTCGGAGTGGCCGAGGCTGACGCGAGTGCCGGAGTGCGTGGCGTAGGCGATGAGGTCGAGCGCGCCGGGAATCTCCGGGGCGATGGTGAGCAGGCGGATGTGGCCACGCGCGGCCTGCTGAAGCCGTTCGAAGAGCGGGATGGAGGGCGGCTGAAGCTCTGCCGGGGGATGCACGCCGCGCTTGGCGTGGGAGAGGAATGGGCCTTCGATGTGAATCCCCACGGGCCGCGCGGCGAACTCTGTGTCGCTCGCGGCTGGGCGCGAGTTCGCTGCGTCGATTGCGTTGGCGATGCCTTCGAGCGCGCGCAAGGTGCGGTCGACGGGCGCGGTGACGGTGGTCGCAAGGAAATATGCGACTCCTTTTGTGGCGAGAAATCCGCCGATGCTGCTGAGGGCTTCGGGCGTTGCTTCCATGGCGTCGTGGCCTGCCGCGCCGTGGACGTGGATGTCGAAGAAGGCGGGGGTCAACGTGGTCTCTTCATGCGCGAGAGCTTGCGGACCGGATTCTATTTTGGAGATCGTGCCGTCATCCGCGACGGTGATCACGGGAAACTTGACTGCGCCGGATTCGGTCAACAGACGACGCGCTGTGATGGTCTTAGACACTAGACGTACCTTTCAATTTTTGTAGAAGGCCTGAACAAATATTCGACATTCCCTCGGTGGCTAAAGCCCCATTGATATTACATCGCAACCGGCGGGACTAAAGTCCCGCCCCTTCAAAACGCGAATTCATTCAGAGCCTATCTATGGCGTTAGGGGAAGAGTTGGAGGGGCTATGGGTGTGGAGAAAACCGCTGGGGGAGCGGGGGGAATGCCCAACTCCTGCGCGGGCGGGAGGGACTTCGATTCGGTCCACTGGCGTTGCGCGCTGCGGATTTTGTCGGCGCGGGCGAGCCAGAGTTGAATTGCGTAGTCGTACTGTTCGAGAACGTTGCGCAGCCAGTAGGGGCGGTTGGAGCGCAGCCAGGCCGACTCGTAGAGGTCTCGCAGCAGGGTGGTTCCGTTGCGCAGGTCCTGGATGCGGCCGTTGACGCCGTTCAGGTCGGAGAGTTCGCGGCTGACGGTTGCGCGCGTTTTGCGGTCGGTGCTGGCGGATGCGGCGAGGGCACGCGCGTAGCCCGCGGCCATCTCGTCGGCGAGTTGAAACTTGAGGCCGATGAAGTCCATGCGTCGCGCGCCCAGTTCCATCGCGTCGACTGCGTCCGGCTCGCGCAGGTTGCTGGTTGCCGCGCCGTACTTTTCCGCGTCGTAGATTGTGGAGGAGCAGCCAGACGCCGATGATGCGCCCGAATCAGAATTGTTCAGCGAAGCGACACCGCTCATTAATGCCACACCGCTTGGGGAAGACGCTCTCGGGCCGGCCGCGGCGCGGGCCTGCGCGATCAGGGTGAGCGCGGCTTCGGCGTGCATGCGCAGATCGTGCGTCCAGGGGCGAATCTCGGCGGCGACAGTCTGCCCGTCCTTCGACCACGGATCGAGCCAGAAGATGGAGTTGGTGGCATCGCCCACCTGGGCTTGGTCCTTCAGCACCTTGTGCGCGGCCATCAACTCCAACTGCGCCTGGTTGAGCGCGCCCGACGCGTCGCCGTGGAAGATCTGCGCGTAGCTCCGCTGGAACTGCTCGACGGACGACTCGCCCGATTGCCACGCGACCGCCGCGCCGAAGAGAATGCCGTACCAGTCCTGGTTGATGAGGCCCTCGCCGTCGTCGTTCCAGATGGTGTTGAGCTGGCCGGTGGAACCCAGCCGCTGGCCGTCGCGGGTGAACTGCTGAATGTTGGCGAGCGCGAGGTTGTAGTCGGGATAGACCACGCGGAAGTTATGCACGGAGGGCGAGACCCAGGTCTCAAAGCCCGCATTGGTAAAGGGCGTCAGCAACTTTGTGAAGCCTCGCGGCTCCGGGTTGTAGCCCCAGGCGATGGCGATGGTCTCGTCCTTGAAGGACTGCGGAAGGGACTTCAGGAGATCGGGCGAGTCCTGCGCGATGTCGCCCCAGAAGAGCAGGCGGCGGTGCAGCGGTTGGAGCGCGGTTGCGATCTGCTGCATGAAGTCGAGATAGACGGGGGCGAGGCCGCGCGCGTCGACGTCGGGCTTGGTCTGGCCCACGCCGAGGTCAACCGTCTCGTCCGCGCCGATGTGCAGGAATGGGCCGGGGTACTCGGCGGCAAGCTCGGTGAACTCCTGCCGGATGAGCGCGAGGGAGCCGGGCTGGCCGGGCGCGAGGACCGCGCCGTGCGGCGTCTCGGCCAGCGGCTGGTACTGCTCCCACAGGAGCTGGTTGTGCAGATGGCCGAAGGCCTCCTGCTCGGGGACGACGGTGACGTGGTAGAGGCGCGCGTAGGCGACGAGCGCGGCTGCGTCCGATGCGCTGATGCCGCCGCCGGGAGGCGCGATCAGCGGGTTCGCGGCGTAGGCCGCCGTGTGCTCAAAGTACGGCGAGTAGAGGTTGATCTTGTAGGCAGCGATGGTGCGGATGAGTTTTTTCTGGAAATCGAGCGTGGTGACGGGGCCGCGCGAGAGGTCGTCGTCGAGGCCGCGAACTTTCATCGCGGGCCAGTCGAGAATGGTTGCGGTGTGGAGGACGGCGTTGGCGCCGGAGCCGGTGATGAGCTGCTTCACCGTCTGCAGCGCGTAGAAGACGCCCGCGTCAGTCGCAGAGGTCAGGGCGAGTCCCTTGCCGTCGGGAATGATTGCGTAGCCCTCGGGCTTCATTTCGCCGGGCATTTCGGTTGGTGTCGCGCCGCCGCCCTGTGCTGCCGCGCCGCCGCTCTGCGCTGCCGCGCCGCTCGACGCCGCTTCGCTGTAGATCGACTTTGCCAGCGGCGTGCCGTATCGCGCGACCAGAATGTTGAGTGCGGAGTTTGTGTTGACGGCGACGCCCTGCGTGGCGAGGTACGCCTTAAAGTCTTCGATGGCGAAGCTGTCTTCGGGTGCGCAGGGGGCCGCGCAGTTGATCTGTAGGCCGCCAGCGAGCGACTGGGTTGCGCCGGCGCTGAGCTCGCGCGGCATGGGGATGAGCTTGAACGGCTGCGCGGGCAGATTGGTTGCGGCCTGTGCCTGAAGCGCGGTCTGTGCCTGCGGACTCGCGGCCTGAGCCGCAGCCACGCGGGCCGGCCCTGCGCCTGTCATCAGCAGCGAAACCACAAGCAGCGCTGGGCCGGAACGGGAGATCGACATGACCCTACGGTAAACCAGCCGGCTGGCACGCGGCCAACCGCTTTCAGCGCGTACCTCTCTTTGAACCCCACGCGCTTTTGTGAAAGCCGGATTAATTTTGCGGAATTGAACAGAAGCCGCCGGAAAATTTGTCGTGCATTCACAAACCTTTGACAAGCTCAGGGAAACGAACCAGCAGAGGGGTGTGCGGTCTGGGCTTGGTTGCCTGAAGAATGCCGCGTGTGCCTCTGCTTCCAACAATGTTTCTCAGCGAGGTCCCATGAAGAAGCAACTACAAGCGGCGATTGCAGCGATGCTGATACTCGGGTCCCTGTCACTGCACGCGCAGAGCGACCCTTCTGCCCCGGCGAAGACAACGACAAAGTCAACCAAGACGAAGCAGGCCAAGGCCGTCACTGCGGTGAAGGCGGAAGAGAGCCAGGACGCGAAGGCGATCCGCGAGCTACAGGAGAAGATGGCTGCGCAGCAGGCGCAGATCGACGCGTTAGTGCAGCAGAACGCCGCCAAGGACGCCGCGCTTTCGGCCGCGCAGAACGCCGCCACGAACGCAGCGTCGCAGGCCGCCGCGGCCAGCACGCAGGCGCAGAGCGCCGCGGACGCAGCCCAGGCGCAGGCTGCCACGGTCACCGCCGTGAAGAGCGACGTCACCGACCTGAAGAACGCAAACGCCGGGCTGGCGACGACGATCAACGACGCCAAGAAGGACCTGAACGACAAGATCGACTCGCCCTCCACAATCCACTACAAGGGAGTCACCATCACGCCGGTGGCCTTCTTCGCGGCGGAAGGCGTGTGGCGTGAGCGTTCCGTGAACTCGGACATCAACACGCCGCTCAATTCCATTCCTCTGCCGGGCGCGAACGAAGGCCATGTGAGCGAGCTGAACTTCAGCGGACGGCAGAGCCGTCTGGGCGGTTTGTTTGAAGGCAACGCCGGTTCCTACAAACTGTCCGGCTACTTCGAGGCCGACTTCCTGAGCTCGGGAACCACCTCCAACAACAACCAGAGCAACAGCTATACGCTGCGCCAGCGCCAGATATGGGGCAAGGCGGAGACCCCAGGCGGTTTCGCCATATCCGGCGGGCAGATGTGGTCGCTGGTTGCCGAAGACGGCACCAGCACCAACAACCGCACGGAAAAACTGCCGAACACCATCGATGCGCAATACCTAGTCGGCTTCTCCTGGGAGCGCCAACCTTCGTTCCGCATCCAGCAGCGCTGGGGCGACCCCAAGACCGGCGCCTTCACCGCGGCATTGTCAGTCGAGCAGGCGCAGATCACCAGCTTCACGGCAGCGTCGGCCACCTCGGGCGCGGTGCCAGTCAACTTCTTCTTCGCGGGCGCCGGTACCGGCGGAGGGCTCTACAACGCGTACAGCGGTACCTACGCCAACAACATTGCCCCGGACATCATCGTCAAGGGCGCGTGGGACATGCCGAAAGCGCACATTGAACTGGGTGGCCTCGCCCGCTTCATGCGCGACTACTACTACCCGATCGTTTCGGTGACCCCCGCGAACGTTTACACCTACTCCGCGAACTACGTCAGCAACAACAAGGGCGCGGCCGGTGTCTTCGGCAGCGTTCGCGTCTCGCCCAACAAGTACGCGGACCTCGCGGTGCAGGCGATGGCAGGCGACGGTGTGGGCCGCTACGGCTCCGCGCAGTTGGCCGACGCCACCCTGCATCCCTCTGGCACGCTGGAGCCGATCCGCAACTACCATGGCCTGCTCAGCGTTGAAACCCACCCGACACCGAAGCTGGACGTCTATGGCTACTACGGCGGCGAGTACGCGCAGCGCACGGTCTACACAACGTCCACCGGCGCGTTGATGGGTTATGGTGCCCGCAACCTGGTCGATTCAGGCTGCGTTCTTCTGCCCGCCATCCCAAGCTCCAGCACCGGCGGTTCGCCCAGCGCGCCCAGCAATTGCAACTCGCCCACACGTTACATTCAGGAAGGCATGGTCGGCTTCACCTACCGCATTGTCAACACGCCGAAGTTCGGCCGCCTGCAATACGCCGTGAACTACCAGATATTGCAGCGTGGCCTGTGGTCTGGAGCCACAGCTGGACCGCGTGCCCAGGACAGCATGGTCTTCACCAGCATGCGCTACTACATCCCCTAGATTGCAGCCAGCGTGACTGAGTAACTTTCTTTGCCGGGCCGGAGAGTGTGATTTCAAGCAGAATAACCAGTCTGCTTGAGGTCATGCCCTCCGGTTTTGTTTTGCTCTAGAGCACGCGGGTGTGGGAGTAGCCCTCTGCGGTGAGGGCGGCGAGCAGCTCGGCCACATGCTGCGGGCCGCGCGTCTCCAGGGTGATGTCGATGACCGTGTCGCCCAGGTTGACGCCGTAGTAGGCGCGGTTGTGCAGCGTGTCGATGATGTTGGCTCGCTGGCTGGCGATCAGCCGGGTCAGTTCGTGCAGCGCGCCGGGCTTGTCCAGCAGAACGATGCGCAGGCGGACCAGGCGGCCATCCTTCACCAGACCGCGCTCGATGATGCGCTCGAGCAGCGTGACGTCGATGTTGCCGCCGCCGACCAGCACCGCTGTGTGCGCTCCGTGCAGGCTGGTGCGGTGCTCGAGCAGCGCGGCCAGCGCGGCGGCGCCGGCGCCCTCGGCCAGCGTCTTTTCGCGCTCCAGCAGCATCAGGATCGCGGAGGCGATCTCGTCCTCCTCCACGGTGACGATCTCGTCGACGTAGCGCTCGACCAGGGGAAACGTCAGGTCTCCGGCGCGGCGCACAGCAATGCCGTCCGCGATGGTGGTGGCCGGATCGACCGTGACCGGATGGTGCGCCGCGATGGCGGCCTGCATGGACGGAAGACGCGCGGTCTGCACGCCGACGACTCGGACCTCCGGACGCGATTCCTTGATGGCGCAGGCGATGCCGCCGATGAGTCCGCCGCCGCCGATGGGAACGACCACCGCTTCGAGCTGCGGGACCTGCTCCAGCAGCTCGAGGCCGATGACGCCCTGCCCGGCCATGACGGCGGGGTCGTCGAAGGGATGGATGAAGGTGAAGTGCTGTTCGTCGCACAGGCGTACAGCCTCCGAGCAGGCCTCGTCGTAGTTGGCGCCATGCAGCAACACCTCGGCGCCGAAGTCGCGGGTCGCCGTTACTTTTACCAAGGGGGTGGTCAGGGGCATCACGATCAGCGCGCGAATGCCGCGCTTGGTGGCATGGTATGCAACGCCCTGCGCGTGATTGCCCGCGGAGGCCGCGATCACTCCGCGCGCCGCCTGCTCGGGCGTGAGCAGGGCGATGCGGTTCAGCGCGCCGCGCTCCTTGAAGCTGCCCGTCATCTGTAGGTTTTCCAGCTTCAGGTAGACCTGCTGGCCGGTGAGCGCGGAGAGCATGATGGAGTGCGGGCAGGGTGACTCGTAGATGGACCCGCGCAGGCGCTCGCGCGCGGCCAGCACGTCGGCCAGAGTGATGCACAAGTTGGAACCCGACTTGGAAGTTGGTTTGGTCGCCATCTCTTTCTTTGATGGTACCGCGTTGGCTAGGGAAGGTCTGAACAGGTCCTTAAAATTCCCTCGGGGCTAAAGCCCCATTGATGATATGGGATTCACGGACGGGCTGAAGCCCGTCCCTTTCAAGGCAAAGTCTTGTCCAGAGATTATCTAGGGCTTGCGCAGTGCGCGGAACTGGTTGGCCAGGCGGAACTCTTCCTTCAGCTCCGGGGTGCGCAGGTTCTCGCGCAGGTGCGCCAGGCGCTGTTCGAGCGCTTGCAGCGAGGCGGCGATGGGCTCGGAGTTGGAGAGCGCGATGTCGCGCCACATGCTGTAGGGACTTGCGCCCAGGCGCGTCGTCTCGCGCAGCGCGCGGCCTCCGATGGCTGCGATCTCCGCGCGACCCGCCTCATCCGCGCCGAAGGTCTCCTCCAGCAACGCGGCCAGCGCGGTCGAAAGCATCTGCGGAAGATGGCTTACCCAGGCGCAGATCTCGTCGTGGCGCGCGGGGTCGAGGTCCATGGTGCGCGCGCCGAACTTTGCCACCCACCCGCGCCACTCCGTTTCCAGCGTGGAGGGAGTTGCGCCGGGCGAGGGCGTGAAGAGCCACATCGCGTTGTGAAAAAGCGTGGCCTCGGCCAGCGCCGCGCCGCCCGACTCCTTGCCCGCCATGGGATGGCCGGGAAGGAAGCGCGCGTTGCCGGGCCGGTTGTAGAGTTTTGCGGCCAGTTCAACAATTTGTACCTTGGTGCTGCCCACGTCGGTGACCAGTTGATGCTCGCCGAGTACGGGCGCGAGCCGCTGCATCCAGTCGAGAATGGAGAGCACGGGCCCGGCCAGCAGGATGAAGTCCGCGGAAGCGGCAGTTGCGTCGGCGGCGTCGCGCGCGATCCATGAATCGATGGCGCCCATGCTCTGCGCGATGGTCAACGTGCGCTCGGTTGGGCCGGTGCCTACGATCTCGCCGTCGAATCCGGCGGCACGCAGGGCGAGGCCGGTGGATGCGCCGATGAGTCCCGTGCCGACGATGAGAATGCGACGCGCCATACTCTACGCGACCTTCCGCCCGACCACCGGAGCGAGCAGCCGAAGTTGCGCCACCAGCTTGGTGAGCTGCTCGGGATAGAGGCTCTGCGCGCCGTCGCTCATCGCCTTGTTGGGGTCGGGGTGCATCTCCATCAGCAGGCCATCGGCGCCCGCCGCCACCGCGGCCAGGGCCAGCGGCGGGACCAGGTCGCGGATGCCCACGCCGTGCGACGGATCGGCCATCACCGGCAGATGCGTCAGCTTGTGCAGCACGGGGATGGCGGAGATGTCCATGGTGTTGCGCGTGTATGTCTCGTAGGTACGGATTCCGCGCTCGCAGAGGATGAGGTCGTAGTTGCCGCCGGAGAGGATGTACTCGGCCGAGAGCAGCACCTCCTCGATGGTGGCCGCAATGCCGCGCTTCATCAGCACGGGCGTGCGCGCGTGGCCAAGCTCGCGCAGCAGGTTGAAGTTCTGCATGTTGCGCGCGCCCACCTGGAAGAGGTCGATGTAGGGGACCATGGGCTCGATCTGCGAGATCTCCATCACCTCGGTGACGACCAGCAGGCCGGTCTGGTCGGCGACCTCGCGCAGCAGCTTCAGCCCCTCGACGCCCATGCCCTGGAAGCTGTAGGGCGAGCTGCGCGGCTTGTACGCGCCTCCGCGCAGGAACTTTGCGCCCGCGGCGGCGGCCAGCTTCGCGCTCAACAGGATCTGCTCGCGCGATTCGACCGAGCAGGGCCCGGCCATGATGACGACCTCCTGGCCGCCGACCACCACGCCGTTGGGGAACGCGACCTGGGTGCCCTCCGGCCGGAAGCTGCGCCCCGCCAGCTTGTAAGGCGCGGAGATGCGGTAGGCGTCGTGTACGCCATGCAGCACCTTGAACTCCACCACATCGAAGTGCGCCGGCGTGCCCACCCCGGCGAGGATGGTCTGGTTCGAGCCGGTGGTGCGGTGAACGTTGAACCCGAGCTCCACCATGCGCTCGATCACGTCCTGAACCTGCTTCTCTGTTGCCTGGTCCTGCATTGCGACAATCATCATTTCCGTCCACTATTGTTGAATTTGTAACTAACTCGCTTCTATGTTGTGGCTATCGCCTTGTATTTGTAACGCCTTTCGGTCTCTATTCCGTCCGC
>Ga0224557_1003610_pt1 | contig 11932 bp, 10 predicted proteins | sample 714S31014metaG_FD_180677 | JGI IMG/M metagenome (GOLD analysis project Ga0224557, IMG submission 180677) | Peat soil microbial communities from Stordalen Mire, Sweden - 717 S3 10-14 | ecosystem: Environmental > Terrestrial > Soil > Wetlands > Peat | place: Sweden: Norrbotten County, Stordalen... | reverse complement strand
GATCCCGACACCTCCGGGAGGAATGTCGTGACCACCGACGAAGGCGTTGACGGAGGCCGCGATGCCGGCTGTACCGTTGACAAAGCCCGGACAGTTCGGCCCTAGCAGCCGGCACGGTGAGCTGGCAAAGGCAGCTGTCAGCTCTGCCTGCCGGGCACGGCCCTGCTCGCCGGCTTCACCGAAGCCAGCGGTGAACATCACGGTAAGCGGCACCTCAAGCCGTATCGCCATCAGCGCCGCATCGAACGCTGCCGCGTCCGGCACCGTGATGAGCGCGCACCCGATCTGGCCCTCGATGTCCATCATCGACGGCACGGCGGGTATGCCGCGCACTTCATCCGCGCGCCGGTTGATCGGCACGATCTCACCGCTGTACCCGTGCCGCTGCAGATGATCCAGATAGCGGCCCGCGAGGCTTCGCGGATTCCGGGAGGCGCCGACGATCGCGATCCGTTGCGGTGCCAGCACCTCCGAGAGATGCGGCCGCACAACCGCCGCCGCGCTAGTCGCCTGCATCGTTGCCGACCTCGATCTCGATGTCCCAGAGCGGCGCCTCGTGTGGCAGGGCGACCTCGGTCTCGATCTGGACGACGCAGCCAGGACAGTAATACCGACGCAGCTCAAGGGTTTCCGCCAAGCCATACAGCGCCGGATCGACCACACCGGGCACCTCAGTAACCGGCGCTCGATCCTGCAGCACCCAGAGCTTGTAGTTCTCGCCGGCGTCGCAGATGTCCTCGCCGCAGCGAGCACATCGCATGCGCCGTCCGTCGATCTCCAGATACTCACTCACGCGTCGTGCCATGCCCAGCTCCCTTCGCCCTTGCGGGCGCGCCGGCGGCGCTCCTCCAGCAGACCCGCGCGCGTCTTCTCGGTTGCCGCCAGGTCCACCTGGCCGTTGTCAAGCACCACTCCGTAGATCCGGCCAGCCGTCTCGGCGGTCACATATCCGTCGAGGACGTCGACTGCGACTCGTTCCGGCTCGCGATCCAGCGGGTCGCCGTAGCCGCCGGACGAGGAGGTCCGGACGAACAGGACATCGCTCGCCTCCTGGGCGCTGATTCCCTTGAAGTCGAGGGCCTCCTCGGTACCGCCGACGTCTGCCGGGGACGTCGGAATCCTCCCTTCGGCAAACACCTCGGCGATCCGACTCCCCCGCTGCATCTGGTAGTGGATCGTCCCCCCGGGGTAACCACCGGCTAGACCCTGGTTGTTGGGGAAAGCGACCCCGTGGGCCAACGTCTGAATCGTGATCGGCACAGGCGCGTCGTGCGGCACGTATGCCATCCCCAGTCCCGTGCCGCCGCGCCACCGGCCGGCGCCCCCCATATCCGGCTCCTCACGGCGATAGAGATACAGCAGCGGATACTGCTGCTCGTAGACCTCCACCTCGGGCTGCGAGCTCTGCGGGGAGTGGATGATCCCCCCGGTGTCGACGCCGTCTTTGTACGGTCTGGCCCCGACGGCCCCAGCCATCGGGTCCATCATGAAGGCGAGCATCGGAGCGCCGTATTGGCTCTGTCCCGAGAGCATCATCAGCGTCCACGAGGCCATGTTCATGGCCACCGCCTCGTTTCGCAACTCGTCACTTGACAGCAGCATCTTGCTGACGCATTGCTGCGCAAGGTTCATGGATAGGTAGATCCCCGTAGCACCTGCGCAAGAGACGAGCCCCGGAGGCTCCGCGTGGACGATCGTCGCCGGCTCGCTCCGGTAATCGATATTGCGGAGGATCCCGCTCGACGCCCAGGGCAGGTCGAAGCAGAGGTACTGCAGGATCGGGAACATCGTGGCGGCGCGGAACCCACCGTGCGAGCAGTTGAGGATGCCAACCTGCGGATCGGTGCCGGTCGTGTCGAAGGTGAGCCGGTCGCCCCGCTTGATCAGCGTGAGCTGCAGTGTGTGGATGCGATCGTCCCCGATCGCGGCCTTGTCGACATGCTCGATATGACGCCACTTCCCGTCGGGGATCGTCCTCAGCCGCTCACGGAATCGGACGTCGGCCTCATCGATCATCTTCTTCAGCACCGCGCCGTAGGTCTCGCTCCCGTACTCGGAGATGACTTCCTTGATGCGACGACCGGCGACGATGTTGCCGGCGATCTGCGCGCGGAGGTCCAGCGCCAGGTACTCGGGCAACCGCGAATGGCTCAACCAGATGTCCAGGATGTCTGGCCGGACGCGCCCCTTCTCGGCAATCTTCACCGGCCGGAACGGCCGCGGCTCGTCGAATGGATCGGTTGCCCCCGTACAGAGACTCCCGAAGGCGTTGCCGCCGACGTCGAGCTGGTGCAGCATCGAGCCGGTCCAGGAAATCAGGCGGCCGTTATCGAAGATCGGGCAGAGGATCGCCACGTCGTTGTAGTGGCCGGCGCCGAGGAAGGGATCGTTGACCAGGAACATGTCCCCGTCGTAGATGCCGACGTCGTGGCTGCGCATCTCCAGGACCGCCTTGATCAGCATGTCGAGGATCACGCCGTGCCATAGCACGTAGGTACCGACGGCGACGACGTTGCCGACCTCGTCCGCGACGACGACGTTGAAGTCCTGGGCGGCGGTGACGACCTGCGACCCCGACACTCGAGCGATCGCGTTTGCCTGCTCTTCATCGATCCGCTGGATGCGGTGCCGGATGACCTCGTAGGTGATCGGGTCGAGGTCCCGTACCGCCGCCTCCGGGTCGGCGAGCTCGAACAGCGCCAGGTCCTCCGCGATGTTCAGCTCGTCGCGCCCCTTGACTCCGTGGTAGACGACGGCTGCGTCGGGCATGGTCGTACTCACGCTGCCTCCTTTCAGACGGCCGCCGGAGCAGCCGGGGTTCCGGCCGCCTTCGCGACCCCGATTTCAATCGTTCCCGCCGCGCGCCACCGCGCGTCATCCCCCGGATGCAGGACGACGCTGGTGTGCTCGAGCTCGATCACGGCCGGTCCGGTCACCGTGGCGCCGGGGCCGAGCAGGGCCCCGTCGTAGGTGTCGGTCTCTATCCTGCCGAGACCCTCCCAGTAGATCGCGCGTCGGCCCTTGAGCGCACTGCTCGCGTCGGCGCTGCCACCAGTGGCGCCTCCGAACTCGAGCCGTTGCAACTTGCCGACGCCGGTGACCCTCGCCATCAGCAGCTCCACGCCGGCTTCGCGAAAGCCTGCCCCCTCCCCGAAGAGCTCGTCGTAGCGAGCGTCGAACTTGTCGATCAACGCCGCCGCACCAGCATCGTCGACGATCGGTCCGTCGAGGCTCAGCTCGACGTCGAAGATCTGGCCGACGTATCGCAGATCCACCGAGTAGAGCAACTCCATGTCCTCCTCGCCGACCCCGTCCGACGCCAAGAGCTCCCGGGCCGAGCCCGCGAGCTCGTCAAAGGTCTCGCCAAGACGGGCACCGTCGAACGGCGCCACCGCCGACCGCGCCCGCTCGAACACATAGCGGATGTTGGAGGTGAGAACGCCGAGCGCGGAGTAGACCGAGGCGGCGTTTCCGAGCGGAATGACGACCTCGGAGACGCCGAGCTCGCGAGCAAACGCGGTGGCGTGCACCGGCCCGGCGCCACCATAGGCGAACAGGTCGAAGGTGCGAGGGTCATATCCGTTTTCGATCGTTTTCTTCCGCAAGAAATCCGCCATGTGGCCGTTGGTGATACGGAAGATCGCCTGCGCGGCCTCCTCGGTGCTGATTCCAAGCGGCCCTGCGATGTGCTCGTTGATCACACGCTCCGACGCCTCAATGTCAAGGGACATCTCTCCACCGAGAAAGGCGTCCGGGTTGACGAAGCCGAGGAGAACGTTCGCGTCGGTGACGGTGGGACGCGTGCCGCCGCGGCCGTAGCACGCAGGCCCAGGGTGAGCGCCGGCGCTATGCGGGCCGACCTTGAGCAGGCCTGATGCGCTGTCGACCCAGGCGATGCTGCCGCCACCGCTGCCGATCGAGGAGACATCGACGATCTGACCGAAGAACGGGTAGCGGTGTGCGACACCGCTACCCGCCGTGATTGGAGCACCGTTCCGGACCAGACCGACGTCGAAGGTCGTACCCCCCATGTCGGTGCAGATAATGTTTCTCCGATCGGCGCGCCCCCCGAGCTCACAGGCGCCGACGACGCCCGCGACCGGTCCCGAGTCGACGCTGAACAGCGACATGTCGGCCGCGCGGGAGGCCGGGATCACCCCACCAGACGCCTGCATGATCAGCGGCTCGACCCGTAGCCCACGCTCGCGCAGCGCCGTCGTCTGTTGCTCGAGGTACTTGCGCAGTACCGGCGCGCAGTAGGCGTTTATCGCGGTGGAGGAGAAGCGCAGGTACTCACCAAGCCGGGCGACGAGGTGGTGCGAGCAGGTGACGTCAAGTTCCGGAGCCACCTCCGCCACGATCTCAGCGGCGCGCTGCTCGTGCTGCGGGTAACGGAAGGACCAGAGAAAGCCGATCCCGATCGCCTCCACGCCTGTGTCGCGTAGCCGTACCGCCGCGACGCGCACCGCCTCCTCGTCGAGCGGGACAATGATTTTCCCCTTGTAATCGATTCGCTCGTCAATCTCAATAACGCGGTCTCGGGCGACCAGAGGCGTCGGCTTGTCCAGGGCGCCCGAATGACGGATGTCGTCGTCGGATAGACCGGCAATCTTCCCTTGGGCTCCGCCCGCGACGTACAGCACGTCGCGGTGACCCCGGGTCGTAAGCATGCCCGCGGCGACACCAGACTGGGTTACCAGCAGGTTCGTGGTCAGCGTTGTGCCGAGCATGAACCGGCTCACGTTCGGGAGCAACTCCTCCGCCGTGAGGCCCGCCTTCGCCGCGAGACCATCGACAATGTCGCGCGTCGTGCTTAGCAGGTCCGTGGGCCTCGTGTCGACCTTCTCGACGTAGCTGTGTCCGTCATCACCGATCATGAAGGCGTCCGTGAACGTGCCGCCCATATCGATCCCGATCCTGAAATTAGCCATCCTGCGGAGCTCCTCTCCCTTCAAGCATCTCGATCAGCAGCCTACCAACCGTTTGGGCGGGATACTACCCCTGGTACCGCAGTCCTGAGCGGAACGCCTAGGTTTCCCACTCTCCGACAGCCCTGACCAGCCCCTCCACCCACGGCCCGAGCGGGGGCCCCACCCATCCATCTGCGAGGCGGACGGCCAGGAACGCGACAACCTTCGCGTAGCCAAGTGCCCGCCACCACCGCAGCGAGACCAGCGAGCATTCGATCCCGCGCGCATCGCCGTATTTGCCGAGCAGCTCTTCGTCGGTGAACCACACCCCCCATTCGCGCATCGTCGAGACACCGAAATCGCAGAGCGGGTCTCCCGTCGTCGCCATTTCCCAGTCCAGGATCCCCGTTACCCTGTCCCGAGCCCCCATCAGGTTCGCGGGTCGAAAGTCACCGTGAACGATGCAACTGGGTCCGGTGGGGGGAGGCGGCGAAGCCACCAGCCGCATGAGCGCCGGTCGCAACTCCGGCGGCCCGTCGGCGCCGGATTCGTCACAAAGCCTTTGGACGCCGGCGAGCTCTCGCGCGTGATGCGTGTCGCCTTCCGACGACTGGGGCCAACCGACGGGAACCGGCAGCTCGTGCATGCGCACGATGGTCGCGAACGCATCATCTGCCGACGCTCGGCCGCAGCGCTCGCGCATCCGCTCCCACGTTAGGGTGTTGATCCCGTCCAGATAAGTCATTAACAACCCAGGACAGCCGAGCCGGGAGCCGTCTCGATCGATGATCAGAGCCTCCGGGAGCGGGAGCTCCGAGCTACCGAGCAGTTCGAACAGCAATCCTTCTTCGGCCGGTTGCAACTTGGGCAGGATGTCCGGCCGCGAGGGCGCCAGACGTAGGACCGCCAGCGGCTCACCGTCGACCTCGACGATCAACGTGTCGTGTGTGACTCCACGCGCGAGCGCTCGGTAGTCAACGCGGTCTGGATCGACGCTAAGCCGAGCCGCGACGACGACGTGTCCGCTCGACTCACGAAAGGGGCGCGACGGCATAACGCTCGTGCTGTCCGAGGATGGTCTCGACGATGCCGTGTCCGGTCCGATCGCCACAGCGGAGATGGCAGATGTTGTCGTTCAGATTGTCGACTCGCCGCATGACCTCCAGGTCCGACAGATCCCAATCTTCGGTCCAGAACGGGACCCCGAGGTGTCCGCGACGGCGCTCGTCGGAGGTGTAGCCGCCACCGGCGAGGAACAGCCGGTAGGAGGGGGCGCCGACCACAGCCCACGAGTTGCCCTCAGCATCCTCAAGCTCGATCTTTGCCGACGTGAGCTGACGAGTGTCGTGGTCGAACTCGAGGTCATGCGAGAAACCGACGACCGGTACCACGCGCTGCCCCTCGTCGTAGGTAACCGCTCCCGAGCGGACCACCGGAGTGCCGTCATAGCGCTCGTACATCATCGCCAGCAGCGAGACATCCTCGAACTCGGCGAACAGAGTGCACACGAGCCCGCGTGCGATCCGTCCCTCGCCGCTCGCGCGGATGCCCCAGCTGCGATCACGATTGCCCGGAAGCCCATCAAGTTCGAAGCGCTGACCCCGGACGTCGACCCAACCGCTGTAACGACCCGGCTGGAAGACGATCACGTTGTCATACATGAGCCGCCCGCTGCGGACCAGCGTTGGCATCTTCGTCTCGTGCGGCCATGCCCGTGCCACGTACTCGAGGTCGAACTCGATGCCGGCGTCGTTGCGCTCGCAGGTCAGACGCCAGCGCTTGAGCGGCTCCAGCACCTCGCCGCGCACGGGACCAGCCCACAGCGGCCACCGTCCCTCATCGAGGCCCCGCACAGCGCGCAGCGAGATCTGCTGGTCGCTCGGGAGCGCGACGACCGCGTATGACTCGATCACGTCGTTATTGGGATACATCGAGATGCCGATGTCGAGCGCCAGCAGCTCGGGATGCGAGACGGTGAAGAACGCCCGCTCGGCCCAACTCGGATCGTTCAGCTGCACCCGGACGTGAGGGGCGACGAGCTGATGGCAGAAGTAGTCGTCGGTTGCGACGAACATCAGACGGCCGTGGCCATCGTCGGGCAGGATGGTTCAGGCCTTACGGAGGAGTCCATCACGATCGATCCTTTCCCGCAGCAGTCGCAGCTGCTCGCTTGTCGGCTCGGGAGTCAGTGGCAGCTCGTCGGGGACGGCCAGCTCAAAGCCTGTCGAGGCCTGAACGTCCTCCAGCTCGACGCCGGGGTGCAGGCTCTGGATCCGCATGCGGTGGTCAGGCGTCGCGAAATCGAGGATCGCGAGCGGTGTGACCACCGCGGCGGGGCCGGCGTTGAAGCGATCGAGGCCGAGGCGGGCACGGTGGTCACCGCCGTCGCCGTGTCCGAAGACCGAGATGTAATCGCAGCGCTCGACGAAGACCCGGGGATCGTGAGTCGGCGAATAGACGTAGTAGCGCTTGGCGTAGTACGCCATCGAGGCCGTGCCCAAGGTGCCCGGACCACGCAGGGTGAGACCACCGCCCTCGCGCCGCAGCCCAATCAGGTTCGTGTTGCCGAACCGATCGATCTGGATACCCCCCACGAAGAACAGGTCCGAGATCTTGCGTGGAGCGTCGAAGATGTCGTTGTGGATGACGATGGCCTCCGCCCACCGCGACATCCGATGGTCCGTGGAGAACTTGAACGGCTCGAGCTGAGGCTCGTGCAGGAGGTTCGTGCTCACCATCCCGATTGACACCTTGATGTCGGGCCCGTGAGTGAGATGGGCGAGCAGGTTGCCCGCACGAGGAACGGGCAGGTTGGCCCCGACGAACACCCGATCGCCGTTTACGATCTGCGAGGCGAAGTAGCAGGCGAGCAGCTCGCCGTTGCTGTACGGACGCTCGGTCATCCCCATTCCTCCAGCGCGAGCAGGCGGCCGATGCCGATCTGCTCCAGGTACTCGACATGGGAGCTCGGACCTAGCACGTAGCGCTGCAGATAGGCGTCGAATGGTCCGTCGTCGCCTTTGCGAGCGGCATTAGCGGCAGCGAGATACTCCGCCAGGTGCTGCTCGTCCACCAGGTAGTGGCCGGGACTCGAAAACGGGTGGGCGCCCCAGGGCGCCGCCACGACGCCGTCGGCATAGGGGATTGACGTTTCGATCGCCCGAGCCCGGATCTGCTCGTTCGGCACGATCTTTTCCGCCGTGAGCACCGTGCGCTTCGCGGCCCGGTGCAGCATCCGGTCGCCGAACCCCGAACCGGTGTGCTGACCGAGTCCGTAAACGTCGGCGCGAGAGAGGTGGATGAACGCTATGTCGACCTCGATCGCGGCGACTGCGAGCAGCTGCTCGCCCGTGATCGGATCCTCGTACGGGCGAAGATCCGGGTTCAGTTCGGGTAAGGAGCTGCCTACTCCCGCCTTCCAGGGAAGCGAGGGCAGGCCCTGGCCGGCGGCGCGGAGCCCTGCGTACAGAATCCCTTCGTCGCTCTCCCAGACGCGAACCGCCCCAGCTTCAGCGGCGTTGCGGAAGAACGGACCGACCGAGGCGAGCGCCTCGCCGGTGACGGAGCTCGTGACCACCTCGTCGGCCACGCCGGCGCCGATCAGCAGATCGAGCTCGAGGCCCGCAATCGTGCCCCCGACGACCCGCAGCCCGCGCACGCCGCGCCGCACAAGGCCTCGGACGATTGCCATCGGATGGGCCGCTGTGTTGAAGCCGCCTATCGCCACGGTCATGCCGTCGCGAACAAGGTCGAGGGCGGCCTCCTCGTCGAGCCGGACCGAGCTTCGCCGGGGCGTCATCGTCCCGCGCCCGCTGCGGCTAGGCGGGCGTTGGCCTCCGCTCGCCACTGTTTGAACTCGGTCTTGCGAGTCGCCAGCGGGTCGACAACCTCCCGCAGTACCCGCAGCTCCTCCGCCGTGGGTGGCTCCGATTCCGGCAGATCGGCGGGGATCACCAGCTCGAAGCCGGTCGCCGCGACGACGTTCTCAACGCTGACGCCCGGATGAATGGACCGCAGACGAGCGCGCCTGTCCTCGGTCTCGAAGTCCATCACGCAGAGTGGTGTGGTAACCGAAACCGGCCCCTGCCCCGGGGCTCCGACTCGCTTTCGCCACGCGCCCGCCTCGATGTGACCGGTGCCGGTACGGAACGTGAGCTCTTTGACGAACACGCGCGGTTCGTGCTCGGTGACGTAGAGGCCGACCCGGTTGACCAAAACCATCGCGTCGGCGACCGCTATGCCATGGAAGCGATACTTGGGTGCGTCCCGGCTTCCCACCACGCTGACGTTGACGCTGCCGTATGCGTCGATCTGGATCGGGCGCAGGAACTGGAAGTCGCAACGCCCACGGAGCGTGAAGGAGAGGATGTCGTAGTGGGAGATGAGACAACGGCTTGTGGTCAGCGCGAGCTTCGGCTCGAAGATCATCTTCGCGAGGTCGTTCTCGGCCGGATTGACCGAGTTGAAGACCGTTCCGAGGTAGAAGCAGTCGAGCGAGGGCGCATGCGTATTGCGAGCGAGCATCAGTGCAGCACCCGCCAACGGCACGACGGCCCCGTGATTGACCCAGTCGCCATCTCGGATCTCGCGCGCCATCAGCGCGCACATCAGCTCATCGATCTCGTAATCAGGCACGCCGCGTCGCCTCCGTTTCCAGCGTGGGCTCGGCGCCCGCGAGGTACGCGGCGAACTCCTCGCCACCCGCGGCCGAGGCCGGCAGATACGTGTTCGTGATGTGCTCGACGTCTGGCCCGTACCGCGGGTGCAGCCCGGTCGGCCAGGCACCGCGCGGGAGCTCGACAACCTGATCGACCTCACGACCGATCAGAGCCACGCGCGCACGATCGCGTACCGGACCGATTTCCTCAGCGCAGACGATCGTTCGCTTCGCGACCCGCCCGATCAGGTAGTCATAATCCCAAATGAGATCTGGTTCGTCGGGGAGCTCGACGTAGCCGTCGGCGTCGGCCCGCTCCACCTGCAGGACGCAGACGTCAATGTGCGTCGCGGGGACCGCGATCAGTTCAGTACCGCTGTAGGGATCGACAACCGTCTTCAACCCCAGGCGCTCGACCGTCTCGGAGGCCCAGGGCGTGCGCCACGGGATGTACGGGATGCCCATGTCGGCCGCCCGCAATCCGGCGATGTACATGAACTCGCTGTATTCGTTGACCTCGATCTCCCCCGTGCGCGCTGCACGCTGGAAGCTTGGAGCCTGTCCGTATTCGAGCAGGCCAAGATAGGCACAGTTGGTGGATGCCACCGCGCCCGCACCGATCAGCAGATCGGTCTCGAGGCCGCCCAGCATGTGATGAACATGCAAATCCCTGGCGCCGCTCCGAGCGAGCGCACGCGCGAACGCAACCGGACGACGCATTCCGGCACCGCCACCGCCGAACGCGACATGGGCGCCCTCAAACACGCTTGCGACGGCTTCCTCGAGCGAGCAGACACAGTCTCGCGTCATCGCTAGCCCTCGGTCCCGAGCACGAGCCTTGCCATCGTGCGTAGTGCCTGCAGATCATCGGTATCGAGGATCATCGTTGTCACCGGGGTCTCGCGCCACCGCTGCAGAAGCTCCGCGATGCGTTCCTCAGGCCCGCACAGCGCGACCTCGTCGATCAGTTCGTCGGGGACGGCGGCGGCAGCTCCGGCACGGTCACCAGCCAGAAACCTCGTCTGAATCTCGTCGGCCTCCCGCTCGAAACCAAAACGGCGGATCAGCTGGTTTGAGAAGTTGTGCGTTGCGGCGCCCATCCCACCGATGTAGAGCGCGATCTTCTCGCGCACCGGTGCCCGGCATTGATCGACGTCTGGCCCGACGACCACCGAGACGATCGGTGCGATATCAAAGCCGTCACCCGGCCGCTTCCCGTCCCCGGCTCGCGCAAAGCCTCGGGCGAGCGGCTCGGCGAACACTTCTTCGAACGACGACGGCGACAGGAAGATCGGCAGCCAGCCCTGAGCGATCTCGGCTGTCATCTCCACGTTCCTCGGTCCGAGCGCCCCAAGGTAGATGGGGATGTTCGCGCGGCGGGGATGAATGATCAGCTTCAGCGGCCGGCCCAGGCCGAGTCCGCGGTCGCCTGCGTACGGCAGCTGGTAGTGAGCGCCTGTGTACGAAACCGGCTGCTCACGCGCAAGTATCATGCGCACGACTTCCACGTATTCGCGCGTTCGTCCCACGGGTCGCTCGAACGGCTGCCCGTGCCAGCCCTCGACCACCTGCGGTCCGGAGGCCCCCAGCCCGAGCCGTAGCCGCCCCTGAGACAGTGAGTCAAGCGTTGCCGCAGTCATCGCTGCCATCGCGGGCGTTCTGGCCGGCACCTGCCATACAGCGGAGCCAAGGTCGATCTTCGTGGTGACCGCTCCTACCCATGCAAGCGGCGCAACCGCATCCGAGCCGTACGCCTCCTCGGTCTAGACCGACGAAAACCCGAGACGCTCGGCCTCTTGGGCGAGACCGACGTTCGGTTCGGCCCCGGTGTCCCAGTGGGTCATTGCGAGATTCAGCCCGAGCTCCATCGTGATCGAGCACAGCCTAACAGATTTCTCGACCAACTGGTTGGTCGGGTCTGACTAAACGCGTCAGGCGGCTGCAATGCCCCTTAGGAAGATCCCCGAGATCAGTTCGGTCAGAGCGTCGACGTCGCCCTCGCTGTTGGGCGTCCACCAGCGGTAGGTCCAGGTCGCCATACCGATCAATGTCTCCGCCGAGGCCCGAACATCAACCTCCCGGAACTGGCCTGACTCGATGCCACGCCTCAGAATGGACTCGACGTACTCGACGTACTCGCGTAGCTTCCGACGTACCCGACGTGCATCGGCGGGGGAAAGCAACTGCTCCACCCATGGCATCTCTTGGTGGAACACCACGACGTGGTTGCGCCTCTGCGCGATCAGCTCGAGGGCACTCCGGATGACCGCCCGCACCGCGTCGGGTGGCGATGCGTCCTCTGGGACATCGTCGAGGTTCGCCATGACGAAGTCCGTCGCTTCATCGTAGATCTGCGCGAGGATCT
>Ga0224557_1003609_pt1 | contig 11932 bp, 10 predicted proteins | sample 714S31014metaG_FD_180677 | JGI IMG/M metagenome (GOLD analysis project Ga0224557, IMG submission 180677) | Peat soil microbial communities from Stordalen Mire, Sweden - 717 S3 10-14 | ecosystem: Environmental > Terrestrial > Soil > Wetlands > Peat | place: Sweden: Norrbotten County, Stordalen... | reverse complement strand
GTTTACACCGGCTGCGCCGAGCACATCGAAGGCCAGCGCTGCCAGGTCTTGCCCGATCTCACCCCAGATGGTCTTGGCGAGGCTGGCCGACCCAAACGCGTCCCCGCCGTAGAGTGTCGCCGAGATCGACCGCTGGCAGAGCACCTCGAGATACTTGATGCGGACCGCGATTTCGCCGAGGCGTCGCAGCGTCACCGGGTCTTTAAGCGCGCCGGGCTCGGCTGCAGTGAAGTCGTCCACCAACTCTTCGAGCCGTACCTGCATCTCCGCGTACAACCGGGCGGCCCCGGCGCGCTCGTGGCTGAGCGTGGTGGTGGCCACCTGCCAGCCCGCATTCAGCGGGCCGAGCAACGCGTCGGCCGGCACCCGCACGTCGTGAAAGAACACCTCGGCGAAGTCAGCGTCGCCGTTGAGCGTGACCAGCGGACGGGCCTCGATGCCGGGCAACGTCATGTCGACGATCAGGCACGAGATCCCCTGGTGCTTCGGGGCATCGGGATCGGTGCGCACGTACAGCTGACACCACTGTGCCTGATGCCCGAGCGAGGTCCAGATCTTCTGGCCGTTGACGACGAAGTCGTCGCCGTCCCGCACCGCGCGGGTGCGCAGCGAGGCGAGATCGGACCCCGCTTCGGGCTCCGACATCCCCTGGCACCAGATGTCGTCGGCGCGCATCATCCGGGGGAGCAGCGTGAGCTTCTGGGACTCGGTTCCGTATTGCATGATGGCCGGCGCGATGTTGTTCAGCCCAATGATGTTGAGCGGCATCGGAGCCCGAGCGCGCGTCGTTTCCTCGGTGTAGACCAGTTGCTCAAGCACGGTCGCCCCGCGGCCGCCGTACTCGGGTGGCCAGGAGACGGCCGCCCAACCCGCGTCGGCCATGGTGCGGCTCCAACCACGCAGCATTTCGAATGCGGTGTGGTCGCGATCGGCAGGGCGGCGCGCTGCCACCAGCTCATCGGTCAGGTTGGCGGACAGCCACTCGCGCAGCTCGGCGCGGAAATGTTCCACTTCCGCTGGATAGGCGAAGTCCACGTTATTTGACTCTGTTGTCCTTGACTCTGGCCGTTGGCTCTGGCTGGTTTGTCGGACTCTACGGCGGAGCATATTTTTGGTCAACAACGTCCGATCGCAACGAGCAAAGATCAGCGCCCGTTGCGTTGCAGTTCGGGGAATCGGACCTGACTAAGCCTGGCCGACCGCTGATCTCATTGACTGCAGTAAACCCGGACCCTACGGTGGAACAGATATTTGGTCGACAAGATCCTGTGGGGCGGAGGTCGAGCGTGGCGAACGACGCTCCCGGCGACCGTCTGCAGGCTCTTGGCATGTTCGCCTCTGCGCTTGCGGGCCGAGCACGACGTTCGGGTTGCCTGTTGCCAATCGGCTGCGTTCCGGTAAGGCTCTCCATAGGTCCGCCCGTCGTGCGATGGGCATCCAGTATTCTGGCGCTCTACCGCGGCGCCGCGTCTAAAGAGAGTGACAAGTATGGCTGATACTGTAAAGGTCCGGTTCGAGCCGAAGATGATGATCGACGGCAAGCTCGTCGATGGCCAGGCCGGCACATTCACCGTCCTCAACCCAGCCACCGAGGAGTCGCTCGGCGAGGTCGCCGACGCGTCCAAGGAGGACATGCTCCGGGCCATCGACGCCGCCCGCCGCGCTTTCGACGAGACCGACTGGTCCACCAACCGCGAGCTGCGCAAGCGCTGCCTGCTCCAGCTGCACGACGCGATCGAGTCGGAGAAGGAGGAGCTGCGCGAGGAACTCATCCTCGAGGTCGGCGCTCCGCGCGCCATCACGTTCGGCCCGCAGCTGGATGCCCCACTCGAAGACGGGTTGAAGTACCCCGCCCGGCTGATCGACGAGTACGCCTGGGAAACCGACCTGGGTGACAAGGTGATCAGCCTCACCGGCGCCCTGACCACCCGCAAGGTGTGGCGCGAGCCGGTCGGCGTGGTCGGTGCGATCGTGCCGTGGAACTTCCCGTTCGAGGTGTCCCTGAACAAGCTCGGCCAGGCCCTGGCCACCGGCAACACGGTGGTTCTGAAGGCCGCGCCCGACACACCCTTCAACGCAACCCGCCTGGGTCGGCTGATCGCCGAGAACACCGACATCCCGGCCGGGGTCGTCAGCGTCATCACCGCTTCGGATCACCTGGTGGGCGAGGAGCTCACGCTCTCACCGAAGGTCGACCTGATCTCGTTCACCGGCTCCACGGCGGTCGGCAGGCGCATCATGGAAAAGGGCGCGGCCACCATGAAGCGGCTGTTCCTGGAGCTGGGCGGCAAGTCGGCCAGCATCGTGCTGGAGGACGCCGACTTCGGGTCGGCATGCATGGTCGGCATCGCACCGTGCATGCACGCCGGCCAGGGTTGCGCCAACCCGACCCGGCTGCTGCTGCCGCGGTCCCGCTACGACGAGGGCGTGGCGATCCTCAAGAGCATCTACGAGAACGTCACGTGTGGCGACCCGCAGGACCCGGGAACGCTTTGCGGCCCGGTGATCTCGAAGAGGCAGTTCGATCGGGTGAATGGCTACATCCAGAAGGGCGTCGACGAGGGCGCCACGGCGCTGGTCGGCGGCCCCGGTGCGGCCACCGGTTTCGACAAGGGATATTACATCCGGCCAACGCTTTTCATCAACGTCGACAACAAGATGACCATCGCGCAGGAGGAGATCTTCGGCCCGGTGTTGTCGGTAATCCCGTTCGACGACGAGGAGGACGCGATCCGGATCGCCAACGACAGCCCGTACGGGTTGGCGGGCAACGTGTTCTCTGGCTCCCTCGAGCGTTCGCTGTCGGTGGCCCGTCGGATCAGGGCTGGCTTCATTGGCGTCAACGGCGGCGCGCCGTACGGCGCCGACACACCCTTCGGCGGCTATAAGGACAGCGGGGTCGGTCGGCAGAACGGTGTGGCCGGTTTCGACCAGTACACCGAGGTCAAGTCTGTGGCGTACCCCGCCGTCTGACGCGCCTGTGTCGCGAGCGCGCGTGTCTGCACGCAGACACGCCGCGCCGCGCGGCATTTTGCGCACGCTCGGTGCAAAGAGCTAATCAAGATGCCTTGCGGCAAAGGGCTAATGGCCGCCCTGTGGGACCTCGATACCGGTCACGACATGATGATCACCGAGCCGGGTTCGGTCGCCGACAGGCTGACGCAGCTCGCCTCAGTCGACCCCGCTCCGCAGCCGCCGGGCACGTTCGTTGACAATCGTCATGTAGACCGACTTTAAGAGGAGACAAGCTCATGGCCGAAGCCGTCATCGTCGAAGCGGTGCGCTCACCGATCGGTAAGCGCAACGGCGGGCTGTCCGGGGTGCACCCGGCCGACCTGTCCGCGCAGGTGCTCAACGGATTGGTCGACAAGGCCGGCATCGACCCCGGAATTGTCGATGACGTGATCTGGGGCTGCGTCATGCAGGCCGGCGAACAGGCCCTCGACATCGGCCGCACCGCGCTGCTGACGGCCGGCTGGCCGGAGACCGTCCCGGGCGTGACCGTCGACCGCCAGTGCGGGTCGAGCCAGCAGTCCATCCATTTCGCCGCGGCCGGCGTGGTGGCCGGGCACTATGATGTCGTCGTCGCCGGCGGTGTGGAGTCGATGTCGCGGACTCCGATGGGAGCGTCGCTGGCCAACGGCGGGCGGCCCTACCCGGAGTCGTTCATTGCGCGCTACGACGGCCAGATCCCCAACCAGGGCATCGGTGCCGAGATGATCGCCGAGCAGTGGGGACTGGACCGCACCGCGCTCGACGAATTTTCCCTCGGATCGCACGAAAAGGCCGGGGCGGCGCAGGATTCCGGTGCTTTTGACGATCAAATCGTGGGCATCAAGGATCAAGACGGAAACGTCCTGCTCAAGGACGAAGGCATCCGCCGTGGTACCCCGATGGAAAAGATGGCTTCGCTGAAGCCGGCCTTCAAGGAAGACGGTGTGATCCACGCCGGCAACTCGTCACAGATCTCTGACGGTTCGGCAGCACTGCTGTTCATGTCGGCCGAGAAGGCCAAGTCGCTGGGGCTGAAGCCGCTTGCGCGGGTGCACACCGCGACACTGGCCGGAGCCAATCCGGTGATCATGCTGACCGCACCCATCCCGGCAACTCAGAAGGTACTCAAGCGGTCCGGGCTGAGCATTGACGAGATCGGCGCGTACGAAGTGAACGAGGCGTTCGCGCCCGTCCCACTGGCTTGGCTCAAAGACATCGGTGCTGACGAGAAGAAACTCAACGTTAACGGCGGGGCCATCGCGCTCGGCCACCCGCTCGGCGGCTCGGGAGCGCGGTTGATGACGACGCTGCTTTACCACATGCGGGACAAGGGAATTCGTTACGGCCTGCAAACGATGTGCGAGGGCGGTGGCCAGGCCAACGCGACCATCGTCGAGTTGTTGTGACGGACGTTCCGGGGGACCAGCCGGGAGCGCTGGTCGACCGGGCTGGCAACGTCATGGTGATCACCATCAACCGGCCGGACGCCCGCAACGCGATCAACGCGGCCGTCAGCATCGGTGTCGGGGACGCGCTGGACGAGGCGCAAAACGATCCCGACGTGCGCGCGGTGGTGCTCACTGGCGCCGGCGACAAGTCGTTCTGTGCCGGCGCCGACCTCAAGGCCATTGCGCGCCGGGAGAGCATCTATCACCCCGACCACAGTGAGTGGGGTTTCGCGGGCTACGTCCAGCACTTCATCGACAAGCCCACCATCGCCGCGGTAAACGGCATCGCGCTCGGCGGGGGCACCGAGCTGGCCCTGGCCAGCGATCTGGTGGTGGCCGACGAGCGCGCCACGTTCGGCTTACCGGAGGTCAAGCGCGGACTGGTAGCCGCCGCCGGCGGAGTGTTCCGGATCATGGATCACCTGCCCCGCAAAGTGGCGGTGGAACTGCTGCTGACCGGGGAACCGCTCACCGCACGTGACGCCTTGGCGTGGGGCCTGATCAACCAGATCGTCACGCAGGGCTCGGTGCTGGACGCAGCCCTGGCGCTCGCCTCCCGGGTCACCGTCAACGCCCCGCTGTCGGTGCAGGCCAGCAAGCGCATTGCCTACGGGGTCGACGACGGCGTCATTACCGGCGACGAACCGGGCTGGGACCGCACCGTGCGCGAGATGCGAACCCTGATCAGATCCGAGGACGCCAGGGAGGGACCTCTGGCGTTCGCCGAGAAGCGGGAGCCGGTCTGGAAGGCGCGCTGACCACCGTCAGGGCGCACTAGTGGGCAAGGATGTTGACTCCGTACCGGAACGCGGCGGGCAGCAGTTCGCCGGCCGGCACGACGACACGGCGCATGGGCTGCGGCGTGGTGGCCAACACCAGCCCGCGGGTGAGCAGGCGGTAATTGCGGGTGACCCGGTGCCAAGAACGCTCGTACGAGGCTGGTCCGTCGCCGACGATGGCGTCTACCGCCGCATGGGCTTGTTTGACGGCAAGGCTGACGCCTTCGCCGGTCAACGCGTCCTCGTATCCGGCCGCGTCACCCACCAACAGCACCCGTCCCTCGACGCGGCGGGAGACCACCTGCCGCAAGGGGCCGCAACCACGGGGCTGCCCGCGGTCGGCGCCCTGCAGCTGCCGGGCCAGCATCGGGAACCAGGCGAGGTCGGGCTGTCCACGAGACAGGATCGCCACGCCGACCAGCTCCGGTTCCACCGGAGTCACGTACGCCTCGCCCCAGCGTGACCAATAGACCTCGACGAACTCCGACCACGCCGGCACCTGGTAGTGCCAACGCACGCCGTAGCGCCGTGGTGTTCCGGCCGTTGCCTTGATCGCGACCGACCGCCGGACCGCCGAATGCAGTCCGTCGGCGCCCACCAACCATCTCGCGCGTACACCGGCAGCCGCCACGCCATCAGCATCCTGCTTGACGCTGGTCACCTTCGTCCGGATCCATTCGGTGTCTTGCTCTTTGGCGCGCGACGCCAGCGCCGCGTGCAACGTGGTGCGCCGCACGCCCCGGCCCGGGCCGTCGCGAAACAGCGCCTCGGCCCGACTGTTTTTATTCGGGTTAAGTTCATTCACGTAGGCGATCCCGCGAAACGGCATGCCGGCCGGGTCGACATCGAGGGATTTCAGTTCGGCCAGGCCGCCGGGCATCAGCCCTTCGCCGCAGGCCTTGTCGATGGGGTCGGGTCGCGGCTCGGCCACGATCACCGACAGGCCGTGCCGGCGGGCGTGCAACGCCGTGGCGAGGCCGCCGGGGCCGCCGCCGACGACGAGCAGGTCGGCGTCGTAGTTGCTCATGCGTAACCCAAAGCGGAGTTTTCCACCTGCAGACGCACCCTGAGCAACATGGCGTTGGCGATCGTGAAAATGATCGCGGTCAGCCACGCCGTGTGCACCAGCGGCAGCGCGAACCCTTCGGCCACCACCGCGACGTAGTTCGGGTGGTGCAGCCACCGGTAGGGCCCCTGTCGAACCAGGGGCGCCTCCGGCAACACGATCACGCGGGTGTTCCACCGTTTGCCCAGCGTCGTGATGCACCACCACCGCAGCCCCTGGCTCAGCGCCGCCACGGCCAGCATCGGCCAGCCCAGCCACGGGATGAACGGCCGGTGCAGGGCCCACGGCTCAACGATGCAGCCGAGCAGCAGGGCGGTGTGGATGGCGACCATCACCACGTAGTGCGGGCGGCCAAATTCCTTGCCGCCCTGGGCAAAGGACCATTGCGCGTTCCGCTTGGACAGCACCAGTTCGACTAGGCGTTCGATCCCGATTGCCAGTATCAGCAGGTAATACATGTCTCTACTATCTCTCGGTATCGGCTGACTGGCTACCAGGCCAGCAGTACGAGCTCGCAGCAGAACGCCGGGCCCATCGCGATCATCAGCCCAAACGAACCTGCCGGTGGCGGGTCGGCCAGGTTGGCCCGAAGGACATCCAGGACGGACACCGAGGACATGTTGCCGTTGTTGCGCAACGAGGTTCGAGTGTGGTCCAGCGCGTTGCCGGGCAGGTCCAAAACGTTCTCGACCGCTTCGATCACCTTGGGGCCACCGGGGTGACAGACCCAGGTCGACACACCTTCCGGGGTTAGTTCATGGCCGGCGAGAAACTCGCGGACGTCGTCGCCCAGGTACTTCTCAACGACGGTCGCGACGTCGACCGACAAAACGATCTTGAAGCCGTCGCCACCGATCCTCCAGCCCATGACTTCTTCGGTGTCGGGGTAGAGGCGGCTCTTGGTCGCCACCACCTTGGGCCCGGCTCGACCGACGGCCCCGCTACGTCCGCTATGTGTGTGACGTCCGCTTTGTGCGCGAGCGTCTGCAGCGGCGCGGTTGGCGCCCATGGCGATGACGACTGCGGCTCCGTCACCAAAGAGGCTGGCAGCAACCAGATTTGCCACCGAGTTGTCCTTGCGTTGAACGGTCAGCGAGCACAACTCGACCGCCAGCAATGCCCCCACGTGGTCGGGGAATGCCAGCAGGTAGTCGTGCATGCGCGCCGTCCCCGCCGCGCCGGCTACACAGCCCAGGCCGAACAGCGGCACACGTTTGACGTCCGGCCGCAGTCCGATGCGCGCGGCCAGCCGCGCCTCCAGTGTCGGCACCGCAAGCCCGGTCACCGTCGTAGAGAAGACGATGTCGACCTCCGACGGCTTGATCTTCGCCTGGTCAAGTGCCGCGAGAAACGCCTGTTCAGCCAGGTCGAGGGCGACCTCGATATAGAGGTCATTCGCCTCGGTGAAGCCGCTCAGCTCGCTGTATCGCTGCAGCGGCAGCGCCGTGTTGCGGAAGTCAACCCCACTTTTGAGAGCGAACCGCCGAAATTCCGGGCCGGCGAAGTCGGTCAATGCGCTGATGGCTTCGTCCTGGGTGTACCGGTTTGGCGGAAACTTCACAGCGACAGCTGCGATGGACGGATGTGTTGCCGTGATGGCGGTCGGTGATTTCAGCTCGAGGCATCCCGAACGGCCCCCTGAGACGTTGTTCATACCCGGGTCACGAGGCTGCCACCGCATTGGTTCAATGCGCCGGTAAGTTGGACCTGTGCGGATTCTGGTGATTGATGTCACAGCCTTTGTCGGATCGCGTTTGGTCACCCTGACTCCGAAAGTTCGTGCCACATGAGCGAGATCAGCCCGTACAACGCCGGCGTGCGCTCCGAGTTGGGCCGCGCGATCACCAATGTTGCTGTGCCACATAACGAGCCGCCGGTAGTCGTGCGTCGCCGCCGCGTCGTCGTCGGCATCACGTTGGTGATCGGCGCTGCGGTGCTCGGACTTTCGCTGCGGCGGGTTCCGGGTGAGTCGATCTTCTACTGGCTGACACTGGCGCTGGCCGCCGTGTGGATCGTCGGTGCGTCGGTTTCAGGGCCGCTGCACCTGGGCGGCATCAATTGGCGTGGACGCAATCAGCGTCCGGTCATCACCGGGACGGTCACCGGTCTGCTGGTTGGCGGCGCTTTTGTGCTGGGCGGCCTGATCGCCAGGGAGATCCCGGTCATTTCGGCCTTGATCACCCGGGTGCTGCTGTTCGCCCATCAGGGATCCTTTTGGCTGGTGGTGGTGATCACCGTGGTCAACGGCGCGGCCGAGGAAGTGTTCTTTCGCGGCGCGCTTTACACCGCGCTGGGCCGGCACCACCCGGTGGCTATTTCGACCATTCTGTACACCTGCGCGGCCATGGCCAGCGGGAACCCGATGCTTGGATTCGCCGCGATCATCCTTGGTACGGTTTGCGCCTTGGAGCGCCGGGCCACCGGCGGTGTGCTGGCACCGGTATTGACCCACTTCGTATGGGGTTTGATCATGGTGCTCGCACTGCCCCCGTTGTTCGGTGTGTGACCTGTTAGCTCGATCTGAGGACATCGCGCACCAGCCCGGACAGGCCGGCGCGATGCAAGGGCCGCAACAAAAGCCAGTACAAACGCCCCACGATGCCCCTTGGCATGAAGATGGTCCGTTGTGTGTACTTACTGCCGCCGCCGACTTGGGGTGTGATCGTCACTTCCAACCACGCCTTCCCCGGTAAGCGCATCGTGGAGCGCAGGCGCAGCAATGCGGCGGGTTCGCGCGCCAGCACGGTCCAACGCCGGCTGTTGTCCGCGGCGTTCTCGACTGCGTTCCAGACGTCGTCGGGTGCCGAACTGGTCGCCGCTGTCCGCACGTCGGTGTAGACGGCCTTGCCGGCCCAGTCCGGGTCGCTGGGCAGCAGCGCGGCAGGCTCCGAGCGCAACGACGCCCACGAGGCATTGGGCGGCCCCTGCGTCGTGGGGTCGAGCGCCAACGCGACGGCGTCGCGGTAGCCGGTCAGGCCGCCCGGAGGCGGAGCGATGACGGTGTTGATGTCGGCGTTACGCATCACCGCGTCGCACCCCAGCGATTCGATCAGCGGGCGCGCCAGACCGGGCGGAATCGGGGTCACCGTCCCAATCCACAAGCTGGCAATCCTGGGCGTCAAGAATGGGAGCACGATCAAGCGGCGCCGGCGCAGCCCCGCGACCTCTGCGTAGACCCGCATCATGTCGCCGTACTCCAACACGTCGGGGCCGCCGATATCCCACGTGCGCGACGAAGGCACGGGTGCCGTCGCCGCGGCGACCAGGTAGTACAGCGCGTCGCGCACCGCGATGGGCTGAATTCTGTTGTGCACCCACTTCGGCGTGGTCATCACCGGTAACCGGTCGGTGAGGTGCCGGATCATTTCGAACGACGCCGAGCCCGATCCGACTACCACTCCGGCCTGCAGCACCACGGCCTCGATGCCGGAGTCGATGAGGGCCTCGCCGACGGCCTTGCGCGACTCGAGATGCGGCGAAAGCTTGCTGTTTTCCGGATGCAGCCCGCTGAGGTACACCAGCCGCCGCACCCCCGTGCGGCGAGCGGCCGTCACGACGTTGCGCACAGCGCGGGTTTCCTCGGCGGTGAAGTCCTTTGACGTGCCCATCGAATGCACGAGGTAGTAGACGACGTCCATCCCGTCGAACGCCGCGATGAGCGAATCGAGCCCACCCAGGTCGCCCCGGGCCACCTCGGCGCGATCGCGCCATGGCACGTGTGCCAACTTGCCCGGGTCGCGGGCTAACGCGCGAACTTGGTGACCTTCGTCGAGCAGTCGCGGCACCAGCCGCGCGCCGATATAGCCGGTCGCCCCGGTCACCAGGCAGTGAACCTGTCCAGCCGACATCTGTTTTCCTTTCGCGCTTGTCAGCCATTCGGATCTGACGCAAGAAAGGATTGACAGCAGCGCTGAGCGGTCGGTGAAGTTAGCGGTGCGGCGCTGCTGAAATGCTGTTGCGCCCTCGATGAAGCCGGGTCATCGAAGTAGTACGGACTGTCCTTGGAATTCGCGCTCCAGGGCGGCATCCAACTCGGTCAACGTGGTCGCGTTGATCGCGTCCTTGCTCTTAGCGTAGGCCACAACGGGACCCGCAACTAGATTCGAAACAGACCGCGGTCGCCGACCGGGGTGCACGGCCGTCGGGGGCGGCTGCGAAGATGCGAACGGAACTCGGGGCGTCAGTGCGGACGAAAGGTCGGTAGGTCATGGCGGGACCGCTAAGCGGATTACGTGTCGTCGAACTGGCCGGTATCGGTCCTGGCCCGCATGCGGCGATGATCCTGGGCGACCTGGGCGCCGATGTGGTGCGCATCGATCGCCCGTCCTCTCACGTGGCCGGCGTGGTCAGGGACTCGATGAGTCGCAACCGACGCGTTGTGACCGCCGATCTGAAGTCCGACGAGGGGCGCGAACTCGTGCTCAAGCTCGTCGCCAAAGCCGATGTGTTGATCGAGGGATACCGTCCCGGCGTCACCGAGCGGCTTGGCCTTGGCCCCGAGCACTGCGCCAAGGTCAACGACCGGCTGGTCTACGCCCGGATGACCGGCTGGGGACAAACCGGCCCGCGCAGCCAGCAAGCGGGTCACGACATCAACTACATCTCGCTGAACGGGATCCTGCACTCCATCGGCCGGGCCAACGAGCGGCCGGTGCCGCCGCTGAACCTGGCCGGTGACTTCGGCGGCGGCTCGATGTTCTTGCTGGTCGGCATACTCTCGGCGCTCTGGGAACGGCAGAGTTCCGGCAAGGGTCAGGTCGTGGACGCCGCAATGGTCGACGGATCCAGCGTTCTGGTGCAGATGATGTGGCAGATGCGCGCCTCCGGCATGTGGTCCGACGAACGTGGCACCAACATGCTCGACGGCGGCGCGCCCTATTACGACACCTACGAGTGCGCCGACGGCCGCTACGTCGCGGTCGGCGCCATCGAGCCACAGTTCTACGCGGCCATGCTGGCCGGACTGGGTCTGGATGCCGCCGACTTGCCGCCGCAGAACGACCCGGCCCGCTGGCCTGAACTGCGGGCCGCGCTGACGGCTGCGTTCGCCGGCCACGACCGTAGCCATTGGACCAAGGTCTTCGCCGATTCCGATGCCTGCGTGACGCCGGTGCTGGCGTTCGGCGAGGTGCAGACCGAGCCGCACATCAGCGAGCGGAACACCTTCTACGAAGTCGACGGCGGTTTGCAGCCGTTGCCGGCGCCGCGGTTCTCTCGGACCACGCCGGACCGGCCGCGGCCGGCCGCGCCGGCGAGCGACGTCGAATCGGTACTCAACGACTGGGTGTAAATCGAACGAAAGGGAAAGATTCGCGTGGAGATCAAAGACGCCGTAGCCGTCGTCACCGGAGGCGCGTCGGGGCTGGGCCTGGCCACCACCAAGCGGCTGCTCGACGCCGGGGCGCAGGTGGTCGTGCTGGACCTCAAGGGTGAAGACGCGGTTCGCGAACTGGGCGATCGCGCGCGCTTTGCGCAGACCGACGTCACCGACGAGGCCGCCGTCACCCGGGCACTGGACACCGCGGAGGCGTTGGGAACGCTGCGCATCGTGATCAACTGCGCCGGCACCGGCAACGCTATCCGGGTGCTGGGGCGCGACGGTGTCTTCCCGCTGGACGCCTTCCGCAAGGTTGTGGACATCAACC
>Ga0224557_1003608_pt1 | contig 11936 bp, 10 predicted proteins | sample 714S31014metaG_FD_180677 | JGI IMG/M metagenome (GOLD analysis project Ga0224557, IMG submission 180677) | Peat soil microbial communities from Stordalen Mire, Sweden - 717 S3 10-14 | ecosystem: Environmental > Terrestrial > Soil > Wetlands > Peat | place: Sweden: Norrbotten County, Stordalen... | reverse complement strand
GCACCCCGCTCGCTCATGCTCCTCACGGCTGGAGGATTCGGACGCGCATGTCCAATGAACCCAAGATCAAGGTCAAAGGTCCGGTAGTAGAGCTCGACGGCGACGAGATGACCCGCGTCATCTGGAAGCTCATCAAGGACCTGCTGATCCTGCCGCATCTCGACATCAACCTGGACTACTACGACCTGGGCATCGAGCACCGCGACCGCACGGACGATCAGGTGACGATCGACGCGGCTTATGCCATCAAGAAGCACGGCGTGGGTGTCAAGTGCGCGACCATAACCCCCGACGAGGCCCGCGTCCAGGAATTCAATCTGAAGAAGATGTGGCTGTCGCCCAACGGGACCATCCGAAACATCCTGGGCGGCACGATTTTCCGCGAGCCGATCGTGATTTCGAATGTCCCGCGGTTAGTGCCGGGCTGGACGAAGCCGATTGTCATCGGGCGGCACGCTTTCGGTGACCAGTATCGGGCGACGAACTTCAAGGTCGACCAGCCGGGAACCGTCACACTGACTTTCACGCCCGCCGACGGCAGCGAGCCGATGGTGCACGAGGTGGTGTCGATTCCCGAGCACGGCGGCGTCGTGATGGGGATGTACAACTTCAAGGACTCCATCCGGGATTTCGCGCGCGCCTCGTTCGCCTACGGCCTGAACGCCAAGTGGCCGGTGTATCTGTCGACCAAGAACACCATCCTCAAGGCCTACGACGGCATGTTCAAAGACGAGTTCCAGCGCATCTTCGACGAGGAATTCAAGGAGAAGTTCGAAGCCGAAGGCCTGACCTACGAACATCGGCTGATCGACGACATGGTCGCGGCCTGCCTCAAATGGGAGGGCGGGTACGTGTGGGCCTGCAAGAACTATGACGGCGACGTCCAGTCGGACACCGTCGCGCAGGGCTACGGCTCACTGGGGCTGATGACGTCGGTGCTGATGACGGCCGACGGCAAGACGGTCGAGGCCGAAGCCGCGCACGGCACCGTCACCCGCCACTACCGGCAATACCAGGCCGGAAAGCCGACCTCGACCAACCCGATCGCCTCGATCTTCGCCTGGACGCGCGGGCTGCAGCACCGCGGCAAGCTGGACGACACCCCGGAGGTCATCGAATTCGCCCAGCAGGTGGAAGCGGTCGTCATCGCCACGGTCGAGAGCGGAAAGATGACCAAGGACCTCGCCATCCTCATCGGTCCCGATCAGAGGTGGCAGCAGAGCGAGGAATTCCTGAATTCGATCGCCGACAACCTGAACAAGGCGCTCCGTTAGCTCGCCGGTGGGTTGACGGCCCGCGGTGGCCGGCTGTACTGGTCGAGAAAATCGACGATGACCTCGGTGACCCGCCCGGGTGCCTCGAACATCGGGACGTGCCCCACGCCTTTGAGCAAGGTGAGCCGATGGTCGGCTGGCAGGGCGTCGGTGAAATGCCGGCTGAACCTGCGCGGGGGCACCACCCGATCCTTCTCGCACAGCACCAAGTGGGAGGGCGCGGCGGTATGTTCCAACTCCCGCAGCCCGTGCAGCAGCAGCGCCTTGGCCAGCAGCTGGAAGTAGGCCGGGCAGTGCGCGGCGTCATCGACGATGCCGCTCAGTTCGCGCTCGCTGATCCCGGTCGGCGATCCGCTCAACGGCAGGGTTGCCAACCGGCGGCTATACGGCAGCCGTAATATCCGTTGGCCGAGCAATCGGGTCAGCGCCAAAATCGGCATACCCGAGAGGAACTTGCCGATCACCTCGAACTTGACCGGACTCCATCGCGTCCAGCCGCCGGCTGGGGCGATGCCGGTGACGCTACGTGCCCGCCCCCGCCTCTCGAGTTCGAACGCGACCCAGCCGCCCAGTGAGTTGCCGACGATGTGGGCGGTGTCCCAGCCCAGGTCATCGAGCTGCCGTTCCACGTGGTCGGCCAGCGTCGACGAGCTGAGCAGCCAGGTTCCCGCGCGCGGTCCGCCGTTGTGGCCGGCCATCGTCGGTGCGAATACCTCGTAGCGGCCGGTATCGGCCAGCTGTCCAGCCACGACGTCCCAAACCGTCTGCGACATCAGGAACGGGTGCAGTAGCAGGACGGGCTCTCCGGAGCCATCCTGAGGACCTACGTGGATCGGCGCGCGAGACGTCACCTTGCCGACATTAAAGGCGGTACCGCTGGTACCGCAAGCACGGCGTGGCTGGTGTTTGAAGAGCCGTTGGCCCCCGCGTGAAAAGATCGGGGAATCATGAGCACCGCTACCGGATCGAGCCGGATTTTTTCCGGCGTGCAGCCCACTTCTGATTCGCTTCACCTCGGAAACGCGCTGGGTGCCATCACCCAGTGGGTCGCGCTTCAGGACGACCACCCGGACGAGTACGAAGCGTTCTTCTGCGTCGTCGACTTGCACGCCATCACCATCGCCCAGGATCCCGAGACGCTGCGGCACCGCACCCTGGTTACCGCGGCTCAATATCTGGCGCTGGGCATCGATCCGGCTCGCAGCACCGTCTTCGTGCAAAGCAACGTACCCGCGCACACCCAGCTGGCGTGGGTGCTGGGCTGCTTCACCGGTTTCGGGCAGGCGTCGCGGATGACGCAGTTCAAGGACAAGTCGACGAAGCAGGGCAGCGACTCCACCACCGTGGGCTTGTTCACCTACCCGGTTTTGCAGGCCGCCGACGTGCTGGCCTACGACACCAATCTGGTGCCGGTGGGGGAGGACCAGCGGCAGCACCTGGAGCTGGCGCGCGACATCGCGGAGCGGTTCAACAGCCGCTTCCCGGATACCTTCGTGGTTCCGGACATGCTCATTCCTAAGGCCACCGCCAAGATCTACGATTTGGCGGACCCGACGTCGAAGATGAGCAAATCGGCGGCCACCGATGCCGGGCTGATCAACCTTCTCGACGATCCCGCTTTGTCCGCCAAGAAGATTCGCTCTGCGGTCACCGACAGCGAACGCGAGATTCGCTTTGACACCGACGCCAAGCCGGGCGTGTCGAATCTGCTGAGCATCCAGTCGGCGGTCACCGGGGTCGACATCGACAAGCTGGTCGACGGGTACGCCGGGCGCGGCTACGGCGACCTCAAGAAAGACACCGCCGAGGCTGTCGTCGAATTCGTCAGCCCGATCAAGGCCCGGGTCGACGAATTGACCGCTGATCTAGCCGAATTGGAGGCCGTGCTCGCGCTCGGAGCCGAGCGCGCAAACGAGGTGGCCGCCAAAACGGTCCAGCGGGTCTACGATCGGCTGGGATTCCTTCCGCAACGGGGGTAGCGCGTTTCACCATGACCCAGCCGGCCAAGCCAGGGATTTTTGCTCGGTTACGGGCCCGGTTCAAGTGGCTCGACCATGTCATTCGCGCCTACCAGCGCTTCGACGAACGCAACGGCAGCTTCTTCGCGGCCGGCCTGACCTACTACTCGATCTTCGCGCTATTTCCTTTGCTGATGGTCGGTTTCGCGGCGGTGGGATTTGCGCTGTCCCGTCGGCCCGACCTACTGCACATGATCGACAACCATATCCGGGGCGCGGTGTCGAACGGCCTGGGTCAGCAGCTGGTCGATTTGATGAACTCGGCGATCCGGGCGCGGGCGTCCGTCGGCATCATCGGTCTGGCCACCGCGGCGTGGGCGGGTCTGGGCTGGATGTCGCACCTGCGGGAAGCGTTGACCGAGATGTGGTGGGAGGAGCCCTACGATTCGCCGGGGTTCCTGCGCAACAAACTGTCTGATCTCTTGGCGATCCTGTGGACGTTCCTGGTGATCCTTGCGACCATCGGCCTCAGTGCGCTGGGCCATACCGCACCGATGGCCGCGGTCTTCAGATGGCTTGATATACCCGAATTTTCGGTGTTCGACTGGATATTTCGAGGTATCTCGATATTTGTGTCGTTGTTGGTGTCGTGGTTGCTGTTCACCTGGATGATCGGCCGGCTGCCGCGGGAGTCGGTGAACATCGTCGACGCCATGAAGGCAGGGTTGATGGCAGCGATCGGCTTCGAGGCGTTCAAGCAGGTGGCGGGGCTGTACCTGCACGTAGTTCTGCGGAGCCCGGCGGGCGCCACGTTCGGGCCGGTGTTGGGTCTGATGGTGTTCGCGTATGTCACCGCCTATCTTGTGTTGTTCTGCACCGCATGGGCGGCGACGGCATCGGAGGATCCGCGCGCCAAGCCCGTCGATCCGCCCGCGCCGGCGATCATTGTCCCGCGGGTACAGCTGGACGAGGGCATCAGCGCGCGCCAGACGCTGGCCGCCCTAGTCGTGGGTGCCGTTGGCGCGCTGGCATTTTCGCGGTTTACCAACTGGCGCCGCTAGCCGTCCGGCGGCACCCGCGGGCGGTCTCAGGTCCCCGGGCTGCCGCCGGTGCCGCCGTCGACATCGCCGACGGACGGGGCATCTCCGCCGGTCCCGCCGTTGCCGCCGATGCCACCCTGGCCGCCGGTGCCAGAGAGGCCGGGGCACGTGCCCGCCGCGCCGCCGTCGCCGCCTTGGCCGCCGTCGCCTCCGTTGCCACCGGTCTCCGCGGTGCCGGTGACTCCGGTGCCGCCGTTGCCGGCTTGACCGCCCGCGCCGCCGTGGCCGCCGTTGCCGTTGGTGCCGGTGGCGCTGACGCTGTTGCTGCCGTCGCCGCCTGCTCCGCCTGCTCCGCCGTCGCCGCTCCGGACCCGCCATTGCCGCCGTTGCCCCACAAGATCCCGCCGGCACCGCCGGCTTGCCCGGTCCCCGCCGCATCATTGCTGCCATTACCGATCAACGGCCGGCTCAACACCGCATTGGTGGGTGCATTAATCGCCCCCAAAATGCCCTGCTCAACGGTTTGCAGGGGCGCGGCGTTAGCGGCTTCGGCGGCCGCATAGCCGCGCGCACCCGAGGACAACGCGTGCACAAACTCCGCGTGAAAAAGGGCGCCTTGCGCGCTCAACGCCTGAAAGCCCCTGGCGTAGTTGGCAAACAGACCCGAAATCGCCGCCGACACCTCATCGCCTGCCGCGGCAAGCACCTGCGTCGTGGAACCCGCGGCCGCCGTATTGGCCGCCCTGACCGCCGACCCGATACCGGACACATCCGCCGCCACCAATGACTCCGGTGCTGCGATCACATACGACATCGCTGTGCCCCAATCCCAGCCACTTGTTTGACTCTCGCAGGAGATGAATCCGGCCATAAGCATGACCGACCCGACCCGCCAATGGCGAGCTTTCGCTTTGGAAAGTTAGAGAAGCGCGATGAGCTATTGCGGCTTTGACGCGTCGTCTCGCCAGGCGCCGCGGACCATGACGGCCTTGGTTTGCAAATCATCATCCAGCACAACAAGGTTGGCGTCATAGCCAGGACGCAGGCTGCCCACTTGGTCGAGCCCGAGAGCCAGGGCCGGCGTCGCCGAAGTCATCTGCACCGCGGCAGCCAGACCGGCATCCGCGTTCAGGCCGAGCCCGGCCACTGTGCGAAACAGCTGATCCATCGTCGCGGTGCTGCCGGCGATCGTCGACGTTCCGCGTACCCGGGCCACGCCGGACACCACGTCGATCGGCACCGTGCCGAGCAGAAATGATCCGTCGCCGGAACCGGCGGCGGCAACCGCGTCCGTCACCAACGCGACCCGGCCCGGTCCGACAGCCTCGATCACCGAACGCACCACGGCGGGGTGTAGATGCACGCCGTCCGCGATGATCTCGACGGTGACGCGCGGGTCCTCCAGCAGCGCCAGCGCCGGTCCGGGTTCTCGATGGTGCAGCGCCGGCATCGCGTTGAACAAATGGGTGCCGACTGTCGCGCCCAGGGTAATGGCGTGACGAGCCTGTTCGTAGGTCGCATCCGTATGTCCAACGGCGACAACGACACCCGCATCGAGAAAGCGCCGAATCGCCCATTCGCTTCCCTGTAACTCGGGTGCCAGCGTGACCATCCGGATCGCGTCGCCGCCGACGGCCAGTACCGCATCGATCTCGGCGGCATCCGGATCACGCATCTGGGTGCGGTCGTGCGCTCCGCAGTGTGCCGGGCTGAGCCAGGGCCCCTCCAGGTGGATGCCCGCGATGGCGCCCTGCCGGGTCTGCTCGGCCAGCGCGCGCGCGCCGGCAATCAACTCCGCGGGGCCGACGGTGACCAGACTGGCCAGCGTCGTGGTGGTGCCGTGCTGCAGGTGGAACCCTGCGGCCCCGGCGATTCCGTGCGCTTCGGTGTACGAGGCTCCGCCGCCACCGTGCACATGCATATCGACAAACCCAGGCACCACAATGGAATCCGGAAAATCTGCGTCGGCAGGCCCAGATGGTGAGCCGGAACCACAGGCCAGGATCCGGCGACCGGACGTCTGCAGCCAGCCCGGTCGGCAGATCTGCCCATCGATGACCACCGTGCCGGCGCAGATCAGGGACATTGGCTCTCCGTAGCCGTCTGGGTGCTCGTGTTCTCCCAATGCCCGCCGTTCTCCCAGAAGTGCCGGATGTCCTCGAGCTGGCGGCCCTTGGTCTCCGGCGCATACCGGTAGACGACACCCATGGCGACCACCGCGAATAACCCGAATAGCGCGAAAGTCCCAGCGCCGCCGAGTGAATGCAGCACGGTCAGGAAGACGGCGGCCACGATCGCGTTGGCCACCAGGTCGGAGGTGAGCATCGTGCTCGACCCCATCGAGCGCAGGCGGGTGGGGAAGCTCTCGCCGGCGTAAACCCATACCATCGAGCCGAACCCGAAGCTGAAGCCGATGATGAACAGCAGCACGCCGGCAAAGCCCGCGACGGTGCCAAAACCCAATGCGAACACGGCCACCAACAAGAAGTCGGCGGCGACCATCATGCCGATGCCGGACAACAGAATTGGACGCCGACCCAGCCGGTCGACGAGAACCAGCGCGGCACAAACCGCCGCCAAACCGGCGAGCTGCACCAGCGCCGGAAGACCCAGCAGCGCAAAATTGCCGGTGAACCCCATGGCCTCGAACAGTCGCGGGCTGTAGTAGACGATCGCGTTGATGCCGGTGATCTGAATGAGAAACCCGAGGGTGATCACGAATAACGTGGCGCGCAGATACGGCCGTCGCAGCATCTCGGACATCCCGCCTTTGGAACCTTCGCTCAGGGCCCGGCCGATCTCGGCCAGCTCTGCCTCGGCCTTGTCCTCCGGTTCTACTCGCAGCAGCGTCCGGCGGGCATCGGCGACGCGGCCCTTCAGCATGTACCACCGGGCGGTGTCGGGCATGCGCAGCAACAACGGCAGCAACAGCGCGGCGGGTACGGCGGCCAGCGCGAGCATCAACCGCCAGCTGTGCGTCCCCGCCAACAGGTAGCCGGCCAGGTAGCCCAGGATGAGGCCACTGACCGTGGCGAGCTGATAGGCGGTCAGCAAAGCCCCGCGCACCGCCGCCGGTGCCGACTCGGCCACATACACCGGCACGACCACCACGGACACGCCGATCGTCAGGCCAAGCAGCAGTCGCGCCGCCAACAACATCGGCATCGACACCGCGACGGCACCCAGCAGCGCGAATGCGGCGTAGCTGACGACGATCAGGACCATCGATCTCTTGCGCCCGATCGCGTTGGCGAGCGCACCGCCGACCAGCGCACCGGCGATCTGGCCGATTACCACCATGGTCGTCAGCAGCTCTTGTTGCCGTGTCGTCAGGCCGAATTGGTCGGTGATGAACAGCAGCGCGCCGGCGATGCTGGACAAGTCGTACCCGTAAATGACACCGACGCTGGCCGCGGTGAGCCCAACCAGCAGGCCCCGCCGCGATGGGCGTCCAGACTCGCTGATGGTCAGCTGGGCCGTACCCGGTTGCGTAGCACCTCAATGACGTGCTCGGGGTTCTCGGGGGTGATGCACGGCCTCACCCGGCCGCGGCCCACGTGCAGGACCAGCAGGGTCTTTTTACTTCCTCGATGGATGTCCAGCGGAAACCAGTAGCGCGGGTCGGCTGCACCCCAGAAGCGGCCCTTTCCGGTGGCCCAGCTCATCGGCCGGGCCTTGATGCCCTGGATACGGCTGTACGCGATCCGCTTGGAGGTAGCCAGCGGGAAGTAGTACCGCCGGATGGTGATTCCGTCCTCATCAAGCAGCAGGCCGGCGTCCTCGTACAGGGCTTCACTCACGTCAGGAACGGTGCCACAGCAAAATCACGAGGTCAACGGTGCGCAACGGTGGTTACCGGTGTAGAGGGCGACGGTTCATCGAACGCGCGACCATGATCAAAGCGAACACGACCAGCGTGCCGACGATGGCCACCCCCACCCGCACCGGCACTGTGTCGGCCGACGGCATGAAACCTGCCGCGTTGACGCCACCGGCTTGCCGGTCTGTGTCCGGCTTGCTGGTGATCAGCGACGGGTCGGGTTCGGTCAGCGAGCCGACCTGGGTGCCCGCGGCGGTGCCGAAACCGTAGTCCAACAGGTGCGCGGCCTGTTCCCACGGTGCAATCGGTTGGCGGGTCCCGTGCATCAGCACGGCCATCAGCCGTCGCCCATTGCGGTTGGCCGCGCCGACGAAGGTCTGGCCGGCGTCGTCGGTGTACCCCGTTTTACCGCCCAGTGCGCCCGGATACTTGTAGAGCAGCTGGTTGTCGTTTTCGAGCTGATAGCCGGGGTGGTCGCCATGACCGGGGAAGTCGAAGGTCCGGGTCGCGACGATGTCGGCGAAGGCGGGGTTCTGCCAGGCGTACCGATAGAACAGGCCGATGTCGTAGGCCGACGTGCTCATGCCCGCCCCGTCGAGTCCCGACGGCGTCGCCACCCGGGTGTCCCGGCCGCCGAGCTTGGCGGCCAGCACGTTGATCTTCTCCAGCCCCTGCTGCATACCGCCGAGTTGCATGGCCAGCGCGTGTGCGGCGTCGTTGCCGGAGTGCATCAGCAGCCCGTGCAGGAGCTCGTTCATGGTGTAGGTGCCGCCGTCGTCGACGCCGACCTTGGTGCCCTCGGCGGCCGCGTCCTCGGCGGTGCCGACGACCGACTTGTTGAGGTTGAACGCGTTGAGGCACGCCATCGCGACCAGCACCTTGATGATGCTGGCCGGACGGTGGCGGCCGTGTGGATCCTTGGCGGCGATCACGGCGCCGCTGTCCAGGTCTGCCACCAGCCATGCCTCGGCCGAGACATCGTTCGGCAGCGGCGGTGTGCCGGGTGCGGCGAGGATGCCGCAGCTGCCGAGCGCGTCGCCGCCCACCGGCTTTGCCGGCACCGCCAGCGGTATCGGCGGATCTCCGGCCTGGGGGACCTCCGACGAGTCCACCGCGGGTGGGGTGGTCACCTTGTACGGGCAGGTCGCCGGGCCGGCATTCGGCCCGGGGCTGGGCTCGGCGACCGCAGCCGGCAGCCCGACCGGGGCAGCGAGCGTGAAAAACGCCGCTGCCAGGCATGATGCGGCACGCAAGAAGGACCGTGAAGTGAACATCGTGTGAGCAGATTAGGCGATCAGCGGCCGGATCACGGGTAGCCGCGCTGTGACTGGTGGGACGGAAGTTACTCGCCGAGCCGCCACCGGCGGGGGCGGCGTCCAACCACTACGCTGGCGTCCGTCCCCGCACGGAAGTTCAAAGGGTTTGCCATTAGCGATCGATTTTGGTCAAAGTTGCGGCGCAACCGCACCGGCGACTCGAGTAGCGCGGATCCCCGGTCGCTGAAATATCTGCTCAAGCAGGTCGAGAAATCGACCCAGGTTCGACGTTCCGGGCTTGAGCAGGTGTTGGCAGAGCTCAACCTGCATCGCGACTCCACACCCAGTCCCGAACTGCAGTCCGCGCTTGCCTGGCTTTGCAACGCGCTATCGCGGATGGCGAACGACCCGAACGCGGTGCATTCGCGGGAAGTGCTGGTGGCCGCCGACGCGGTCAAGCGGGCTTCTGCCTGACCCTGCCTGACTCTGCCGCGAAAGTGCAACTGCCGACGGTGCCACTCGGGCGATGCGTCGCCAGTTGCACTTTCGCGGTTAGAGGGTGGAGAGAACCGCGCGCAGGATCGTTTCGATGGTGTCAAACTCGGCCTGGCCGCTAATCAGCGGCGGGGCCAACTGGATGACTGAATCGCCGCGGTCGTCCGTGCGGCAATACAACCCGGCCTCGAACAGCGCCGACGACACGCGGCCCAACAGCGCCTTGCGCTCGTCGTCGGTGAAGGTTTGTTTGGTCGTCTGGTCTTTGACCAGTTCGACGCCGTAGAAATACCCCTCGCCGCGGACGTCGCCGACGATCGGCAGGTCGTACAGCTTCTCCAACGTGGCGCGGAAGCTGGGCGCATTTTGTTTGACGTGTTCGTTGAGGCCTTCGCGCTCGAAGATGTCGAGGTTGGCCAGCGCGACGGCGGCCGACACCGGGTGCCCCCCGAATGTGTAGCCGTGCCGGAATATCGTGGCGCCGTCGTTGAACGGCTCGAACAGCCGGTCGCTGGCGATCATCGCGCCGATCGGCGAGTAACCCGACGTCATCCCCTTGGCGCAGGTGATGATGTCGGGCACATATCCGACGTCCCCGATGTCGTTGCAGGCGAACATCGAGCCGATCCGGCCGAACGCACAGATCACCTCGTCGGACACCAAGAGCACGTCGTACTCGTCGCAGATCTCGCGAACCCGCTCGAAATAGCCCGGGGGCGGCGGGATGGAACCGCCGGCGTTCTGCACCGGTTCCAGGAACACCGCGGCCACGGTGTCCGGCCCCTCGAACTCGATCACCTCGGCGATCCGGTCGGCAGCCCAAAGACCAAATGCCTTGGCGTTGTTCGCAAACAGCTCCGGTGCCCGGTAGAAGTTCGTGTTGGGAACCCGGAAGCCGCCCGGCGTCACCGGCTCGAAGGGGGCCTTGAACAACGGCAGCCCGGTGATGGCCAAGGCTCCCTGGGTAGTGCCGTGATAGGCGATCGCGCGCGAAATCACCTTGTGTTTACCGGGTTTCCCGGTGAGCTTGAAGTACTGCTTGGCCACTTTCCAGGCGGTCTCAACGGCCTCGGTGCCGCCGGTGGTGAAGAACACCCGGTTCAGGTCGCCCGGGGCGTAGTTCGCGAGGCGCTCGGCCAGCTCGATCGCGGGCGGGGTTGCGTATCCCCACAGCGGGAAGAACTCGAGCGTGCTCGCCTGCCGGGCGGCGACCTCGGCGAGTTCGGCCCGCCCGTGACCCACCTGCACTGTGAACAGCCCGGACAATGCGTCCAGGTAGCTCTTGCCGCGATCGTCGAAGATGTGGACGCCCTCGCCGCGGGCGATGATCGGCGGGGTGATTCCCGGGCCGTGCCGGGCGAAGTGGCCCCACAGGTAGCGATCAGCCTTGGTCGACAGGTTCTCGGTCATCTTGCTCGCGAGCCTAACGTTTAGGCTCGGGCCATGACCTCAACGCAGGTCACCGAATTCGAATCGCTGCGGCCGCATCTGATGGCGGTCGCCTATCGGCTCACGGGAACGGTGGCCGACGCCGAGGACATCGTCCAGGAGGCCTGGCTGCGCTGGGACAGGCAGGACTCGGTGATCACGGACCTGCGGGCCTGGTTGACCACCGTGGTGAGCCGGCTGGGTCTGGACCGGTTGCGGTCGGCTGCGCACCGCAGGGAGGCGTACACCGGCAACTGGCTGCCCGAACCGGTGGTCACCGGCTTCTCGAGTTCACCAGAAACTGACCCCTTGGCCGCGGTCGTGGCCCGCGAGGATGCCCGGTTCGCTGCCATGGTGGTGCTGGAAAGGCTCAACCCCGATCAGCGGCTCGCCTTCGTGCTGCACGACGGTTTCGCCGTGCCGTTCGCGGAGGTGGCCGAGGTGCTGGGAATCAACGAGGCCGCCGCCCGGCAGCTGGCCTCCCGCGCCCGCAAGGCTTTGACCGGGCCGGGCGCGGAGCCGGCACCCAAGCCCGACCCCGCCCACAACGAGTTGGTGGGCAAGCTGATGGCCGCCATCGCCGCCGGCGAGCTGGACGCCGTGGTGGCGCTGTTGCATCCCGACGTGACCCTGACCGGCGATGCCAATGGCAAGGCCTCGACGGC
>Ga0224557_1003606_pt1 | contig 11937 bp, 10 predicted proteins | sample 714S31014metaG_FD_180677 | JGI IMG/M metagenome (GOLD analysis project Ga0224557, IMG submission 180677) | Peat soil microbial communities from Stordalen Mire, Sweden - 717 S3 10-14 | ecosystem: Environmental > Terrestrial > Soil > Wetlands > Peat | place: Sweden: Norrbotten County, Stordalen... | reverse complement strand
GTCGATCCCATAGACGGGCACGCCTTCATCCAATTTGAACACCAGAGCGCCTGCCCGCCAGGTGTAATCCGATTGAGCGAAGTGGTCTTTCAGGGTGGCAGCCAGTTTCCTGGCGTGGTTGTGGGCTTCATCGGCCTTCTTGTCGCTTCCATCGGCGGCGTACATATCGGTGAGGACCGCCTGACGATAGACGGCCTGATAAAGGGCTTGCGCGGTGCGCGGGCCGTCGGGAAACTCGTCGGCGTATTTCTCGTAGACTTCGGCTTCCTTCTCAGGGCACTTGGGCGATCCCTGCCAGTCGCCGCAGAGTTTGTTGTCGATGAGATCGAAGGCAGCCAGATCGGCTTGACGCGTATGGGGATAGAGCTTGACGACCTTCTTGAGTTCGTCTTCGTCCATCTGATCGCGCAGGTAGGGATCTCTCTCCTTGGCTGAGGGGCGCGTGGCGGCGTCGGCCTTCTGCAGTTGCCATAGAACGTCGGCGGCGCGCCAGGCAGCTTCAGGCACGAGCGGGGAGCCGGGGAACATTTCGACAATGCGGCGATAGAGCAGGCGAGCGCTCAGCGCGGCATTGACGGGGCCGCGCGGATCGGAGGCCAGCGACTCCTGATTGGCCGCTTCGCCCATGATGACCTGGTCGCCGTTGGGGGTGGCTTCGACCACGATGCCCTTGGCCTGCAACCAGCCGGAGACGGGCGGCGGGGTTTCGTCGTGGCCGAAGGTGGGAGCGTCCTTCTCGCGCACCTCCGCGGTGTCGGTGTTGGCGTAGACACGCATCCACGGGCCATTCTTCTCGGCAACGACCATCTCGCGGCCAATCTGCACGCGGTCGACCTTTTGGGAGGCGAGGTCGGGGGCGACGTAAAGCCAGGTGACGCGGAGGGCTGTTGCGCGAGGGCCGGCCATGGGCTTTTCGGGCTGCTTGGGCTTCTTTTGGGCCTGTGCGGCCAGGGCGACGCAGAGGAGGGCCAGGGCGATGGTGAGGTTCTTTGGTTGGGGAAGGCGGATTTTCATCACAGAGAAAATCATAGAACAGTGCTCACGGGTCAGGGGTCAGAGATCAGGGGCTCGCCCATACTCTATAGACGCGGAATTCTCAGAATCCGGTGAGGATTTGGGCTAGCTGGGCGGGGTCGACGTTGCCGCCGCTGACTACGGCTACAGCTGTTGTGTAGGGCGGAAGCTCCGCCGCGTGGAAGAGCAGGGCAGCGGTGGCGACGGCGCCGCTGGGCTCGGGAACCAGGCGCGTAGCGGCTACGATGGCGCGCATGGCAGCGCGAATTTCGGCTTCAGTGACGGTGATGATGCCGTCCACAAAGGCCTGAATGTGGGCGAAGTTGCGCTGGCCGACGCTTTGGGTGCGGAGGCCATCCGCGATGGTCCGGCTGGTTAGCTCGGCTCCCCAAGTGACGATGGAGCCGGTGCGAAAGCTCTCGGCGGTGTCGCCGGCCAGTTCGGGTTCCACGCCGAAGACTTTGGTCCGCGGGCGAAGCTGCTTGACGGCCGCGGCTACTCCCGAAAGCAGGCCGCCGCCGGAGACTGGAGCGAGGACCAGGTCCACATCGGGCATGGCTTCGACGATTTCCAGGCCGCAGGTGGCCTGGCCGGCGATGATCTGCTCGTCGTCGTAGGGTGGAATGACGATGTAGCCGTGCTCGCGGACCAGCGCGTCGGATTTGGCGAGCCGCTCGCTTGAAGCCAGGCCTACGTCGACGACTTGGGCGCCGAGGGCGAGGGTGGCGGCGCGCTTGATGGCCGGTGCATTCGAGGGCATGACGATGACAGCCTTTGCGCCCACCTCGCGTGCCGCATAGGCGACGCCCTGAGCGTGGTTGCCGCTGGAATAGGTAATGACGCCGAGGGCGATTTCTGCCGGAGCAAGCTGGAGAATCTTGTTGGCCGCGCCGCGGATCTTGAAGGCGCCGATGGGTTGAAGGCTTTCGGCCTTCAGGTAGATTTCTTTGCTAGTGCCGTAGCCGGAAAGACCGGGGAATTGGGCGCGGACGAGCGGGGTTTTGAAAGCGATGTTGGCGATGCGGGCGGCGGCGGCGCGGATTTCGGCGATGGAGACGGGCTGTTCCGGCATGTGAAGAATTGTACAGAGGTGCGCGTGCCGCTGATACTGAAGTCGGGCTAGAATTCTACTTCTTCGAAAACTTTTCGTAAACGAACCGCATGGCTGCGCGGCTCGGATCTTCGTGGCCCGCATCGGTGGCCTTCATGTGCCCCTCGATGAATGCGCCGGCAAATTGGCCGGGGGTGACTCCCAAGGCCTCGGCTTCCGCTCGGATTTGCGCTTCCTCTTCCGGATCGAGCTCGACTGAAATGCTCATGGCGAGTATCCTCTGCTTCATTATCGGATGAATGACGGGGTAGGGAAAGGTGGTTGGCGGTGACTTAACGCGCCCCCAGGTCTCAGAGGCGAGACCTGGGGCACCCGGCCGGTTGGACTTTGCGATACAATGAATACACGTATTCACCCTGGAGGTGGTTGTGGCTACTTCAATCAGGCTTGCGCCGGAAATCTCGAACCGGCTGGATCGGCTGGCTGCCAAGACGGGGCGTACAAAGGCCTTCTATCTGCGGGAGATCATTGAAGGCGGCATCGGAGAGATGGAGGATTACTACCTGGCCGCCGAGACGCTGGAGCGGGTCCGCACGGGCAAGGAGCGTGTGTACTCCGCGGCTGCGGTAAGGAGCGACCTTGGCCTGGACGATTGAGTACGCCGAAACCGCCAGGAAGCAACTTGACAAGCTGAACAAGCTGGACAAGCTGGACAAGCTCGCCGCCCGGCGCATTGTCGACTTCATGGATGGGCGCGTTGCTCCCAGCGACGATCCGCGCGAGTTGGGCAAAGCTCTCAGGGGCTCTCTTGGCGATCTATGGCGCTACCGCGTGGGCGACTACCGTATCCTTTGCGACATTCAAGACGGGGTGCTGACGGTTCTGGTTCTGCAGATTGGCAATCGCCGGGAAGTCTATCGGTGAGGCGTTCCCTGTCTTCGATGTAGAAGGCGACTGTGAAAAACCCAGGTCTCAAAGGCGAGACCTGGGGCACCCGGCCGGCAACGCGAAAGTTCCGCGACGCCAATCCAAGCTGTGCGGTTACACGCCGAGTTCGTGGCGGATGGCGTCGGCTATCGCGATGGCGTGATGGTGCATCGAGGCTTCAGATTCGGCTTCAATCATGACGCGCGCCAACGCTTCGGTGCCGGAGTAGCGGATGACTACGCGGCCGGAATCCTTTAACTCCTCTTCGGCGGCACGGATGGCCAGGGATACGGCGGGGATGGAATCCAAGGGGCGTCGTTCGCGAACTTTGACGTTGACGATGACTTGCGGGAAGACCTTCAGGTCGGCGGTGAGTTCGTCAATGGATTTGCCGGTGCGGGCGATGAGGTCGAGGACGACCAGGGCGGTGAGCAGGCCGTCGCCGGTCGTGGCCAGATGGGGCAGAAGGATGTGGCCCGATTGCTCGCCCCCGAGGGCGGCGTTGTGCTGGAGCATCTGTTCGAGGACGTAGCGGTCGCCAACAGGAGCGCGCATCATGCGAATGCCTGAGCGGCGCAAGGCCGCCTCAAGTCCCATGTTGGACATGGTGGTGGCGACAACCAAATCTCCGGTCAGGAGGCCGCGGGCTTTGAGGTCGCGTGCGGCCATCAGCAGGATGGCGTCTCCGTTGATGACGTTGCGGTGGGCGCCGGCCAACATGCAGCGGTCGGCATCGCCGTCGAAGGTGAGGCCGAGGTCAGCGCTGCGCGTGGCCACCTCGGCGGCAACGAAGGCGGGGTGAAGCGCGCCGCAGTTTTCGTTGATGTTGCGGCCGTTGGGGGCGATGTTGAGCAGGGTGACGTCGGCACCAAGGTTGGCGTTGATGCGGCTGAAAAGCTGGGGAGCGATGGCCGCGGCGGCTCCGTTGGCGCAGTCGACAACGATGCGGAGGCCGGCGATGGTGAGGCCCGGTACGGAATCGATGAGGAATTGAATGTAATCGGATTGGAGAACGGGGTTGTCTTCAACGGGCGGCAAGTTGGAGGGATCGGGGGCGGCGATTTGGGCGGCGTAATGGAGGATTTCTTCTTCCATGGCCAGTTCGAGGGCGTCGGGAAGCTTGAAGCCGTCTGCGCCGAAGAGCTTGATGCCGTTGTCGCGCCAGGGATTGTGAGACGCGGAGAGGACGACGCCGGCCTGAAAGCCATGGGTCCGGGCGAGGAAGGCAACGGCGGGGGTGGGCACGATGCCGGCGCTTTCGACTCGGACGCCGGCCTGGCGGAGTCCGGCGGCCAGAGCGGCGGCGATCCAGGGGCTGGATTCGCGGGTGTCGCGGCCGAGGAGGACGGCGGGCTGGGCCGCAGTTTTGCCCAGCGAGTGGCCGAGGGCGACGCCAGTGGCGAATATGGTGGTGGGGTCGAGAGGGGCCTCACCGGCAACGGCGCGAATGCCGTCGGTGCCGAAGAGCTTGCGTTCGTTGGGTGCGGTTGTCGATGCAGTCATAGGTTCAATTCTTGATTCGGTCTTGATTCTATTGTGCGGGGGGTGGGCTTGCTGGGCGCGGTTGTCTCTACGCGACTGGTAAAAGCGCCGTCTGCGAGCCGCGTGGTGAGCTGGTCGCCGGGGTTGAGCTGGGCGGTGGAGCGAATCAGAGAGCCTGCGGCATCGAGGACCAGGGCGTAGCCGCGGTCGAGGACGGCCAGGGGCGAGAGCGAGTGGAGGCGGGCGTCGAGGGCGCTGAGCGACGAGCTGGAGGCATGGATCATGCGCTCCATGGAATGGTGGAGGTGGGTGCGGCAGGCGAGGAGGCGTTCGCGGGCCTGGGCGAGGGCCTGGCGGGGATCGTGGCGGAGGACGGCGGCGGTGAGGTCGGCGGTGTGGCCCTGGCGCTGGCGAAGTTGGCTGCTGAGGGCGGATTCTGCGCGAAAGGTCAAGTCGTCGAGGCGCTGGGCCTGGCGGTGCAGCAGGGTGGAGATGCGGGATTCGGCGCGGCTGACGGGCAGACGGGTGAGGCGCTGGCGGGCTTGCAAAAGCTGGAAGCGGACGGCGCGGTCTAGACGGTTGGAGTTGTGGGCGAGGTGCTCGGCGATCTTGTGCTGTGCTTCTGTGATGAGCTCGGCGGCGGCGGAGGGAGTGGGGGCGCGCAGGTCCGCGGCGAAGTCGGCGATGGTGAAGTCGGTTTCATGGCCGATGGCGGAGACGACGGGCAGGCGCGAGGCGGCGATGGCGCGGGCAACGCGCTCGGAGTTGAAGGCGGCCAGGTCTTCAAGCGAGCCTCCGCCGCGGGCGAGGACGATGACGTCGACGAGGCCTGAAGCGTTTAGCTCGGCGAGGGCGGATTCGATTTCCGCGGGGGCCGAATCGCCCTGGACTGAGACAGGGGAGAGCAGCACGCTGAGGCCGGAGTGGCGGCGGGCAACGATCGAGAGGAAGTCGCGGATGACGGCGCCGGTGGGCGAGGTGACAATGCCGACGGTGCGGGGAAAGGCGGGCAGCGGGCGCTTGCGGGCCGGGTCGAAGAGGCCTTCGGCCTTGAGGCGCTCCCTGAGCTGCTCGAAGGCCAGTTGCAGCGAGCCGGCGCCGACGGGCTCCATGGTTTCAGCCACCAGTTGCATCTGGCCTCGCTGCTCGTAGACGCTGACACGGCCGCGGACCAGCACGTGCAGGCCGTCCTCGGGGCGGAAGCGAAGCAGCATGGCCTGGCGGCGAAAAAGAACAATCGGTAGCTGCGCCTCTGCGTCCTTCAGCGTGAAGTAGACGTGGCCAGAGGGGGCAGGCCGGAAGTTGGAGATTTCGCCTTCGACCCAGACGTCGCCGTACTCCTGCTCGACCAGCTCGCGAACCTGCGCAACCAACTGGCGGACAGGCCAGATGCGGCGGGACGGTCGCGGCTCGTCAAACTTGAGGCCCAGTTGGGGGGGCAGGTCGAGCTGGGGCGCGAATGGATCTTCCCGAATCATTTCTTACAAAGTGTAATTGGTGGGGTTTGAACCGGCGGAGGTCGAATCTGCCTTTGTGCATTTCCACGTCCCAAATTCGAGTCTTGGGGTACCCAGTTGTTGTGGGGAGTGGTCTGTGATTTTGCATCCGTACGGTGGCTTACTTGCGGTTCTGGACGATGGCGCGCAATTCGGCGGCGATTGCGGTGAGGCGCGCGGCGAGGGAGCGGTCGGGGCCGCCTTCGCGGGAGTACATGATCTCCAGCTCGCGGGCCAGGACGGTGCCGCTGGTCAGGCCGAAGGTTCCCAGCACGCCGGCCAGCTTGTGGGCTGCGGCGTGGGCTGCGTGAAGCTCCGGGAGGGTGAGCTGGTTGGCGGAAAATGCGGCCGCGGCGGTCTCCAGAAGGCCGACCCGCTCTTCCATCTGCGGCAGGAATTGAGCCCACATGCGGTCGAGGGCTTGATCGAGGGCGTGCTGTTCGATGGGGTCCAAGATTCGATTCCTGGAATCAGTTCCAACCCAGCACGGCGGCAATCTGGGTGGAAAGCGTCATAGGGTCAAAGGGTTTGAAGAGGACCCCATCAACGCCGAGGTCGGCGAAGCGGCGCTGGTCGGAGGCTTGCACCTTGGCGGTGAGCAGCAGCACGGGGATTTTAGCCGTAGCGGGGTTGTTGCGCAGCTCGCGGAAGGTCGTGGGTCCGTCCATGCCGGGCATCATCACGTCGAGCAGAATGGCGTCGGGCTGGTGCTCGATGGCGCGCGCCAGGCCCTGTGCGCCGGAGCTGGCAACCACAACGTCCCAGCCGGCCACCGTCTCAAGGCTCAGCGCGGCCACATCGCGTATGTCCTCTTCGTCGTCGATGATCAGGATGCGATGGGACATGATGTGAGGGCCTCGGGTTCAGAGATCAGCGGGTCAGCGAGTCAGCAGGTCAGCAAGTCAGCGGGTCAGCAAGTCAGCAGGTCAGCAAGTCAGCAAGTCAGCGGGTCAGCAGGTCAGCGGGTCAGCAGGTCAGCAGGTCAGCAGGTCAGCCATGGTTATTCTGGAACGTTCTTGCGGCTTTGTCGATGGCTGCGGTGGAGGACTCTGCGCTACGGGGAACTCATTGAGCAACAGATGAACTCTTGCACGGGGCCGACAGGGCTGCGGAATCCTGTTGCGCCTGGGCGCTGGGCTTGGTCAGGCAATGCGTCAGGAAGCGGGTGGGGGCGCAGGCAAGCCAGCGGCGATTTCGGTCTGGGCAGCCGCATTGGCGTCGGCGGTCGGAGCGTCCTTGGCGGGCTCATTGACGAGGACGGCTGCTGCCTCGGCCGGAGCGGGCTGGTAGGGGAGGAAGACGCGGAAAGTGGTTCCCCGGACGGGATTGCGCTCCGCCCAGATGCGCCCGGAATGTTGCAAGACGATGGTGCGGCAGATGGCCAGGCCCAGACCGCTGCCGCCTTTCTGGCGGGAGTCCGAGGCGTCCACCTGCTGGAATCGGCCGAAGACGGCCTCGAGCTTGTCTTCGGGAATGCCGCGGCCCTGGTCGATGACGGAGAGCGTGACGCCGTTGACGCCGGGGCGCAGCATGACGGAGATGGTCGAGCTTGGCGGAGAGAACTTGACGGCGTTGGAGAGCAGGTTGGTGAGCACCTGAATCAGGCGGTCGGGGTCGGCGGCAATTTCCACCTTGGTCGTGTCGTGGATGAGCTGTACGCCGGCCGCCTCGGCTACCGGGGCCATGCCATCGATGGCCTGGTGGACAATCTCCGCCAACTTGACGGGGCGGAAGGCGAGCGGTTCGCGGCCGCTCTGGATGCGTTCCAGGTCGAGGATATCGTTGATAAGCCGGACCAGGCGGTCGGAGTTGGTGCTGGCAATGCGAAGCAGGTTGGCGGCCTTGTCGTTCAGTTCGCCCAGAATGCCGGAGGAGAGCAGGCCGAGAGCCCCGCGAATGGAGGTAAGGGGCGTGCGCAACTCGTGGCTGACGGTGGAGATGAATTCATCCTTGAGGCGGTCGAGGGCATAGCGCTGGCTGATGTCGCGGAAGCTGAGCACGGAGCCGGAGAATCGGCCTTGATCGAGGATGGGGGTGAGGGCGTATTCGGCGGGGAAGGAAGTGCCGCCGGCGCGGAAGATGGTGTCCTCGCCAGCCGCGGCCTTATGGTTCGAAGTGGCGCGGCCGAGGGCACAATCCTCGGTGCACGCCTGGCTCAGCGGCGCGGAGCCGTGCAGCAGTTCATGCACCGGCTTGCCGGTCAGGTCAGCGGCCGGGGCTCCCAGCAGACGGGCGGCGGCAGGGTTGGCAAAGCTGACCAGCCCGTGGCGATCCACGCCGCAGATGCCGTCAGCGACCGAGTCGAGCAAAATCTCCTGTTGGCGGTAGAGTTCCTCGGCCCGGCCGTGTTCGTGCGAGCGCGCCAGCATCTGTTCCAACGAGGCGGCAACGGTCTCGATCGCGGCCAAGGCTTCACGGTCTTCGCGAAGACAGAAATGGCAATAGAATTCCAGAACGGCGAGCACCTTGTTTCCCACGCGGACGGGGACAGCCCACCCAGAGACCATCTCGTGGCGCAAGGCGGACGCGATCCGTGGGCTGAAGGGCATTGCCGCCAGATCGGCAATCCAAACCGGGCGGCCGTCCTTCCAGGCGCGTCCAGGCAGGTCGACGCCGCCGGCCAGCGCAAGCCCCACGCTCTCCCGGATGAAGGTCTCGGCGCGCTTTCCCGGAGCGCCCCAGGCCGAGGCGAACTCCAGGCGGCTGCCTTCTGCCTCGACCCCCCATTTGATAGCCATGTCCCAGCCCTGGGAGACGCAGAGGGCCTCAAGGATGCGTGTGGAGGCGACCTCAGGGGAAGCGTTTTCACCCACGATCTGGCTCACCCGCAGTTGCAGGGCGAGGCGGTGTTCGCGCTGCTTCTGTTGGGTCACATCGCGCAGCAGGCAACGCACCGCCAGGGGACTGCCGGCCTCTTGCCGCTGGCTCAGGCTCAGTTCCAGTTCCAATTGGCGGCCGTCCGCCGTGTGGTGGCGCAGGGGCGCTCGATCCACCACCTCGCCGTCCAGGGAGCGGCGGAAGAGTGCGCCCACCTCGCCGCGCCCACCCGGCCCAAACAGCTCTTCAAAGGAGGTCAGTTCCAGCAGCGCGGCATTGTCCTTGCCGAAGCATTGCTTCCAGGCAGGATTGGCATAGAGAAACCTTCCCGCCGGGCTAAGCGTGGCAATCATCTCGCTGGAGTTCTCGAAGAGGTCCCGGAACCGTTCCTGGGACTCGCGCAGCGCCCGTTCCTGGCGGATGGTGGCGCTTTGAGCCAGCGCCACGGCGACCAAGCCAGTGGACGCGCCCGTACCGTCGCGCAGGGCGGAGATGTGGAGGGTGACGGGAAGCAGCGTTCCATCCTTGTGGCGCAACTTCGCGTCGAAGCTGGGCACCTGGCTGGGAGGCAGACTGCGCGCGCAGTTCAGATAGGCCGCCATTCGGCCGGGGGGCAGGGGTTCGTTCGACCGGGGGACGCCGCAGAGTTTTTCCATCTCCGCAACCAGGCGCGCTCCCTCGCCGGGAGCCAGAATCTCCACCGTGCTCCACGCCATCATCAGTTCATGGGCATGGTAGCCCACCAGGCGTTCCGCGGACGGGTTCACGTAGGTGAGCCGGCCATCGCAGCCGATGCCGACCACGGCGGGGCCCGCGGAGTCGAGCAGGTCCTGAAGCGAATTCTGGAGCGGGTCGGTGTGCGGGCCGGCGGCCTGCGCGGCCGCGGTTGCAGCGGCAGGAGAATAGCTGAGCAGAAGGCGAACGGAAAGGAGCGCGACCGCAATGCCGGCTGCGCCGGCAGCGAAAATCAAGAGCCCATCGAACCGGGGTCCGCCCGTCGAGCGCACTGAAATGGCCCCCGCCACCAACCCGAATGTGAGTCCCGCCAGCACAGGCCAGCTTTTGGCAAAGCCGTCCATGGTCTTTGACCGGCCGCCCCCGCCTGGGAGCGCGGGTTGTTCTGTTGCTGTCGCGGTAACTTCGCTGGGCTCGTCCTGCATGGTACCCCCGAGGCAACAATTGAAAAGCCGGCCTTTGCGCAATGGCTTTGCGGCTGTTTGCGCGCCGCAAATGTTCAGGAAAACGCCTTGCTTTGCCCGGAAACAAGGCTAACATCCAATCGTGCAATTTGCAGGTAGTATATGCGTTTGGTTCCAGACTCTCTAGGCAAATCGGAATCGTGGGTCCGCGGATGAAACGGTCCAGTTACGGGGCCGGCGCGGCGAACAACCCGGGAATGCCGCACACGGCGACCAACGGCCTCTGTTGTAATCCCCATAATGCAGGGAAGGGAAGAGTCGAGCCAGATGCCAAAGAACGAGGAAATCCCTGACGAGAAGTCGAGCGAGATTCTGCGCCAGATGCGCGAGGATGCGGGATCGAAAAAGCATCTCGACCAGCAAAAACTGAGGGCGCAGGCAGCCCTGGGGCGGGCGGTCGAGGCAAGGGACGAGCAGGCATTTGTTGCGGCTCTGACTGCGCTGGGGATCGATCCTGGGGGTGAAACTGGGCGGCCGCATTTACGGGGCTTCCGGCAGCTACCGTCGAAGCGCTATTGAAGATGGGCTACGGCTCGTTCCGCGGCTTTCACCGCTTGCTCCCGTTCTTCTTCACTCATCGCCTCAAGCGATGAGGAAACGGAAACCATGACGCTGGCAAGGAAATCCCCCTCGGCATTTGCGGTCGAGCTTTTTTTCGGCCCTGAGGAGCGGACTGACTGAATGCGTGGCCGGGATTGAGTTGCCATATGGGAAGATCCTCCTCGTTGTCAATCATACTCCAAACTCGGCGCTTTCTCTGCGCCGCCGACTCCAAGATGCCGTAATGGGTTCGGAACCCGGACTCCCACTACTCCGAAGAATCGTTTTCGCCGCAATCGACTGATGGGACCCTGCAAATTATCCGATGGAAGGCGTCAGCGCACGTCCAAGGCTATGCGCGAACTTCAAGTCGAGCTCCCCGGCCGCAATCGTATACTTGTCTCATGTTCCGTCTATCGTTTTCACCTCGTCTTGCAAAAACAGCTCTTGCCGCAGCGGGGCTGCTTTGCTTTGCCGCTGTGCCTCAGGCTGCTCACGCTTGGGGCAATGAAGGCCATCGCCTCATCAACCGCCTGGCAGCCGAGACACTGCCCGCCAGCCTGCCGGCATTTCTGCGTTCCGATGCGGCGGTCAAGGAGATTGAGTATCTTGGCCCGGAGCCGGACCGCTGGCGGTCGCATGCCGAGCCGGAGTTGAGCGCGGCGCAGGCTCCGGAGCACTTTATCGACCTGGAGCCGGCCGACGCGCTGGGCCCGTTGCCGCGTAACCGGCTGGATTTCGAGGCTAAGGTTTTCGCGTCGGGCCAGCGGCCGGAGAAGATCGGCCTGCAGCCCTGGGAGACTACCGAGGTGTGGGAGCGGCTAAAGGCCGCGCTGCGCGAATACCGCAGTCTGGCGGCGTCCGGGCATGATACGCGCCCTGTGGAACAGGTGGCGATCTTCTATGCCGGATGGCTGGGCCATTATGTGGGCGACGGCTCGCAGCCGCTGCATACGACAGACAAGTACAACGGCTGGACGGGGCCGAACCCCAACGGCTACACCACACAGCACCAGATTCACTATCAGTTCGAGGGGCCGTTTGTGGCCGCCAACGAGCATGAGCCCGAGGTGCGCGCCAAGATGACGGAGGTCAAGGCCATTGATGGAGACATGTTCGATAGTTACGTGGCCTACCTGCGGCATACGAACAGCTACGTCGAGAAGGTCTACCAACTGGACAAGGCTGGAGGCTTCATAGGAGCGGGAAGCCCCGAGTCGCGCGAGTTTACCGCGGAACGGCTGGCGGCGGGCGCCTCCATGCTGCGGGACATGATCTACACGGCCTGGCTGGAAAGCGCGAAGCCGGTGCCCGATCCTTACGCCGGAAAGTAGGACGCGGGAAAAGCTGGCTGGAAAGGGAGCATTTTCACAATTCCTGCGGTGTGGGCATCATGCTATCCCACCCTAGG
>Ga0224557_1003605_pt1 | contig 11940 bp, 9 predicted proteins | sample 714S31014metaG_FD_180677 | JGI IMG/M metagenome (GOLD analysis project Ga0224557, IMG submission 180677) | Peat soil microbial communities from Stordalen Mire, Sweden - 717 S3 10-14 | ecosystem: Environmental > Terrestrial > Soil > Wetlands > Peat | place: Sweden: Norrbotten County, Stordalen... | reverse complement strand
AGTGGACTTGATACTATCAATTAATAGCGCATTCAGGAACATATCTTCTGTAAATTTCTGCTGAAATCTTGTTTTACCACCTTTCATGTTATTCAATCTATCAACCCGTCAATTTTCAAGAAACCACGCTACTATATATGATTTATTAGTATTTATACTTTATCATCACTTAATAGTGGTAATGGTAATTGATAGTATTTTGATATTTAAATAGTTGGTTATGGAAGAAATTTAAACTTGGAAAATCTTGGAAATAGCACAGAAGAAAATGAGCAATATAAGCACAAAGTAAGAGAAAAACAATACCAATAAACTAACTAACTAACTAATAATAAATAAAATATCTATATCTATAATCTATCTATCTTCTGTGCCTTTATCATTTGTGTATTGGTTTTTTTGTTTGGAGTAGGTAGAGTAGGTTACTTATTGTTCCCTACTCTACTAAAATCATTATCATTTAACCTTGTAGAGTAGGTGGAGTAGGTAGAGTAGGTAGTTTTCATGTTTTGTAAAATTGAGAATAAAAAATTAGTTTTTGTTTGGAGTCTTAAAATACAAACTTTTTTTCCACAAAAATTATTGTGTCTCTAATTTCACCTACTCTACCTACTCTACCATTCTGCTGCATTCTTTTTTGAAGAGTAGGTGGGAAGATGTAACCTACTCTAGAGTAGGTGATCTACTCTACAAGATCAAATTAAGAAAAAGGAATTAAAAATAACGAAGAATAATTTATTTTTCCCATGTATCACTTATTGTGACTTCTGCAATACATGGAACATCAGTCAAGAATAGTGTTCCAGCCTTTTCCATCTCTTCTTTCACGATATCTTTCACTTCTTCGGCCTGGGCTTCTGTGCATTCAAAAACGAGCTCATCGTGCACAGTATTTATGAATTTTACACCTTTAGGTTCAAGTTGTAAGAAAATATTATTCATGGCTATCTTTATCATATCAGCACAGAGAGACTGTATGGGCAAATTTTTTGATTCACGTTTTATACTGCTTCGTTCCTTTCTGTTTTTAGGAGATTCAAATTTCATTAACCTTCCTGAAATACTTCTTACTTTGAGACTCTTTAATCCTTGTGCGCTTATATCTCTTAGACATTTAGCCACGCCAGGATAAGCTTCAAAGTATTCTTTTATTATTTCTGTTGCTTCATTTTCTGCAATTTCAATTCCAGCACCTTTGAGATTTTCTTGCAGACCAAGAGCCCCCATACCATAAACAATACCAAAATTCACTGTTTTGGCCATGTTTCTATCTGTTATATCTACTTCATCTATAGGTTTCTTGAATATTTTGGAAGCTGTAAGCTTATGTAGATCTGTGTTTTCTTTATATGCTCGGATATATTCGTCATCTTGTGATACCTGGGCCAAAATTCGTAATTCAATTTGTGAATAATCCACAGTTATTATTTTGTTGCCTACAGCGGCTTTAAAAATCGTTCTCCACTCAGGCAAGGTTTTGGATGGTTGTTGTTGAAGATTTGGTTTAGTACAGGAAAGGCGCCCTGATTTAGCTCCAATTTGGAAAAAATCAGCATGTATTCGGTCTGTTTTCTTATTTATATAATTAGGAAGCTTCAAGACAAACGTATTTAGTAACTTTTCAGCTGCTTTATATTCAATTAGCTTTTTTATTATAGGGTAATCGAAATTTGCCAGCTCTGTATATTGTGTATTTTCCACTGGGATACCAAGCCGGTGTAATTCTATTATAAGCTGCTGAGAACTATTTAAGTTTATTTTGCTTGTTCCGGACATTTCATACAAAGATTGTTTAGCTTCGTGCCTTTTGATATCTATTTGTTTTTGTAATTCTTTTAATCTATTCTTATCTACAAATATACCCGATAATTCAAGCCATACAATAGCAGGCAAGGCTTTCATTTCGATGTCAATAATATCTCCAAGCCCTAAAAGTTTAATTTTATCCTGCTGCTGCTTGAATATTTCAGGTAAATATTTCAAATCATTTATAGCATATTGTTTTTGTTCATTTGTGAGAGGAACCCCATATCTAAATCCTTGCTGTTCTTCCTTACTCAATCTTTGTCCGCAATATTTGAATACCAAATCACTAAGTTTTAAAACTCCTTGTTTGCCTACATAGAGCCCACCAGAAAGAACAATTTCAGCTAGATAGGTATCATAAATATTATAGAGAATAATTCCTAAATGGTGTTTTAAGAACTTTGAATCGAATTTTAGGTTATGGCCTATAACTAGATTGGTTTCTAATAGTGGTTTTATATTATCTAGCTTTGGTGGGTCTTTATATATTCTTTTTTCCCCAGTCGGTAAAAGGATTTGTACAGTAACTATTTTGCTGCTGAATACATCAAGTCCAGATCCATTAGTATTATCAGTTTCGATATCAAGATACACAGGGAGCATTATTAATAGCCCCTCTGTTTCATGATTTCAGCTAGTTCGGTATCATCATCAGTGACTATTATATGTTCATTCGCTGCCGTAACTCCTGCCATTTTTTCGAAGTCGTCTAGAGAAGTTGCAATTTTAACTACTGTAGAAGGAATTTTAACAGGTTCCTGTGCTTGCAGAGTTGTAGAAGTATGAAACTTATTATTATCTTCTGAGACTTCGCTAGATTCTAGTTTATCTTTATTTTCGTCATCAAGTTTCAGGTATTTTGTAAATGCATTAAGTGGAATTTTAATAACTGGTACTTTTCGTGTACCAACGCTAATTTCATTCTTTTTAAGTCTAGTAAGAGAGTGTGTATTTTGGTTTTTTTGTATCTTAGGAATCAGAATTCCTAGATTTTTCCATTCATCTGTGACAGCTTCGTAAGTATTTGGTCCGATTTCAATGTTTAAGTATTTTTTAAGTTTATCTGGGATAAAACAGATACATGAACCATGTTCTTTATCATCTCGAATCCATTCATATCTCTCATGATTGAGTATATGCTCTCCGTCTTCATCTCGAAAGTATACTTCATTGGCACTAAACAAAGAATAAGCAGCACCAAGAGCTTTAATGTGATCTGATATAAAGCTATTAGAGATTACATTTTCAGTAAAGTAATATTTACATACGGCAGAAGAGTTTTTAGTGTCAACCTTGATTTCTTCGAACACCTTTTCTAAGAAGTATCCTGCCGTAGCAATAGCTGCATAATATTCTTTTGCTCTATCACTTGTGATATCTTCCATTTCTGGAAAATCATTAAAAAAAGCATTATATAGAGATTTGATGTTATCCTTTCCTTTAAAGAGTTTTTGCATGAAAAGAATACCAATGTGCCCGTAATTTGTGGTTATAGCGTTTAAAATTTGTTTGACATTTGAACTAGGTAATTTATCATGAACTCCGTCTCTTAAAGGTACTACTCTAACTTGCTGCCCCATCAAAGCACTTTCAGGAAGTATAGGCTTTTCTCCTGTGGTTAGTACAACCGTGGACCAAGTAGAAGGCATGATCAAGCCACCTTCAGAATTACTTTTACTTCTTCCAACTCCATTGGCGATTAGATAAACCATGTCTTTAATGTTATCCGTAATCGAAGTTTCATCAACAAAAATAGGCAAATCCGTACAGAATTCAACATTTTTTTGAATTCCAGCACGTGTAGATTCGGCATTTAGTTGTAATCTTTCAGGCTCCCCCCAAATGGACGCTGCAAGTAAACCCATCGTAGTTTTTAACCGTCCTGATGGAGTTTGTTGAGTCTCAACGAAAGAATGTATGTTAAGAAGCTTCAAGAGAGGAGGGGTACAAGCAGTATAAAGTTTAAAGCGGACTGCATCATATTTTATAAGCATGTTTGCAGCTTCTATCCACGGGTCCAGCTCGCCTTTTTGTGAATATACTTCAGCTGTTGGATTATCTTTTTGAAGCACAGTTTGTACTCCAGTAGCTGAAATTGCTTTATCGCCGACAACGAAAAAAGAGAAATCGTTTTTCCATCCGCTCTTAGAAGCTACGATTTCTTCTGGTAGGAAATCTTGATATTGCGTTATAAACTTATCAAAATACCTTATCATCTCAGTAGAATCTGATTCTTTAAAATGCATTCCTTCATCAAGGAGTTTAACTACCTCTACTTTCTTTAATAAGTCACTTGACTTTTTCCATATAATCTTTTCATTACCCCTTGAATCTTTCAGATAGAGTTTATACAAAATATCATATGTGTCGATATTAACTCCAACTGCAGTTATGATACATGGCGTAGGGGACAATAATTCATCTACGGATTCCATCTCGTCAGTATTTCTATTTTGGTTGTGTTTCTGTTTATATATCCCAGTTTCTGTGATATTATAAGGGTAAACCCAACATGAAAATGTAGAAGGAGCTTGATTTTGTATGATTTCATTTTCATTTGGGGTATAATTTCGTGGATTATAAACGTTCTTACGTGTTTTCAGAGCATAATTGATTGTCATCTGCCCGTATGTTAAAGGTCCACTGCTATCATGCCCGTGTACTTCATCCCATTTGTCTCTGAAAAGCGCAGATTTACGAAACATACGGTCAATTTGCTCTTTGTCTTGTGTCCAAAAAGCAAACAATCCACATAGATTTTTATCTAAGACACTGTGATCAGCTACTTCAGAAGCTTTTCCATGATACAAATTTTCGAACTGTTCCGATAGCTTAGAATTCGACAAACGGGTGCGAATTTCTTCATCTGTAAATGAAACCTGGGTTACAGGTAAGTTATTTTCATCAATCTCAGAGAACGAGCTAAAGTGCTTAGCGCGTAAGGCTGTTAGGGCTTCCTGTGTAGATTCCACAGTTGCATGAGCATCAGTTAATTTATGTCCTGTAACTGTTAGAAATTTCCAGTACTGATAAATTTCAATGTTGCCTTTATGCACCCCTTCATTCACAGGAAAATGTCCATAGCAAAATCCTCTAAGGCCATCTGTAGGGGACAATTCAAAATAGGTATTAAACGAATGCACTTCTTCTAATATTTCAGGCCTAATTGAACTATCAGGAAGAACAGCCCGATCAAAATCGATACCGATGAGTCTCTCTGTATCATCATCTGGTTGTTTAGGTGCAAGTGCAATTTGAAGTCCCTGATATTCCTTTGACGAATTGAGAAGTGATACTGCATCCTCAAAGGCCATCCATGTTTCAGGATCATTACAGGAAGCTGGTCCGATTTCCTTTTCACCTCTGGCTGTATTTATTCGCAAGGATATAGGCACTTTTCCAGGTTTAGATTTACCTCCTGCTGGAACAGATTTCCACACTACCCAATGATTGAGTGCTTTAAGCTCGTCGGGGATGTTCTCAGGAATTATTTTCCTATATGCAGGGAGAACCATAGTTTAGGTCCTCCTACTCAGATTAACCACAATTCCTAATACAGATATCTTAGCTGCTTCTTTTTGAAGGTTTATGAGCCGTTTAATTTCTTTAAACCACCGTTTCCGAGAAATGCTATTAATAGTACCTACTTGTTCTAGTAAAGCTTTAAGCTCAAAATAGCCTATTATATCTTGTTTATAGTCCTTGAATTTTGTTTTTAGGTCCCTATTTTTTTGTGTCCAACCTCGGCAATATTCCATTAATTCATCAAAATCCATATAAGTATCTAGATCCGGTTCTATTGGCCCGGAATCATCTTCGTACGCCAACTGATAAGTCATTTAGTGATCATCCCTTTAAGATGGATATCAAAAGCTTCACGACATTCTAAGTTACGAACTTCCTGCCCTAATATTACCAAGTTTGGATACAGAAAACAAGGAGGATGATATGAGATTTCATTGCTCATAGGCTTCAAAAAGCAATTTTTCACCTGGTTTGTGTGTTTTTCGGAAATGAAATTATTAAGCAACATAATTGAACCAACCTGCGTGCAACTGTTTATATTTAAAACTACAGTGGTATTTATAAATAGTATACTATTTTACAAAGTGTATTCGGCATGCAGGTGACCTATGTTCATAAGCAAAAAACTTAAATCAAAAAAAGCCTTATATATCCATGAAATCAAATGAACGAATATAAAAACATTTTTTGACTTATGTTAGGCGTTTTTTGATATTATCAGTATCAAAAAATACCACCTGCGCATTATCCCTTATTAAATTGCTTTTCATCTTATTTGCCTATTATTTCACTTTGTAATATTTAGTTGATATAGTTTTAGCGTCTTGTGCAATCATTGCTATAGGCCCACAAATTATATGTCCTATAAGATAGTGAACTAAGCATTTGAAACATTTCAGTCTCAATCAGTGGATCTAATTTATCCAATTGCGTGCCTAGCAACTCTACCTGAAACTTGGCACAGGTACGGATATACTTCAGAAGCCCATCTGGAGTATCTAAGAGTGCCTGTGGTGTAGGTGTATCCAATGAACCATATCTTTGCACGTTCGGAATCCATTCTGATCATAGATTCTGCCAAAAGCATGTGAAAATGTGCCAAATCATAAGTTTTATTTGTCATTTTATTTTAGCCTCCATTAAGTTGATTTTAAATTCGGGATTTTTCTCTTTCTTGATTAAAACTTATTTAAGACGTCTTTGAATTCTAAACGCTGTCGTGGTATATTAACAATTTTTGTATTTTTTCCCATAAATTACATATGTAGTTAATTTTCAATAAGTACATACAATTTAAACAAAAATATCAAAACATATATCTTAAATGTTGCAAAACTCGTTACAATATATGACTAAGAAGAAAGGAGATATATCTAATAGGGGATTAAAGCTCGAAATCATAAAATTCATCCTTAAGAACAATGGACCTATTGAAGAGCCAATCATTCGAAAAGGTTTGAAAACAGACCAGGGAAACCTCAACAGACATTCGCGCCAGTTGGAAAAATTTTGTTGTATTCAATTCGTTGAAACTATTAAAAAAGATTCTCGTAAGCTTAATCGGTGGGACATCATAAAAATCGAAAACTTGCTAAAAATCAAAGAAAAATTTCCAGAGTTACAATTAAATACTTTTGAAAAAGCGACCAGCATAGTCTTTAAAAAGGCTTTTCCGAAAATAGATCCTAGGAATGAAAAAAAATATTTTGTACAGCTGGTACTGTCCAATTCTTTTTTTGATAAATGCATTGAGACCAATATTGAAATATTATACACCAGAGTATCAAAACGTTATCAATCAATCAAAGATTTCAATAACGAAATCGAAAAAATGACGAATAAAGTTTACACCACATATATTATAACGAGAAACATTGTGGCAAAGCCTGATCTTTTACGGGTTATTAATGATATGTATATAAATAAATCACTGGATTTAGATGCTCATCAAAATTTCCCCAAGTTCTTTTCGGGCATCGAAATATCAGAAGACAAATTCAAAAAAATATTGGAAGGAATACAATTCCCGTGGGTGTCAGAAGAAGAACTCAAAAAAAGAATAGAAGAAATACATTCCTTATTGAGAAATGATTCGTGGGAAAGAGAGACCGAAATAATTGTAAAAGAATTATCCAAGAAAATGGCGCATGAATTACTCTCTAAAACATTTAAAGAAATTTCAGTAGAATCACTGAAAATACCTAATGAAGCATTAAATAAGATACTGAAAAATTTAGGCGATAAAATTTATGAAGAAATATTCGAAAAACTAATGGAACCACGTATGAAATATTGTCGCGATGACATATATTCGATAGTATATACTCAATATATGCGCGATGAGATAATTTTCAATCAAATTTTTGACATATTCCATAACAGAGACGTGATTGACGATACCGTCTCATCTGAAGCAATAGATTTCATTGATAAAATGAATTACTTTAATTCAATTTATTCAAGCGACCCAAATACTGCAAGGTCTGGCTTAGATAAGCTTTATAAAGATTATTACGAAAAATGTAAGAGAAAATGAAGATTCAAAAAAATTAGAATCTCTATTACGATCTCTGGTTCCGTTGCAAAAAAATCCCAAAAATATGTAAATCTATAGGTAATGAATAAAAATCAAAATATTCAAGGAAAATGTACTAACATTATAAAACTATGCCAAACAATTGATTAATGTATTTGACTTCATTAAAAACAGAGTGATTTAGATCATTTACTTGTCCTTTTTTGATCATATTTATAGCTTCAATTCCTTTTAAAGTCTTATTAGCAGATCGAAAAGACTGAAATCCTAACATTGGATTAACGATTCGCTTTATAGATCTATGATCTTGTTTTATAATGTTATTCAAATACTTGATTTGTCGAATGCCTATGCTTTTAGGTAGTATTTTATCATTTTTCAGTTTATCTATAGCAGGTGGATAAGCTGGATTCTTATTAACTATTATTACTCTTGGAATTTGGTTATGATTAGAACTCAAAGCTTTCTTAAAGAATTTCTTTGCTGCTGTTAAATTTCGTTTTGAACTTAACATGAAATCAATTGTAGCTCCATCTGAGTCAACTGCTCGATAAAAAGATTTCCACTTACCTTTTACTTTGATATAGGTTTCATCAACTCTCCACGAATAATTTGTTGGTCTTAAATGTCTTCTGATCTTCTTTTCTATTTCAGGGGAATATTGATGTACCCATCTCATTATAGTACTGTGATCAACTTGAATTCCTCTTTCTATCATCATTTCCTTTAAATTTCGATAGCTCAATGGATATTTTAAGTACCATCTTACATTTAATAGGATAATTTCTCCTTCATAATGCTTCCATTTAAAGGAATTAGATAGCATATTACTATCTTTGGTTTTCGTTTTATTCTATTGTATCATTAGAAAGGATTTTTTGTAACGGAACCTGAAATGGTGATATATCATGATCAGTTGCCACTAAATGGCCTGTATCAAGGATAGTCCTTGTATATTGTATATAGGAATCACGCATATACATTTTAGGAAGTTTAATGTGAAGATATTCTTCCTAATGAAAATGTGTTGTACCCCTGATACATCTTGATACATGTCTCTTGATACTGATACAAAGCCTGATACATAGTTGATACAACTTCCGAAATGGTTGATACAAACAATAGTTAAAAGGTTAAAAAAGAGAAAGTTAGGTTGTGGTTGCAATTGGCAATTTCCAACCATTCGCTTGCAACAGATCAAAAAGATTGATGGATGATAAGTAGGATTTTATTCAGAAACTATATTTTACATTATTTGATTAAAATAATTATATATTATATTCAGCTGTAGCCTAAAGTTCTTCCAGTGCATTTAAGCCTACAGGCTATGGGCTGCAGGCATCTATCAACAAAAAATTTACATAATCTATTTTGGTGCATTAACGATTGGAAGGTAATAGGCATGTTAGAAAGACTAAAAACTAACCTTAGTAAGTTAACAATGATACTAAATATCTTTGCGTGCGCATTTCTTATTCTGTTATCGGTGGTGCCATTAACCAATGCTAGCAGTAAAATGGATGGGGATTACCAAGCGCTTGAGAACGATTCGTACACTATCGGCGTCCAAGCTTACATTTATGGTCTTGCTCCAGTAATGATTCAACGGACAGAAAATCTCTTTGTCACAACACCAGGCATGGGACACTCCCCCGTAAATCAGATGGGCTACTCAACAAATCTTGTCAATGCCAGCTTCATAGATGTCGTTACACCTAACGCAGATACGCTTTACAATACTGCATTTCTTGAATTGGGAAAGGAACCGATAGTACTGCATGTACCGGACACAAATGGTCGTTACTATGTCCAGCAGATGCTTGACGCGTACACGAATACCTTCAACAGCGTTGGTCAGCGAACCACTGGCACGGTAGAAGGCGATTTCGCGATTGTTGGACCTGGTTGGAACAGCAGCCTACCCATAGGACTGCAGGTGATTAAATCGCCGACCAATACCGTATGGATCATCGGCAGGATCCTGGTAAAAGGGGAATTGGACCTGCCAAATGTGCTGACGTTACAGAAACAGTTTACTCTAACACCACTAAGCCAGTATGGGAAACCGGCATTCACAGCGAAAAATGAGACACTTGCTAAAATTAAGGGAAATGTAGCTTCACCTATTGTACAGGATAACATACGTTTTTTCGAAGAGCTACGGGTTGCCCTGAAGAATAACCAGCCGGCGGCGGGAGAAGCAGCTCTCATGGCAGTCTTCGATCGAATAGGTTTGGGTAAGAATGAGACACCCTATGGAACAAACTTAGATCCAGCTATTGCTGATGGGCTATCGCGGGCTATCAAGGACGGCGATCAAATCGTTAATAGCTCTTGGAAGAACCTTAAAGGTTTCTACATCAACGGTTGGACGTATAATACCAAAATAGGAACATACGGATATAATTCTCTGCTACGTGCAGCTGTTACTGAAGGAGTACTTGGAGCTAATGTTCCTGAAGAAGCAATCTACGCAAAGACACAAACGGGTACAGACGGACAGCCACTGAGCGGTGCTAACAATTATTTAATGCACTTTGATAAAGGGAATCTGCCACCTGTGAATGCCTTCTGGTCATTGAGCATCTATAATGCGACTACGTTCATGTTCGTGCCGAATTCAATCAACCGCTATTCAGTTAACGAGCAGAAGAACAAGTTTGTGTACAACCCAGATGGTTCCCTGGACATCTACGTCCAGCATGAAGAATCGGTTGTTAAGGAATCAAATTGGCTGCCTGCACCTAAAGGAGATTTCTCACTGATATTGAGAATGTATTTACCAGGTCCCAAGGTATTAAATGGAACTTATCAGATCCCACAAGTGCAGAAAGTAGTATAATAGGAAAAAAGATAGAAGCATAGGGAACTGCAATAACTCCCCTTTTAATTATTGAGCTCATTTAGAGCTCTATTAAATCTCATTTTTAATGTTTCTTTAGTTCTTTTATGCACTAAGGCGGGGGTTTGACTGGATTAATCAAAAAATGAGCCATTATCAGGCGTTTTAAGCCACTTTTTTACAAAGGCAATAAAACCCACCAAACTGTGGATGAAAGTCTCACCAGTGCGCTTAGATTAAGTCGTTTTTCGACCAATTTAATTCTCCATGTTTCAAATTTGCCTGCACGGTAAGTACCTTCGAGATATTTTCTACATAATTTTATCACTTTAGACATATGTATATAAAGTCAAAGAAGATAATTCTTTTGATTTTGAACTAGGATTTCACATAGAAAACAAATGGTTCCGTTGCAAAAAATCCTTTCTAATGATACAATAGAATAAAAAGAACATCAAAGATAGTAATATGCTATATAATTCCTTTAAATGGAAGCATTATGAAGGGGAAATTATCCTATTGAATGTAAGATGGTACTTAAAATATCCATTGAGCTATCGAAATTTAAAGGAAATGATGATAGAAAGAGGAATTCAAGTTGATCACAGTACTATAATGAGATGGGTACATCAATATTCCCCTGAAATAGAAAAAAAGATCAGAAGACATTTAAGACCAACAAATAATTCGTGGAAAGTTGATGGAAAGTTGATGAAATCTATATCAAAGTAAAAGGTAAATGGAAATATTTTTACCGAGCAGTTGACTCAGATGGAGACACAATTGATTTCATGTTAAGTTCAAAACGAAATAGAAAAGCAGCGAAGAGATTCTTTAAGAAAGCTTTGAGTTCTAATCATAATCAAATTCCAAGAGTAATAACCGTTGATAAGAATCCAGCTTATCCACCTGCTATAGATGAACTGAAAAATGATAAAATACTACCTAAAAACGTAGGTATTCGACAAATCAAGTATTTGAATAACATTATAGAACAAGATCATAGATCTATAAAACAAATCGTTAATACAATGTTAGGATTTAAGTCTTTTCAATCTGCTAATAAGACTTTAAAAGGAATTGAAGCTATGAATATGATCAAAAAAAGACAAGTCAATAATTTAAATTACTCTGTTCTTAATGAAGTCAAATACATTAATCATTTGTTTGGTATAGTTTTATAATGTTGGTATATTTCCCTCGGATCTTTCGACTTTTTTTGATCATATTC
>Ga0224557_1003601_pt1 | contig 11948 bp, 12 predicted proteins | sample 714S31014metaG_FD_180677 | JGI IMG/M metagenome (GOLD analysis project Ga0224557, IMG submission 180677) | Peat soil microbial communities from Stordalen Mire, Sweden - 717 S3 10-14 | ecosystem: Environmental > Terrestrial > Soil > Wetlands > Peat | place: Sweden: Norrbotten County, Stordalen... | reverse complement strand
GCGTTACCCAACAAACAACCCAGTCAGTTCAGCCCACTGCCGCTCCGGAAAAGTCCGTCAGCGGCGCGGAAAAAGTCAATATAATTGAGATTGAAAATTCAAAGTCCGGAAGCGGTGAGGGAATACCGGCAAAAAGTCCGGAGGCTTCACCGGCTGAAAGCGCGCAGCCAACCGCAACTCCCGAAAAAGCTGTTGAGACCCCCGTTGAAAGCAAAACAGCCGCGGACGGCGGCGGCTCACAGGGCGGCATAGTCCTCATGGCCGGCACAAAAGAAAAAATGATCAGGAACGATTATGTGCTAATCGAGCGTTCGGGATTTATAAGCGATGATTTTACCAAAGACGGCATTGTTTACAACCTCGAGGGCAGGGCCTCAATGCAGCAGGGAATGTACTGTTATGTGAAGATGGACGCGGGTAAAGATGTTAAACCGGGAGTTGAATTTCTGGCTTACAGCGACGAAGAGGGGGTTTCCGACCCTTCTACCGGCGAAAATTTAGGCAGGCTCATAAACATCAACGGCGTCGGAAAAATCATTGAAAAATCGGCCGAGGGCGTCTGGAAGGTAAGGATAGAAAAAAACTATAATATCCTTTACAACAATTCAAAGATAAAACTCAGGGACGCGTTCAGGGATTATTTTGACAAAGTCGCGTCGACCGTAAAAATGGGAACGGGCCAGATCAGGGGCCTGATAATCTTAAGGCAGAACGGCTATTCAAACGGGATAAAAATTAAGGACATAGTTTATATAAACAAGGGGTTCAGGGACGGGCTCAGGCCGGGTGACAGATTATCGGTCATAAAGATTTCGCCCGAAAACGACAGCGGCACGGGCGGGGATTATAATTCCATAGGCTCGGCCCTTGTGCTTAATGTAATGGACAAAAGCTCGACAGCGGTAATTACGGGCAACACGGATGTCATACAGGTCGGGGACACGGTAAAAACTATAAAAAAATAAGAGGCTGCTGATGAACCTTAAGAACCGTAACCTGATGGTGGTTTTATGCGGGATACTGCTTGTCGCGCTCGCTTTTAATTTTTTCGGCGCCGGCATCAGGTACGTTTTCCTCGCGGCTTTTGCGGTTGTGGCGGCCGTGACGCTTTCATCGGGTTGGGTGAACGGCATATTGATGGCCCTGTTTTTTAATTTTATCTATTATTCCCTCCATGCAGAAACCCCGATATTAGACGGCGCGGTTAATCTGGCGGTTTACGCTGTTTTTGTGGCGCTCATGGAAATGATACGCCGGCGCGGAGCTTTACCGGCCGGAAGCGGGGCGCGTGAAGAACGCGTTGACCCCACGGAAAAAGCCTTTGCCCGTCAGATGACAAAATCAATCATGCTCGCGCACGGCATGCTCCTGGAAATCAAGGACGGAACAAGCAGGGAGGAACTGCTGGAACTATTTTCAAGGAACGTCATGAACCTCACGGGAGCCTCGCATATGCTTGTTTATCTGTCAAAAAATTCCGGCGATGACCTTGAACTGGCCCATTCGCAGGGGGCATTGGGGGAACGTGAAATTACGAAAAAGTTAAAACACATTACGGCGGCCGGGCTGGCCCGCGGAAACATGGACGCCCCTTCCGCGGACTACATAAAGGGGTTGAAAAATGAAAAGACGGCGGCAGCGGCAATAAAAAATGAAAAGGGCGGGTATTCAATGGCCGTGCTTTTTAAGGACGGGGAATTTTCGCACAGCGATATCTACATATCGGAATTTTTTGCCGCGCAGGCATTTATAATACTCGAAAAACAGGAGATGATAAAAAGCCTTGCGGAAAATTACGCAAAAACTGTCGACGCGCTGGTGCTTGCCATAGAAACTAAGGACCATGCGACGCACGGCCACTGCCTGGCAACCATGAAGTATGCTGAAAAAATCGCGGTCAAAATGGGGCTTGATGCCGCTGAAGTGGAAAAGGTAAAACACGCGGCGCTGCTTCATGACATCGGGAAAATAAGGGTGGACAGCGGAATACTCAACAAGCCGACGGCCCTGACAAAAGAGGAATTTGAGGCAATAAAGAAACACCCGAAAGACGGGGCGGGGATACTCGACGCCATGAAAATGTTCGGCGATATATTGCCCATAGTGCTCCATCACCACGAACATGTGGACGGCGGCGGTTATCCGGAGAAATTAAGGGGAGATATTATACCGCTCGGCTCGAGGATATGCGCGGTTGCCGACGCGTATTCGGTCATGCTTTCCGACAGGCCGTACAGAGGCGCCCTTTCAAAAAAAGAGGCGGCAGCAGAACTCAGGCGCTGTTCCGGCACCCAGTTTGACGCAGCAATAGTGGATACTTTTATCGGGATACTTGAAAATGACGCCGGACAGCAGGCCGAATTCGCGGCCGCGGCTTACGGCTTATCCGGCGAAGAGCCGGTGAATTAATATGAACGAGGAACAGGCTTTTATAAGCATAAAGGATAAAATCTTCGAGAAAAAAAAACTGGATGTGAACCAGTACAAGGAAAATTACCTTAAACGAAGGCTTGCGGTAAGGATGCGTTCCCTGCAGATTTTGACATATTCCGGTTATCTCTCGCTAATTTTGGGCAACGAAGCCGAATACGACCTGCTTCTGGACAAGCTTACGATAAATGTGACGGAATTTTTCAGGGATACAGAGGTCTTTAACGAGCTTGAACAGGCCATCCTCCCGGAAATTATGAGGGCGCCCGGGCGCAGCGGCCCGCTGAAAGTCTGGAGCGCCGGATGTTCCACCGGCGAGGAGCCGTATTCGATTGCGATGGTTATCGAGGAAACCGCCGAAAGGCTCGGGGTGCTCAATCCGGAGTACGAGATATACGCCACCGACCTTGATCCGGCGGCCCTTCAGAAGGCGTTCATAGGCTCCTTTGAGGGAAGGACGCTGAACAACGTGGCGGCAGCGCGCAAAAAAAGATTTTTCAGCCAGGCCGGCGGCACATTTCTGGTATCGGAAAGGCTCAAGGCCCATATAAAATTTATCAGGTTGAACCTTATGGAAAAATATAAGGAAAATTTTTTTGAAATTGTTTTTTGCAGGAATGTTATAATATATTTTACGCGGGAACTGCAGAAGACTGTTCTGACACATTATTATGATTCCCTGAAGCCGGATGGGATACTTTTTCTGGGCAAGACGGAGACCATGCTGCAGGACCTGCGCGACAGGTTCCGCTGTATAAATATAAAAGAAAGGATATTCAAAAAAATATAATGGAAACAGTTCAGGACCATATAAACCTGGGTCTTGCTTTCACCATGAGCAAACGTTACGACCAGGCCATAAGCGAATTTGAAAAGGCCCTTTCGATAAATCCCGACGACGCCGAGGTGCGTTCCTATCTCGGAAACGCCTTTGTGCATAAGGGGCTCTACGATGAGGGGATAAAACAGTATGAGACCGCCCTGAAGGTAAACCCTCTCAATGTCGCGGTGATACTTAAACTCGGCAAGCTTTACTCAAACCTGACCAGGTTCGAAAAATCGCTTGAACAGTATATCAAGGCCCTTGAAATAAACAAAAATGACGCCGGCGTCAGGCATGAGCTGGCTGACCTTTATGTAAAAATGAACAGGTTTTCCGACGCTGAGCGCGAGTATAAGTCGATGCTTGAAAAAGACGCGGATAGCGTCGAGTTGCTTTTCAAGCTCGGTTACATTTTTGAATCGGAAAAAAAATACTCCGAAGCCGCGGCCGAATATGAAAAGGCCGTGGCCATTAATCCGAGGATACCCGGGATAAATTCCATGCTCGGGAACGTATACAGGGAACTGAAAAAATTCGACAAAGCAATAGAATATTACGACAGGGCCGTAAAAATCAACCCCAAAGACTCCGCCGTGGCGTACAACCTGGGCGTGCTTTATTTTGACAAGGGGGATAATGAAAAGGCCATAGAACACCTCGAAGCCGCGAAAAAGAACAGGTTTAAGAATACAGAGGTGTATGTGATACTCGGCGAGGTTTATTCAAGGCTCGGCAGGAAAAAAGAGGCGCTTGAACAGTATAAGGCAGTGGCAGAGGCCGGTGCGGCCGACGCGGGAACGCACAAGGCTCTGGGTTTCATATATTCCGAGGAGGACCAGCCGGAGGAGGCGCTTGCCGAATACAAAAAGTCGCTTGATTTAAAGCCCGGCGACCCCGTGATATTTGAAAGCATCGGCAACATTTATTATAAGAAAATAATGTACAGGGAAGCCAAGGAAAATTATCTGAAAGCCGTGGAAGCCGGGCGGGAAGACGCGGACATGTTCTATAAGCTGGGCAACATATTCATGAAGGACAACAATCCCGAAAAGGCAAAGGAATTCTGGAACAGGTCGCTTAAAATAAAGCCGGGCAACGAGATTATATTAAAGAATCTTAAACTGCTGGGCGGCGGGTAAAAATGGATGTTGTAAAAGGGCAGGAAAAAAGCCTGGGTGAACTGCTTGTACAGGCTAATTACATCACGGCCGAGCAGCTTGACGAGGCCCTTAAAAAACAGCGCGATGAGGGGATGTCCGAACCCCTGGGAAAACTGCTCGTGCGCATGCGCTATATCAAGGAAGAGAACATAATAAGCGCGTTAAAGGGCATTCTTGTGGTCGTGGTGGAGATTAACGGCGAGCGTTTCGGCCTTGAAATAGTCTATTCCCGTGAAATAGTAAAATGCGCTAAAATAACAAAACTTCCCAATATGCCGGGCCATATACTCGGTATGATGAGTCTGCGCAGCGAGGTTATCCCGGTGATATCGCTTTCAAAAAAGATATTCGGCGTATCCGAAATTTTAACGGACGAAAGCAGGGTTATTATCGTGGAACAGCACAAAAATATGGCCGGTTTTCTCGTGGACCGCGTCCTGGCGGTCAAGAATTTTTCAATGTCGTCTTTTGCCAACATAACAAAATATACCTTCGCCGTGGACAGAAAATTCATAGGCGGCCTGCTGAAAGACGGCGAAGCCGTTGTGACACTTTTAAAACCTGAAATACTTTTTGAGGGGAATTGATTTATGCCGGCAGCGCCTGATAAAAACATCACGGCCGGCACAGGGGCGGAGTCGGATCCAAACTCCCTGAACAACACGGGCGTTTACTATTATTCAAAGGGCATGTTCCTGGAGGCCATTGAACAGTTTAAAAAGGCCCTTACCATCAACCAGAACTATTCCCAGGCGCAGGCAAATCTGAAGGCCGTCAACAAGCAGACCGGAATCTACGACCGCGCCATATCGGCCTATAAAAAAGCGGTCCAGCTTTATTCCGGGGATCCGGAGGCCCATTTTAATTTGGGAAAGGCCCTTTGTTATACGGGCGAATATGAGGCCGCAATCAAGGCGCTGAAAAAAACACTTGAACTAAACCCCGAACACCTGCTCGCGCAGAATCTGCTGGGCATTATTTATAAAAACATGGGCGATTACGACATAGCGGAGAATGTTTTCAGGGAGGCCCTGAAAAAATTCCCCAATTCCGAGGAACAGCTGAAAAAAGCGATACAGCTCAGCAAGGAATACGCCATAGCCTACTACAACCTGAGTTTTGTATACGGAGAAACGGGAAAAGATGAAGAGGCCGCCATGTGCTACAACAGGGCGGTGGAACTCAACCCGGCCTTTATACAGTCGAACAAGAGCCTGATTATAGATTATTATGAGACTTCCTCCGCCTTAAAAAGGGGCGAGGAGGTGGAAAAACTGCCCGACGAGAAACGCAAGGAAGAGGCTTATTTCAACCTGGCAAAGGTGTACAAGCTCAAGGGCTACACCGACGACGCGATAAACCAGATAAAAATGGCCATCCATTACAATACAAAACAGCCGGTCTATTACAACTTTTTCGGGGAACTTCTCATAAAAAAAGGGATACTCGCGGACGCCATCGAGGTTTTCAAGCAGACGCTGAAGCTCAAGCCCGATATGGTGGAGGCCAAGGTAAATATAGCCGTGGCCTACAGGGAGATGAGGGAGTTTGAAAAAGCCTCGCAGGTGCTCGACGCAATCGCCGAGGAAAACCCGGAATATTCCAGGGTACAACTGGAGCGCGGCATACTTTTTTACAAGCAGGAGATGACCGAAGAGGCGGTGGCCCTTTTCTTGAAACACCTTGAAAAGGAGCCGTACGATGACGAGGCCAGGTATTTTCTCGGGATATCATATTACAAGCAGAAAAAATACGACGAGGCGGTCAACGAATTGAGGAGCGCGCTGGAGCTGCTTCCCAATTATATAAAAAAACCCGAAGTCAACCTTTATCTCGGGCTGGTTTTGACCGACAAGGGCAGGAACGAAGAGGCCATTATTGAATACCAGAAGGCCCTGTCCGTCCAGCCCAACAACGCGGTGGCCCATAATTCCATGGGTGTGGCCTTTAAAAATATGGGAAATCTCGAGAAGGCCATCGAAGAATACCGCAAAGCCGTAGAGATTGACAAACAATATTACAAGGCATACAACAACCTTGGCGTGGCGTTTTATAAAAAGAATTTTTTCAGGGAGGCGCAGAAGTATTTTGAGGACGCGCTGGACATTGACCCCAATTACGCCGTTGCCAGAAAAAACATGGAAGCGGCCAGGAAAAAGGACATGGTTTTCCAGGAAACCATAGAAAAATTAAGGGAAAAACAGCAGGAAAAACCGTCGCAGGCGGATGTTTCATACGACCTGGCCAACGCTTACAGAAATACTGGACAATTGCAGGAGGCTATTGTAGAATATAAAAAGGTGCTGGAATTAGAGCCCGAAAACATCGACGCCGTGAACAACATGGGGGCGGTTTATTATGACACGGGCGATTATGACAACGCCGTCAAAAATTTCATATTTGCCGTTTCAAAGGACCCGAAAAGCGCAAGGGGCCATTTTAACCTCGCCGAAGCTTATTTCAAAAAAGAATGGTGGGACGAGGCCGACATAGAATACCACAAGGCGCTTGAACTCAACACCGGACTTTTTGAGGCTTACTACAAACTCGGAGAGGTCTACAGGTGGAAGGGGTGGTGGGACGAGGCGATGAAAATGTGGGGTGTTTATATCGAAAAAAATCCGGAAAGCGAGCTTGGCAGGAGCGCGATGGAGAATGTCAGGATGGTCGAGATCTGGAAAAAAGAATTCGTGTTCTCGCCCTCTTCATCGAGAAAAAAGCTGATTAAATAATGAAAAAAATAACAGTAATAGTTCAGCCGGCAAAATTTGAGGCGATAAAGAAAAAGCTGGTCGACATGGGGATAAACGGCATAACGATATCGAACTGCGAAGGGTACGGTTTCCAGAAAAGGAAAAATGACGTATTTGAGGGCAAGGAAATCGCGGTCGAGTTCATGCCGCGGGTAAAAATAGAAATCATACTCAAGGACGGGGATATCGAAAACGCGGTGAAAAACATAATAGAAATAGCCAGGACGGGAAGGATAGGGGACGGGAAGATATTTATTTCGGAAGTCAGCGACGCCATCAGGATAAGGACCGGCGAGCGCGGCGAGTTTGCTGTATAAACGCGGTTTTTAAGCCGCTGTCAAATATAAAAAAGGAGATTTACCATGGCAAAAAGAATATTAATAGCCGACGACGCGGCTTTCATGAGGATGATGCTCAAAAACATACTTGTCGCCGGAGGATATGAAGTGGTGGGCGAGGCCGGCAACGGCAGGGAAGCCATCGCAAAATATAAGGAACTCAAGCCGGATATTCTTATTTCAGACATGGTCATGCCTGAAATGGGCGGCATTGATGTTTTAAAACAGGTCATGGCGGAGTTTCCCTCCGCAAATGTGCTCATATGCAGCGCCATCGGGCAGCAGGCGCTTGTGATCGAGGCTATACAGGCCGGGGCCAGGGATTATATTGTTAAACCCTTTGAACAGTCAAACGTCCTGGAAACTGTCGGAAAAATACTGGGAGCGTGATAAAAAATGGCTGACAGCAGGCTGACCGATTTTCAGCGCGACGCGTTAAAGGAACTCGGCAACATCGGGGCCGGAAGCGCGGCCACCGCGCTCTCACAGCTTCTCGGAAGGGACATCACCATTGACGTGCCGTCCATTGTGATGGTGCCTGTGGAAAAAATGGCGGAAATGGTATCCCGCGACTCGCGCATCGTCGCGGCCGTTTACCTGCGCATATACGGGGACATCCAGGCAAGGGCGCTTCTCATATTCCCCCAGGAAAAGGTTTTTCTTTTGCTTGACATGCTCATGAGAAGAAAACTGGGGCAGACAAGGGAATTCGGCGAGACCGAACAATCCGCCATAAAAGAGATAGGCAACATCATAATATCCGCGTACCTTAACGCGATAGCAAAATTTATCGGACTGAACGCGGTGCCTTCGGTCCCGGCGCTGGCGGTTGACATGGTAGACGCCATATTCCAAACCGTTTCCGCGGAACTCGCCGAGATGGCCCCGGAGGCCATGCTAATTGAGAACGAAATGACAGAGGCTGTCACTAACCTGAAAAGCAAGATGTTCATAATACCCGACAAAGACGCCATGGCGAAAATACTGGAAGCGCTTAACAACACGATAAAAGGCGCCTAGGGAATATGGTTGAAAAACCAATAAAGGTCGACATGGGCGAGCTGAAAATCGGAAGGGACGGCGAAATCCTCGCGGCATACGGCGTGGGTTCGTGTATCATAGTGGCCTGCTATGACAAGAACAGGAAGCTGGCCGCAATGCTGCACGGGATACTGCCTGTAAAACCCTCCGGCAGGAGGCTTTACAGCGAGAATAAATACCTGGACACGGGCATTGACAATATGGTCAAAGCGCTGTTAAAAGAGGGCGTGAGCCTGAGGGATATGGAAGCCAAAATATTCGGCGGAGCGAAAATGTTCGACACGGCCGGCGGCGGGGAAACCATAGGCGAACGAAACATTAAAATGGCCAGGGATTCGCTCTCGGCAAAAGGCATACCGCTTGTGGCCGAGGACACCGGCTGCAATTACGGCAGATCCGTTGAATTTTTTGTGGAAAACAGAAGGGCCGTGGTAAAAAGTTTTTCGGCCGGAACAAGGGAATTATAAAAACGACGGGAGCCAGGATGCAAAAAAAGAACGGGCAGCAGGATAAAAATTTAATAATAATGAACGCGGCCGCGTCAGCGGCTGCGGCTGTTGTTTTCATCCTCATATGCCGTTTCGGCGGCATCGCACCGGACAGCGGCGCGTTCATAGCCCTGAGCCTGGCGCTGTGCGCGGTGCTTTTCGGGATAAATATAGCCGCGGCGTTAAAGGTCAACTCGGACAAATTCAACTCTCTGGCGGCAAAATTTGACAGGATGGCCGGGGGCGAAATGTCCGACGAGACAAAGATTAAAAAAGGGTTTCCCGCAAAAATAACCGCCAGCGTCAACAGCATGATAGATTCACTCAGGGGCATGTTCACAAAATTCAACGACTCTTCCGAAAACATAATGAACCTTGCGGAAAACCTCTCCGCGTCCACACAGGAAATAAACGCTTCGGCCGAGGAAATTTCCTCCACAGTCCAGCAGATAGCCCGCGGCGTCGAACAGCAGGCGGAACGCACGGTGGAAACTTCCCGCATCATGGAGAACATGTCCAATTCAATACAGGAAGTGGCGCAGAAATCAGAAGAGGTTCTGGGAGTGGCAAAGGCCGCAAAGGAAGCCACTGAGAATGGAATCGGCGCCGTAAAGGAAACGGTCATTAAAATGGAGGATATCGTCGCCGTTACCAACAGGGCGAAGGATTCAATAGAGGAGCTCAAGGTATATTCCGAAAAAATAGAGGAAGTGGTAAATATAATAACCGAGATAGCCGACGAGACGAACCTGCTGGCGCTGAATGCCGCCATCGAGGCCGCGCGCGCCGGCGAGGCGGGCAGGGGTTTTGCGGTCGTTGCCGACGAGGTTAGAAAACTCGCCGAGGGCTCGGCCGAGGCTGCAAGGGAAATCACGCGCCTTGTGGAGGACATCCACGACAAGACCGAAAGCGTGGTGAAGGCCATAATGGTCGGGGTTAAGGAAACCGAAGAGGGGAAAAAGGTTGTGTCGCAGAGCGGCGACGCCCTCCAGAAAATAGACGAGATAGTAACAAGGGTTGTTTTCATATCCAACGAGATAACCGGGCTCACCAAGGCCCAGGCCGAGGACACGGACAGGGTTGTAAAAGCAGTCGAGGAGATAGCGGCAGTGGCCGAGCAGACCGCGGCCGGCACCCAGCAGGCCTCCGCTTCGACGCAGGAACAGACGGCGTCGATGGAGGAAATAGCGGCGCAGGCGCAGGAACTCGCGCAGACCGCGGAAACACTGCGTTCAATACTCACAAAGTTCAAGCTCACAAAGGCGGACTGAATGGAAAAAAAAATAGTCGGCTTTAAGTTAAAAGAGGATGATTTCGCCTTTGACATAATGAGGGTCATCGAGATAATCCGTTTAAAGGAGATAACCGAGGTCCCCACCGCGCCGGAGTTCATCGAGGGCGTCATAAACCTGCGCGGCAAGATAATCCCGATAATTGACCTGCGCAAGAGGTTCCATCTTGAGGCCATTAACAGGGACAAGATGTTCAGGATAATAATAGTGGAATACATGAAAAGCCAGCTTGTGGGCGTGATAGTGGACGAGGTCACAAAGGTCATGAACGTTAAAAGCGGCGAATCACTTCCCGCGCCGGCGACACTAACCTCGGCGGGAGCCAGGTATATAGAGTCCATCGTAAAGACGGGCGACAGGATAATAGTGCTGCTTGACATTGAAAAAATATTTTCCGAGCAGGAACAGGACGAACTCAAGGAAATAACCGGAACACAGGGAGGCAAAATTGAAGAAAGTATTGATAGTTGACGACACAAAGTTCATGAGGAACATCCTGGCCTCCATACTCAAAAAAAAGGACCTGGAAATAGTCGGGGAGGCCGTGAACGGCAGGGAAGCCATAGAGAAGTACCAGGAACTCAAGCCCGACCTTGTGACCATGGATATAATAATGCCGGAAATTGACGGCATTCAGGCCGTGAAGGAAATAATCAAACTGGATCCGGAAGCCAAAATACTCATCTGCAGCGCCATGGGCCAGCAGGCGCTGGTCATCGAGGCGATACAGGCCGGTGCCAAGGATTTTGTGATAAAGCCTTTCCAGCCCGCCAGGGTCCTTGAAGCCGTGGACAGAACACTCCAGGAGTAGCGTAAAATGGCAAAGATAAAGGTCCTTGTTGTCGACGACTCGGCTTTCATGCGCAAGATAATACCCGATATGCTGCAGGAGGACCGGGATATAGAGGTCATAGGGACCGCAAAGGACGGCAGGGACGCCTTTAAGAAAACCATGGAACTTGCCCCCGATGTAATCACCCTCGATGTGGAAATGCCCGGCATGGACGGACTGCACACGCTGGGTTATATAATGAGCGAAAAACCAACACCGGTCATCATGCTTTCAGCCTACACGCCGAAGGGGGCGGACACCACGATACGCGCGCTTCAGTACGGCGCCGTGGATTATGTGTGCAAGCCTTCCGGCGAAATATCGCTCGACATAAAAAAGATACAGGCCGAACTTATAGAAAAGATAAAACAGGCAAAGACCATAGACATAAGCAAATCCCTGTTCATACTCCACGAGGATATAGAAAAAAAGGAAATTGAAAAGCCTGCCGCGCAGAAAAACGAGATACTTGTGATCATAGCCGCTTCCACGGGAGGTCCCAGGGCCTTAACCGAGGTCATAACGAAAATACCGCGCGACCTTCCGGCATCGTTTCTTGTGATACAGCATATGTCCGAGGGGTTTACCAGGACGCTTGCGGAGCGTCTTAATTCGGCGTCGCTGATTCACGTAAAGGAAGCCGAGAACGGCGAAATATTAAAGGCTGGCCACGCATATCTCGCGCCGGGAAATTTTCACATGGAGATATCAAAAACCGGCGGTGATTACAGGGTGGAGCTTAACCAGAAACCGCCCAGGCTCGGCGTAAGGCCGTCGGCGGACATGACGCT
>Ga0224557_1003599_pt1 | contig 11953 bp, 14 predicted proteins | sample 714S31014metaG_FD_180677 | JGI IMG/M metagenome (GOLD analysis project Ga0224557, IMG submission 180677) | Peat soil microbial communities from Stordalen Mire, Sweden - 717 S3 10-14 | ecosystem: Environmental > Terrestrial > Soil > Wetlands > Peat | place: Sweden: Norrbotten County, Stordalen... | reverse complement strand
GCGTCAGCACCGGGGGACCTGCAGAATGTAGTCCACCCTGAGGAGCCAACTAATGAAGAACAACGACGCCACCACAGTCGTTGTCGCAAAGGTGGCGACCACGGCGTTGCCACTCCCGGCATCGGAGGGTGACCATCCAACAGCCCCACCCGCGAGAAGGGCAGTCCCCAGAAACATCGACAGAATCCCGCATGGCCGGAGAACCTACACGGTGGTAGGTCTCCGGAGTGCCCGTTGGGGCACCAGGAAGGAGAGCGTTCGGGTACTGGGTGTAAAATCTGGCAGTCGAGTACTCGCCGGTGGACATGCCGTCCTCGGTCGCTCACTCTCATGCCAAGCCAAGTTCCTTCAACAACACCCAGACGGCGGCGAGCGGGGAGCATGTTTGGCTCAGTTGCTCTCGCGGCTAGGGCTTCCCGCCACCGACGAGGAGTCACAAGCCAAAGCCGAGAAGCTTTCTTGCACCCGCCGACGGGTTGCCAGGGGAGGTCGGTCGTGACGGTCATGAGCAGCAGCAAGCGGCGTAACGAACCCCAGCACCCGGCCTTCACCGTGGCCGACTGCTACGAGCACTGGCTCAGCCTGCCGCCGTCTGAGGAAACCCCAGCCAGCTACGCCGACTACCGGTTTCTTACCACGATCCGGGAATGACGATTGGCGACGATCCAAGGCAACCATTCTCGCCGCAATCGAGCGCATCCTCTATCGTTCGTTCGACAGTTGGTATCCGGATCGTTGTGCGCGAATCAAACCAAATACGGATTCCATAGCCGTTGGGAGGGGGAAGCCGGGGGGCGGTCTTTACAGTCACAGTCCACGTCGGTGCCGGGTCCAGTGTTCCGGCCCTCCAATACTGTTCTGTAGTACCGAGTTTAGGCCCGATGGTGACTGCGACGACTCTCACCGTCCCGTCCGCTTCGCCCGACACCGTGACCTCGGTTCGGTCTTTATTCACGCTCACGTGGTTCATCTTGACTTTGGGCGTGCCGCCCACCTCTGGAATTGGCGGTGCCGGTCCTGGTGCCACCGTCTGTGGTAATGGCGTTATGCGCGGTTGCGGACGAAGCATGACGAAAGCAACCACGGAAACGATGACGGTCGCGACTATGGCTGCCACGATTAACGTGCGCTTGGTCAGTTTCGCCTTTCGAATGTCTTCCCTATGTGTCGCTTGCCAGGGTGATGGGACCACCTGATTGCCAGGGGGATGGGACCACCGTGGCGCGTTATTGAGGATGCTCGTCGGGGTGGTCTGGGTCAAGCCGGTCGCCGCGGGCGCGTTGGCGGTATGACGGTCCTTCGATGACGAGGGTGTGGGCGGTGGCGGTCAGCCGGTCGATCGCTGACTGGGCCAGCAGCGTGTCGGCGGTCATGGTCAGCCATTCGGCGGGTTCCCGGTTGGAGGTCACGATGGTGGTCTTGGTGCGGTGGCGTTCGACGATGATTTCGTAGAAGTCGCTGGTCTCGGTCGCGTCGAGGGGTCTGAGCGCAAAGTCGTCGATGATGAGGACATCGATGGCGGCCAGTCGGCGGATTTCGGCGTCGACGGTGTTGTCCAGGCGGGCGGCGCGCAGCCTGGTGAACAGTTTGTCGGCACGGCCGAATAGGACGGTGTGTCTGCGGCGAATTGCCATGTGCCCCAGTGCTGTTGCTAGGTGTGTCTTGCCGACGCCGACGGGCCCAAGCACGATCGCGGACTGGCCGGCGTCGAGGAATCGCAGTGAGGTTAGGTCACCGAGCAGGGTGCGGTCATAGCGCAGGTCCTCTTGTGCGGTCCAGGTGTCGAAACGCATGCTCGGGTCGAGTCCGGCTTTGGTCGCTCGTAGTGCTGCTGAACGGTACTCGCGTCGTGACACCTCGTCGGCTAGCAGCATTTCGAGGAATCCGATGTGGCTGAGTTTGTGTTGACGCGCCAGGGCGGCGCGTTCGGGCAGGGTGTCGGCCAGGGCGCCGAGTTTGAGGGCTTTGAGCAGTCGGGTCAGGTCAGCACCGACCGGATCTGCGGGTGCACGGTGGGTGGTCATGTCAGCAGGTCTCCTCGGAGTCGGTAACGGGCACGACAGTCAATGATGTTGAGGTGGTGGTGAATTCGGATGGATCACGAGAGAAGCGGGTGGCTGTTTGGCCAACTGCCCGGGGTAGTGCCGGGGCGGTGTTCTCGGTGGCGCGTTCCAGCATGGACGCGATCTTGTTGACCGAGACGACATCGAGGTCCAGCGATAGTGAACAGGCTTGTTCGACGCGCTCAGCGCCGTAGCGGCGCACCAGTCCTTGCAATCGGTAGACGGTGCGCATTCGGGTCCAGGGCAGCGGGTCATCGAGGATGCGTTCGGCGTAGATCCCGATGTTGGGGCCGTGTGCAGCACACGTGGCGATCAACGCCGCCAGGTCCCGCAACGCGTAACCGGCCTTGTGTTCGGGCAGATCCCCTCGGTCGGTACTGCGACCACCGGGTGGTTGGCGGGGATGGACTTTCACCAGCGCGCCGCGACGATAGAACTTGACCAATTCACTGTCGGCGCGGACGTCCAGCGTGGTGCCGATCCACTGCTCGGGCAGCGAATACAGGGCTTTGGCGACTTCGGCGTGTTCTCTGAACCGAACAATTGTTCGAATACTGTTGATGCCGTTCATGATTCGGCTGGAAAGGCGGGGACTCCGAGGTTAGCCGTTGTTGATGGGGGCGTTGTGTTGCAGCGTCTTTCGATCTGAGCGAGCTTGTCCTCGGCGCCAGCGAGGCTGACCTGGAGTCCCTCGATCTCGCCGAGCCAGGCCTCGCGTTCGGCTTCGGCAATGCGGGCCTTAAGGTTGTCCCGGATCTCCTGAAGCCGGGATAGCTGCTGTGGGTCCGGCCATAGGAGTGCGCATCTCACGCAGGCGTGCTCGTGGATGCATGGTGTTCCGAATGCGCGACCGCAGGTGCCAACGGAGACCTTGCGGCGCTCGAAGTGGCCGAGGAACTGCTGCCATTCCTCGTCGGTGGGCTGGCGGTATTCCTCGGTCGGCCGCAGTTTGCGTCGGCGGGCGATGAAGGCGAGGTGTGCGGTGATCGCCTCGTCGGGGTAGACGGCCTTATAACCCATGGTGACGCCGATGTCGCGGTGTCCGGCGATGACTTGGGCGATGTGCGGCGGGAGACCATTGAGGATGGCGTCGGTGATGAACATGCGGCGGAAGTCGTGTGGGGTGAAGTGCAGCGTCCCGCCAGAAAGGTCGGTCAGCCTGGTGTGGGCGAACGCCTCGTCGAGCAATTGGGCTACGAAACTGGCTCCGAGTGAACGCTTTTCGGCTTTGGTTCGACGTTGGAATAGCAGCGGAGACGGCGGTAGCCACACCAGTTCGTGGCTGTCGCGGGCGCGAACGAGCGGGACTGTTCCATCCGGGCCGCGCACGCGGCAGATGACTGCGCTGAGCACGTCGGCGAGCTCGGGGCCGACCACGAGCAGTCGTTCGGTGTCGGTTTTGGACGGGGCGATCTGTAGCAGCGGCACCACCTCGCCGGTGCTGGGCAGTCGGTATTGGATCAGGCTGTGGTGGCTGAGTTCGAGCAATTCCTCCACCCGGATTCCGGTTTGGCGGAACACTTCGATGACCGCCCACGCCCAGAATGCGTGTTCCTCGTCGAGGTTGAGCAGTCGTGGCGTACCCGTGTCGGAGTCGTGCAACCATACGTTGTCCGCGGCCGCGTTCGGGCGCTCGATCCTGGTCAGGGTCTTTCCGGCGGCGGTGAACTGCTTGCCTGGTTGGGTCTGTTGCCCCGCTTGCAACAACTGCGCCGAGTCGCGCCTCCACCGGTCGACGGCGTCGACCAGGATGGGCAGCACGGGCAGCCGTTCACGGGTGCGGCTGTCCATGCGGGCCTTGCGGCGGCGAACGAACTTGCGCCGAACCAGGTCCTCTTGGCTGATCGGGCATGGTGCCACCCACACTCCCCACCGGACCGGGTCCTCGAGCCCCCATTCAGCCAGGTCGAGGTAGAACGCCCGCACCGTGGCCAGTGTGTCGAGGTAGCCGAGCCGTTCGGATTCGACCTCGACGCGTTCGCCGTCGCGGATGACAGAGGTGGTCTTGATGCGCAGCCGGCGTTTCCACGCGCCGGCGACCTCGCGCGGCAGGCGCAGCGAGTCGACGCCAGGATGATGCTGCTCCAGGTCGAACCAGAAGCACCGCACCAACTGATACGCCAGGCCGACCAGCGAGTTGTAGTCGATCGCCGGTTGGCGTTCGGCCAAGTAGGCGACGAGCAGGTCCCGGATGGGTCGACACGCGATCCGGTGGCGGTCGACGAGTTCGGCGACCGAACGTTGGCCGATACTGCGGATCTGCTGCAGCGTAGGCGTGTCCGCGTCGAGAACCCCTGCTTCCCGCAGCATCCGAAACGTCGCCGACGCCGAGTCCGTGCGGCCCCGCACCGCGTACTCGGCGTCGAGGATCTCTAACACGTCACCGACGGTGATGTCGGCCAGCATGCCGCCCTTGGCAGCAATGATCACCGCGCAACGAAACAAGATGTCTTTCAACGCATCCGGCCTGATTCCTGGATCCTGCTCACACAATCGGCGCAGTCGGTCGAAGTCTGCTCCGTCACGCCCGTAGACCATGTTGCGGACCAACTTGCGCTTCTTCCCGCCGGACAACAACCATGCCAGCGACGGTCGCACCACGTCCGCGCCAACCACCACCAGCAGCGAGCTGGTCATCAACTCCAATCGGTTCGGGGAATATGTCCCCTGACTGCGAAGCCACTGCTCGGGATACCGCGCCCACTGAGCGCCCGCAGCGTCGGCGCCGCTGGCCAGCCACCGCTGCTGCCAGGTTTCGCCGAGTTGGTCGGCGAGCCAGTCCAGCAGCAACGGCACCCCCCGGCGGCGCGCGTCCCGCACCCGCTGCGTCGGCAACTCGTCCGACGCGGCGGCGACGATCCGATCCACATCGGCACGATCCCCGCAGGTGGCCGGCCAGCCCGTCTCGACCAGACGCACCGGATAGCGAGGTCGCCAATCCGATTGCGTGAGAACGGGTTCAAGCGGCTTGGCGTCAACACGGCTTACGGTCCTCGCCGCGGGAATGGTCTCGGCGATGGTCATGAGCGCCTCCGGGCAAACAACACGTCCAGCGTCTCGGGTCGGTAGCCCACCGCCGGTGACGGGCCCTGCTCGGCGGCTTTGCGGGTCTGTTCGGCATGGTGGGCCAGTACGCGTTCGATGACATCCTCCTTGCGCGGGGTTAGGTAGATCTGCGTGGTAGTCAACTGCGCATGCCCGAGCACGTACTGCACGTCAGTGAGCGGCATCGCCGGGTCCTGGGCCATCCGGTAGGCCGCCGTGTGACGCAGCGCGTGCAACGTCGCGCTCGTGCCGACCTCGGCGTTCACTCGCTCGAACATGCGGTGCGCTGCGTGATAGGTCAACGGCCGAAACGGCTTACGCCGCGTCCACCACAACGGTGTGGTTCCCCCGCGCGGGATCACCCCCTCCACCTCCACCTGATACAGCCGCAGCCACACGAACGCGTCCGACGACGCCGGAAGCTCCTGCATCTCATGAGAGCCCTTGCGCACCACTGTGATCAACTGCCGCCCGGGATCCACCCCGCCCTGAGTCACGCCCAGCAGCTCCGATGCGCGCGCCCCGGTGGACACGTAGAACGCCACCAACGCCCGGTCCCGATGCGAGGGCAGCCGCGCGAAGATCTCGTTGAACTCCGCATCCGGGATGTTGCGCGGCATCCGTTTGACCACCCGGGGCCGATACAACCCGGCCCGCTCGTGGTGATACGGCTCCATCGGGTTGTGATGGGCGTGTGCCCGGCCACCGCGCCGAGACCGATCCAGCGGAAACGGATTCACCATCGGGCCAGTGTCGACATCGCGGTGGAAGTCATAGAAGCAACGAAGCACCGTCTCGCTATGCGTGCGCACCGCCACCGAATACGGTGCAGCGGCGCGTGGCCTCGAACCGGACCTGGTTGGACCGTTCGTGACCGCCAGCCACCGGCAGAAATCCCGCGCCTCTGGTCTCGTCGCGCGATCCCACGCCACCTCGACCGCCCACAGGAACCGGAACCAGCGCAACAAGTCCATCCCATACGAGCGGACCGTCGCCTCGCTGCGCCCCGCAGCCAATAGATCGGCAAAGAACGACGCGGCCGCGGCCACCGCTCGGCCTGCCGGGTCAAGCAGCCGATAGGGCTCCCACTTCGAGCCCGTCGCCGCCAGCGACCCCACCGCCGCAACCTCCAACACTGACAGATCCCGAACGTCGTCCAAGTCGTCGAACACGACACCGACGGTAGGACCGCCATTCGCTGATCACCGCGCTGACATGCCGAAACATCGGAATTAGTTCAGTCAATAGGTGGAAGTCGCGGTGCACCTTGACCGCCTTGAACACCGGCACGTCATAGACCCCCGGCACCGCGAGCAGCATCGGTTGTTCCTCGGCGGTGAACACTTCCAGGGGGCGTGCGCAGGTGGTGCCGTGGATACGGGTCCCGGCAGTACGGGAACACCAGGTGGTCGCGGCTTGCTGCGCCTGCTCGAGACTGGTGAATGTTTCACCGTCCCAGAAGTTTCGGCGCACGTACTGCACCGCCCGTTCCACCCGCGGTTTATCTTTCGGGGATCGCACCCGGGCCGGGTCGGTGAGGAATCCGACATGGCCGGCGTAGTCGAGCCAGCCCTGGGTGAACTGCGGGTTGACCGCATCAGCAGCAGCAATCACCGGTTTCAAATTGTCGGGTATCAGCACCGCGAACACACCACCGAAGAACTCCCACGCCGCCTGACACCCGGCGATCACCGCCGTCAGGGTCTGTGAATACGACAGCCACACGAACATGTGCCGGGAGTAGACGGCGGTGAAGATCAACGCATGCACCTTGCGGCGCCGCCCATCCTCGGCGTCGGTCAGCATCCCCAAGTAGCCGAAATCGATCTGGCATTCCACCCCTGGGTCACCATCGGCGACCCGCACCGTGGTGTCCTTGCGGCCGAAACCGCAACGCTCGCTGGCGAATCGGTTCAACGTCCGATACGGAACCACACACCCCTGCCGGGCCAGCAACGTCTCGATCTTGGTGATCGTCAGCGGCCGCTGCTCACCATCGCCGGCCACCCACGCGCTGATCTGCTCCTCGAACCCCAGCAGTTGCTCCCACGCCGCGCCGTGACCATCCGGGCGCACCGGACGCACCGCCTCGGCGACCGCCCCGATCAACCCGTCATCGATGACGTCGGCATCGTCGTCTCGGCGCAGCCCAGCTGCCTGCGCGGCCTCCACGTAGCGGCGCACCGTTTTGCGGTCCAGTCCGCAATGCGCGGCGATCGTCCGGTACCCCGGTGCCGGCAACCCGGCGACCCCCAGCCACACTCGCAGCACTTCCCTGATCTCGTTCACACTGACCTCCCGAAAAGCCATGCCCGCCGCCTCCGTGACTCGAACCGTCACGGCGATCAAACGAACAGATGAAGAGACCACCGACGCGACGCGCCGGTGGTCCCATAACTGGCAATCCAGGTGGTCCCATCACCCTGGCAAAATCAGGTCACACTGGTCCCAAGCTCATGGCAAACGACATGGCGCATGCCGACCGACCGGTCCGTGCCACCACGCGACGGAGGGACACCAATCCATGATGGTCATCGGGATCGATGCGCACAAACGCAGCCACACCGCAGTCACGATCGATGACCGACGATCGAGCATCCATCGTTACCTCACCGGGCGGGTAAGGCGTTGGCACGCTGCCGGGCCAATGTCGTCGAGTTCAATGCGCGGCCACCGGTGCCATATGTGCGTCGGTCGGGACGGAAGGTTGAGCATCGCATCGTTGTCTATGGCGTTGCCCGGGCCGAGTTCGACCCGCAGCGATTGGCGAAGATCGCGATACAGCTCAAACGAGACGGCTACACCAAGGACCACTAGCCCCTTGGCTTGCTCCCGCCCCGCGCCCTCATCACGACGCCAGCCGAAACCAGCACTCGCCGCACAGCATTGGCGGAGACGCCGAACCGCTCACCAAGCTGGGCCAGGGTAGCCCCGCTGCGGTACAGTTCGGCGGCTACCGCCACGTCGCTGTCGGCCAGTCCTTGGTTGCGCATCTGCACACCATGGCTATGCAGGATCTTGATGACACTGCCCTGGCTGAGTTCGAAACGCTCTCGCAACTGGATAGTGGAGACACCGTCTTGGTAGGCCTGGACCAGTTCAGCGATCGTCGAAGCTGGCAGTCGGCGATCGACCTGCTGCACCTGAGGTAGGGGAGACGCCTCTCTGACCTGCATTTTCGCCGATCTCTCGGCCATTTCGACCATCCGGCGTAACCGTCGCCCCTGGTACACGGGGTTCGAGTAACGTTTCATCAGCTCCACTATGAACAGCCCCACTATGACAGTGTGCGACTGACGTTCTTAGAGCCTCACCATGACAGTCCTACTCGAAACCGTGTCGAGGTAGACCGGTCCATCTCTGCCTCTGGCTCCTCACGTGCGGACTTCGATGTAGGGTGCGCCCTGCCCAGCAGGTCGACATGGAGTCGTGGACTGTGGTGGTTTACCGAAAAAGATACAGTAGCGGTATCGGGACGGCCGAACCGACGATGAAACCTCGAAAGTAGTTACGCCGAAGTGGCGATCGAAATATCGCCCGCGGCCCCGGGGTAGTTCGCGGGATCTGTGATTCCCGAAAGCGTCGCATCTACTGTTGCTTCTACAGTAGTTTGATCGACATGATCAAAGTGGTTCAGTGGGCTACCGGAACGGTGGGCCGTTACGCGGTGGCCGCCGTGCGCGATCACCCCGACTTGGAGCTGGTCGGCGCGTATGTCTACAGCGTCGCCAAGGCGGGCCGAGACGTCGGCGAGATCTCCGGAGTCGGGACGGTCGGCGTGACCGCAACCCGTGATATCGACGAGATCTGCGCGCTCGCGGCTGACTGTGTGCTTTACATGGCTCAAGGTGATGCCAACCCGCTCGCTGCGATCGACGATATCTGCCGACTGCTGGCGTCGGGGAAAAACGTCGTGTCGACGGCGGTCACCGGCCTGATCTACCCGCGCAGTTTTGGCCGACGTCTCTCCGGGCAGATCGAAGCCGCATGCCAACAAGGCGGCACCTCGTTTCACGGCACCGGCATCGAGCCGGGCTGGGCCGCCGAAGTCCTGCCCCTGACGATGTCACCGCTGTTCCAGCGGATCGACTCGCTCGTTGTCCAGGAGTTGCTCGACTACACCACCTACGACAGCTGGGACATGCTTTTCCACGTCATGGGATTCGGCAAGCCGCCCGAGGAGCCGGTGCCGATGGCGGACCCGATGGCGGTGGGGATGGTTTTCCGCGGTCCGCTGATGCTGCTCGCGGAGGGCCTCGACGCCACTGTCGATGACTACGTTTTCGACCGACAAGTCTGCGTCGCCGACAGGCCGCTCGAGATCAAAGCCGGCCGCATCGAGGCGGGCACCGTGTCGGCCCAACGGTTTTCGTATACCGCGATCGTGGCCGGACGCCGTGCACTGACCGTCGAACACATCACCCGACTGGGCGACGACCAGGCGCCCGACTGGCCGCAGGGTCGCGGATGGAAGGTGACCGTTGAGGGCACGCCGTCCATGGTCCTCGAATCCAAAATCTCCACGCATGGCGAAGACGAAGCAAACCAGGCATGTCTGGCCACCGCCATGCACGCCGTGCACGCGATCGCCCCGGTATGCGCCGCAGCACCCGGCATTCGAACCTTCCTCGACTTGCCGATCATCACCGGTCGGCACGTGCTGACCCAACCCGAATGGAGCAGGTGAAGTGGGACGTTTCGACGGTGCCGTCGCGGTGGTCACAGGTTCATCGAAGGGCATTGGCCTGGCTACCGCCCGGCAGCTGGCAGCCGAAGGTGCGAGTGTTGTCATCAACGGCCGTGGTGAGGAAGCGCTCGAGGCAGCGGTTGACGAGTTGCGGCGCGCCGGCGCTGAAGTGATCGGAGTCGCAGGCGACGTCCTCGACGACACCACACCGCAGCGGCTGATTGACGGTGCTGTCGAACGGTTCGGCAAGGTCACCCACCTCGTGCCGAATGTCGGAATTCTGTGGCACTACGGCCCGCTGTTGAGCATCTCGCGCAAGAGGTTCACCAACACGTTGATAGGAAACACCTGGTTCGCGGTCGAGTTGGTCCAACGCGCTGTTCCCGCAGGCCTGGTCGAAGCCAAGGGATCAGTGTGCGTGATCTCCACTATCGGTGCCTCACAGACCAGCCCCGTCATCGCCGCCTACGACGCCGCAAAGTCGGCCCTTGACTCTCTCACTCGGGCACTGGCGCATGAACTGGGTCCGAGCGGCGTGCGCGTAAACGTCGTCGCGCCCGGGTTGATCCGAACCCCGACAGCAGCGTTTCTGTTGACGGGCCAGCGTGAGCAACTCGAGGCATCCATCTTGCCGCTGCGGCGGGTGGGAGAACCCGAGGACATCGCGTCAGCAACCGCATTCCTCCTCTCAAACGATGCCGCGTACATCACGGGCGCGACCCTCCCTGTCGACGGTGGCCGGTTGATCATCGGTGGCGAATCTGTCGACCTCATCGGCAAGTGCGATGCCAGCGAGTTGGCCGACCACTTCGCCAGCATCCAGCAGGCGCAGGCGGCAACTTAGGGATCGCGATCAGAGCTGCGAAGTCGAATTCGCGCGGGCGCGGGGCCGTCGCGGCTTACTCCCACCTCGCGGCGGCATCGCCACGCCGGCCGCTACCAGTGCTCGCCGCACAGCATTGGGGGATATCCCGAACTGCTCGCCAAGCTGCGCCAGGGTTGCACCGGCCCGGTACTGGTCAGCTGCGGCAGACACGTCGCTGTCTGCGAGGCCTTGGTTGCGCATTTCGACATCATGCTCGTGCAGGATCTTCACGACGCTGCCTTGACTGATCTCATACTGGCATCGAAGTTCAGTGGTTGATGCACCGTCCTGATATGCCTGCACCAGTTCGGCGATTGTGTCCGCAGGCAATCGCCGGTCGATTCGGTGTATCTGAGCGATTCTTTCTGGGGGTCTGGGCGGCATTTCCGCCGATTTCTCCGACATCTCGACCATCCGTCGGAGCCGTCGCCCCTGGTAGACGGGTTTCGAGTAACGTTTCATCAGCTCCACTTCAAAGGTGTATTACCTCGGCTGATGCTTGACAGGTGTTTCGGCTGATCCTTGACACTCTGTCGGAATTGTTTTGGCCGTTGGTGCCGGGTTGTCCGCGATTAGCGGACCAAATGTCGGACATGAGTAGGACCATTTCCAATCTACTGGTCAACGGACGTCGCCGCGGTAAGCAAACGTAATTCATAGGTCCGATACAGCGGTTCCTGAGCACGAGGCGAAATGATGTCCACCAGGCGGCGGCTTCGGGGACGATGAGCGGGTTGGAGGACAGCGATGTCGTATGTGGTGGCGGTACCGGAGATGCTGGCTTCGGCGGCAACGGATTTGGAGCGCATCGGCTCGTTGCTGAGTGCGGCCAATGTGGCGGCCGCGGCCCCGACGACTGTGATGGTGGCTGCTGCTGGTGATGAGGTGTCGGCGGCGATCGCGTCGTTGTTTTCTCGCCACGCCCAGGAATTTCAAGCGCTCAGTGCGCAGGCGGCGGTGTTTCATTCTCAATTCGCGCAGGCCTTGACGGGGGCGGGGGGCTCGTACGCGGCCGCGGAGGCGGCCAACGCGAACCCGATGCAGGCCGTGCTGGGGGTGATCAACGCGCCCACCGAACTGCTAATGGGCCGCCCGCTGATTGGCAACGGCACCAACGGGGAAGCGGGCACGGGCCAGAACGGCGGCCCTGGCGGGATCTTGATGGGCAACGGCGGCAACGGGGGGGCCGGCACGCCCGGAACGGCGTCCGCCGCCCCAGGGAATGGCGGGGCGGGCGGGGCCGCCGGGCTGATCGGCAACGGCGGGGCCGGCGGGGTCGGCGGGGCCAACGGC
>Ga0224557_1003596_pt1 | contig 11966 bp, 13 predicted proteins | sample 714S31014metaG_FD_180677 | JGI IMG/M metagenome (GOLD analysis project Ga0224557, IMG submission 180677) | Peat soil microbial communities from Stordalen Mire, Sweden - 717 S3 10-14 | ecosystem: Environmental > Terrestrial > Soil > Wetlands > Peat | place: Sweden: Norrbotten County, Stordalen... | reverse complement strand
TCCCTTTTAAGCTTCTCCCTATCGAACCCGCTTTATGGCCCGTCCGGAATCGAAGCCAGGATAGGAGGACTACCTCGGGTAAGATCGCGGCGTCCCCCACATCCCTTCTGGTGCTTGCCATGCGGGCGCTCTTAAGTATCTCCTGGCACGGTTGAACGTTACCTTACTGGCGAGTAGGCAAGTCTTTTGCGGCCGTTGCGGCGGTATAGAGCGTAAAATTCAGCCAAATGTTCTTTGGTATGGTGTTTTCTTTGCCGGCAACGATCGTCTTTACTAACTCTACGCACTTCGGTCCGTACTTGTTCGGATTTTCAACGGTTGCGTTGTATCTACCGGCAACCATTTCTTCAAAAGTAATCTTCAGGCCGTCCACGGAGACGACAATAACGTCTTTTCCAGGCTTTAGACCAGCTTCTGTCAGCGCCTGCGCCCCGCCGATACCCTCGTCATCCCCATGCGACCATAAAACATCGATTTTCTGACCTTTAGCCTTGGCGGCTTTGATCATGGCCTCTGCTGCCTCTTTGCCTTTGGCCCTGGTATAATCACCGGATTGAGATGCGATTATTTTAAATCTTGGTTGAGATTTCAAGGCTTCATCAAAGCCCAGTTTTCTTTCTACCGCCGTGCTTGCCCCAACCGTCCCTTGAAGCTCAATGATGTTGACAGGACCGGGCTTATTTTTGAAAGTATCAAAAACAAATTGAGCTGCTATTTTCCCGGCCTGCGTATTATCCGGTCCAACAAAGGTCAGGTAATAATCTTCCGGTTTACCAACACTAACCGTAAGCTTTCGATTTACTACAATCAGTGGAATGTGTTTATCCTTTATTTCTTTTAGAACAGCATCCCAACCGGTTGCGACGACCGGGGCAAGGATAATTACATCCACCTTTTGCGCTATAAAAGATCGAAGGGCTTTAATTTGGTTTTCTTGCTTCCCCTGCGCATCGGAAAACTTCAGTGTTATGCCTGCTTTGGCGAAGGCACCTTTAATGTTTTCGGACATCTCGGTTCGCCACGGGTTTTCCGCACCGATTTGCGAAAATCCCACCACTATTTTCTTGTCGGCCGAAAAACTTACCGATGATGCAATCACAAGTACTGCGATAATTAGCAAGACTTTTTTCACGATGGAGTTTCCTTCCTTTCTTGATGTTGTTTGCGGGCCACAGTCTATCGCATGGGATCTGCGGGAGTCTGTCCCCGTTGTTCACCGAAGTCCTTAGATAAATTTCCGTAGATACTTAATTCCCCTAGATGCGGCCGTGTCCGGATCGGGATACGGAAGTATTTCAAGGGTGGCAAAGCCAGCATAGCCAATCTCGTTAAGGGTACTAATGATCCCGGGAAAATCGAGATGGCCATCCCCGGGAGCCCAACGGTTGCTGTCGGCAAAATGGACGTAGGCGATCACGTCTTTCGCCGCCTTCAGGCTGCCGCCAATGGAGGCATCCTCAATGTTCATATGAAAGAGGTCGGGCATCAGGAAGATCTGCCCGTTGCCAATCTTCTTAAGTATCTCCATCCCGTCCAGAACGCTGTTGATGAAATTGATCTCATAGCGGTTGACGGGCTCAAGAATGATTCTGACTCCTCGGCTGCTTCCATACTCTCCACATTCCCGAATCCCTTCGATGAACCTTTCCTCGGAAGCTTTTGGGTCTTGAAGGTCCAGAGGTCCCCTGACCCTTCCGATATTGACCATGGCCCCAAATTCACTGGCCAGATCAATCAGGCTTTTCAGCCGCTGGATGGTCCTTTGCCTGATGGCCGCATCCGCGTGGGTGAGCCAGAGCTTTGCGTCGGCAAAGACCTGGCCCGTCGAGATCACAGGTAATTCGAGCCGATACTCTTTGAGCAGTGCTTTGATTTCGGAGAGACTCACCTGGCTGGAGTCGAGCAGCGCAAGCTCAATCCCGTCATATCCCAGTTGAGCCACCTTACGGATGCTATTCGCTAGTTTATCCCGGAAGACTACAAAGGCGGACGGCAGGGCCTTTTCTGAAGCAATTGCCAATCCCAGTTTCATCTTCGATTTCCAAGTGGAATGTAGAATCAGTATCCCATATCGCCGGTATTGTCAAGGCATTTTACGTTGTTTCGAATTCCTTACAGGCCAAATCAAGCATACGCTCATCAAAACAACGAATACGAAGCTGTCCGCTATGTCCTAGAATACCTCGCGAGCAAACTGCTTTATCTTGCTGATGACCGGTGCGAGAGCAGTGTTATAGTAGGGCGGAAGGTATCCCAGGTCAGCAATCTCATGCCGTTGATAAACGATCTGCCCGATAGGCAGACCAGAGAAAGGGTTATCCAAGTGAGAATCGCAGTGATTAACGAAACTAGCGCCGCGAATCGCAACGCCGATATACTCGCAGCCCTGCAGGGTCGAGGACACGAAATCATCAATGCCGGAATGACCACAACCGGCGCAAAACCGGAGTTGTCCTATATCCAGACGGGCCTGTTGACCGCTATTCTGCTCCATCTAAATCGGGTCGACTTCGTCGTAGGGGGGTGCGGGACAGGTCAGGGTTACCTGAACTCCGCGATGCAATATCCCGGCGTGTTCTGCGGGCACATTCTCAACGGCCTCGACGCATGGCTGTTCATGCAAATCAATGGCGGCAATTGCATCTCGCTGGCCTTGCACCAGGGTTACGGCTGGGCTGGAGACGTCAACCTGAGATTCATCTTCGACCGCTTATTCGGCGTCGAGCGGGGAGCGGGTTACCCGGCTCACCGGGCTGTCCCGCAAAAGGAGTATCGGGATAAGCTGGCACGAGTCTCCGAGATGACTCATCGCCCCTTCGCCGAGATCATCAGCAGCTTACCGGATGATGCCATTCTGCCGGCGCTCGAGTATCCTGGCATAAAGGAATTAGTCGATGTAAACTCCATCACGGACCCGGGGTTGAAAGACGCTTTCCGGCGGCGCATGAAGACGGACCCACGGCCACTGGCCCGATCGATGAACCAATAAAAACAAAACCGATGCACCGGACGCAGCGGGGACTTGAACATTCGCTCGAAAAGGCGCTCAGGCGTTGCGCAGCGGCGATCCTGACTTGGGAGCGGACCCGGTTCGCTATTGGCGATACGCGAGAGCCTGCTTGAGCGCCTCCACAATTTCGTAAATGTAATCACGATCGCTGCTCGTGAAAGCCCGAACCTCACCGGATACGCTATCCAGCACAATCGTGAACTTCGGCCTGGAAATTGTATTGAGCAAAGCTCCGATGATAAGCAGGATCAAGCCGAAGCGGTAAAGCCGTGCGAGAAAGGCTCCCAGTCCAAGTAGATAGAGAGCCGTAGGCCACGATCTGGTCGCCTGCGTTCTTTCAAAGCGCACGCTCTTAACATCTGACATGGCAAAAATTCGCCCTGGCACCGTGAAATGAGTGTTGGTTACGATGACGGTTCCATCTTGAAAAAACGTTCTCTCCTCATCTGGCGGCAGGACTATGGGCTTTGGGGCCGGGCCGGAGCTACTTGGGATTCCCGCCTTGCTCTTGCCGCACACGTGACAGTAATTGCCCTCGTCGTAAACTTCGGTGCCGCAATGAATGCAGTGCTGTGCCATAAGCCCCGATGATACCTGAATTCCGAATCAGGGTTGCAAGCGCCTCGCGGCAAATTGCCTTACCCGTGCCGGACAAAGCTGCCGCTGGCCTGGTTCACGGCAACGCCGCTGGGTTTGGACTGGTTGCGGGAATTCCGCCCGGTCGTTCGTATACTATAACAAGCATGGCGCTCAAGTTCACGACCTCTTACCTGGAAGATTCTTTGTCGTTGTTTCGTCACTACAAGAAAGTTGCCGAAGCCGCGATGGATCAGGTCACGGACGAGCAGCTGGTCGCGGTGCTGGACCCGGAGATGAACTGTATTGCCGCCATCGTGAAGCATATGGCGGGGAACATGCGGTCGCGTTGGACCGACTTTCTCACCAGCGACGGTGAAAAACCGGAACGGAACCGGGACAGCGAATTCGTCGAGCCTCCATCCGGACGCAACGATTTAATGAAGCTGTGGGAGTCAGGCTGGAGCTGCTTGTTTTCCGCTCTGGAAGCACTCTGCCCGGCGGACCTCAATCGCACGGTTACGATCCGGGGCGAAGCTCACTCAGTCATGCAGGCAATCAACCGCCAGATTGCTCACTACTCTTATCACTGCGGACAGATCGTGTTCCTGGCGAAGCACTTTCAACATTTGCATTGGAAGTCTCCGAGTACGCCCCGTGGCCAGTCGGCCAAATTCAATCAGCAAGTGGCGGCAGGCGACACCAGCCAGCGGTGACTATCCAGCTCAACCACAGGATGTTCAATCGCGGCCAGAGTATTCGCCTTCGCGCAGGTTACACTTCCAGGTTGTGTTCTGGTGGGCGCGAGCGTTCCAGTGACCACTTCAGCAGGGCGGCCGACCGGTAGATGCCGTGCACGAATTTGCCGTAGGGCAGCGTCAAAAACAGCGCCATGACGATGCCGAGATGAACCAACAGCAGCGTGCCCATCGCCGCACTATCGCGCAAAAACAGCAAGAGCAACCCGCTGATGCTGGTCAGCAACAGCAGCACGATGAAGGACACGTCCATTCCGTACTGACTCTCGTCCTCGATCTCACGATTGCTGCGCTGCTTGAGCACGAACAGGCCGATGGGCCCGATCACCAGGCCGATACCACCCAGCGTGCCGAACAGGACCGGCCAACTGGTATAGCCATAAGGTCCGTGCCAGCCCAGCCCGTAGTAGTAGATTGCGCCCAGCGTGGTGGCCACGAAGCACGACAGGAATCCGTAGAACGTCAGGTGATGGAACCAGCGCAGAGACTGCGAACTCTCTGCTCCCGGATAGGTGCAGCCGGCCCCGCCGTTGTCCAGATTCTCGAGGCGGAGCACGTCCTTCGCCGCTCTGGCCAGCGCGGCGGGAGCGGCTATCCCGGAATACGCTTCGCCCACATTGCGCCAGAAGCGGAGAAATCCGATCAGCAAGGCGAGCGCCGCGAACAGCCCCACCGCGGCGAACGTCAGCGTCATTACTTCGTGGGGAATGATCTCATAGACATCTCCGCCGCGAACCGGCTGCCACAGCCGGCTGCCAACGGAGGCGCTCGCGGCCACCAGGAAGCCGATCAGCACCACCACGGTGAGCAGCGAAACCAGCAGCCCGTTTTTGCGGAACGCCTTGGCCAAAGGTTGCGGCCAGACGTACAGTTCGTAGGTATACGCGCGGATCTTAGCCAACGTCTTCGGCGGATTGATGTCGAACTCGTGCGGCGGCGCGTACTGGCAGGCGTAATAGCATTCGCTGCAATTGTGGCAGAGGTTCGCCAGGTAATTCAGGTCGCTCTCCTTGAAAACCAGACGCCTCTCCATTGCCTGCCACACGGCACAATAGCCTTCGCAGTAGCGGCAGGCGTTGCATACCGTCATCAGGTGCTCGCCCTCGTGCATCAATTCATTTGGCAGCATGGCGCGGTGCCTCCTCTTTTCCATTGCGGGTTTCACCCTGATTCAGGGCTTGCAGGGCTGCCTCACGGCCGGCGATGCGGCCAAACACGGTCCCGATGGTCACGCCAAAGCCGGCCACGTAACCTTTGCCGAGTATGCTGCCCGCCATGATTTCTCCGGCGGCAAAAATATTGCGGGCCCGCTGGCCGTTGCTTAGTTGAACTTCTGCCCGCTCATTGACCTTCACGCCTAGATAAGTAAAAGTGATCCCCGGACGCAAGCTGTAAGCATAGAAAGGAGGCTGATCGATCTTGAGTGCCCAATGCGTTTTCTCCGGCTTCAACCCGGAGGTTCTACAGTCGTCCATGATCGCATGGTTGAACGAGCCCGGCTGAACCGCGTCGTTGTAGGCCTTGACCGTGGCCACCACGTTTTCCACCGGCAGATTCACCAGCGTTGCCAGCTCTCGAATCGTTTGCGCCTTGGCCGGCGGGAAGACCGAGGGCATGAATTTTCCCATCGCCTTGGCGTCGATGATGCAGTGGCCAATCTGCTCCGGCTGTTGCGCCACCAGCCGTCCCCAGATGGCATAGCGTTTCGGCCAGAAATCCTCGCCCTCATCGTAGAAACGCTCGCCGTTCTTGTTGACCACGATGCCCAGCGAGACGCAGTCGAGCCGGGTCACGATCCCGCCGTCGAACTTCGGCGCCCGGGCGTCGATGGCCACGCAGTGTCCCTGCGTGGGATCGCCGATCGACTCCACGCCCAGCTCGATCAAACGCTTCAGAACCTTGCCCTTGTTGTAGGGAGTGCCGCGGATCAGGAAGTTATCGGCGGCCGGGCCCCACGCCTCTTTCAGCCACTCCAGGTTCGATTCGAAGCCGCCGGAAGCGGCCACCAAAACTTTGGCGCCGATCTGCACGGGCTTGCCTTCCACCAGCACGCTGGCGCTTTGAAAGCTGCCGTCGACCACGTCCAGGTCAACCACTTCGGCGTTGTAAACGATGCGGATGCCAGAGCGCTCCGCCGCGGCAAAGTAGGCGTTCATCATGGCTTTTCCACCGCCCAGGAAGAACGCATTGGTGCGGCCCAGATGAAGCGTGCCGCCCATGGCATGTTGAAAGCGCACTCCCTGGCGCTTCATCCACTCGGTACAGGTGGCCGAAGCGCGGATCGTCATGCGCGCCAACTGTTCGTTGGTCTGGCCTCCGGTTCGACGTCGGTAAAGACCTCGAACTGAACCGCGCGGTTCTTGAGTATCTGCTCCACGCACGCAAAGATTTCAGTCTTGACAATCACACTATCCGACACAATGAAGAGCTTGTCGATTTTCCACTCGCTGACGAGGTCGTGCGTATTGTCATGGCTATGAATTCCCATGAATACTTTGGTTGGTCAGTAAAACGAAGGAATGTCCTGCTTCATATGAGCTTCTCCTCATCGTGTCAGTTCAGAAGGCGAATTCGTTGACTCCTACCGATTTCATCCTGATGAGAGCGCTTACACTCCTCTTCTGGAAAGAACAGCGTGCACTCGCGGCGGCCTCGCCTCTTGCCGGAGAAAGTGCTAAAACACGATCGCGTCTGAGTCGCCCCAAAGGTCATCAGGCAGCCACACTCGAGTCTTGTGTAACTGCAGACCGGGGGCAGGTTTCGCCGACTACAGGTAGAACATATAGATCATCAGCACAATGACGGCCACGATCATACCGGGCGCGTTTCTCTTGGCGATCTCCATGGGATTGACCCCAGCGTATGCGGCGCAGATAATCGTTCCGGCAGCTACGGGAGACATGGCTCGGCCTAACCCACCGCTGATCGACGCGACGCTGCCCATGCTCATGGGCAAAAGGCCGAACTGCGCCGCATGCGCGGTCACTGCCCGGTTGAAGGTTATACCTGCCGTTTCACCCGAGCCAGAGACGACGGCGATGAAAAACGGCCCAAAGGCCGAGCTGAATTTCGCTACCTGCGGGTTGGAGATCATGGCATCCATCATGGTCTTGATGAGCCCAATGGCATTCATGCCTCCAACAAAACACAGGGCACAAATAATAATGCCGATGGATGCACTGAATGCATAGCCCGCGCCATCCCAAAAAGCTTTGCAGAGCGCGCCCGGATTCTTCCAGGTCACGAGGAACGCGACGAACACCCCAATAATCATGGCGTGCGAGATACCAAGCTGCTTGAATGCCGGAACCACGCCCGTGTTGCCCAGAAGCAAGAGAGCTAGCGGAAGCACGGGGACGGCGGCTTTAACGAGATTTACGTGGAATGTTTCTACATCGTCGGTGATAGCGCCCTTCGACGTATAACCCTTGTACTCCTTCCAGCAAAAAGCCAGACCCCCCAGAACAAGAGCGCCAATGACGCCGCAGATAATGACGACAGCCGTGTGGTTGCGAATGACCGCTATGGGTGTGGTTTTCGCCACATCCGCGATCACCACCACCTGGGCGAATCCGGGGTTTAGCATGGCGGAGAACGTGCCGGCAAAGACGGCGGCGCCCGCCATCGCCGGGTGAACACCCTTCGCCATCAATAGGGGAATCAAGATAGCCCCGACTGCCGCCGAACAGCCTGCGGCGCTGGTGATTGAGGTGTTCACGGCGAGCGTAACTAGGGTGGCCCCGGGTATCAAGAACGGTCCGGGGCGCCGCAGGCTTTTGGCCAAGAGGAGAATCAGGTGCTTGTCGCACTCGGTGATCTTCATCACCCAGGAAAATCCCATCACAGCGATGATGGGTTCGATTATCTGCGTATTTTCCCTGATCGCGTCAGTAAAAGACTTGAATACACCCATCGGGTTACCGGCGAGCAGGAACATGGCTACCGCCGCGCAGAAAAGCACCATCCGGTTTTCATACTGCCGAATAAGCAGGTAAATGGTGGCCAAGACAATGAGCACGCCAGCGATCAGCAACATTGTTTTCTCCTTCGGACAGAGTGTTCCGCATACTCTTACTGCCATGGCCCTCATCATCCGAATCTCGTCGCCGCCTCCAACCCGAACCGGCTCACATCGTCTTCAGCAGATGGATCAACTGCCGCAATGCGGCTCGGCGAAACCACGAGCCACTCCGCGATGCCGAACCTGCCGCCGCTGTCGGTCTCACCCCAGATGCCCGTCGCCGGCGACTTGGCAATCACCGCGTAGCGCCCCGAGGTCGGCACATTCGCGCCAGTCAACGGACCAGCGGCAAAAATCAAAACGTTCACAGGCCCCAGCGGATCGATTTTGTGAAAGCGACATTGCAGCATGAGGTAAGCCGCCAACGCCGTCCCGCCAACATCCTCCGTGCGGCACCGTGCTTGCATTCAGTCTTTGATCTCAATCCCCGCAGTCTCTTCCATTAGCTTGACGATTACCGTGTAGTCTTCTTTCTCAAGCCCCCGACTAACAGCGGTTCTCCATATCTGTTCGTTAAGATTGCCCAAGAGCTGAGGCACGTCATAAGCAGTAGCGCAATCAAGCGCGTTGCGCATATCTTTGTAGTACGTTTCAACTGTTCCGTTGATGTCGAATGTGCGAGAGAGAATATGCTTCGGGAACTTCACTTCCGTTGCGTATGATCTGCTGGTACTGGCGTTGAATACATCGAGCATCGTTTGCGCGGAAAGTCCCATCTTCTTGCCCAGCAGCAGGACTTCTGCCGTGGCGATGAATGTCGTTGCCGACAACAGATTATTCAACGCCTTAATCAAATGCCCGCAGCCTAATTCTCCTACGTACCGCACATTGTTTCCCATGGCCCGGAGCAGCGGAAGAAAGCATTCGTAGAGATCGTGGCGTCCGCCGACCATGATCCCAAGGGTCGCATTGGCGGCTCCGACCGCTCCCCCGCTGACTGGGGCGTCAATCAAATTGATCTTCTTCGCCTCCAACGCCTTCCCCAGACTTTTCGTGGAAGACGCCACGGAACTGGTCATGTCGATGATTGTCGAATCTTCGCGCAGAATACCAATGAGTCCGCCTTCTTCAAGTACGACACGGTTGACTACGCGTGAATTAGGTACTATGAGGATCGTAGTCCCACACTCGGCAAATTGTCCGAGCGCTTCCGCTGTCCTTACGTTCGGCTGTCCGTTAAAGTCCTTGTATGTCTCTTTGTTAATGTCGTAAGCGAGTAGTGTATATCCAGCCTTCGCTAGGTTGACTGCCATCGGCTTACCCATCGCGCCGAGGCCAATGAACCCAACGGTTCCAAGGTCGTGCGACATGCTTTCTCCTTGTACACGGGCTGCTCTTCAGCAACCCGCTCATCCTTCAGTCCTCGTCCCGTCGTCGTCCGGAGTTTCTATCTTGGCGGCTTCGGCGCCAAGATCCGCAAGCATCATGGAACGAACGGTCCTACAAGCGTGTTCGACAGATCCAGAACTCTGATTCCAGTTAGAGTCGCATGCCTTGGCTGCATGCGTACTCTTTTCTAACTAGAGAACTTCCTTGATCGCCATAATTCCTTCGCGATAGGCAGGGACGCCTCCGATCAGCATGCTTTGGGCGGCGGTTGCAAACAGCTCCTTCGGAGTGGCGCCCATCTCGATTGCGTACTTGGTATGGGCTTTGATCCCGCCGTGAAATCTGACGACACAGCACATCGCCACCATCATGAGTTCCTTGTATTTAGGTGGGATCGTGTCATCCTCGGTGAGGTGCATTCGGAACTCCGTCACCTTCTTTAAGAGCTCTTGGTCGAAGTCCTTCATAACTAACCAGTGAGGCAAAAGTTCTCTCGGAGGGATCTTTGTTGCAGACATGTTTTCTTTCGGCTCCTTTGTTGGCGGGTGAGAATGGAGAAGCGGGCATCCAAGTGTCACCACGCCTGTCTCGACTTCGTTTTGAAAAGACCAACAACCATCCAACCAAACGAAATTCCGTTCAGCGGAATAATATTCTGATTAATCGAATCGCATTATGTCTAAGAAGCCGCAGCTTGTCAAGCGAATTGAGGATGTTGGTTCAGATTCCATGCAGACAAGTTCCGCTCTTAGGAAACCAAAAGCCCGTCTAGCCGGACGGTGGTCGGCGCCCCCGGTTTCTGAACTTAACTAAACTTTGCCAGACAATCCGATATCTAAAGAAGGCTGCAGGCACAGAGAAGATAGTGTCAGAGAAATGGCAATAGATATGAGCGTGATAGATGTACTCTGAGGTATCGTCGGCAAACCTACCGGTTTTGCAACTCACCGACTACTTAGAGTTCTGAGTTTGCACTGGTGCACCTAGGCAGTATGAGAGCATAGTAGCCTTGTCGCTTAGAAGGTAGCCCAGTCGCTGCTCGTTGGCGGCGCTGATCATCGAATGCGGAACCGTGATTACGAGGCTGCCTACGACGGTTCCGCTAGCACCGAAAACGGGTGCACTGATCCCTACGGCATTAACGAGCTTCTGGCCATGAGTGATGGCGAAGCCACGGGCCCTGATCTTTGCTATCTGGCGATCCAGCGTTGCGCGCGAAGGCACTGGTTCGCCGGAGTTCGGCGCCGGTCCTTCCTCGGCTAGGATCTGTGTGATCTGATCTTGGGGCAAATAGGCGAGGATCGCCAGACCGCTTGCGCCCCAGAGTACCGACATCGGCATATTCATCGGCAGTTGATAACGCAGCAGCTGGCTGGAGTCTGCTTTTTCGGCGAAGATCATCTTGCGTGGAATCGGCAAATAAACGCCAAGGAAGCAGGTCTCGTCACATAGCTCGACCACCTCATGCAAAACCGGCAGAGCTAGGGTCCGCATGTCGTTGCGTTCAACGATTCTCGCGGCAATTCCAAAAAGCTCTGGTCCAATGCGATAAGATCGCTCTGCTTTGTCGCGTTCAACCATGCCATCACGCACAAGGATATCCAGAAGTCGATGAACGGTACTTGGCGCAAGGTCCAAGACTGCTGAAGCCGCCTGGATAGTCGTCCTGCCGCCGGATTCGGCGAGCAAACGCACCACATTCAGGCTGCGGACCACTGGTCCCAGTCTGGAATTCATATGTCCGCTTGACGAAGAGGTACGACCGTTCCTTGCGTCCACTCCCGAACTCGACAGCGCTTTGGCTTTCAACTGCTACACCCCAGGAAAGTAGTGGCAGCGAGTCCATCAATGCGTGTGAGGCTATGATGAATAACCGCGGCAAGTGATGCCTACGGAAAAAGACCTTCCGTCAAGGTTACTTTACACGATCTCTCGCGAAAGCGCAGGACTATACTGTTGTGAGTTGACGGATCCGTTGTCACATCGCGAATGGCTACCATCTTGAATGCCAAGTCAAAGCTCCTCGATAAAAAACAATTGACTCGTCCGACGATCTGCGGTACGTTCGGCAGCGCAATGAAATCAGTCCATTTCCCTGGTTGTTGTCACCGACCAGTCAGGCAGGGATGAAATGCGCATTTGGCATCAAAGTATTCTCGATCTCGATATGGCTCCTGTTTACCGCAAGAGCCTGGAACAACATGCTGCCTTGCTAGGGGATTCGGGAGTAAGTGTCACGGTGCACGGTTTGAAGCCGGGTACCTACGGCCAT
>Ga0224557_1003595_pt1 | contig 11970 bp, 14 predicted proteins | sample 714S31014metaG_FD_180677 | JGI IMG/M metagenome (GOLD analysis project Ga0224557, IMG submission 180677) | Peat soil microbial communities from Stordalen Mire, Sweden - 717 S3 10-14 | ecosystem: Environmental > Terrestrial > Soil > Wetlands > Peat | place: Sweden: Norrbotten County, Stordalen... | reverse complement strand
ATCCAGAACGGATCACCGGCGTGGCCTGCCCATGCACGCAGACCTGACGGCGTGGTTGCGGTCTCATCCGTTACTCCGTGTGCGACGACCTTTCCGGCTGCGTGCGGATCGACAGCGTCTTTACCGCTGATGCGCCGAATAGTGTATTTCTGCTTTCCCTGCGCGTCGCGCTCCTCGAACGTAAGGCGGTAGGTAACCTCTTCGACAGCATCGCCGTTGAGATCGACCTTGAACTCGTACATGCCTTCAGGATGGTAGCCGGTAATTGGCGGCTTCCCAATGGAATGGCAGACGTTGATCACAAATGCAGTGCCGGTCTCCCCGCGGAACACGTAGAGATCGGTGATGTCGAGGCGAAGGTCCTGCCGAGCAATGGGTGAGTCAAGATGGTGAGACATGCTTTTCCCCTTTCTGTTTGCGGAATCTGATCGGAAGGTTGACAGAGCCGAGACGGTCCGGGCTAGGCTCATTCCGGTCACCATGACCGCCCCGCCAATTAGGGCGTGTTCACACTACTAGTTAGGTTTCTGTTAAACTGTCTTTACCGATGGAACTGACAGAAGCGCAATACGAGCGAATCAAGGATGCGTTGCCAGTGCAGCGTGGGAACGTGAGCCTGAGCAACCTGCAAGTGCTCAATGCGGTGCTGTATGTGGCTGAACAAGGCTGTAAATGGCGGGGTCTGCCGAAACGCTTTGGTCGCTGGCACACCGTCTATATGCGGATGAGCCGCTGGTCCAAGAACGGCGTCCTGGACCGCGTCTTCGAGAAGCTGCAGGTGGAGCAGATCGTCCGCATCAAGCTCGAAGCGGTGTCCTTGGACTCCACCTCGATCAAGGTGCATCCGGACGGCACGGGGGCTCTAAAAAAAACGGCCCACAGTCCATCGGCAAGAGCCGCGGCGGATGGAACACCAAGGTGCATATGGTTGCCGCGGATGCTCGAACGGCCATAGCGTTCGCCCTGTCGCCGGGCAACGCCCACGATGCACCTGAAGGACGCGAGTTGTTGTGGGATCTTCCACGGATGCCGAAAGGCCTGCCGATGCTGATGGATCGCGCCTATGAGGGAGATCAGACGCGGCAACTGGTGCTCGATCTGGGCATGGTTCCTGTGGTTCCCCCCAAGTCCAATCGCGTCGAGCCATGGGCCTACGACAAAGCCCTCTACAAGAAGCGCAACGAGATCGAACGGCTGTTCCGAAGGCTCAAGGGCTTCCGCAGAATCTTTTCGCGCTTCGAGAAACTCGACCTTCTCTTCATCGGCTTCCTCAACTTCGCCCTCATCGTCGAAGCACTTCGCTAGTGTGAACACGCCCTAGAACCTTCCGACGCGATATATCCTTGATTTCGTTTGTATTTGCTTTAGGAACATCCGTTTTTGATCGCATAGGCGCGGTCACCTCCTTGTTTAACCTTCCAGAAATTTACGACTCCATGGATTGGGCCTGTGAACAGGTGGATCAGAGGTTCGTATTCGTACTGGGCACTTCCCTGGAAATCACAGCGGGAGAAACATCCGAATTCCTGGATTTTCTCTGGAGTTTCTCTGGAGGATGCACACTGACCTGCTTGCTGAAGGCCCCAGGCCCTAGAGACCGTATGCAATACCGATTCGAGATAGTACCGCAGACACATCGTTTATGGAAAGAAATATCGCACGCAGAGGATGGAGGCAAGCTTCGAATGGCGACCACAGGCCGATGCACGTTTCGAGGTCGGCCTGCATCGATCAGGACGGGGAAACGCTCCAATGTCCGGTATCCCGGCATGGAGGCCCAAGCAGAACCCCTGACACCGGCCGACTTAAGAGGAGTAGCCAACTCAACAATCAAATTAGGCTGCACTTCCTCCTCGCATATCTGGATGGCAGCCCAATGAATGCTGTCGAGAGCCGGTAAGGTATCGCTCCGATGCCCTCATGCCGGTTTGAATCGAAACAATCAACTCACACATGTGATGGCGCTCGTGCTTAGCATTCAACGGTTGGCCCTCCTGTGTGGCAGTTTCGATGCGTTCCCTTATCGCTGCGCGAATGGCCTTTTCTTCATGCGACTTCAGCCACCGAATAACGCTGTTATCTAGCTTCCGCTGAGACGTACCCTTGACCGGATTCTCCGCCACCTTCTCGTTCTTGATGCCCCGTTTATAAACCGAACTCAGAGTGACGCGATACCGGTTATAGGTCGCGTCCGCCACTGGCTTGCCCCCCGCTGGGCGTGGAGATTCGTTAGGCCGTCGAGCCACTCTTCGATATCCTTCGGCCAAATGCTAGCGGCGGGACGGTCGCCGAGATCGGTTTTGATTCTGTCCAGACGCTGCGGTGGATTGACCTGGTCCTTGTACTGAGTGGGATGCTTCTTAATGTAGCCCTTCAGCTCATCGCACAACTCGCCAAGGGTGATCCGGTCAACCTTCTCCTCGCGGAGGACCCTCTTCTCTGCCATCGTCAGGATTGGCTCCGTAGCACTGACAGGGAGTGCGCCCCGACCTTCCTTACGCTTGAGTGATCGGGCATCCTCCAGCCAGTCGACTGCATTCTGCCAGCCCGCCTGAGCGGAGATGCCACGGACGCGCTCGCCGACGCGCAGCAGATGGATTACAGCCAAAAAAATTCTGATGGAACGAGCAAGCAATACTGCTCAATGTTCATCGGCGATCCGGGCACAAAATGGTTTGTCTTGGGCAGTGGCGGAGGGCGAAGCCCAGAGTTCGTCGTGACTAGTGAAGGATAAACAGCAGGAGCGCGGAATAGGCTACCGTGGAGGCCGCGAAAAACCAGAAGCGTCCCCCACGTCCTTCAGGAAGCTCCACGACAAGACTATTGATGATCACCCCGCCGCAGATAAATCCGATGATTCTCGCCAGCCATCGGTCGGGAATCGAGACCAGGATGCCAGCAGTCCAGCCCCCCATGACTGCCAGGGCCAGAATCCATCGGCCATAGCGCTCGTACAGTCCGGGCCGCTCTCGGGCCAGCGAATGATCAACCAGCAGTAAATGAAATGCCATCGCCAGGCTGTAGAGAACCAGGGGCGCCAAGCCGCTCCAGATATTGTGAACGAGCAGATAGGCGATCAGACTGCTATACGTCGCGAATGCCGCAATCTGTGCGAAAAGAAAGAAGTCGCTCGTCTCACCTTCCGAAGAGCCGGCCTTTGCGACCATGAACTCCAGTCCATAAAACAGAACAAAACCCAGCAAAGCAGCCAGGTAGACGGCCTGCTCCGGGAAGAGCGCGAACGTCTCGTTCTTGTGCTCCAGAAAAGTCGCTTGATTTTCGGAGATCTGCGGAAGGAGATCCACAAAGATCGTTGCCACCGACACACCCGCAGCTATTGAAATCCACCGCCGGTGATGCGAGCTCGGACGCAGTTTGTAACCCACAACGAAAACCATGGCGAGAAGCAGAGCCGCCGGGAGCGTGTATTCAATTGGCACCGTAGTTCATCTCCAATATCGATCGGCGCAGCGTGGGATTCGAACGACCCGCGAGTCGCTCACAAAGGCAAGTGCCGAGCCGAAGAATGCCCCAGGTTAGTCCCAAGGCCGGACGTTGGTGACTCGGATATATTGATTTCCGTAACTCTCGATATCGTAAATTCCCTTTTTCTTGTCAAACCGGATCTTCGCCGCGGCCATGACTTTGCCCGTACTTTCCCCCTTCTCATCTAACGTTACCTGCAGGAGCCCAAATGGGTAGTCAACTGTTCGGCCGCTCCGATACAACTCAAGGAATGACATGTTTCGAGCGGTCACGATCGTGATGATCGTAGTCTTACCAACCTGACGTTTGCGCGCTATAGCAATCTGATCACCGAGGCGCCCCGTGGGACGAATGCTGCCTTTATCCTGTTTGCCCAGCACGGAGACCAATGCATCGGTTCCTTTTTCTTTGAGCAATTGTGCGAACTGGTCAAGCTCCTGGTCGGTTGTGTAGCTGGTGATGTTGAAGTCAAACTGAACAGCTCGCCCTCCGACCGAACCGCCCGTGCCAATCGCCACCGCCGAATAGGAATCCGGTTTTTGCTTAGCCTCCTGAGCAAATGAGCGTCCGAGGATGGCAGTCGACCCAATTGCCAATAGAGCCACTAACTTCAGGTTCAGAACCTTCATCTTTAAGACCTCCGGTGACGCGATAACTATAGGCGCACGCAAGGAGTGCCTACTACTGCCCTTAGGGGAAGGTGGGCAGCGACTTACTGTGGCTTACCCAGCCACGAATATTGCCACGCAAGCGAGACATTCTGGTAGTCGCCGCCATACTCGTTGTAGGTCCCGGCGCTGTAGCTCATCTTCACAGACTGATGCCTGGTGAATGGGATAGCCACTGTTGCTCCTAAACGAGAGTTGGCCTGGCGCGTCAACGAATTCTCAACACCGGCTATGGTTGTCGTCCCACCTAGCCAGAAGTTTCCATCGAGTGAGGCCCAGAGACCTCGTTTCGTGAAGTCGTAGATAACGTGCCCCTCAAATGCGCCAATCGGGCTTTGCGACTGTGACCGCGTGCCCGCGTAGTAGCTGTTGCGCGACCAGAAGTCATTGTTCGTTGTGAAGAACCATACCCCTGCATATCCGTCGACTACCCAGTGGCCAAAGCTTTGCGAATACCCGAGTTCGGGCTTGAAGGCCCACCGGTTTGCGCCCCAATTGATCAGTTTGGTTGGATCATACTGGCCGGTCGGAGCGATCACCCTCAGGCTCGTGCCGATCAGAACCTTCTGCTTCCATTTCACAAACTGCTGCACCGGCATCGCCGGACCGCCCTTCAGGTTTACCGAAAATCGGTACGAGGAGTCCGCCAGGCCGGACCGGTAGATGTTTTGTTCATTCGTAGCAAAGATTCCCTGAAAGGTCCCCACGGCATATGGCAGCGACGCGACCACATTCGCCGAGCGCCCGAATATCCCGAAAGCGTGGTACAGGCTAAGTATCGATATGTTGTAGGCCCCGGTCGCTTCACTCACTGGAAGGGCTCCGTTAAAGTCGATATCCCCGTTGTAATAGGACCATGACACGATGACGGCATTGGAATGGAGGGGTGTTATCAGGTACGCGCGCGGCGTGAGTGATTGCGCGCAACATGCACTCAGCAACAACTCCGCGAGAAGCATCACGTACAGAATCTGCTTGCGAACTTTCATTTGTGCGCCATCCTCTTTTTTATACCTTCATGCGCTCGGCAAACTTGGCGCCCGCTCAAAAATTGACCCCTAGCGACATGACTTCAGTAGGCGTGGTCCAGCCGAAATCGAACACAGTAATTGAAAAATTCAGGTTCTTATGCGTGAACCCAACCAGCACACCACGCTGTACCGAAAGGCTTGTGGAATAAACACGCGTCCTCTGTGCCGCCGCACCGATCTGAATCCAGGCTCGCGGCGAGTACGTGACTTGGTTCCAGGTGTAGAAGAAGCTGTCGGCGCTGTTTTGAATGTCGAACACATATTCCGAGGAGTCATAGGCTTGAAACCGTCTATAGCTCAAGGTCATGTTGCATCCGGGAGCGACACCGTTCTCACTTCCGAAGACAGCGCCGAACATCGGGGTGGCATCCCATTTGAGTGTTCGTCCCACGCTGAAGTTATAACCCGCCCACGCTGACCCGCTTCTATAGGCCTCCGAGTTATACCGAAGTTCTACATGCAGATGCGACCGGTCGGCGGTGAACACAGGAGACACGTACGATTGCCCGTCGGGTACAACATAGCCGCTGGTAGCTAATGAGAACGCCCATGGCCGTGGAGCAGCGGCTGGAGACGTGGTCCGAGGACGAATCCCTATTTCCTGTGCCAAAACAGGTGCGGCCAGTAGCGCAAAGGCGCCACAAGCCAGGCACTTCCGCTTGAATGTCGTTCGGCCATAGCGCTCAGTGATCCGTCTCATTGCGTTAACTCAGTCCTGAATCCCCGCGACGTGGCTTGCTCCGTAGTTTGCTCCACGATTTCCGTGAATGTGCGGCGCGATCACGAGGCTAATCCAAGCATGCTCAGCACGGCGTGGATGACCGTGTCGGTGGGAGTAGCGTAGATAACCACGGCAATCATTGGCGCTGCCGCTGCAATGACCAGTCCAATAAGAGTTTGCTTGTCGATTGGCACAACTGCCATTTGCCGAACGACAGTAAAACTGGATCCGAGATCAACCAAAGACGACGGATCGGGGTTGCCCATGATTACCTCATCTGCCGCATCTTCCCTCCGAATCCACTTTCGGTCAAACAGTTGGTTGTGTTCCGTCACAAGGGCTCCGTATTCAAACAGAGCCTTTTGTTTGGTTCGAAACAAGAGCGGAGTCACAACCAGAAGCGGAGCGACCAGAATGATGATTGCCAGAACGCAGTAGCCAATCATTGGAAACTTCATGGTCTTAAGGCTTGCTCCTCCGTATGCAATCGCATTTGCAACCTGGCCGGCAATCACAATGCCTCCGGCGCACACGATTGGGCTAAACGCCAACTGCCCCTGGGAGAGAAATCCCAGGCCGGCGGCCATATCTGAATGGGTAGCAACCAGATAAAGTTTCGTTCGGGAGACACGCCAGAGAAGATACGTCGCGAGAAAGAATCTCCAAAACCATCTCAACAGGAGAAAACGGAACAGTGGAGCGCTCACTAGATTGAACCACCATCCGGCCCAGCTGGTCTGATCCGATCCGGCACCTGCCAAATGCCAGTTCGAAACACCGCCCATCAACAAGTCCGCGTTGGCGACAAAGAAAGACGGAACAAACGCACCGATCACCAGCAGAGCTTCGGGAAGAAAGTGGTCTCGTAAGCGGGCGGTTGCCTTGATCGCTTTCTCAAAAGCCGGAAATGCCTCGTCCGTTACTAATCCTGATCGTACAAACTCAGCGACCACAAGTCGCCATATGCGAACAATCTCCGGTTCAGCCAGAAAGAGGATCGGAACGGCAATCAAAAAGCGCACGTTGACGGCGAAGTCTCGCAGGAACGTAATCTTGCATTGGGTGCCATAAGCCTGCCCCTGGATCAAGCAGAGGACAAGCAACGGGAGCCACGCAACGGCGATGGCGGCTATTACCTTTCCAACCACTCGCCAGCGTTCCTCTCCGCTCAGACCTATCCGAATCAAAAGGCGATGGGCCGCTCCTCTGCTAATGAGTGAGAAATCCTCGGCAACAGTGGTCTCCGATTTATTCATTGCATCCCTCCACCACTCCATGGCCGAACAAAAAGCACATCCAGTCTGGCAAATGAGTTTTAGACATCTTGCTTTGTCACGTCATGCGCGGAATGTCTGGTCAGCCGCTCAAAGTACGATGCCAGGCCCAGCGCAAGGATCAGGGCCGCGATTCCAAAAAGAGTCAAACTCGGTACATTGTTTGGCTCTTCGACGATCACTTTTCGCGCCATCGCAATCAGTGCGACTTCCAGAACGACGCGGATGTGGATGGCATCTTTCTTTACATATGCCTTTAGCGTCTCCATCAGCTCAACGCCAATCAATACCAGCAGGAAGTAACCGAAGATTTCAAGCAGGCCCTGAACTGGAATCAGGAAGCGTGGCGGGGCCATAATCTGCTGACCGATCAATACCCCGAGATGAATCGTGGAGAGAGCCATCACGACGATGAGCATTGCCGCGAGCGCCAGTACATTGATCTTCTGAATTTTCGTCAGTGCGGCTTCGATGGTCATCTCGCGCTCCCTGATGCGATTTGCGCCGCTGTTGCGTCTTCTGTCGCTGAGGTTCGCACCTCAGGCAACTGCATAATTTCATCGGCGAATCTACCTTGGCTTATAAGGGCCGCCATGATCTTCATCGCCGGGTCGACGTGTTTGAAGAACATCTTATAGCCCGCACATAGATAGTTAAGCCCGGGCTCGCCATCCGGGGCGTTGATAAAGCGGTTGCGAGGACATTCACCATAGCAGGCAAACAGCACCTCGCAGTCGCGGCAGTATTTTGGCAGGCTCGTCAGCTTATGCTGCCCAAAGGCACGCTGCTTCTCGGAGGACACCATCTCGGCCATCGGAGTCTCCAGGATGTTCCCCAGCCGGTAGTCGGGCTCTACGAAGTGATCGCAGGAATACAAGTCACCGTTGTGCTCCAGAGCCAGAGCGCTGCCGCAAGTTGGCGAGAAGATGCATAGGTTGTGCTGCCCCACCCAGCTTCCCAGCGCGACGTCAAAGGTCTGCACAAATACGTCTCCCACATCGCGATGCACCCACTCATCAAAGATGGCAATGAGAAATCGGCCGAACTGCTCTGCCCCAACGGTTCGTTCCGTGACAAGGCCGCCGTGCTGGATATACAGAGGGCGGTCAGCGCCGGGCCTGTCGCTCCAGCCCAGGTTTGCAAGAGACAGGAAATCTGCTGTGGTCCGCTCCACGATGGGAATGAACTGCATGAACTTCGTCTGGAGCACGTCCCGGAAAAACCGGTATACCTCCAGCGGATGATCGGCGTTAGCTGCATGAATTGTGCAGAGGATGTTGACTTCTACCGAGTGCCGGCGCAGAGCCTCCCAGCCTCGCATCACCTGATCGAAACTTCCCGCGCCTCCCTTGTTGACCCGGTAAGCGTCGTGCATCTCCTTTGGCCCCATCGACGCTCAAGCCGACAAGGAAGTGATGCTCCTTGAAAAACGCGCACCAGTCGTCGTCGAGCAGGGTACCGTTCGTCTGAATCGTGTGCAGAATCGTTTGTCCCGGTTTGCGATACTTCTCCACGTACATGATCGCGCGTTTGAAGAAGTCGAGCCCCATCAGGGTCGGTTCGCCCCCTTGCCATGCGACGTTAACATCGCCGGCCGGATGAGCCTGCAGGAGTTGCCGGATGTAGCTGTCAAGCAACTCGTCCGACATGCGGAACCGGTCGCCCGGATAGAGCATCTCCTTGGAGAGGAAGAAGCAGTATTTGCAGTCGAGGTTGCAAGTGGCGCCGGTGGGCTTGGATAGAAGGTGAAACGGCCGCGACATTGTTGTTGGTTCCAAGGGTCACATCTCTCTCTTCGACCACTCCTGCTAAGGCAGGCGATCGCTCATCGGGTGTGCATCTTCGTTTGAAGCTCTTGCATCGCCTGTTGACTGACGTTGATCATTCCCTCTTTGGGGCGGTCGAGATCAGCGACCACGACCAGCACCAGGGAAAACGAGATGGCCACAGCCAGTTCAATGGCAAGGTGGCGAGACCCGCTCAGCCCGCTCTGGGTTCCAATCATGAGCATCCCGACGGCCAGTAGCAGGTAGAGCGTTACCCAGATCGGCGTGGGAACACGATATCGGCTGTCGTACATCACGCGTTTCAGGTACACGTCAAAGACCTCGTTAAGCGATTGAACGTAGAGCCCGGTGGTGATGGAGCCGCTATCCTTCCTCCCGGCCTCCTCCGTGACTGCCCACAGGCGCTCCTGTAGAGCTTCTGATTGGCCGCCCACCTCTTCCTCTTCCATCCCTGCTGTGCCCGCTTTCGCGCGAACGTCTACGTAGTCTCGAATGAGATCGCGGGCATTGGAGCGATACGGCTCAGCCAAAAGGCCGGCCCTCAGCCAAGTCTTCTCGATCGAGTTTGTTTCCTCGACGACGAGGCCTTTCCTGACCTCGTGGCGCCCTGCGGCGCCGTTGAAGGTGAAGGCCAGCATGAAGGCAAGTAACCCCATGGTCGCCCCGATCATGGCGGCGGACACCTCAAACTTGCCTTCGGCACGACGCTGACGTCGCCTGCCGAGGCGGATTCCGGCCTCGAGCGCTACTTCCACCATCGCGATCGTCCCGAGAAACAGCACCCATAACGGCGCTCTGTCAAAAAACATCGACTCTGCTTTCTAAGAAACTCTAGTTCGCCATCGCCGAAGCCCGGCAACTACTGGCATTGCAAATTTACAATCACCGGCAGCCCGATGGAAGGCTGCCGGTCATTGTCGTGCTACCTGCGGTCGACGATGGTTCTGTCGCCCACTGACTGCGTTCTAGTCCACGGAGAACGCGGCGGCTGCCAGCGTCTCCAGATCGAGGTACTGCTTGCCCTCAGTTGTAACGCCAACGAAGAGGATTTCGCCGCCCTTGAAGGGACTGGAGCCTTTGTATTCCTCGCTTACGGAATCCTCGCTGTCATACCCGATGCAGAGCCCGTCGCCGCCCAGTGTGAACTTGCCCACCTGTGCGCGCATCGGACCCTCCGCGACAACCTTGTCGTTGACGTAGAGTTTAGTCTTGCCCACGGACTCCTTGTACTTGCCCGCGCTCTCCCTCGTGAACTCCATGCCGAGCGTGTACTTGCCGGGCTTGAGCTCAGCCGAGATGAACTTCTGCTCCGGCTTGATGCCAAGGAAGTTGTAAACGTAATACAGCTTCTTGTCCTTGATGAACAGGGCATGACCGCCGAAGCGTGAACCGGCGGCGAAGATCACACCCGAGCAGTTGGGATCGGTGATCTCAACATCGGCCAGGATCTTGTACGAACGCCCACGCACGTTGACGGAAACACTCTCCGGGACTGGAGCGGTTCCTGGGTAGTAGATGTAACGCTCGCGCGGCTCTTCTTCGGAGGGCCGCTCAATGGTGCAGAGCTCCAAGGCAGAGCGATCATCGAGCGGAAGCACCAGGTTGGTCTCCGCTTCTTCGAACCAGGCCTTGATCAACGCCTCGAGCTTCTCGGGGTGTTCCTTGGCGAGATTCTTGGATTCGGCTCTGTCCACATCTACGTGGTAAAGTTCCCACTCGTCCTGGTCGAAATGGCCCCTGCCCGTCAGCGGGACATGCATGGCCACAGCTTTCCAGCCGTCCTCCCAGATTCCGCGCGTGCCCAGCATAGCGTAATACTGGCGCTTCTTGGTTGTGGGGGCGTCCGGCTTGGTATCGAAGCTGTACTTCATTGAAACGCCGGAAAGTGGAATCTGCTCCGCGCCCTTATAGACCTTGGGCATCTCAAGACCGCAGACTTCAAGAATGGTCGGGACGATGTCAGTCGAGTGGTGATATTGGTTGCGAACCTCACCGCGGGCTTTGATGCCCTTCGGCCACGAAATGACCATTGGGTCGCAGGTGCCCCCCGAATACTCCGAATAGCGCTTGAACATCTTGAACGGCGCTGAGGTGGCCGATGCCCATCCGGTGGGATAGTGCTCGTAGGTGTCCGGTCCGCCGAGCTTGTCAATGAGCTTCATGTTCTCTGACAGTTCGTCCGGGTAGCCGTTGAAGAACTTGTTCTCGTTTACAGAGCCATTGGGGCTGCCTTCTCCGGATGCGCCGTTGTCGGCCGCATAGAACACAAGTGTGTTCTCTAGCTGGCCGCTCTTCTCCAGATAGTCGATGATGCGGCCCACCTGTGCGTCGGTGTACTCCGAGAACCCGGCGTAGACCTCCATCAGGCGCGAGAACAGCTTCTTCTCATCGGCGTTGTTCATCCCACGGACGAACGAAATCGCCCGGATTCGCAATTTCGTGGGGCAAGGGATTTAATGGCGTAAGTTCTGTGCCCTTGGGAATGATGCCCTTCGCGATCATCTTCGGCAGGACAGTCTCGCGATAAGCTTCATAGCCATCGTCGAACTTGCCCTTGTACTTGTCGATGTACTCCTGGGGCGCATGGTGCGGGGCATGGTTGGCGCCGGGGCAGAACCACATGAACCACGGCTTGGAGGGATTGCTGGCCTTTTGATTCTTGATCATCGAGATGCCCTTGTCGGCCAGATCCTTCGAAAGGTGATAGCCCTCTTCTGGCGTGTAAGGCGGCTCGACGGAGTGGTTGTCTTCGATCAGGGCTGGATACCACTGGTTGGTCTCGCCACCGATGAAGCCATAGAAGCGGTCAAAGCCCTTGTTGAGCGGCCACTGCTTCTTGCTCGCGCCCTCGGCGGTATCGGTCTCGGGGACGTTGTGGTTCTTGCCCAGCCAGAAAGTGCTCCAGCCGCCATCTTGCAGGATCTGCCCGATGGTGGCGCACTCCTCAGGAAGGCGAGCGTGCTGGCCGGGGAATCCGTTGGCGGCTTCGGTAATGCAGGCCAT
>Ga0224557_1003594_pt1 | contig 11975 bp, 11 predicted proteins | sample 714S31014metaG_FD_180677 | JGI IMG/M metagenome (GOLD analysis project Ga0224557, IMG submission 180677) | Peat soil microbial communities from Stordalen Mire, Sweden - 717 S3 10-14 | ecosystem: Environmental > Terrestrial > Soil > Wetlands > Peat | place: Sweden: Norrbotten County, Stordalen... | reverse complement strand
CGAAGGCTGGCGAGCATTCGTGCGTGGAGCCTTCGCCGTCCTGGCCGAATCAGGCCTGCGGCCCGGCGGGGCGACCATCACGATCAGCAGCGACCTGCCGCAGGGCATCGGCGTCTCCTCGTCGGCTGCGCTCAGCGTCGCCCTGTGCCTCGCGTTGATCGAGCTGTCGGGCGAACCGATCCCGGAGCCGATCGTGGTCGCGCGCCTGTGCCAGCGGGTCGAGCAGAGCTGGCTCGGGGCCCAGACCGGTCTGCTCGACCAGCTCGCGTCGCTGCACGGAGACACGGACCATGCGACTCTGATCGACTTCCAGGATCTATCGGTCACGCCGGTGCGCCTCGCGCTCGACGGGCACCGCCTGGTGGTGATGAACTCGGGCGAGCGCGATCCCGACGCGATGGCGGGCTACAACCAGCGCCGCCGGGAGTGCGAGGCAGCGGCGTCGCGGGTTGGCGCCGAGACCCTGCGAGGAGCTCTCTTTCAGGACCTTCACATGCTGCCCGACGTCCTGGCCCGCAGAGCCCGCCACGTGATCGCAGAGAACGGCCGGGTGCTGGAGGCCGTCGACGCGCTCAACAGAAACGACCTGAAAACGCTCGGTGGCCTGCTCGACGCGTCGCACGCCAGCCTGCGGGACAACTTCGAGGTCTCGACGCCGGCCGTGGAGGCGGCGCTCCGAACGCTCAAGGATGTCGGCGCGCTGGGGGCGCGCCTGATGGGCGCCGGTTTCGGCGGCAGCGTGATCGGGCTGCTCCCGGCCGACGCCACGTCCCCCGACGGAGCCGTTGAGGTGCGCGCCTCGCATGGCGCCCGCCTTCTGCCCCAAACCGCGTTACCGTGAGCCGCATGGCGCAGGACGACGTGATGGGCGACGCGGTCGAACGCCTCGAGTGGGCTGAAGGCAGAGCCGGCGAACCGGTGTCGGATTCAGCTCGGCTGACAAGGCGCACGGCACTCGTGGGTGGGGCGACGGGGCTCGCCGCGGCGCTGCTGGCCTCCTGCGGCAGCTCCGCCGACGCGACGACGGCCAACACCACCTCCGCGGCGGCGGGCGCAGCGACGGCAGTCTTCGGAAGCTCCAAGGCGTTCAGGTTCACGGTCGTCAATCACGCCAGACTCAGCGCGGTCTATGTGCCGACCCAGAACGGTGCGGCCGATGCCTGCAAGCTGCTCGGCTGCAGCTACGACTGGACCGGCTCGGTCTCGGGCAACGTCGCGGAGATGGTCACGTCCATCAACACGGCGATCGGCGCCAAGGTCGACGGCATCGCCACGTCGCTGACCGACCCAACCGCGTTCAACACTCCGGTGAGCGCCGCGCTCGAAGCCGGTATCCCGGTCATCTCGTACGCCTCGGATGCCACCGGTAATCCGCGTCTTGCTTACGTCGGCTCGGACGCATACCTGGGTGGGCGCAGGATGGGCGAGCGCATCAGGAAGCTGATCCCAGCCGGCGGCACGATCGCCGTCTTCATCGGAACGCCCGGCGCGACCGGACTCGATCTTCGGATGAAGGGGCTCACCGACGAGCTCAAGGGCTCCAGTATCACGGTCAATCGCATCGCGTCCGGTCCTGGCGGATCGCAGGAGACGAAGATCATCGATGCCGTCATCATCAAGCACGCCAACTACAAGGGGTTCTTTGCAGTTGACGGCGCCAGCACCGCGGTGCTGGCGGCTGCAATTCAGAGCGGCGGCCTTGCCGCCAAGGGCACACTCGGGGGTGGTTACGACCTGACGCCGACCACCCAGCAGTTGCTCGCCTCCGGCGAGATCGAGTTCGCGATCGACGAGCAGCAGTACCTACAGGGTTTCCTGCCGATCCTTGAGCTCTACCTGCACCGCGTCAGCAACGGGCTCACCGGCCCGGCCGATGTCGACACCGGCGTGCGGGTCGTCGACAGGCACGCCGCAGCCGCCTACGAGAACAGCACGAGCCGCTTCGAAGGCAGCTCCGACAGCCCCGGCATCCAAACTTCCTGAGCGGCTACCAGCGATCGTGCACGTGCACGCGCAGCAGCCGGTCATATATCTCGGCGACGCCGTCGAGCTGCTGTTGCCGCAGCGGCGGTAACGCCGCGGCGGCCGCGTTTCCGCGGACCTGCTCGGGGTTCCGAGCACCGGGGATCACAGTGCTGACGCCCGCTTGATCGATCACCCAGCGCAGCGCGAACTGGGCCAGGGTGACGCCGGGATCCAGGAGCCGCTTGAGCTCCGCGACGGCCTGAAGCCCGACCTCGAACGGCACGCCCGAGAAGGTCTCACCGACGTCGAATGCCTCGCCGTGGCGGTTGTAGTTGCGGTGATCATCCGCCGCGAAGACCGTGTTCTGGTCATAACGGCCGGAGAGCATGCCCGACGCCAGCGGCACGCGCGCGATGATGCCGACGCCCGCTTGAGCGGCTGCCGGCAGCACCGCCTCGAGCGGCTTCAGGCGGAAGCAGTTGAGGATGATCTGCACGCTCGCTACGTGCGGCCGCGCGATCGCCTTCAGAGCCTGCTCGCAGGTCTCGACCGAGACGCCGTAGGCGCTTATGCGTTCCGCATCGACCATTCGATCCAGGGCCTCGAACACCGCGTCACTCTCATAGACGCCGTCAGGCGGGCAGTGCAGCTGTACGAGATCAAGCGTCTCGACGCCGAGGTTGACGCGCGAGCGGTCGTTCCAGGCGGCGAAGTTCTCGGCCGAATAGTTCTCGGTCAGCTGCTCGACGCGACGTCCCATCTTGGTGGCCACAAAGACCTTGGGATGGCGCCCGTGCAGGGCGCCATTGAACTGCTCACTGCGACCGTCGCCGTATACGTCGGCGGTGTCGAAGAAGGTGATGCCGGCGTCCACGGCTGCCTCGAGCGTGTCCCTGGCAGCCGCCGGATCGACCGAGCCCCAGTCCGCGCCGAGCTGCCAGGTGCCGAGCCCGACGACGCTGACGTCGCGGCCCAGCCTGCTGATAACGCGCTGCTCCATGGACCTGATTCTGGCATACCAGCGGAGCTGCCGTTCCCGACTACCTGCCGGGTCCGGCCGTCTGCACGATCCGTACGATCGCCTGTGGATCCGAGGTGAGGTGCAGATTGTCGAGGTCATGCTGCTCGATGCGGTGCTCCGCGACTGGTTGCCCACGAAGCCACTCGATCACGCCGTCCCAATCCCCATCACCGATCAGGATCGCCGGCAAGTCCGGCATCGTCCCGGTTTGGATCAAGGTGAGGGCCTCAAACAGCTCATCGAGGGTTCCATAGCCACCTGGCGCGACCACGAACGCTCTGCCGTAGCGCATGAACATGACCTTGCGCGCGAAGAAGTGACGGAACTTGAGGCCGATGTCCACATACGCATTCAGGGACTGTTCGCGCGGTAGTTCGATGTTGAGGCCAACCGATGCGGTACCGGCGTCGCGCGCGCCGCGGTTGGCCGCCTCCATCAGTCCGCCACCGCCACCGGTGATGATTGCGTAGCCCGCCCGTCCCAGCGCTGCGGCGACGGTGCGGGTGAGGGCATAGTGCGGGTGTGACTCTGGCGTGCGTGCCGATCCAAAGACCGTCACCGCGGGTCCGATGTTCGCGAGCGCATCAAATCCCATCGCGAACTCCTCGGCTATGCAACGGATCCGTTCTGCATCGGCAGCTCGCTCCGGGTTGGGCTCGTCACCCAGCCGCGTGAGCAGATCCTGATCGAACGTCAGCTCGTCGCCGGACACGGCGCTGTTTCCGGCCACGGGGTCACTCATTGCTGTCAGAGTACGTGTCGTGACGGCGCTAGAGCCCAAAGGAATTTCGTGAACGGTGCACTAGACCAGGTTGACCTCACGCTCACGCTCTCTACCAAGGAAGGTCTGGAGCGGTTGCAACGTGCGCAGCGTCGGCTGCTGGCGCTGCGGCTGCAATGTGCCGGGCTGATCGGTGACGGAACGCTGGGCCCGCCGCTCTTCGTCCTATTTGAGGGTTGGGACGCGTCCGGCAAGGGCGGCGCGATTCGCCGCCTGACGGGACCACTGGACCCGCGCCACGTAACCGTCGCCGAGTTCGCAGCACCGAGCGAGAGAGAGAAGCGTCATCACTTCCTCTGGCGATTCTGGCCCGTGGTCCCGGGCCAAGGCGGGATGGTGGTGCTCGATCGCACCTGGTACGGCCGCGTGCTCGTTGAGCGCGTCGAGGGCTTCGCCTCAAAGACCGAGTGCAAGCGCGCGTACGAAGAGATCGTCAACTTCGAGCGCAGTATCTGCGACGAGGGTCTGGTGCTGGTCAAATTCTGGCTGCAGATCTCCGAAGCCGAGCAGCTCAAGCGGTTCGAGGCCAGAAAGAACGACCCGCTCAAGCGCTGGAAGCTGACTGACGACGACTGGCGCAACCGTCAGAAGCGGCCCGAGTATGAGCAGGCCCTGCTCGACATGCTCCGGCATACCGACCACAAGCAGGCGCCGTGGACGCTGGTTGCAGCCGAGAGCAAGGCGTACGCACGAGTCGCCGTGATCGAAGCCGTGGTCGAACGCCTCGAGCGGGGCATGCGCGCCGCCGGCCAGGACCCGATGGACGCCGAACAAGCGCTCTGATGGGCCTCACCGGCCCGAAACCCTACCCCAGCGAGCGCGAGGCTCACATCGTGCTCAAAGATGGATCGACGTTGCACGTACGGCCGGTCCGCGCGGACGATGGTGATCGCATCCGGGCATTTATGGACGCGCTCTCCCCCGAATCGATCGTCTTCCGGTTCTTCGGGGTTCCCAACCTCTCATGGGTGATCAACTGGTCACTGGACGTCGACTACGCCGACCGCTTTGCGCTGGTCGCAGAGACCGGGACACCGCCGCAGGTCGTCGCGCATGCGGCATACATCCGCTGCTCGCCAGATCAGGCGGAGGTCGCCTTCCTGGTCGCCGACGCGTTACACGGCCACGGGATTGCCACCACGCTTCTGGCCCATCTGGCAGAAGTCGCAGCGCGCAACGGGATCACCACCTTCATCGCCGAGGTGATGCCCGCCAACCACCGCATGATCGAGATGTTCCGCGAGAGCGGCTTCCCGGTTGAGGTGCGCTCGTCCGCGGACTCGATTGAGATACAGCTGCCGACCTCGCTCACACCGGAAGCGCTCGCGCGGTTCGAGGAGCGCGAGCGCGCCGCAGCCGTCGCAGCCGTCAGGAGCTTTCTGGAACCACGCTCGGTGGCCGTGGTGGGCGCTGGCCGCCATCGCGGCACGATCAGCGGCGAGGTCCTGCACAACGTTCTCAGCTCAGGCTTCAACGGTCCCGTCTATGCGGTCAATCCGGCCACCGACACAGTGCAGAACCTACCCGCCTACCCGACAGTCAGCGAGATCCCCGGTCAGGTGGACCTCGCCGTCGTGGTGGTTCCGGCTGAGCAGGTGGTCACGGTCGCTCGTGACTGCGCGCATGCAGGGGTGCGCGCACTGCTGGTGATCAGCTCCGGGTTCGCGGAAGCGGGCGAGCTGGGCGCGCGGCGTCAGCAGGAACTGCTGGAGATCTGCCGCACGGCCGGGATCCGGATCGTCGGCCCCAACTGCCTCGGCGTGATAAACACGGCGCCCGCGATCCGTCTCAACGCGACCTTCGCGACACGGCCGGCCCTGCCCGGATCGGTCGGCTTCATGTCGCAGAGCGGTGGCCTCGGGGTGGCGATCATCGAAGCGGCATCACGGCTTGGACTTGGGCTCTCATCGTTCGTGGCGGTCGGCAACAAGGCCGATCTCTCGGGCAACGACATGCTCAGCTACTGGGAGCAGGATCCGAACACCTCGGTGGCGCTGCTCTACCTCGAGTCGTTCGGCAACCCGCGCAAGTTCGCGCGCCTGGCGCCGCGCTTTGCCCGCCGCAAGCCGCTGCTGGCGGTGAAGAGCGGCCGCTCAACCGCGGGAGTGCGCGCGACCGAGTCGCACACCGGCACGCTGCTCGCCGAGTCAGACGTAACGGTCGACGCACTCTTTGAGCAGGCGGGGGTGATCCGGACCGACACGCTGCACGAGCTCTTCGCAGTGGCTCAGCTGCTGACCACACAACCGGTTCCCAGGGGCGATCGCGTCGCGATCATCACCAACGCCGGCGGCCCTGGTGCGATGTGCGCCGACGCCTGTCAGGCCGACGGCGTCGACGTCCCGATTCTGAGCGCCGATGTCCAGCAACGGCTCTCAGCCTTTCTTCCTCCCGGGGCATCGGTTTCCAACCCGATCGACATGCTCTCGCTGAGCACCGCGGATGACTACGGTCACTGCGTCCAGACGCTGATCAACGCCGACGCCTGCGACGCGATCCTGACGATTTTCGTGCCCTCGCTCTCCGCCACGGCGGCTGAGGTGGCGGCTGCGGTCAGTAAGGTCGCGCGAGCCCGCCCGCCCGTGGCGCTCGCCGCCGTTTTCATGACCGAGCAAGCGCCGCCGGAGGAGCTGCGGACAGCCGACACTCAGGTGCCGGGTTACGAGTTCCCCGAGGACGCGGCCCGCGCGGTGGCGCTCGCCGCCAAACACGGGCGCTGGCGCACCCGACCACAGTTCACGCGTCAGCGTCTCCCGGGCGTACAGCTCGAGCGCGCCGCTTCCCTGATAAGCGCTCAGCTCGCCGATAGCTCCGCCTGGATGGCGAGCGACCGCGTCGGCGAGCTGCTCGCCTGTTACGGGTTGTCGGCCGTGATCGGGACATCGGAAATCCCTGCCGGCGTCGAGATGATCGTCGGAGTCGCCAACGACAGCAACTTCGGTCCGGTCGTCGCGTGCGGCGCCGGCGGCCCGACCGGCGAACTGGTCCATGATCTCGCGGTGCGCCTGACTCCCCTCTCCGACCTGGACGCCTACGAGATGGTGCGCTCGCTGAAGACGTTCCCGCTGCTGGACGGCTATCGCGGGGCCGAGCCCTGCAACGTCGCGTCTCTGGAAAATGTCCTGCTCCGGATCAGCGCGATGGTCGAGGCGCACCGGGAGATCGTGGAACTCGACTGCAACCCGTTGTTCGTCTCAGCGCACGGCACAGTCATTGCCGATGCGCGGGTACGGCTCAAAGTGGCCGCGCCGCTGGCGCCTGTCCCATCGCTTCGCGCGTGAGAGCCGTGCGTGCATGCCGTGCGTCCGTGCCGGCCTCAGGCTGGCACGGCGCCGTCAGCGCCCGAAGGTGCTGACGAAGGCGTCGCAGGCTGCGGGCAGCCGTGCGAGCGTGGTCCGCACGGCTGAGAGCCCGGCGCGGAGTTCCTGGTCACCGACCTCCACCGGCAGCAACGTGTCCTGCAGCTCGGCCAGCGCGTCCTCTGCTGCCTGGATCGCATCGGCCGCACGGTCGATCAGCGCACGTGTGTCCTCGACAGCACCCTGCGCCGGAGCCGGGAAGTGAGTGCCGGGTAGGCCGCTGCGTGCTGCGAACTCCGCGTGCGTACGCTGGAGCTGGCCGTAAGCGGCCTGCAGCGGTTTGAACAGAACCGCTTCCAGGCGGTCGCCCGAGTCCTCATCCAACAGCTCGTAGGCCTCACCGAGGGCAGCGACCGCTTCCGCCAGGTCGCGAACGGCGACGGCCGAGTCATCGAGGATCTGTGTACGTCCTTCTACTGTCGTGTACGCCATCGCGTGAAGTCTCCCTTAAAGGTTCTCTTGCAGGCCGGCGGCCTGTTGATCGCGGAGCGCAGCCGCAAGGATGCCGTTGACGAAGCCGGGCGCCTCGGCTCCGCAAAACTCTTTGGCGGTCTCGACCGCCTCGTTGATCGCGCCCTCGGGCGGGATCGTGTGGTCCCCCGGAAGCAGCTCCGGGTGCATCAGCTCAAGCAGCGCCACGCGCAGGATCGAGCGCTCAAGCGGGGCGATCCGGCCGAGCGTCCAACCGCTCGAGTGCTCTGAGATCACCGCGTCAAGCTCCGGCTGGTGCTCCTTCACCTCCGCTGCGAGCACGCGCGTGAACGCGTGCACGTCACGGGGAAACGTCTCAACCAACGGCCGATCCAGCAGGTCGCTCTGGTAGAGCGCCCAGATCGCGGCACGCCGCTGATCCGTACGACGGGCCATCAGCGATGGCTCACGGCGGTGAGCTCAGGGTCCACCTTAGGCACGCGAAACGTAATCGCCGCTGCGCGTGTCAACGCGCACAACATCGCCGATGTTGACGAACAGCGGCACGTTGATCTGGGCGCCGGTCTCCAGCGTGGCGGGCTTGGTGCCGCCACCGGACGCGGTGTCGCCGCGCAGGCCCGGCTCGGTCTCTGAGATTGTCAGGTCCACAGCGCTCGGCAACTGAACGTCAGTCGGGTTGTCGTCGATGTAGAGCACCTCAACCTCATCGGACTCCTTCATCCAGCGCAGCGGTTCGGCGAGGGTCGTCTCAGAGATGTTGAGCTGCTCATAGGTCTCGGTGTCCATGAAGTGCGCGTCATTGCCGTCCTTGTAAAGGAACTGCATGTTGCGCACCTCGGTGCGAACCGGCCGGAACTTCTCACCGGCACGGAAAGTCCGGTCGATCACGTTCCCGTCGCTGGCGCGACGCAGCTTGGTGCGTACGAACGCCCCACCCTTGCCGGGCTTCACGTGCTGGAACTCGACGATCTTGAAGATGGTCCCCTCGACATCGATGTGAGAACCGTTCTTGAACTGGTTGGTGCTAATCAAGGCTATTCTGCCGTCCGCGACATTGCTGCTGAGTAGTGTCCCTGCGTGAACCTGTCAGAGTCCAGCGCAACCGAGTCGAGACTAGCATCGAGTCCCTCCTCCGCTCTCGATTCAGCGGCCGCGCCATCAGTGGTACGAGTCGCCCGAGACACCACGCAGCGTCACGTCGGCAGCGAATATTCAGAACGGAGTGCTGACCGCCAGGCCGAGGGCGCGCTGCAGCTTGAACGGGTTGTCCTGGTTCTCTAGCCAAGGGCGCCCGAACCACAGATAGGCGTCGCAGAACTGCTCCGCGATGGCGACTTCATGCTTGGTGAGCCCGTCAGCCGTGGGATCCGCTGCGACGTCCGTGGTCGGCGGGATACCGAGGGTCACGCACTGCGTGGACTGCGTGGCGGCGCAGACGTTCTGGTCCTTGAACTCCGCGAGGTCCTTCTGGACGGTGAACGGTTTCCCGTTCTGGGCGGTATTGATGATGAAGTGCATGCCGGTGACGCCCTGCGCGGCCAGCGCCCTGACCACCCTGTCCCCATAGAGCAGCTCGTCAGCGGTGCTGGCGTAGTGAGTGGCGCCGAGCGCGAAGCCGCGGGTGTACTGAACGCCAGATTCGCGCAGCAACGAGACGACGCTGCTCACGCTCTGCCAGTCAGAAGCGCCGGCATCGATGTAAACAGTGGTGTGCGGCAGAGCGCTGAACGCCTTCGCGGCGTCGTTGATCTCTTCCGCCGGGATCTGCGAGTGGTCCGGGATGCAGTTCAGGAAGGGCATGTCGGGCTGCAGGTCCATAACGGCGCGGGAGGCGCCGATGCCCTTAGCCCAGTTGTTGATCCAGTCCTTATAGTTCGCGACCTGCTTCGCGGTCGGCAGCTCCTTGCATGAGGCTCCCTCCCACGGATCGGCGCGGAAGATCGCCATCTGCGACAGCACCGCAGGGTCGCCGTTGGTCTGCGCCTGGATGTACTGCCGTGCAACCTTGCCGGCGAGCGAATCCTGGTTCCAGGAGCCGAACCAGTACATGAGCGGCTGCAGCGCTTCCTTCGCGAGCAGCTGCTTGTCTTCGCCGCGGGCGGACTGCCAAGCCGAATAGAGGTCATCCAGCGTGCCGCGATAGACGCCCCACTTCATGCCCGCGATCGGGTTGGTCGTCGACGCGCCGGGAAGTCCAGCGTTAGCGAAGTTACCCGCGGCGAGGGCCGAGGTCGGCGCCAGGGCAAGCGCGGCGAGCGAAACAAGCAAAGCGAGGCGTAGCTTCATACTCTAGGCATCGGCTGGTCGGGGCGTAAGCCTGAGAAACCGGGGAGATCTCATACAAATCGGTGAGAAAGCAACGGTTAGGCGTCGGCCGCCTCAGTGAACCGTCACTGCGCTAACGGCAGTAGCAGCGGCCGAGGAAATGTCCCGAGAAAACCAATCTCAACTGGTTGGTCGAGATCATGCGGTTGCCAGTGTAGTCATCAGTCGACGACCCGCAGGGCCTTCGACAGTGACGTCAGGATCCGGATTCCGTCGGCTCCGACCACCACCAGGTCCTCGATCCGGATCCCGAACCTGCCGGGCAGGTAGACGCCCGGCTCCACGGTGACGACGTTGCCGACTGCGAGCGTGCTGGTCGAATGTAGGGAGAGGTTCGGCGCCTCATGGATCTCGAGGCCGACGCCGTGGCCGAGACCGTGGCCGTAGTGCTCCTTGTGACCAGCACCGTCGATGATGTCGCGCACGATCCTGTCGATCGCTCTGCCGTCGCCGCCGGCCTTGACCGCGTCAAGGCCCTCAAGCTGGGCGCTCAGCACCAGCTCATACGCCTCGCGGGCCTCGGCGCCGATCTCGCCCACCGCGACCGTGCGGGTGCAGTCCGAGCAGTAACCGTCGAACGCGGCTCCCCAGTCGATCACGACCAGCTCGCCGTCCTTGATCGCCACGTCACGTGGTTGCGCGTGCGGCAGCGCTCCGTGCGGGCCGGCCGCGATGATCGACCTGAAGCTCGGCCCCGATGCTCCTCGCAGGAGCATGTCGTGCTCGAGCGCGAGCGCCAGGTCGCGCTCGGTGCGTCCTTTCAGGCCACCTGCGACCAACGCCTCAAAGGCGTCGTCGGCGATCCGCGTGGCCTCCGTCATGAGCTTGATCTCGTGCTCGTCCTTGATCAGCCGGAGCTGCTCCACCAACTGGGTGACCGCCACCAGCTCGACCCGTTCGGGCAGCAGCTCCCGCATCCCCTCGTGACGGGACACAGAAGTGTGCTCTGACTCGAAGCCGAGCCGCAGGTCGCCGTCGGGCAGCAGGTCAGCCAGGTCTGCAACAAGATCCTGGGAAGCTGTGATGCGGCTAAAGCTCTTGTCCACCTCGACGCCGGCCTGCTCGATGTAGCGGAAGTCACTCATAAATATGCGGGTGTTCGGCCCCACCAGTGCAAGCCCGTTGCTGCCGGTGAACCCGGTGAGATACCGCAGGTTGACCAGGTTTGTGACCAGCATCAGGTCGACGCCGGCGCCGTCGAGCGACGCGACGAGCCTCTCTGTCCGCTGTGCTTCGCTCATCCAGCCAACTCCTTCTGCAGTAGTTCAAGTCCCTCGCGATACCCCTCCGGCCCCTCGCCGGAGATGGTGGCAAAACAGAGCGGGCGGATCACGGACAGCCGGCGCCACGCATCGCGGCTGCCGATGTCGGAAAGGTGGACCTCGACCGCCGGCAGCCCCGCGATCTCGAGTGCGTCGTGGATCGCGTAGGCGTAGTGGGTCCAGGCGCCCGGGTTCAAGATCAGACCGTCAGCGTTACCGCGCAGCGCGTGCAGACGCTCGACGAATGCGCCTTCGTGATTGGTCTGAAAGCAGCTGACTGAGAGCCCGAGCTCGGTCCCCCAACTCGTGATCGCCAACTCAAGCTGGGCGAGCGTCAGACTGCCGTAATGCGTAGGGTCGCGTCGGCCCAGCTGGTCGAGGTTGACGCCGTGAAGCACCTCGATCCTCATACGAGCAGCTCCTTGACCGCGGCGCGGAGCTCAGCCGGGGGCACGTACTGGCCGAACTGGGCCCGGCCAGGCGCCGGACAGAGCACGAATGGGACCGGTCCCTCGCCCACCCGCTTCTTGTCACGAGCGGTCGCGAAGATCACCTGATCGACGTCGAGGCTCGGATCGAGTGTCAGCGGTAACCCGACTTCACCCATCAGCCCGGCCACTTCGTCACGCAGCGCGCCAGCGCCCGAGAGTCGCAGCGCCGCCAGCAGTCCGAGGCCCACAGCCTCACCGTGGCGGTAGCGCGCGTAGCCGGTGACGGTCTCAATCGCGTGCCCGACGGTATGCCCAAGGTTCAGCACTTGACGCAAACCGGTGTCGTGTTCGTCCTCGGCGACCACGCGCAGCTTGGTGAGCGCACAGCCTGCGATCACG
>Ga0224557_1003593_pt1 | contig 11981 bp, 10 predicted proteins | sample 714S31014metaG_FD_180677 | JGI IMG/M metagenome (GOLD analysis project Ga0224557, IMG submission 180677) | Peat soil microbial communities from Stordalen Mire, Sweden - 717 S3 10-14 | ecosystem: Environmental > Terrestrial > Soil > Wetlands > Peat | place: Sweden: Norrbotten County, Stordalen... | reverse complement strand
AACCTTCTCCCCCGGGGAGAAGGGACAGATGTCGGACGGTTCTGGTGTTGCGAGGGAGCGTCCGGTAAATCCAGTCGCGTGCTTTTCCGCCCTGAGGCGCGGAGATTTGGGCGGTTTATGCAGGCTTGTGCACCCTTGTGCATGATAAAAAGGGCGGGGGCTGGAGTGCTCCCAAAGGTCATGCGAGCTTGAAATAGTTGATACTCAAGGACATGCAACTCGAAACTTGGAGATTTTTGAGCGATGCCGTGCAAATGGCTCCGCGGGAGCGTCGCCCTGCCGAGCCGGGCGTGTCCGAAAACTGCGATCCGTGTGGATTCGCGTGTGCGACCCTCACAGGGAACAGTTTGAGGGAATCGCCGAGCGGAGCCACTTGAAATCCCGGATTTTTCTGCGAAGTTGGCAGGTGAAAAATGGGCGAAATGGGCTATATTTAAATCGTTGTTAAATCGTTGTATGCCAGACCAAGCTCAAAAAAGCAGACCGATTGCTCCCGCCGGCGGCGGCGGAGGCGAGGGGCCAAGCGCCCCCAAAATCGATAAACCCAGCACGGAGGAATTGCTCAAACGCATGCGCAAGGTCGATCCCGACCAGGCCCGCCGTTATCGCCAGCGCACCGGCCAATGAGCCAGCCGCTCCCGATTGCAGGCGACTTCCTTTCGCTTCTGGCCGAGCGCCGTCTCGCGCCCGCGCCGGCCGCTTCCTCGGCGGAAGCCCCGGTGCAGACGCAAGCCACCACTGTCTTCGCCTTTCATTTCGCCGAGGGCGTCTTGATGGCGGGCGACCGGCGCGCCACCGCGGGCAATGTCATCGTCACCGACCGCGTGGAGAAGATCATCGAAATTGATTCCACCTCGCTGCTGGCCATCGCGGGCGTGCCGGCGACGGCGTTTGAAATGGCGCGCGTGCTGCAAACTTCCTTTGAATACTACCGGCGCAGCCAGCTCCAGCCCTTGAGCCTGCCCGCCCGCGTCCGCGCCCTGGCGCGGCTTCTGCGCGATAACCTCACCCTGACGATGCAGGGCATTGGCATCGTCGTGCCACTCTTCGCCGGCGTGGACCATTCGATCTCGCCGCCTCAGCCGCGGATTTTCTTTTACGATCCCCTCGGCGCGCAATTCCAGGCGGTCGGCTTCGCGGCGTCCGGCTCCGGCTCCGCCACCATTCGCAGCATTCTGAGCTTTCAGGAACGCTACGGACAACCGCCGCCGTCCCAGATGAATTTGCGCGAGGCCGTCCGGTTTGCCTCGCGTTTGCTTTCCACCGCGTCGGAATTTGATTCCGCGACGGGCGGCGTCAATCCCTCAACCCAGACTTACGCGACGATCAAGGTGTTGCGGGCCGCCGGGGTCGAAGCGGTCGATGACGCGCAGCAAGCGGAGTTTTTGCATGACTGAGGAACCCTATCGATGGCTGGAGGCGGTGGCCAACCGCCGCGAATACGTGCGCGAGCAGCTCAAGGGCGGCTCGCCGGTTTTCGCCGCCAGCCTGCCGGAGGGCATCCTCCTGCTGGGCGTGGGCGGCGGACAATCCAAGGTGTTTGAGTTATTTGACCGCCACGCCCTGGCCGGCCTGGGGCACCCGGCGGACATCGAGAAGATTCGCCAGGCGGCCATCGACGCCGCGCACGTCGAGGCCTTTACCCGGGCGCCGGAGGACGTCAGTTTGCGGCGGCTGGTCGGTTTCGGATTGGGGCCGCAATTGAAAACCAATTTTGAACAGATTTTCAGCGCCCCCTTTTTGGTCGAGCTGCTCTTGGCGGAGCTGGGCGCCGAGCCGGCGCACGACCTGCTTTTCCGGCTCCATTTTGACGGGGGGTTCCAGGTCCAAACCGGCGGTGCGATGGTGGCGGCGCCCGACCCGGAAGCCGAAGCCGAGGCCCAGAAGTGGCTGAACGAAGCAGTCAAACCTATAACAGACCGGGCCGCGGCGGCCGACATTCTTCTGCAAGCCTGGTGGCTGCTCTCGGAACACAAGCCGTGGATCGGCGCGGGTCCCGACGAAGCCGCGCGGCAGGAAGGCTGGAGGGAAAGCGTCAAGGGCAAGACGGTTGAAATCGGGTGGCTGGCGCGGCAAGGCCCGCGCCCCGCGCGCTACCAGGGGACAACCCTTGCGGAACTGGGACTTTGAGGAGGCTTGGGGCAATTCGCGCCTATGAACCGCATCGCCGGCCTGGAAACTGAGTACGGTTGCCTGACCAGCGACTTCCCCGGCGCGGCTGCCGCCATCACCCGCGTGCGCGACTGGATTTTCAAGGACAGCCGCTTCGGACTCATTGACCTCCATCAGCGCGACTGGGATGAACCGGCGGGCAACGGCGGCTTCCTCTTCAACGGCGGCCGATGCTACATCGACATGGGCCACCTGGAATACTGCACTCCGGAATGTCTCACCCTGCTGGACGTCTTGCGCTACGATCAGGCCGGCGACGCCATCCTCCTGCAAGCCGTCAAGTCCCTGCGCGCCGAGCGGGAGATCAATTTCATCCGCAATAACATCGATCATTACTCCGGGGCCACCTTCGGCTGCCATGAGAATTACCTCGTGCGGCGGGCGGCGCCGCTGACGGAGGCCAATGTGCATTCCCTCCTGGCTTTCCTGACCTTGCGCATGTTGTACGTGAGCGCGGGGCGCGTCGGGGGCGCGGCCCTGGCGGCGGAGGCGCGCGGCGAAGCCGCCCCGGCCGCCCCGGAAGGCGCCTTCCAAATCAGCCAGCGCGCCGATTTCATCAACAACGACCTCTTCGAGTGGGTCCAGTTTAATCGCGCCATCATCAACACCCGCGACGAACCCCTGGCCGACGCCCGCAAATACCGCCGCCTCCACTTGCTCCACGGCGACACCAATGTGCTGCCCGCCAGCCTTCTGTTAAAAGTGGGCACCACTTCCCTGGCGCTCGATTTGCTGGAAATGAATTGCCTGCCCAAAACGGTGCTGGCCGACGCGGTGGCCGCCTTTCGCGGCCTCTCCCGCCAGCCCGACGGCCCCTGGATCGTGCAACTGGCCGATGGCCGGCGCGCCGATGCCGTCAATCTCTTGTTCGATTACCAGCAAGCCGCCAAGGCCGAATTGCAGGGGCGCGACGCCGAAACCGACCTGCTCCTTTCGGTCTGGAGCCAGACGCTCGACGCGCTGGCGTCCGACCCCGAAACGCTGGCCGGCAAAGTGGACTGGATCACCAAACGGTGGCTCTTCCGGCAATTCCGCGAGCAGGAGAAAATCCCCTGGAGCCACCCGTGGCTCAAGTCCCAGGACCTGGAGTTTCATCACATCGATCCCGCCCGCGGCCTGGGGGCGGCCCTGGCGCAAAACCCGCCGGGATGGGAGCTGCCCCGCAAGGAAGTCACCCAGGCGGCCTTCCTCGCCCCGGCCAACACCCGCGCGGCCGTTCGTTCCCGCGCCATGCGCCTGCTCAAAGACGAGAAGCGCGGCTATTATATTGACTGGGAGTCCGTCGGCGCCGATGGCGGCAACGCCCTCCAAATGCTCAACCCCTTCGACGCCGGCTGCCCCGACACCGAAAACTGGCTGCCCGCCCCCGCCGACTCCGCCGCGAGAAACCCCCGCCGCGGCCAGCCCCAGCCCTAGCCCGGTGCTTAAGACATCTTATTGTTTCGCGATGCCTAAATCTTCCAATACGGTTTGGAACTGGCGTCGATCTGCTCGAACAATTGCCGCACGCACGCCGGCGGCTCGTCCATCGCTTCGGCGATGCGCGCGCCCATGCGGCTGTCGTAATCTCCCACCCGGAATTGCGCCAATAAATCAGCCAGCGCCTTCTTCTGGTTGGGCATCGTCCGCGCCGGGTCCAGGCGCGCCTCCAATTCCGCCGGCGCAAGATTGATCGCGGGAAATGCCCGCGCTATCGCCTTGGCGTCCAGCAGGCAGCCTTCCAGGTCCGGGAAATCGGTCGTGACCACCTGCTCAGGGGGGAGTTGCAGTTGTTCAATGATCGTTCTCCGCGTGCGGCTGGCCATCTCGCTGCCGTTGCCAAACACCGCGAACACCAGCGTATGCACAAATTTGCTCAACGCGATCCGGATGTTCGCGTGGTAATGCAGCGTGCAGGCCCCCTCCGCGTCCAAAAATTGCACTTTGACGTGGAATGGATACTTCCCGGCCCACGCCTCGAACAGCGCCACATGCGCCTCCTCCTCCACAAACACGATCGCGTCCGCCTCGAAGCTAAACGAGGGTTTGACCCCCAATTGCTCAATCACCTCCAACGCATCCTCCGCCCTCACCCCCTCCACCACCGTCGATTGCTCCGCGTCCCGCTGCACGATAAAAAGCGACGACAGCGGGCATGATGCGGCGATGGCCGTCGAATGGGTCGCGACGTATATCCGCTTGCCTTTCGCCTCCTCGTGCAGAAAGTGGAACAGGCCCAGTTGCGCCTTGGGATGGAGGTAAGTTTCCGGTTCCTCGATGCACACCCAGGCCCCCGGCTTGGTCAGAACCACCTTGGCGATGATGGCCACCACCGAGCGCGTCCCGAAACTCATCTGGTTCATCGAATAAACCAGGTCTTCATCCGCCTCGTCGATCAGCCCCAGCGTCGCCGCGTTTTGGATCGTCGGCGTGTAGAGCTTTCCCAGATTGGGCACCAGTTTCGACACCTCGGATTCTATTTTCCGAAACTGCTTGGGCTTGTTGTTATAGAGCCAATGCAGCACGTCGGGCAGATTCGAGACGTCAGCCGTCAGCGTGTGCTCGCCCAGTATCGGCGACGTCGTCGGCATCTTGCGCAGCGGATCGGCCCATTCCAGATTGGCGAATTGTTGCCAGACCGCCTCCGCCAATTCTTGCGACACCGCGAACACGCCGGGCGCGTCAGGCCGTCCCAGCCGCAGCCGGTACGGCTCCAGCGCCTCCGCCTTGCTCCCCAGCGCCAGCGGCTCCGACGGCAAGGCGCCTCCGCATCGTTTGCACAGCGCCTCCAATTGCCCGCAATCGGCCTCCATGCTCCGCGGTGTTCCTCGGATCGAATAGATGACAAAGGGCCTGTCTCCCTCCACGTTGGGAGTGGACAATTCCTCGCTGAAACTCTCCCGCGCCACCGCGACTTTAAGGACCACCGCGGAAAGAAAACTCGAATTGATCCCGTCCGCCGCGGCCATTTGCGGATTCCCGGCGTAGAGACGCTGGATGATCTCAATCCGCTTCTTGGGATCCGGGATGAACTCGAAGATGAATTCCATCGTCTCCTCGGCCTGTTTGCGATGGATCACCTCCGTCAGGCTGCCGCCCCGCGAAGCCACCGCCCGCTCCATGCTGCCGGCGGCGTCCGAGAGGAACTTGAAGGCGTCCAGGCAATTGGACTTGCCCGCGTTATTGCGTCCCATCAGCAGCACGAAATTGTTCAGGTCGTCCAACTCGATGCGCTTGATGCTTTTGAAATTACAAACCACCACGCGCTTGAGACTTAAATGAGTCAGGTCCATTGACGAGCCCATTAAATAGCCGTTCTCCCGCAACTCTCAAGGCGATTCGTCAAACAGCAAAACCCGCTCAATCGTCCGTGGGCCGCGCCCCGGAGCGCATCATGCCGGCAATGCCCCGCAACATTTCCTGGCTGATCTCAGTTTCCTTCTGGGGGGCGCCTGGCCGCGCGGCTTTCATGGCCGCGTTCTCCCTTTCCAGTTCCTCCACCCGCGCCCCAGCCGCCTCCAGCCGGGAACACAATTCCCCAACCTGCCGGCCCAAGCTTGAATCGGCCGGCAATTCCCTCTGCACCTCCACGATTATCTCATGGTTGGACTTCATGCGCGACGCGGTGATTATTCCAATTGTAAACCACCGCCCCCGTTTTGCAAGCTCCCCACCCCTCGACACCGTTACGTGCCCATGATACCATTCCAGCCGGTGAATAAAACATACGTCCACGGCTACCACCGTCGGGAGAACCGGCGTCTTCAGGACCAGGCCTCGGCATTGCTCGACCTGCTCCACGCCGACACCGCCTACCCGCCGGGAAGCCGTGTTCTCGAAGCCGGTTGCGGTGTTGGCGCTCAGACTCTCACCCTGGCGAAGAACAGTCCGGGCGCCTTGATCACTTCCGTGGACATATCCGAGCCGTCCGTCGCCGAAGCCAGGCGAAGAGTCGCCGCGGCGGGTCTGGCCAACGTTCAGTGCGAACAGGCGGACCTTTTCCATTTGCCTTATGCGCCGGCCTTCTTCGACCACATCTTTCTCTGTTTTGTCCTCGAACACCTCCCGCGGCCCGTCGGGGCGCTGCAAATCCTCAAACCCTGTTTGAAACCTGGCGGCACCATCACCGTCATCGAAGGCGACCACGGCTCCGTCTATTTTCATCCTGACAGTCAAGCGGCCCGCCAGGCGATTGGGTGCCAGGTTGAACTGCAAAGACGGGCCGGCGGAAACGCCATGGTCGGCCGCGAGCTTTATCCGCTGCTTCACGCCGCCGGCTACGGATCCATTCATGTCACTCCTCGCATGGTCTATGTGGATTCCAGCAAACCCGAACTGGTCGAGGCCTTCACCAAAAACACCTTCACCGCAATGATCGAGGGAATCCGGGAACCCGCCCTCAAAGCGCGAATAATTGAACCACCCCTCTTCGACACGGGTATCCAGGATTTATACCGAACCGCCACGTCCGATGGAGTCTTCTGCTACACCTTCTTCAAAGCCGTCGCCAGCAAATGACCCCTGAAGGGGCTTTTTGCCCGCGGAACACGGATTACGCGGAAGACCGAAAAACAACGCAAACGCGAAAGGCGCGGCCAAGAATACCTCCTCTCCCTGGGCCGGAACGATTCAGTTGCTTCCGGGGAGCGCCAGCGTCTCGCTCGCGGTTCTCGGCCTCTGGCCGAAAACCTTTGCGGCGTGGAAGAACCAACCAATTGGTGCCTCGGATGAGGCTGGCCGGCGGGACGCCGGCCAGAGCGACCGGGACTGTCGCGCTCCCAATTTCGAATGAATCGTTCCGGCGGAGGGAGAGGATTAAGGCTTGTCCCGCCATAGCCAGGCCACGGCGGAACTGTCCTCCGTAGCGCGCAGCGCGAAGGAGGATGAGGGCGAGCCAATTCCCCCTCTCGCATTCTGTCCAAACTCTGCCGATTTGCGTTTTGCGCCAATCGGGGGCATATTCCCGGCGATTCGTGTGCGAAAGAAATCTTATGAGAAAAATCGTGTTTTGTTTATTGACGTGCTGGATGGCGGCCAATCTGCTCGCCGCCGATGGCGCCTGGCTGACCAGCGTGCCCGACGCCACAGTCCAGGCCAAAAAAGACGGGAAACTCGTCTTTCTGAACTTCACCGGCTCGGATTGGTGCGGCTGGTGCAAGAAACTGGACGCGGAGGTTTTTTCCAAGCCGGGGTTCCAAGATTACGCCAAAACCAATCTTGTCCTCGTAGAGGTCGATTTCCCGGCGCAAAAGCCGCAGTCGGCCGAATTAAAGGCCGCCAACAAAGCATTGCAAGAGAAGTACAAGGTTACCGGCTACCCAACCCTCGTGGTGCTGAAACCCGATGGCACGGTTGTCTGGAACCAGGTGGGCTATCTGGAAGGCGGCCCGCCCGCCGTCATCGCCAAGCTCGACGAAGCCAGAAAGAAATAGCGGCGTTCAGGTTGGAGCCTTGAGGGCTTGCTCCCACGTCATTCGTGGTGAAGGTGATCCGGTCGCTGCCGGTGGGGTCAAGAATGGTGGTCGCTTCCTCCCCTTTGCCGTTGTGTCCGGCCCGGAACCCTCGTTAAGCGAAATGTTAAATGTTTAAGTACGACCCCAATGGTCTTTGCGTTCACCACCATCTTGCGCTTGCAAACAGCCCTGGATTGCTCGTGGGATTCCCTGATGCGGCCCTGACGAGCAAGAGCGGCGTCCCGTCCTTACCTGCCGGGGAGAAACACGTTTCCCTCACGGTGCCGCCAATCAATTCGTATGGGACCCAGTCAATTCGAGCCATGGAAAAAAGCAACTCAAAAAGACGCAGCAAGCCCTGCTTGGCTTGAGAATTGCTTTGCAAGCAGATATGGAATCCATTCCCTGCCCGAATTATGCCAAGAAGGCGAAATAGCCCGATTGAGGAATTTGTTGCCGTTGCTGGCGGCCTCTTTGTTTTGGGGATGGTCGTTTCACCGCAATTCAGGGCTGTCGTATTGCTGTCGGTCGGGGCCGCGTTTCTTCTCTTCCTCGGCTGGATCGCGTACCGGATCGGTACGAAGGGGCGGCGGGAAATGCAGGCAGTGGATGCTGGCTGCCCGGTTTCCTCATGGAATTCGATCACCGAACCACCCCTTTCTGAAAAGGTGAGGGCGCTCGACTGGTTCCAATTTGAGAAACTGATCGCCGCCATTTACGAGACGAAAGGATACTCCGTCAAACGATTGGGAGGGGCCAACCCTGACGGCGGAATTGATCTGATTGTCGAGAATGCCTCAGACCGCTTTGTGGTGCAATGCAAGCAATGGAAAGCCTGGAAGGTGGGCGTGAGGCAGGTCCGCGAGTTCCTGGGAACGTTGACCGATTCAAGAATTCCGAAGGGTATATTCATCACCTTGCAGGGCTACACGGACGACGCCAGGGCGTTGGCCGACAAACACAACATTTCCCTTCTCTCCGAAGAATCGGTGGTTAAGCTCCTGGAGGACGTTCATTGGAAATTCAATCCGACGATCACCTCGGCGTTGGACGACCAGAGGAAGCTGTGTCCGCGTTGTGAGAGCGAATTGGTCCTGAGAACGGCCACGCGGGGAAGCGGTGCCGGCAGTCAGTTTTGGGGCTGCTCAAATTACCCACGATGCAAATTCACGATGGAGCTCCGTTGAATGTCGCGGGCGGTCCATCAGAATCTCAATTGAACATTCGCCGATTTGGCTCGTCGGATTACCACCGCAGCCGGTCGAGCCATCTGTTCTTCTCGAAGGAGAGGCACTCTTTCCAGTGGCTCTGGCCGGAGGTTGCGGAACATTTCGAAGGCGTTGAGGCCGAATTGCATTTCCCAGAATAAGCGTCACAGCACCGGGTGATTTCTCCACGGTCCCAAGAAATCATGCTGCGCCGAGGAGGGCGCAAATTCATGAGAGCCTTTGAAGATAATTTCCCGTTTCGACACCCCCTGAGAATCCGCCGCCTTTCCGCTTGCCATTATGGCCGCTCAGGCACAAATTCAAATCCAAATATGGGATACTGCCATACTCATGGGAGCTATTCGGGGGACGGCTGTTCGGAATGTCGTGACGCTGAGGAACTTGCGGCGGCGGACCGGGCAGAAATGTTGGAAAAACTGGCCGAAGCCGCTGAGGCACAGAGCGAAGCTCACGAGCAACTTGCGTATGCCATTAACAATCCAGGCAAGTATGCCTGTCCGTATTGCAAGTTGCGCACGTTATTGAGTGGGGCTTCGCGCTGCCCACGCTGCCAGAAGGACGTTGAACCCGCGTTTTGGGTGACCGTGCTGGATCGCGAGGAAAAAGCGCGACAACGTAATGAAAAGGAGCGACAGCATTATGAAGAAGAGCAGCGGCGCAGGAATCTTGAGCGAATGCATTCAGAGCGAGATGCAAAAAGGCGATCGGTTTGTTGGTCTTTTATGGTGTTCTATTTTGGATATTTGCTGCCTGTCTTGTGTGTATGGTCAATAGTACTATGTGGCCAGGTTCATATCGTTGAAAATCCACGTGAAAATGCAATAACCATTGGGAATGCGGTAGGTATCTTTATTCCGATCCTCAACTGGATGGCACTGGTGGCAGAGCTTTTTAGTCACACTCACTTGGTTTTGCCTTGGCTGGTTTTATGGACGGCTGCTGCTATTGGTGGTTTGTTTCTACGATTACGGCCCGTGTATGGGTCGTCTCGTTAATTTCGCCACAAAGTACACGCGCTCAAAGTTTACTGCGTTGTCAGCTTGAAAAACCGTGTTTGATCCGACCAAGAGTTGGCCACGGTAAAAAAGCCGCCAAAAAGAGACGGAACATTTGTCACGTCCTCCCAAGTTCCGAGGCTCAGGTCGGTCGTGGATTGCAGGGTGTAGCCGTTCGCGCTGCTGGGCCAGGAAAGGGTCGTCGTACCAGCGGCTTGAGCGATGGACAGGCACGGGAGGGTAAACGAAACGAATTGAATGTCCGCGACGTCAACCGTCGCGTTCGTCGAGGTGCCTCCCAGGACGCCAAAGAAGAACTGATTTGTCGAAGCATCCGCATACGCGGAAATGTCAATCGGCCCGCTCGAATACGTTTGTCCCGCCGTCAAGTAGGCGAGGGTGATGCTGAACAGACTGTTGCTGTTTACACCGAAAACGAGGGAGTCCTGGGCGCAATTGCCTGACGCTGTGAAGTTGAAAGTCAATTCGGGGGCGTTAGCCGGGACGGACAGCGTCATCCAAACGCACGCGGGAGTGTTGGAGGCGCCCGATCCTCCTCCTGGTGGCGGGGTCTGCGGTCTGGCTTGGGAAGGGGCCGCCGCCGTAGTGAGAGCCAGCAGGAGTTGTGGTTGGTTACCCAAATCCACGAAAGCCTGGGAGGTTTGGCTCGATAAGAAATTGAAGGCATTGTCGGCGGCGATGGTCGTTCCTTGAGCGATGTTAGCTGTTGCATTTCCAATGGCGCTGACCGCGAATTGAGTCCCTGTGATCAAAATTGTGGACTCAACCTGCTCGCCAATAAACAAGTGGGCCACGCCAGCGGGCAAAGCCAAGGGCAGAAAAGGCGCGTTCCAGTTCATGGCCTCTGAGCCAGGGACCGATTGGAGCCCCAAAAAATCGGCGGGGTCGTCCAGATAATGAGTGGGATCGCCGTTTTGCTGATAGTCCAATTGCGTTCCGGGTGGGACTGCAAACGATTCGGGCGGAAACACACTTTCAGCCGACAAATATGTCTGTTCAAAAGAATTGATAAAGCCCATTTGGCTGTCCGCCGCGTTCGTGACGCTCGCTTGATACCAGAATGTAGGGTAACCGTGCATCTGGGTTGCGGTCGGGATCAAGCTCAAGAGATCCACACGGTCCCAAAGGCTGAAATAACTGTTTGCCTCCGATAAATATACGTTAACCGCTTCGGGGTGGTAGAGACCGAACGCGGAGATGTAGTTATCAATCCACGCGTAACTCGCCCAGTTTAGCGGAATTGGACTGACATAGCCTGGCTCCAAAACCAAGGAACTCGCGCTTGGTCCGCCGGCAAAACCATTCGCAATCCCATAGACGAGAATTTGGTTCGCTTCGATGGCGATTTCCGCTTCATCGAACAGTGTGATCTCCATATTCTGTGGTTCCCATGCGGGGCTTATGGCGTTTCCCGGCACTGCGCCGGTAAGATAGTTGGCCGCTTCAGCATTGACCAACGTTCCAAGACTGTGGCCAAGGAAATGAATAGGCTGTGAGTAACCGCTGCCAAGGAGTTGATAAAGCACCTGACCGAGATGCACTCCTTGGTCAGGGGTCACATTCCAAGGAGGCGGCCAAGATGTCGTGGCAGCTTGATGCCAGTCCCAAGCGACGATGTTGGCGAAGGCCGAAATGCCTTTGGCGTTCATGGCCAACGCCATTTTTGTCGGCCAGTCGGGAAATCCTGGTGACCACGAGGGCACCCACCCATGGGTCAGAACCACGGTCATTTTTGTCGGATCGAGGGGTAAACCCGCTTGAAAAACCGCACCGTTGAAGACGACCAGGTCCGCCCCCTGAATATCGTCCGGCACTTGCGCGATAGGCGGAGTGCTGCCGGCAGTCGTGATTTGAGGCGGAGCCGGGAGCGGATTCAGGAGGAAATTCTGTTGCGCTGTGGCCGCGCTCAACGAAATGACGCGCTGGTCCGCGACAAAATCGGACAACGAGGCTGAAAGCTGGTAAATGCTCGGCGCAAGCGCAGGCAATGAATAACTGCCGTCCAGTGGCGAACGACAATTAAAATTTTCCAGTGACGACAATTAAAACTTGCCGGTGGTTGTGGGAGCATTGGGCAGCGGTTTGTGTCCTGAAGCTGTGTGGTTTCAGGGCAGGAGCCGAAGAGCCCATGA
>Ga0224557_1003591_pt1 | contig 11983 bp, 8 predicted proteins | sample 714S31014metaG_FD_180677 | JGI IMG/M metagenome (GOLD analysis project Ga0224557, IMG submission 180677) | Peat soil microbial communities from Stordalen Mire, Sweden - 717 S3 10-14 | ecosystem: Environmental > Terrestrial > Soil > Wetlands > Peat | place: Sweden: Norrbotten County, Stordalen... | reverse complement strand
CGGCTTTCGCCGGGACCCAGACGGACCTTTACAAATCCTTTTAGTTCGCGCTCTGGGCGGGTGACCTTTGCCGAAGGGTCGGAGACGTAGAGTTGGGCTACCTCTGCGCCGGCTACGCCGCCAGTGTTCGTCAAGTCGAAGGTTACAGAAACAGTTGATCCGGAGGCTGCCATTGCAGGAGCGTGCAGGTTGGAGAAGCGGAACGTGGTGTAGCTGAGACCGAAGCCGAACGGGAACAGCGGGTGCTTGCCGGTGGTGGTCCAGTAGCGGTAGCCGACCATCAGGCCGTCTCCGTACTTCACGTGGCCGATGACGTAGTCCGCCGGCTTGACTCCTGGTTCGGTAACGTGCAGCGCGGTATCGGCACCCTTTACCGGGTAGTACCAGGCGGCAGAGGGGTTTTCGTCCCAACTGCGGTCGAAGCTCACTGGTAGCTTGCCCTCGGGGTTGTGCTTACCAAAGAGGATCTCGCCGATAGCCGTGCCGCCTTCCTGACCAGGATAGTACGCGTAGAGCAGCGCGGGAACCTTGCCGAGCCAGCGTCGGGTAGCGGTGCCCCCACCACCGTCGAGAGTGACGACCGTGTGCGGATTGACCACGGTAATGGCTTCAATCAGCGCATCCTGACCCCAGGGCAGTTCGAAGGTGCGGTCGAGGCCCTCGCTTTCGGTTGCGGGACCAAAGCCTGCAGCCACAACCACCACATCCGCTGCAGCCGCAATGGTTTTTGCTTCGACCGAGACCAGATCCGGTTCATAGGCCAGGCCAAAACCGAAACGTAAGCCGGGCGAGTAGGGAAGATATTCCGCCACGATTTTTAAGCTTTGTCCAGCTTCGAGATCGAGCGACTTGAATCGAGGAGACTGGCCTTCGGCGTGAGGCTGTTCCATCACCGCTTTTCCATCAATGATCACTTTGTAGGAATCCTCGCTGGAGGCAGCGGCCAGCAGCAGATACTTGCCGGCCTTGGCTGCCTTGAATGCTGTCGAGTAGCGAATGCTGCGAGGGGTCGTGTCTTCCGGGCCCCACATGTCGGGCTTCCAGCCGGCGATATTTTTTTGTGTGGTCATTTCCGGCGTGCCGGTAAAGGTTTTGTTCGGATAGGTAGCCACGTTGACGACGGCTTCCCATTGAGTGTTCCCGAATAGTTCATTTGTGTCGGGCAGGCCCCGGCTGTATAGCACGCTGACGTTGGGTCCGCCTGCGTTGGCGATGCCGGTGAGAATGCTCACCGGTTCAAAGGCTTGCGCTTGAGAGGAACCGCCGCCGCCGGTAACCGCAGGATAAGCATTGGGTCCGATGACGGCGACGGTCTTGATGCTGGCCGGGTTGAGCGGGAGCAGAGAGCCTTCGTTTTTCAGGAGGGTGATGCTCTCGCGGGCGCCTTCAAGGGCAACGCCGCGATCGGCGACGGAATAGGTCGCGTCGGCGGGGTCAAACTGTGTGCGGTCGAGGAAGCCATAGCGCAGGACAAGGCGAACGAACCGCAGGACTTTGTCGTCAACTGTGGACTCCTTGACCGAACCATTCTTGACTGCGGCAAGTAACCCCCTGGCATTCATAAAACGCGGGCTGGGCATTTCCAGATCGAGGCCGTTATTGGCCGCGCCTACCGTATCGTAGGTGGCATCCCAGTCCGACATTAAAATGCCCTGGAAGTCCCAATCGCCCTTGAGTACCTTCAAATTGAGAAATTCGCTCTGAGTGGCATGGACGCCGTTGATCAGGTTGTAGGAGTTCATCACTGCATCCACGTGAGCCTGCGTGACGGCAGCCTCGAAGGCCGGCAGGTAAATTTCACGCATGATCCGCTCGTCCGCATCGGAGCTCACGTTGTGCCGGTCGTACTCCTGGTTGTTCAGCGCATAATGCTTGACCGTGGCAATCACGCCCTGAGATTGGACGCCCTCAATCCAGGGAATCGTCATGCTGGCGGCCAAAAACGGGTCCTCAGAAAAATATTCAAAGTTGCGGCCGGCCAGTGGCGAACGTGCGATGTTCACGCCCGGTCCGAGCAGGAAATTCACGCTGCGGGCGCGGGCATCCCTGCCCAGTCCTTCACCGATTTTGCGCGCCAGAGCCGGGTCCCAGGTTGCAGCAAGCGCAGCGCCGCCGGGCCATGCAGTGGTTGGACCCCAGGTGCGCACGCCCTCAGGACCATCGGACATTTTCAGTCGTGGCAGGCCGATGGCGGGCGAGGCATTGGTAAACATTCCGTCCACGCCGCCAATCAGCTCAATCTTTTGCTCGAGGGTGAGTTTGGCTACCATGGCACGTGCCCTGGCTTCAATAGCGGGTGAGTCCGGCGCGGGCGCCTGAGCCGAGGCAACTGTGCAAACGAGCAGAACCGCCAGGAGGCATGTGAAGGCACAATGAGGAACAGAATTTGATGCAGAGGTTGTTAAGGTTTTCATAACCATGAAAGGCTAAAGCATTTGCCCCGCGCATGTATACCTGATGAGCGGGCCGCACTCTTGATGGCACGTCACGGAATCATATCGGCCTGTTATACTGGCTCGGTCCATCCGTAGTTCACTTAGTAAACAGAGGTGCCAATGCGGAGGATTGCTGCCGACGCGAGCCGATCGCCGATCATACAGTCCGAGATCATGCCCTCTGGATGAACCTGCAACTCTCATGATGCGAGAGTTGCTTCGATCATCCTCAGAGCGGCAATCTCACCATGCCGCGTGATCGCGATCCATCTTGAATAGTAGGAGCGGGCAAATGATGCTGGCTGGACGTAGTTATGCGATTACATGTGCGGTCCTGCTTACGCTGACCGCAACCGCGGTCTATGGCCAAACGACGGCTGGGACTCTCGAAAGCTTGCTCGCAGTGCCGGTACAATCGCCGGATGTTACAGCTTTTCAACTGCAGAAATATCTGATTCGCCGAATTACTCCTTTGCCAACACCCCGGAGCGCAAACGACTGGACAGACCAGCAGCAAAAATTGCGCAAGCACATTTTGAATGACGTCGCATTTCACGGGTGGCCTGAAGAGTGGGTCGAATCGGCGCCGAACTTTCAGCAGGTGGGAGCGACAGAATCGCGGAACGGCTACCGTGTAACTAAATTTCGTTATGAGATTGTACCTGGCTTTGACGCGCCTGCCATTCTGTATGAACCGGAGAAACTTAGCGGGCGTGCTCCGGCAGTTCTCAACGTGATCGGCCATGAGCCCAAAGGGAACGCGGCGGAGTATGAACAGAAGCGATGCATCAACTTCGCCAAGCGAGGAGTTATCGCGCTAAGTATCGGTTGGGTAGGATTCGGTGAGTTGCACTTGAAGGGCGACGATCACGACGATGCCGCCGCGCTCGACTTGGTTGGTTCAAATGCTCTTGGCTTTTTTTATCTTGGCGTGCGGCGCGGTCTGGATTTTCTGGCCTCATTGCCGCAGGTCGATGCCAGCAGGCTGGGAATGACGGGTTTGTCCGGAGGCGGATGGCAAACAATTGTGCTGAGCGCGCTGGATCAACGCGTGGCGGTCAGCGTGGAAGTGGCCGGTTTTGGATCGTTCGCTTACAACATCAATCGTCCCGCAGAAACAGACGAAATCGAAGAGAATCCCACTGATTTTGCTGTTGGTCAGGACTATCCTTTCTTGGTCGCAATGCGCGCGCCGCGGCCCACGTTCCTGATTCACAACGCCGAAGATACCTGCTGCTTTCGCGCGGCCCTGGTAAAGCCGGATAACTACGATAAGATTGTTCCTTTTTTTGATTTATATGGAAAGCCCGACGCCCTGGCCTGGTACGAGAGTACCGATCCTGGTACGCATAACTATCAATTGGTGAACCGTCTGCATGCATACAGTTTCTTCGCCGAACATTTTCATATGCCTGCAATTACCGAGGAGATCCCCAGTTCTGCCGAGGTCAGGACTCCAGAGGAACTTGCTGTTGGCATTCCAAAGGATAATTTAACCATTCTTGGCCTAGCCAAAAAGCTCGCGGGTACTGTTGCAAGACCGGCCATTCCCACCGATGACAAAGCGCGCGGTTCGTGGATCGCAACACAGCGCGAGAAGCTAAAAGAAATTGTGCGCTATACCCCCGTCTCCGTGGAAAATGCCGGAAGGATGACCTACACCAGTCGCATGGCGATTCAAACTTTGTCCTACCGGTTCGATCTTACCGATGGACTGAGCGCCACCGGTATCTGGTTGCAGGCAAACGACGCGGGCAAAGATCCTCCGGCAACCATCATCCTGAACGATAAGGGATATGCAGCTTCAGGCGACGCTGTATCCTGGCATGTGAATCACGGTGAGCAAGTTCTGGCCCTCGACCTTATCTTCAATGGTTTTACCAGTCCGCAAACTTCCGATCCAACTGATTGGGAGATGTTGGTTTCAACCGCAGGCGATCGACCGCTTGGCATGGAGGCTGCGCAATTGCTTGCAGTTGCCCATTGGATGCAATCCGGCAACACCAATCGGAAAATTCAGATTGAGACAGACGGCATTCGTTCAGCCGTCATTGCCGAGGTGGCGGCGGCTATTGAGCCGGACACATTTTCAGTCATCAACAGCCGCCATGCGATGAAGACTCTGAACTATTTGCTCGACGCGCCAGTGGCCTTTCACTCCGCGCCCGATCTCTTCTGCCTCGATCTATACAAGTACTTCGATATAGGTTCAATTCAAGCGATCGCAGCTCCAACGTCTATTAAGAATACAGAATCTATTCAGCAACTCCCATAAAAAGGGAATCGGAACAGCGAGATCAAATGAATCCAGCAAACGATGCGCAGCAAGCAGGGAAACAGCCCAAACGCCGCAGCCCGGGAAGAGTGCGGTGGTGGATTGTTTGGACGCTCTTTTTTTCGACGGTGATCAACTACATCAGCCGCCAGACCTTTTCTGTTTTGGCGCCGATGATCTCGTCGCAATATCATCTATCGCACACCGACCTTTCCAAGATCTTTGGAGCTTTTCAGGTCTCGTATGCGATCACTTGGCTTCTCGGCGGCATCTTTCTCGATGCTGTGGGAACGCGGCTTGGGCTGGCACTTGCCGTTGTCTTCTGGTCTGTGGTCAACATTCTCACCGGATTCGCCTCCTCTGTCTTTGGCTTCGCATCCTTTCGATTTCTACTCGGCATTGGCGAGGGCCTGAACTGGCCCGGCGCCAGCAAGACAGTTGCTGAATGGTTTCCCAGCCAGGAACGCAGCCTTTCGGTGGCAATCTTTGACAGCGGTTCCAGCGTGGGAGGAGCCGTAGCGGCGCTGTCAATTCCTTTGATCGCCATCAAATTTGGCTGGCAAGCTGCTTTTGTCGCCACAGGCATGCTGGGCTTTATCTGGCTGTTCATGTGGTTGCGTGTCTACCATACGTTGGACCGTCATCCGCGGGTGACACCGGCAGAGGTCGCGTATATCCGTGCCGGCCAGGAGGTGCCCGACGCGTCTCCCGAGCGAGGACCCAAGCGCTGGCTCAAGCTCTTAGGGCAGCGAAACGTGTGGGGCATCGTTCTGGGCCGTGCGCTTACTGATCCCATCTGGTGGTTCTACGTGTTCTGGCTGCCTCAATACCTAAGCGATGCGCGCGGTTTCAGCCTGCAAAGAATCGCCCTTTTTGCGTGGATGCCATTTGTCGCCGCCGACCTCGGCAACTTCACCGGCGGTCTCATCTCCGGCTACTGCATTCGTCGTGGCATTCTCGTAGTACGCGCTCGCCTTTGGGTATGCGTATTCAGTTGCCTGCCGATACTAGCCGGTATTCCCGCCGCCAGCGTGCACAGCGTCTATGCCGCGCTGGGGTTAATTTGTTTTGCTCTCTGGGGCTACGCGAGCTGGTCCACCATGGGTCTCACGCTGCCCTCTGACCTGTTTCCACACGATGTTGTGGCCACGGTTACCGGGCTCAGCGGACTGGCGGCAGGTCTGGTCGGCTTTGTCTTCACCATTGCCGTCGGGGTTCTGGTCGATCGCTTTTCCTACGGCCCTGCATTTCTCGTTGCAGGATTGATGCCTCTCTTCGCCACAGCAAGCGTATTGCTCCTGGTTCGAACGCCTATCAGCGCAAAGGTGGCCAGTCAGGAAGGTTAAAGATTATCAGGATAACCGGCGGGGAACTTCGGTAGTGGGTCAAGTGATTTCCACAGGCCCTTGCGTTCACATGAGCGCTCAAGCATCATAGAGACATGGCAAAGAGCAAACGCGACTTCGCACAGAACGCGCTTCGAGTAGTAGAGATTTCGACAGGGGAATCACTAAAGCCGCCAGAGAAAAATGCTGCTGCGGTCGCATTAGGGCGACTTGGCGGCATGAAAGGCGGAAAGGCGCGAGCAGAATCTCTAAGTGGGGAGCGGCGACGCCAGATTGCTAGCGCAGCCGCCCGAAAGCGATGGGCCAAGGAATCACCTAAGCAATAGCTTCTACGACGACGACGGCCTCTTCCGAAGTTTGACTATCTATTGAAGATTCAGAAGATGCGCCCTTTTTAGGTGCCTTCTTGACGTGGTTGGGATACCAGGACGCAAGACCCCATTCTCCCTGCATGTTCACAATATCGCCTACTTGACTCTCTCTGCGCCGCAGGATCGCATACACTGTGTTGTACTTGCTGTGTGGCAGCCCACCGGCTTCCATTGCCGTCATTAGCTGTTGAGTCGAGAGTTTCTTGCGGACGTTGCCAAGATGGGCAACAGCGGCATCTGGAATACTCTTTCCAAAAAACGCATCGGACGCGATCTTTCCATCGCTCGGCGATAGCCCGCTTCCAGGTCCACCGTGCGGTGGAATCCCCAAACCGGCCATTCCAACAACCGAGCGCAAGCCCGAAATCATCGTATCCAGATGCGCTTTCTTCGCTTCCAGATCAGCGATCACTGCTTCGTAATCAATAGATGGTGTGCTCATAGGTTCCCCCTATTTTTCAGGAAACCAGTGCAAAACACTGGTATAATGACTATGTGCCGCGCGGGGCGGAACTCGTCAGCTCAACCCCGCTTGGCAGGATGGTTCCTGTGGTGTTTCCATAGCCGCTCGCCCTTTCTAGGGGCGGAATGTTATGGGCATCGGGGTCTACTCCCTTCTAACGGCTGAGAGCGTCCTAAGCGCTTTTGGCCGTTTTCATTTTTAGAGTATAGCAGGGTAGCCGCCTTCCATCAATGTGTAATTGATGGGCTGGATGTGGAAAAGTGGGCACTCAATTGATTTCATTGATTTCAAAGATTGATCTTGACAAAGCATGAGCGCTCAAGCATAATACAGATATTATGAGTCGCTTGAATACAGCACAACGCGCCCAAGTCGTATCAGCCCTAGTCGAGGGAAACAGCATTCGCTCTACCTGCCGCATGACCGGCATCGCCAAGGGGACGGTTCTCGCCCTGCTGGAGGATATGGGAAAGATCTGCGCGGCCTACCACGATGAGCATGTTCGCAATGTGGTCGCAAAACGAATCCAATGCGATGAAATCTGGTCGTTTTGCTACGGCAAGGATAAGAACGTCTCTGAGGAAATGAAAGCGGAAGGTGCCGGTAGCCTATGGACCTGGACGGCTCTGGATGCCGATTCAAAGCTGATCGTTTCCTACCTGTGCGGCGGCAGGGATGCAGCGTGGGCAAGATCATTTATGGAGGATGTGGCATCGCGTTTGACCACCCGCGTACAAATCACCACGGACGGCCATAGGGCTTACGTAGAGGCCGTCGAGGGTGCGTTTGGTGTGGATGTGGATTACGCGATGCTGATAAAGCTGTATGGTTCACCCGCAACCCCGGAAACACGCTATAGCCCCGGAGAGTGCATCGGAACAGAAATGGTCAATGTAATGGGCAACCCAAACCCTCGCTACATCTCCACGTCTTATGTAGAACGCCAGAATCTCACAATGCGTATGTCTATGCGCCGGTATACCAGGCTCACCAATGCATTCAGCAAAAAGCTTGAGAATCACGAACACATGCTGGCTATCTACTTTCTTTACTATAATTTCTGTCGGGTTCATCAAACACTGAGAGTCACTCCTGCAATGGAAGCTGGAATTGCAAACCACGTCTGGACCATCGAAGAAATGGTGAAACTATTGGACGAACGGTCGATTCTCGACGGGCTATGCCTAGCATCTTAATAAATTCTTTGCTAGACAGGGCAGCAGACGGTGCCATAATTGCTTTAGAGAGTTCCAATTGACAGCGGGATTTCCCCGCTATACTGTTGGAGACCCCATTATGGCACTCGAAAAAGAGATGGCAACATATCACGCCAAGCTACCAGAATTGAAGGAGCATGAGGGGAAGTACGTCCTCATTCATGACGATCAAATTGTGGATTTCTTCGCAGCCTACGAGGATGCTATTAAGGCAGGATACCAGCAATTCCAGCTTGGGCCGTTTCTCGTGAAGCGGGTCAGCGCAATAGAGACCGTTCAACACATAACCCGGAACATTCTGCCCTATTCGAGCGCGAGGACCGCTTAAGACTTGCCCCACTTCACGCTTGACCTATCTCAGGGTAGACCCTTGATTGATCTCTTCGTCATGGTCAGCGGTCCTCGAATGCAGGCTCTATCAACCGCAGGGCAGGCTGCGCCACCAGTCCAAACAGCTCGTGGCCTGATCGATACAGGAGCAAGTTGCACGTGTGTTGATCCGATGATTTTCACGGCTCTGGGTCTACAACCCACGGGAATGGGTACTATGCTAACCCCGTCCACTGGCCCTGTTCCCCAAGACACAGAGACCTATGACGTGGGCATTTTAATCCCAAACGGACAAGAAACACCGTTGATTTTTCCGACCCTAGCAGTGAGTGCAAGCGAATTATTTGTGGGGCAGGGATTTCACGCGCTAATTGGACGCGATATTTTAGCAAAATGTATTCTCTTCTATAACGGAAAGCTGCCGTTCTTCACTGTCTCTTATTGATGCCCCTGTGCAAAACACCTGACCCACTACCGGAACTTCAGCGAAGTATTGTGTGATGGCCTTAATATGGTACACTTCGTCCGGTAAACGCTTACCAGCATCAGTGCGTCCTAACCTCGGTTTTGCCTCGGAGCACTGGCCGCTTTTCCCGGCGCGGCGCTGAGCCGCTTGACAAACATAGCAGTAAAGCCATTTACTTAAGGGCGCACGTCCAAAAGGTCCGCGGACGAATTTACCCATGCAGGGGACGTAATGATTGGTTTGGTTCCAGTTTCCATTGCCACTGGCCTGCTCTCATCAGTGCCGGCTCTCCTGGCTTTCAGCGTTGCACCCATGGCGCACCTGAGTACGCTCGATATTGCCGTGATTGCCACCTACTTCGGGATGGTCATCTGGATCGGCTTCTACCTGAAGGGCAGGTCGAACACCAGCGAAGAGTTCTTCATGGCCGGCCGCGAGATGACCGCCTGGATCGCAGGCCTCAGCTTCGTCTCAGCCAATCTGGGTTCGCTGGAACTGATGGGATGGGCCGGATCGGCCTACCAGTACGGCATTCTGGCCACTCACTGGTACTGGGTGGGCGCCATTCCCGCCATGCTCTTTCTCGGCTTGGTGATGATGCCCTTCTACTACGTCTCGAAGACCCACTCGGTCCCCGGCTATCTGAATCTGCGCTACGGCGAGCACGCGCGCGTTCTGGCGGCTGTCTCCTTTGCTTTGGAGATGATCCTGATGAGCGGCGTGAACATGTTCGCCATGGCCGTGGTGATGAAGGTCGTTCTTGGCTGGAGCATTACTTTCAGCATCTTGGTCTCGGCCTTTGCAGTCACGTTGTATGTTGCCCTGGGCGGGTTGCGCTCGGCCATCTTCAATGAGGTGCTTCAGTTTGTGCTCATCTGGGGCGGCGCGATGCTGGTGCCCATCCTGGGCCTGATTCAAGCTGGCGGAGTCAACGGCCTGAAGACAAAGATCATCGCCAATATGCACTCCGATAGCTACTTCCATCTCTGGCGTGATACTGGGAGCTTTGCTGCTAATCCCATGGGAGTACATTGGACCGGCATCGTCTTCGGTTTGGGATTCGCAATCAGCTTCGGTTACTGGACCACCGATTTTCTTGTCGTCCAGCGCGTTCTGGCGGCTCACAATCTACGCGCCGCGCGCATGGCTCCTATCATCGGTTCATTTTTCAAGATGGCGGTTCCGTTCATCGTGATTCTGCCCGGCCTGCTGGGCCTAGTTCTCCTGCAGAACCCAGACGGCAGCCGCCGCCAACTAGTGGGAGAGGATGTGGTCGCCGCCTGCAGTGTTGACACCACTTCAAGCAAGGTCGCAGATCCCGCAGCCTGCTCTGAAGTGATGACTTCGAAGACCAATCTCACCACCGCTGCGCAGGAGAAAGTGCTGAGCGCCGCTCCCGGAACGGAACTCAGCAGCTATAACCAGGCCCTGCCGCTGATGATGGTCCGCTACCTCGGACCCGGCCTGCTGGGTCTTGGCATAACGGCTTTGATTGCCGGCTTCATGAGCGGCATGGCCGGGAACGTAAGCGCCTTCTCCACGGTGTGGACCTACGACCTCTACAAACCGCTCATCAACAAGAAAGGCTCCGACAGCCATTACGTAATGGTGGGCCGAATATCCATCGTCTTGGGGGTTCTGGTTTCCATCGGCGCCGGCTACCTGGTGCAGAAATCACACGGCATCATGGACTACGTGCAGGCGCTGTTCAGCATCTTTATCGCACCGCTGCTGGCCACCATTCTGCTGGGCATGTTCTGGAAGCGCGCTACGAAGATCGCCGGCTTTTTGGGTCTGCTCTTCGGCATCGTTTTTTCAGTAAGTCTGTTCGTGTGGGTCCATCTCAACCCTGCGAATCTAAGATACGTGGCGCTTTCACCCTATGCCAAACCGATGGCCGAAAATGTTTTCCGCGCACTGTGGGCGTGCCTGTTCACAGCCGTCGTGATCTTCCTGGTGAGCATGGTTACCAAGCCAAGACCGGCGGCGGAGCTGGAAGGACTGGTCTATGGCGTGACCCCATTGCCCAAGGAAGATCCGGTCCCGTTCTACAAGAACGAGTGGACGTGGGCGATCCTGGTCGTCATTATCTTTGCAGTGCTCAATATTTTGTTCTGGTAACAAGCGTGTGTTTTTTCTTGGTGAGATGAAGAGAGGAAAGGGTTAAGAGTTATGCGCGGTTCTGGTATTCCGATCTGGTTCTTCATTGGAGTGCTGCTGTCGATCTACGGACTGATGATCTTCGGCTATGGCGTCTACGAGTGGAACACTGGAAGCTATCCGCCTCTGGTGCAATTGACCAATCTGCATACGCCGGTGTGGTGGGGCGGCATCCTGGCGTTGCTCGGATTCTTTTACGTCGTGAAATTCCGCCCGGGGCGCGCCAGCAAGTAGCGTGTGTTTGAAAAACAGGTTTTGTATCAGGGCACGAATTTAATTCGTGCCACTAATTTAACAATGTGAACTGGTGACCGCCGTGGCGGCCTTGAGGGAGTGAAAAAAATGGAAGCGCAAAGAGCGATGACGTTTGGGGTGATAGTGGGCAACCGCGGGTTTTTCCCGGATCAACTGGCCAAGGCTGGCCGCGAAAAAATCATTTCGGTTCTTGAAGCGGCGGGAGCGCGGGCCGTGGTGTTGAGCCCGGCGGAGTCGAGGCACGGCGCGGTGGAAACCTACGCCGACTCACAGCGCTGTGCTGAACTTTTCAAGAAGCATGCTGAAGAGATTGACGGCATCATCGTCACCTTGCCCAACTTTGGCGAGGAGCGAGGCATTGTGGACGCCATCCGGCTCTCAGGGCTCAAGGTCCCGGTGCTGGTGCAGGCTACGCCTGACCGCTCCGATGCCATGACGGTCGCGACGCGCGGAGATAGCTTTTGCGGCAAGATGAGCGCGTGTAACAACATGATGCAGTACGGCATTACGTATTCGCTGACAACTCTGCATACTGAGAGCCTTGACTCGCCTGAGTTCAAAGCCGACCTGGAGTGGTTCTCCGCAGTCTGCCGTATCCTCAAGGGACTCAAGAATCTGCGCATCGGCTCCATCGGCGCACGGCCGACGGCGTTCAACACCGTCCG
>Ga0224557_1003590_pt1 | contig 11983 bp, 10 predicted proteins | sample 714S31014metaG_FD_180677 | JGI IMG/M metagenome (GOLD analysis project Ga0224557, IMG submission 180677) | Peat soil microbial communities from Stordalen Mire, Sweden - 717 S3 10-14 | ecosystem: Environmental > Terrestrial > Soil > Wetlands > Peat | place: Sweden: Norrbotten County, Stordalen... | reverse complement strand
TGACAAGCGGTTTGGTGGTTGGGGCGGTGGAGAACGAGATCCTTCGCTTCGCTCAGGATGACAAGCGGTTTGGTGGTTGGGGCGGTGGAGAACGAGGTCCTTCGCTTCGCTCAGGATGACAAGCGGTTTGGTGGTTGGGGCGGTGGAGAACGAGGTCTTTCGCTTCGCTCAGGATGACAAGCGGTTTGGTGGTTGGAGCGGTGGAGAACGAGATCCTTCGCTTCGCTCAGGATGACAAACGGTTTGGTGGTTGGGGCGGTGGAGAACGAGATCCTTCGCTTCGCTCAGGATGACAAGCGGTTTGGTGGATGGGGCGGTGGAGAACGAGGTCTTTCGCTTCGCTCAGGATGACAAAGGTTTTTGGTCAGGATGACAAAGGTTGAGTTTTTGGTGCAACTCTGTGGTGGAGTTTTTTCGGAGCGGCCAAGTGGAAATAAAACCAAGGCCGGGTCCGGGAAGAAAATCTGGAAGATGGGCAATGACATTTACGGGAACACTGATTGAGGATTTGATGGCGACGGTCGAGCGCGTGGAACAGAGGGCGCATGCAACCGAATTGCCGGTTGCCGAATGCTTGCTGGCGGAAAGTTCGATGGCGGAAGCATGGTTCGCGGCGGAGCAGGAACACGCAGAGTACGATTTCAAACTTTCAGGAGTGGCATAAATCATGAGCGCGATGGCAAGGCAAAGCGCAGCTCCGTCGATGCGGCATAAATCCTGCTGGGTGGGGACGCCGGAAATTTACTTTCGCAAAGCCATCGACAATTCGCGGCTGGTGAAGGTCGAGGATCCGCGGCGCGAGCGCGAGATGAAACAGTTCGGAGTGGCTCTGTGCCTTCTGTTTGTGCTGGTCATGGGATATGCGCTGCAGCATTTCCGAGCGATTGAATACGGGTACAAGATTGAGGCGCTGCGGGCGCAGCGCGACGATTTGGCGGATATGAACCGGGCGTTGCGGCTGGAAGAAGCGTCGCTGCGCGATCCGGGACGAATCGATGGAATGGCGCGCAGGCTAGGGCTGCAATCGCCGCAGCCGGGGCAGGTGATGCGCATGGATTCGGCCGTGGATGCGGCTGGGCCGGTCATGGCGAGTGTGACTCCGGTGGCAGTAATTTCAGCGCGGTAAAGCAGTTCTCAGTTCTCAGCTCTCAGTTCTCAGTGAAAGGCTCACGGTTCCTGACTGAGAATTGAGAACTGGGAACTGGGAACTGGAATGGCGACAAATACCTCTACAAACGGCGCACGGCCCAGGCTCTACTTTCTGGCTGGAATCTTCTGCGTGTGGCTGCTGGCGATCTGCCTGCGGCTGGTCTACCTGCAAATTTTCTGTTACGGGGATTTTGAGCGGCGGGCGCAGCATCAGCAGCAGCGCAGCTTCGATCTCTCGGCGAAGCGCGGAGTGATCTACGACCGCGCGGGACGAGAGTTGGCGATGTCGATCCAGGTGGACTCGGCTTTTGTGGTGCCTTCGGAAGCGCCGGATCTGGCCAATACGATCAGCCTGATTACGCGCATCACGAAAGACGATCCGCGGGTAGTGCTGGCGGATTGCAGCGCGCACAAGTTCTGCTGGGTGGCGCGCAGGGCGGATGCGGAGGCGATTGAGCGGATCCGCGCGCTGAATTTGCAGGGCATCCATTACCAGAAAGAGGCCAAGCGGTTTTATCCGAAGCGGGAGCTGGCGGCGCAAGTTCTGGGATACGTGGGGACCGACGATCAGGGACTGAGCGGGCTGGAACGTGAATTCAATCCGCAACTACAGGGCAAGCCGGGCAAGCTGATGATTTCGGTGGACGCGCGCAAGCGGTGGTTTGCGAGCGTGGAAAAAGAGCCGGAAGCGGGGAACAGCGTCGTTCTGACGATCGATCAAAATATCCAGTACATTGCCGAGCGCGAACTGGAGCGCGGGATGGAGGAGACGAAGGCCATCGCGGGGACGGTGATCGTGGAGAATCCGCACACGGGCGAGATTCTGGCGTTGACGAACCGGCCGACGTTCAATCCGAACAATCGAAAAGAGATCAAGACCGAAGCGCTGAAAAACCGCGCGGTGAGCGACATTTACGAGCCGGGGTCGACTTTCAAGACGGTGACCATTTCGGCCGGGCTAGAAGAGAAAATCACGCGGCCGGAGGAAATGTTCGACTGCCAGATGGGATCGATCGTCATCAATGGCATGCGCATCCGCGACAGTCGGCCGCACGGGATGCTCTCGGTGTCAGACATTATTGCGGAGTCGAGCGACGTAGGGGCGATCAAAGTGGCGCTGCGGCTGGGGGACGAGCGGTTCTATAAATACATTCGCGCCTTTGGGTTCGGGCAACCGACCGGGATCGAGCTTCCAGGGGAGACGCGGGGGATGACGAAGCCGGTGGAACGGTGGTCGAAGGTTTCGCTGGCGGCGATTTCGATGGGGCAGGAAATTGGGATTTCGGCGGTGCAGCTGGGTTCGCTGATCTCGACGATCGCCAACGATGGCGTGCGCGTTCCGCCAAGGATCGTGGCGGGGACGATGTCGTCGCAGAATAATCCGCAGAATACTCCGCAGACGATTGCGTTTCATCCCGCCGAGGGCACACGCGTGATTTCGTCGCTGACGGCGGCGCAGATGCGGCAGATGTTGCAGGGAGTGGTGCTGCACGGGACGGCGCCCAAAGCGATTCTTGAGGGCTACAGTTCGGCGGGCAAGACGGGGACAGCGCAGAAGGTGGACCCCGCCACGGGCGCCTACTCGAAGACGAAATATGTGGCTTCGTTCGCCGGGTTTGCGCCGATCAACGATCCGCAACTGGCGGTGGTTGTGATTCTGGATTCGGCGGTCGGACTGCATCAGGGCGGGCAGGTATCGGCGCCGGTTTTTCAGCGGGTGATGCAGCAGAGCTTGGAGTATCTGCACGTGGCGCATGACGTGCAGCTTCCGGCGAATCGGCAGGTTTTGCTGGCGCGGCGCAATGTTCCTGACGCGAGCCTGGAAGAAAGTTCGCCGGATCGGCTGGGAGCTAGCCTGGACATGGCGGAGGCGAACGAAGCGCCAGCGATTCCTTCGCAGACGAAGCCGAGCGCGATTGGGGCACAGGTGGTTATGGCGGCGCAGATTGCGCGTGAGACGGAGGGTGTGGCGCAACCGGCGGGGACGGAGGCGTCGAGTTTTCCGGCGGCGAATTCGCAGCCGACGATCGCGGAGAATTCCGGTGCGCAGACGTCGCGGGCGGGCGGGACTGTGGTGCTCGACGTGGAAGAAGGTGGGATCGAAGTGCCATCGTTTTTGGGCAAGAATCTGCGGATTGCCATGGAGGCGGCGCAGGATGCGGGGCTCGATCTGGACGCCATCGGCAGCGGAGTGGCGCGCGAACAAACGCCGGCGGCGGGCGCACGGGTGGCGGCGGGGACGCGGGTGGTGGTGCGGTTCGGAAGATAGTGCGCTGCCGGCGAGAAGCAGGTCCTTCGCTTTGCTCAGGATGACAAGCCTTGGGGCGGTGGAGAACGAGGTCCTTCGACTCCGCGGCTGCTGCGCTTCGCGCAGCGGCCACTCCGCTCAGGATGACAACCTAACCAGAAGCAATGCTGAGGCTGTTTATAATCACTCCAATGACCTTCCAACAGTTGCTGCAAGGCGCCGAAGTCCTCTCCCAGAGCGGGAACCCGGGCGTTGCCGGGGTGGAATACGATTCGCGGCGGGTGCGGCCGGGGACGGTATTTGTCGCCATGAAGGGCGAGACGAGCGACGGGAATCGGTTCATCGATCAAGCGATTGCCGCTGGAGCGGTGGCGGTGGTCACGGACTCGGCGACGGAAACGCCGCGTCCGGCGGTTGCCTGGGCGCAGGTTACGCATGGGCGGAGGGCGCTGGCGCGGCTGAGCGCAAATTTTTACAGGCATCCGGCGGAGCGGATTGCCAATACCGGGATCACGGGGACGAACGGAAAAAGCACGACTGCGTTTTTGATTGAGTCGATATTCAAAGCGGCCGGACGGAAGACGGCGCTGGTTGGAACCATCGAATATCACGTGGCGGGGAAGATTCTTCCGGCTCCGCACACAACGCCGGAAGCGCTGGAACTGAACCGGCTACTGGCGGAGGGATTGAGCCTGGGAGTGACCGAGGCGGTGATGGAAGTGTCATCGCATGCGCTGGAACAACAGCGCGTTTTTGGGATTCCATTTGATGTGGCTGTGTTCACGAACTTGACGCGCGACCATCTCGACTATCACGGGACGATGGAAGAATATTTCCGCGCCAAGCAGATGCTGTTTGAAGGGTGCGGGACGGATGCGCCGCGGGCGGCGGTGGTGAACACGGACGATGAATACGGGCGGCAACTTTTGAAACTCTGCCAGAAGAAGAGCGCGGTGGCGCTTTCTTACGGCATGGCTGCGGGCGATTTTCATGCCGAGTCGGTTGAGATCACGCCGCGGGGAACGCGGTTTCAGATGGTGACGCCGTCGGGAACAGTGGCGATGTGGTCTCCGCTGATTGGGAACGTGAATGTGTACAACGTGCTGGCGGCGTCGGCTGCGGGGTACGCGCGCGATTGTTCCGCAGAGGCGATTGCGAAAGGAATCTTCGATCTGGCGAGCGTTCCGGGGCGGTTTGAGCGGGTAGATTGTGGGCAGCCGTTCACAGTGATCGTCGATTACGCGCACACGGACGATGCGCTGCGCAATCTGACGGCGCTGGCTCGGGAGTTTGTGACCCGCGCCGGACTCAAAGGCAGAGTCATCACGCTTTTCGGCTGCGGGGGGGATCGCGATCGAGCCAAACGTCCGTTGATGGGCGAGGCGGCGGGCAAGGGCAGCGATTTTGTGGTGCTCACTTCCGACAATCCGCGCTCGGAGGATCCGCTGGCGATCATGAACGATGCGGTGGTGGGATTGCAGAAATCGCAAAACTCCGGCGCGAAATATTCGATGGAGCCGGATCGCCGCAAAGCCATTGCTTTCGCTTTGCAGCAGGCGGCTGCGGGCGACATTGTGCTGCTGGCGGGCAAGGGGCATGAAAAGGTGCAGACGACGCGAGAGGGGACGATTCCGTTTGACGATGTGGAGGTGGCGCGAGAGAGCCTGAAGGCGCTGGGCTACGATTGCGAAAAGGCGGGGAAGACGGCATGAAACTTGCGCTCTCGCGCATCGCAGAATTTGTTGCGGGCAGTCCGGCAACGGCGGGTGCCTTCGACGGGCAGGCTGTCGACGGCCAGGCGGTGGCGCAGGGGTATTCCATCGATTCGCGGACGGTGCAACCGGGCGAAGTATTCTTTGCGGTCAAGGGCGAGCGGCTGGATGGGCACGACTTCGTGGAGCAGGCGCTGGGACGCGGCGCGATTGCGGCGGTGGTCGAAAAGGCGCGACTGGAGCGGTATTCCAACCTGGCGGGGTTGCTTGCGGTCGAGGACACGCTGGTGGCGCTGCAAACGCTGGCAACGGCGGTGCGAAAGATGTGGGGAAAGACGGCCATCGGCGTTACCGGATCGATGGGCAAGACGACTACGAAAGAAGCGATGGCGCATTTGCTGGCGATCCGGTATCGCGTGCATCGCACCAAAGGAAATTTCAACAATCATTTTGGGCTGCCACTGGGGCTGCTGACGCTGGAGCCGGAATACGATGTCGCGGTGGTGGAGATGGGAATGTCGCATGCCGGCGAAATCGCGGCGCTGGCGCGGATCGCGCTGCCGAACGATGGCGTGGTGACCAACGTTGCGCCGGTGCATCTGGAGAGCTTCGATTCTATCGCTGGAATTGCTAGAGCGAAATATGAACTGATCGAAGCGCTTCCGCACGGGGGCGTCGCGGTGCTGAATGCCGACGATGAATATGTTTGCCAGTTCGGGCGCGACTTCAAGGGGAAGGTGGTCACGTTTGGATTGAAGGCGGGAGCGAGTGTTCCGGCAGACGTGCGGGCGGAAAATGTTGAGGCGCTGGGCTCGGAGGGCACGCGGTTCGATCTGGTCTGCCACGAGGTGCGTCAGGCGGTACACAGTCCGTTGCTCGGCATACACAATGTGTATAACGTGCTGGCAGCGGCGGCGATTGCGTTGGAGCATGGAATTACTCCGTCGGAGATTGCGGTGGCGCTGCCGTCGTTGCAGGCGGCCGATAAGCGCGGACAGGTCGTCCAAGTGGGTAACATCACGGTGCTGTACGATTGCTACAATTCGAGTCCGAAGGCGCTGATGGCGGCGGTGGATACGCTGGCGGCGATGCCCGGAGGGCGGCGGATTGTGGTGGCCGGTGAAATGCTGGAACTCGGTTTGACGGGCGAGGAACTGCATCGCGAGTGCGGGCGATTGATGGCTGCGAGTAGGGTCGACTTTCTGCTGGGCGTGCGCGGGTTGGCGAAGGCGATGGTGGGAGCGGCGTGCGAGGCGGGGATGAAGGCGGAATTTGTCGCGACTCCGGAGGAAGCGGGGGAGTGGCTGGCGCGCAAGACGCGTGACGGCGATGTGGTGCTGCTCAAGGCGTCGCGCGGGGTGAAGCTGGAAAAGGCGCTGGAGGGGTGGAAACGGAGAGTCGGGACTCCCAAGAATGTTGCAACGTCTTAGGGAGACTCTGATTCAGTGTCGGCAGAGGGCATGAACCGCGGGGTACACGGAGGTACACGGGGCCACACGAGCGGGTGAATCCGCTCCTATAGCTGAGAGCTGACAGCGGAAAGCTGACAGCTGTTGTCGGAGGCGGATTGCTCTACTGGCTGCTCTACCTGAAGCTCTTTCATTATTTTCCGCCGTTCCGTATTTTTCGGTATCTTACGTTCCGCACGGCGTTCGCCAGCCTTACAGCGCTTTTCACGGGGCTGATCGTGGGGCCGATCGTGATTCGGCGGCTGCGCGATTTTCAGATTGGGCAGTACATCCGCGAAGAGGGGCCGCAGGCGCATCAGAAAAAAGCGGGGACGCCGACGATGGGCGGGCTGCTGATCGCGATTGCCATTCTGGTGCCGACTTTACTGTGGGCGGACCTGAGCAATCCTTTTGTTTGGATTGCGGTGTTTTCCACGGTCGCGTTCGGGGCGGTCGGGTTTGCCGACGATTATCTTAAGGTCGTGCATCGGCGCAATCTGGGGCTGACGGCGCGCGCCAAGCTGGGCTATCAGATCGCCGCCAGCACGGTGATTGCGGTGGCGCTGATCGCTTTGCAGCATCGAGGGGAGTACTCGACGCGGCTGGTGGTTCCGTTCTTCAAGCAGTTTCACCCCGATCTGGTGATCGGGAGCTGGCTCGGCCATCCGACATTCTGGCCGCTGGCTTTTTTGCCGTTTGTGGGCTTTGTGGTGTTTGTGATTGTGGCGTCGAGCAACGCCGTCAATCTTACGGACGGGTTGGACGGGCTCGCGATTGGCTGCACGGTGATCGCGGCGGGAGCGTTGGCGGTGCTTACTTACCTGAGCGGGCACGCCACGTTTGCGACGTACCTCGAATTGCAGCGCATGCCACAGATTGGCGAGCTGACGATTTTTTGCGGGGCGATGGTTGGGTCGTCGATTGGATTTCTCTGGTATAACGCGCATCCGGCGGAAATATTTATGGGCGACGTGGGCTCGCTGGCGCTGGGCGGCGCGATTGGCACGGTTGCCGTTATGATTAAGCAGGAGCTGCTGCTGCCGTTTATTGGCGGGATTTTTGTGATTGAGGCGCTGTCGGTGATTTTGCAGGTTGGTTCCTACAAGTTGCGTAAGAAGCGCATTTTTAAGATGGCGCCGATCCATCATCATTTTGAATTGCTGGGGTGGTCGGAGTCGAAGGTGATTGTGCGCTTCTGGATTGCGTCGCTGGTGTTTGCGCTGTTTGCGCTGACGACGTTGAAATTGAGATAGAAACACCCACCACGGAGACACGGAGACAATCTAAGTCTTGTCTTTTTTCTCCGTGCCTTCGCGGTGAAATGAAATTGATGGAACTCAATAACAGACGCGTGCTGGTTGTGGGCCTCGGGAAATCGGGCGTGGCTTCGGCGCTGTTTTTGAAGTCGCGCGGGGCTCGGGTCACGGTGTCGGATGCGAAGCCTGAGGCCGAGCTGCGGAATGAAATTTTGCTTTTGCTGGAGCATGGGATCACGGTGGAAACCGGCGGCCACGGCGACCGCACGTTTCGGGGGCAGGATTTGATTGTGGTGAGTCCGGGTGTGCCGTTTGATGCGCCGCAACTGGTGCAGGCGCGCAATCTGGGGGAGCCGGTCATTGGCGAAATCGAGCTGGCGGCGCAATTTCTGGCTGGCTCGATCGTGGCGATTACGGGGGCGAACGGCAAAACGACTACCACTTCGCTGGCGGGCGAGATTCTTACCGCCGGAAAGTTTCCTACGCTTGTGGGAGGAAATATCGGCACGCCTGCGATCAGTTTTGTGGATCAGGCTGGGGCTGCGACGTGGACGGTGCTGGAGGTGTCGAGTTTTCAGCTGGAGACGATCGTCACGTTTCGTCCGCGGATTGCGGTGATTCTGAACATCACTCCCGACCATCTGGACCGGCACAAGACGTTTGCGAATTACGTCAACGCGAAGGCACGCGTGTTTGAGAACCAGGGGGCGGACGATTTCACCGTGCTCAACGCCGACGACCCCACGACCGCTGGATTGGCGGGGCGAACGCGAGGGCAGTTGATGTGGTTCAGCCGCAAGAAGGAAGTGGAACGAGGCGCTTTTGTGCGCGGGGCGAAGATCTTTTTTCGCGACGGCGAGTTTCGCGGCGGCGACGGCGAACGCGAAATTATGCCGCTGTCGGAAGTGCCGCTGAAGGGCGCGCACAATCTGGAGAATGCGCTGGCGGGGATTTCGATTGGCATGCTGGCGGGATGCCAACCGGAGCAGATCCGGGAGGCGGTGCGGAATTTTAAGGCAGTGGAGCACCGACTCGAATTCGTGATCAAGATTGCGGGCGTGGATTATTACAACGATTCCAAGGCAACGAATGTCGATGCGACGATCAAGGCGCTGGAATCTTTTCCGGCGAATATTCATTTGATTTTGGGCGGCAAGGATAAGGGCAGCGATTACACGGTGCTGAACGAATTGCTGCGGCAGCGGGTGAAGCGGGTCTACACGATTGGGGCGGCGGCGGCGAAGATCGAAGGGCAGATTCAGGGGGCGGCCGAAATCGAGCACGCGGAAACGCTGGAGAACGCGGTGCGGCGCGCGAGTGAATTGGCGGTGGCGGGCGATGTGGTGCTGCTGGCTCCGGCTTGCGCCAGCTTCGATCAGTTTCAGAGCTATGAGCATCGCGGGCGCGTGTTTAAAGAAGTGGTGCATTCGCTGGCGATGGTGCGGTCAGCGTAGGGCGGGGCTTGTCCAAAGCCTCCGGCAGTGCCAATAAAATACATAGGTCCTTCGCTACGCTCAGGATGACAGTCCTACAGATGACAACCCCATAAAGATGACAATCCCATAAGGGAGCTTTCCGGGTGGGAACCAAGTCAGTTAGCCCCTTCCCCATAATCCACAACTGAAACTCTCGTTGCGTGGGCTTGCGCGTGGTGAAATAGAGTCTCTATCGATTCTCTTCCACAGGTTCTCTTCCAATATGGCGAAGCGGGTTAGCGTCGATCGCTGGATGTTTACCGTGACTGCGATCCTGGTGTTTGTCGGGCTGGTGATGATCTTCAGCGCTTCGGCGGTGATGGCCAAGGAGCGGTTCGGATCGGCTTACGAATTCCTGCTGAAGCAACTGGTGTTTGCGGTGGCGGGATTCGCCGCGATGATTTTGGCGATGAAGGTGGATTACAAGCGGCTGCAACATCCGGCGCTGGTTTTTTCTTTTCTGGGGGCGACCAGTCTTCTTCTGGTTTCGGTGTTTTTTCTGGATCGCGCGCACGGGACGCATCGCTGGTTTCATGTGGGTCCGGTATCGCTGCAGCCTTCGGAGCTGGCCAAGCCGGCGCTGATCTTGTTTTTGGCGTGGTTTCTGCAGAACAAAACCAAGTCCATGGACGACTGGCGCAATACGCTGCTTCCGGCGGTCGCGCCTACGATGGTATTTCTGGGGCTGATTGTCTTTCAGCCGGATCTTGGAACGGCAATCGCCTGCGCGGGGATTACCGCTTGCGTGTTGTTCGTGGCGGGGATTCGGCTGCGATGGTTCGGATACGCCATTTTGGCTGCGGCGCTGCCGCTTTATTTCCTCATTTTTCATGTGGCGTACCGGCGGGATCGCATTCTGGCTTTCTGGAATCCTTATGCCGACCCGAAGGGGTTTGGGTTTCATATTATTCAGTCGCTGATTGCGGTCGCGACGGGCGGCGTGACGGGACTGGGGCTGATGGAGGGGAAGCAAAAATTGTTTTATCTTCCGGAGCCGCACACGGATTTTATTTTTGCTGTCACGGCGGAAGAGTTGGGGCTGGTGGGAGCGCTGGCCGTCATTGTTCTGTTTGCGATTTTTCTATGGCGCGGGACGCGGGCGGCGTTGCGGACGCAGGACAATTTTGGGCGCTTTCTGGCGGTGGGAATCACCAGCATGATTGTGCTACAGGCCTTCATCAACATCAGCGTGGTGCTGGGGTTGATGCCGACGAAGGGGATTCCGCTGCCCTTTGTCTCTTACGGGGGATCGTCGCTGTTCGTGACTTTGATGTGCGTGGGAGTGTTGCTGAATATCACGAAGCAGGCGGAGTAGTGGCGGGTGCCGTCCCTTGCGGGACTCGACTTGTCTGCAATAAGTTCCCGGCACTAAGGAAACTCTGATTAAGTGTCGGCGAAAAAAGCATAAACCACAGGGTGCACAGGGGTGCACGGGGGGAAACCATGTGTAATCAGAGTTCCCTAACTTGCAACTTTGCGGGGAAATCCTACGGGTTACGCGGCGGTGGAATCCCACTTCTCGAAAAGCGCGAGAAGTGGGGCACCCGGCATAAACCACAGGGTGCACAGAGGTGCACGGGGGGAAACCATGTGTAATCAGAGTTCCCTAACTTGCAACTTTGCGGGGGAATCCTACGGGTTACGCGGCGGTGGAATCCCACTTCTCGAAAAGCGCGAGAAGTGGGGCACCCGGCCCAACTCAATCCTAGGTAATGTCTAGCGTAGCCGTGGCCGTAATCGTCGTACCCGTATACGTTGCAACCACTTGGTAGGTTCCCGTGGAGGCATCGACGGACGAGCAATACTGGCCAGGGACGGCCGCCGAAGAATTATAGGTGCAGGTGATTGTGGATACCTCTGTCCCGCCCTGGTACACGGTAAGGGTCGCACCGCTGCTGATGTCGATTGAGCCATTCGCCTTCACGATAAAAGGATCGGCAGTGGTGGCGGTTGCCGCGATGCTCTGGGAACCCGGGCTTATGGACATCGACGTCACAGTAATATACACGGTGGCGGTGGCGGTGTTGGTGACGGATTCCGAACTGGCCGTGATAGTTGCCGTGCCGACCCCAACCCCAGTCAGAGTAGCGCTGCCTGTGCCACTAACCGTCGCGATCGTGGTGTCGCTGCTCGACCAGGACACGCCGCTCGTCGCGTAGCTGCCCTGATTGTTGGTGTTAACGATATAAGCCTGCAAAACGGTCGTATATCCCTGCTCAACGTTTGGAGCCGTCGGATCAATGGTGATTGTGCTATCCGTCGGGGGCTGGAAGAATTTGCCGCAGTTGACGCCGGCGGCCAGTGCGATTAGAACCGTAAAAGCAAGCGTTACCGCTAGTTTGCGCCCAGTCAACATAAGTCATCATCCTCGGAACATTACAATTTTAGCAGAACGCTGGGGCTTTGCCCGGTGTCCGATAGAGCACGGATTGGGACACGCTGCGGCGCTCTTCCGTTTAAGGAACGGGGCGCGGGGGTGAACTTGCGCGGGGTTTTGGGGTCGGGTGGGCTTTGGGGCGCTGCAAGCGAGTGCATAGGTCCCGCCTCTTCGGCAAGCTCATGGTCAGAATGAGAGCCTTAAATACGAGATGACAACATTAAAGTGCATATGCACTTTGCTGGCGCCAGCAGAATGCATAGGTCCTTCGCTTCGCTCAGGATGACAAGATAAATGGAGGGTGACAAGGGTTGGGGG
>Ga0224557_1003589_pt1 | contig 11985 bp, 9 predicted proteins | sample 714S31014metaG_FD_180677 | JGI IMG/M metagenome (GOLD analysis project Ga0224557, IMG submission 180677) | Peat soil microbial communities from Stordalen Mire, Sweden - 717 S3 10-14 | ecosystem: Environmental > Terrestrial > Soil > Wetlands > Peat | place: Sweden: Norrbotten County, Stordalen... | reverse complement strand
CCGCTGGTACCTCGCGCCGGGCGGCCACATTGACCTGTTCATCGGCCACCAGTCGCAGGCTGAATACTGGACGCCGATCCTGGCTCAGGTCCGCGAGCTCTCACGACCACAGGGCACCGGGTGCCGGGGCTAGGACGCCGCTGACGATGTCGCGTTCAGTAGTTGATCTCCAGGGGTTAGCATCGAGCGGTGCTGCCGTTTTCTGCTGCGACTCGCTCGGACAACCTGGGCCGGATGGCCGAGGAACGGTTGGACGTGCTGGTGATCGGGGGCGGGATCACCGGAGTGGGCATTGCCCTCGACGCCGTTACGAGGGGTTTCTCGGTGGCGCTGGTGGAGAAGGACGACTTTGCCGCCGGGACCTCCGGCCGGTCGTCGCGGCTGATCCACGGGGGGTTGCGGTATCTCGAGCACGGGGAGTTCGGCCTGGTCCGGGAGTCGCTGCGGGAGCGGGGGATCCTGCGCCTGCTCGCTCCGCACCTGGTGCGGCCGGTCCCGATGTACATGCTGGCCGACGACCCGCGCAGCCGGGGGCGTTACCGGGCCGGGCTGGCGGCGTACGGGGCGCTGGCGGCGGGGCGGAACATCGGCGGCTACCGGGCGGTAAGCGCGGCGGACGTCCGGGAGGCGATCCCTGGGTTCGGCGGGAGGTCGCGCGGATTCCGTTACTGGGAGGGGCAGGCCGACGACGCCAGGCTGACCATCGAGGTGGCGCGAGCCGCCCATGCGTGCGGCGCGGTCCTGGCCAACCATGCCCGGGTGGACGGGCTGCTCGGCGGGGCCCGGGCGGCGGGCGCGACCGTGGTCGACGAGGTGACCGGGCAGCGATTCGAGATCCGGGCCCGGGTCATCGTTAACGCCGGCGGGGTGTGGGCGGACCGCATCAGCGACTTGGCCGGCGGCGGTGGGCAGCGGCGGCCGGACGGCGGTGGGCAGCGGCTGGTGCCGAGTAAGGGGGTCCACCTGGTGTTCGCGCCCGGGGCGATCAGGACCAAGGCGGCGCTGGTGGTCCCGTCGGCGGCGGGTGACGGGCGCTACCTGTTCCTCGTCCCGTGGGAGGACCGGGTCTACGCCGGGACGACCGATACTCCTTACGCAGGCGACCTGGACCACCCGGCCGTCGACGACGGCGACCGCGATTACATCCTGTCGGCCGTGACCCGGTATTTCCCGGCCGTGACCGGGCACGACGTGGTGGCGTCCTGGGCTGGGCTGCGGCCGCTGCTGCGTCAAGGGCCAGCCGCGAAGACGTATGACCTGTCGCGGGAACACCGGATCGTTCGGGATCTGCCTGGTCTTTTCACCATCACCGGCGGGAAGCTGACCACCTACCGGGCCATGGCGCAGGAGATGACCGACCGGATCGCCGGCGAGCTCGGGTCGGGTGGACGGTGCCAGACGCGGCGGATACCGCTCGGGCTGCACGGGCCGGCGGATGAGGCGGTGCGGCTGGCCCGGGCGCAAGCGGGCCGGCTGGGGTTGCCGCCGCGGGCGGGAGCCCGGCTGGTGCACCGCTACGGCGACGACTGGTGCGAGGCGGTCGCGATGATCGGCCGGGATCCGTCGCTGGGCGAGCCCGCGGCCGTCGGCCTCCCTGTGCTGAACGTCGAACTGGAGCTGGCCCGCAGCCGCGAGATGGCCATCACCGACGAGGACGTACTCGTGCGCAGAACCCGGCTGACCACCCGCGACACGTCGGTCCGGCCGGATGCGATCAGGCCGGCCCGCTGATGCGATCAGATCTTTAGCTGGATCGCGCCGGGGATGACCTCGAACGTGGCCGGCGTGGTGCCCAGCACCTCCCCGTCCGCCTCGATGTCGAACGGCGGGTCTGCGTCGACCCGCAGCCGGCCTGCCCGCAGCGCCGCGATGTTACGGTGCGGCAGGTGCGTGCCCCGGTAGACCCGGGGCAAGGTGGTGAAGGCGTCGGACTTCGGCCCGGCCATGACAAGCACGTCGAGGGCGCCGTCATCCGGTTCGGAGGCCGGCGAGATCTGCATGCCGCCGCCGTAGAACCGGCAATTCGCCACGACCAGGTTGTGGGCCCGCCACTGGTAAGCCTGCCCGTCGGCCTCGAGCCGCACGGTGGCCGGGCGGAAGCCTGGCAGCGTCAGCCAGAACCCGCACAGGTACCTGGCTCCCCCGAGGAACGCCGGCAGCCCGGCCGTCCGGGCCACCACTGTCCCGCCCAGGCCGGCCTCGGCGATGTTGGTGAAATACCTGGTTACGCCGGGCGTGCAGGTCAGCCGGCCCACGTCAATGCGGCGGACGGAGTCTCCGGCCAGGTGGCGCACGGCCACCGTGACGTCGCCCGGCAGGCCGAACGTCCGCACGAAGTCGCACCCGGAACCGCACGCCAGCACCCCGAGGACGGCATCCGCGGCGGCCGGCCGGCCATCGTCGTCGTCGAGCATCCCGTTGACCACCTCGTGGACAGTCCCGTCGCCGCCCGCCGCGACCAGGTACCGCCCGCCGCCCCGCAGTGCATCGCGGGCCAGCTCGGTGGCATGGCCGCCGCCGGCAGTCCGCGCGATCCGGTAGCCAAGCCCCGCGTCCCGCAGCGCCCGCTCGATCCCGGCCAGGCCCGCGCCCGCCGCGCCCCGGCCAGAGTGCGGGTTGGCGATAACGACAATTTCCCCGAACGGACTCAGGTTCCCGCCGCTGGTCACGGCAGCAGCGCCCCGGGGTTCAAGATGCCGTCCGGATCAAGCGCGGCCTTGATCCGCTTCAGCACGTCCGCCCCGGCCGGGCCGAGATCCGCGGCCAGGAAGGCCGCCTTCAGCCGTCCGACGCCGTGATGGTGCGTGATGGTGCCGCCCGCGGCCGCGCAGCTACCCATGGCCTGCTGCCACGCCGCCAGGTAGCGCGCCTCGACGTCCCGGTCATCGGCTCCGCGGACCAGGAACGTGAAGTACAGCGAGGAGCCCGACGGATACAGGTGGGACAGGTGAGCGCCCACCGCCTCGCAGTGCGCGGCCAGGGCCTCCCGGACGCCCGCGTACAGCCGCGGCACCGCGGACCACAGCCCGGCGACCTCCACCGTGTCCACGATCACCCCCGGCCCGAACACGCGATCGGACCCCATGATCTGCTGGTAGAGGCCGACGGCATCGTTGCGGTGCTGCTGCCAGTGCTCCCCGTAGGATACGTCGAGATCGGCCGCCCCGGCCCGGTGCATCACGTTCTGGGCCAGTTCCGTACCCGCCTGACAGCCAGCCAGGTCGGTCGGGAAGCCGAGCAGGGCTACGCAGCCGCCGGGATGACCGAGCGCCCCGAAGCTCAGGGCCGCGTCGGTCTCGTCGTAACCCCGGATGACGGCGGCTCCGGTCTGCGCCCGCACGACCTCCCGCAGGCCGTCCGCCAGCATCGCAAACGAGCCGAAGCCGAACGGCAGCCACTGCCACCCCGCAGGCCGGAGCTGGCACGCCAGCGTCGCCTCGGTCACCACCGCGAGCGTCCCCTCGGACCCCACCAAGAGCCGCCGCAGGTCCGGCCCGGCGGCCGACCGCGGCACGGGCCGGCAGCGCAGGATCTCGCCCCGCGGCAGGACCGCGGTCAGCCCAAGCAGCACATCCTCGATCGCCCCGAACCCGGCGGACGCCTGCCCAGCCGAAGACGCGGCGATCCAGCCGCCCACGGTGGAGATGGCGGCCGACTGCGGATAATGGCCGACCGTCAGGTCATGCGCGGCCAGGGCATCTTCCAGCTGGTCGCCGCGCAGGCCGGCCTGGACGTGCACGACACGGGACACCAGGTCCAGGCCGGTGACCTCGTTCATCCGGGATAGGTCCAGGACCACCGACCCGGCCTGCGCCTGCGCCCCGCCGCACACGCCCGAGCCGGCCCCCCGGGGAATCACCGCCGTGCCGGTCTCGCACGCCCAGGCCAGCACGGTGGCCACATCCTGCGTGCAGGCCGGGAAGATCACCGCGGCCGGCACCGGAAGCTCGTCGCCCCGGACCTGGCGGAGCAGGGCTAGCGCCCACGAATCGATGGCCCGCTCGCGCAGGATCTGCGGCTCGGTCGTGACCGCGCCTTCGGGCAGGCGGCTGGCCAGAACATCCAGGGACTCCACGGCCGGGATAGTAGCCCAGTCCGCGGCGCGCGGCGAGGCCTGGGCCGGTCAGCGGGTCATCTGGTCAGCGGGTCATCCGGTCAGCGGGTCAGGGTCAGCCGCCGGCTCGCGAATGCCGCGATAACTCCGATCAGCATCCCGGATGCCACGCCGAGCATCACGCCGAGCAGCAGCCGCATGACCCGCGTCACCCCGCTCGCACTCGTCGCCGACTGAAGCATGACCGCTGGCATGTGCCCGGCCGGGCTCCCCGCAGAACCGGCGTAGCCGATGTAGCTCCCGGCGACTGCGTTTGCGGTGGCCTCTGCCTGGGCGGCGGTGCCTGCCCGGGCGCTTACCGACAGGACATATGGCGTCAGGCTTCTTATCTGAACTTCGCCGCGGACGGTCCCAAGCGACGTGCCGGGACTTAGCCCTGGCAGCGCGCCGGCCAGCACCGGGTCACTATCTGCAATCGAAACGGCAGCGGGTGCCGTCAGGGACGACAGCGGGAGCGCAATCAGCGCGGTGCTCGTGACCATCGCGGGGCTGAACGCGGCGGTAACGACCCCAGCGAGCAGGCTTGCCACGACCGCGGCAGCGATGAGGAGCCCGTACCGCCGAAGAACCTGACGGGAGCTCCGCAGCTCCGGTGCCAACTGGCTCATCTGGCTGCGCCGCGAGGCGCCTTGTTGTATTCCCGGCTTAGCCGGGGGGAATTTGGAGGATATTCCCGGGTCCGATGGCTTACTCAAGATCCGAAAGGTGAAGGGGACAACAGCATGCCAGGAAACCAGTGGCCGCGCCAATGCGTATGGGCGGCGCACTGGGGGACCCGCGCGATATGGCTAAAGCTAGACTGCCTCAACCCTAATCTCCAGAAGGGGTAACGTCACCCCTGCCGGAAAGACGCATGAAACCGGTACCGGCCCTGCACCCGCATGACCAGATGGCGGATGCACCTCCAGGGACAGGAGCGATGCCCAGCGAGGGCATTCAAGGAGATGAGTGGGGAGCCTAAGTCGCGCTATCACGTACGACAGGGACGAACGCGGGATCACCGTAAGGGGCGCGAGCCCCACGGTGACACAGGCTCCATAGTAGTCGGGGGAGTAACGCCCCTCCAAGGGGGACGGGAAAGCCGTCCGCAGGGCGAAGGGAGCTAGGCGATGAGGATACTCACGGACTGGAGGCATGCGTAATGCAGAGCGCCGAAACTGTCGTGGAGGTCCTGCGTGCACGCGGCAGGCGGAGCCTGCCGTGCGAGAGGCTGTACCGGCAGCTGTTCAGCACTGAGCTGTTCCTGATGGCCTGGGGTCGCATCTACGCCAACGACGGCGCGATGACCCCCGGGATCAACGGGGAGACCGCGGACGGCATGTCACTGGCCAAGATCGGGCGGATCATCGATGCGCTGCGCCACGAGCGCTACCGGTTCCAGCCAGTCAAACGGGTTTACATCCCGAAGAAGAGCGGAAGCAAAATGCGGCCGCTCGGCCTGCCGTCATGGTCCGATAAACTGGTCGGCGAAGCGGTGCGCATCCTGCTGGAAGCGTACTATGAGCCCCGGTTTTCCGGACGATCCCACGGTTTCCGTCCCGGACGAGGATGCCATACCGCGCTGTCGGAAGTGGCGAATACCTGGAAAGGGGCAACCTGGTTTATTGAGGGTGACATATCCGGCTGCTTCGGGTCGCTTGATCATGAGGTCATGCTTTCCGTCCTGGCGGAGCACATTCGCGATAACCGGTTCCTGCGGCTGATCAAGGGAATGCTCCGGGCCGGGTACCTGGAGGACTGGATATGGAACGCGACGCTTTCGGGCGCTCCCCAAGGCGGCGTTGTTTCCCCTGTCCTTTCCAATATTTACCTGGACCGGCTGGATAATTTCGTCGAGACAGTCCTCATCCCGGAATATACCAGGGGCTCCCGCAGGGTAGCCAATCCTGCGGGAAGAAAGATGGACAACGCGATGGCCGCCGCTCGCGAGCGCGGGGACCGGGCCTCGGCCCGGAAGCTGCGTCAGCAGCGGCGCGGCCTGCCGTACGGGGATCCCCGTGATCCTGGCTACCGCAGGCTCCGGTATACCCGGTACGCCGATGACCATCTCCTCGGGTTCACCGGTCCGAAGGCCGAAGCGGAGGAAATCAAGCAGCGTCTCGCCCGGTTCCTGCGCGACGAGCTCAAGCTGGAACTGTCGGCGGACAAGACGCTGATCACCCACGCCCGTACCCAGAAGGCGCGATTCCTCGGTTATGACATCATCGCCCAGCACTCGCTGACCCGGCCCGCCGTCAACGGCGTGATGGGGCTGCGGGTGCCCAGGGACGTGATCACGGCCAGGCAAGCCCCCTACCGGTACCACGGCACACCGTGGTACCGGCCCGGCCTGCTGAACCTGGACGACCTCCAGATCATCAGCACCTACGGCCAGGAGTACCGGGGGCTCATCCAGTACTACCTGCTCGCCGGGAACGTTCATGAACTGGACCGGCTGCACCGCACGGCTCAGGTGTCGATGCTGAAGACCCTGGCGTGCAAGCACCGCTCGACAGTGACGAAGATGGCCCGCAAGTACAAGGCCACGATCGTCACCAAGCACGGGCCGCGTGCCTGTTACGAGGCCCGCAAGGAGCGGCCGGGCAGGAAGCCACTGGTCGCACGGTTCGGCGGCATCCCGCTCAAACGGCAGCGCAAGGCGGTCATTGACGACCGCCTGCCCGCCCCGCCCATCCGCCGCAGGGAGCTGGTCACCCGGCTCCTGAGAGGCGAATGCGAGTGGTGCGGCCAGCGGGCCACGGTGGAAACCCACCAGGTCCGCAAGCTGGCCGATCTCACCTCGCCGGGCAGGCAGCCGCCCGCCTGGGCGGTCCTGATGGCGAAAATGAGGCGCAAGACGCTCATCGTCTGCGCACCTTGCCACCAGGCCATCCACGGCGGGAAGCCGGCCGCGGCCTGCACGTCAACATCGCTGGAGAGCCGGGTGCACTGAAAGGTGCCCGCCCGGTTCGGACCGGGGGTCGCCGGAAAAGGACCTGCGCCACAGGCACCTCGCCGGCGGCCTACCGGTGTTTTTTCGTGCTGGAGGCGTGCGGGCTGGCGGTGCAGCTGGTCAACGCGGCCCAGGCTAAGAACCTGCCGGGCCGTCCCAAAACGGACAAGCTGGACGCGCAGTGGCTGGCCCGGCTGACCGAGATGGGACTGCTGCGGGCCTCGTTCGTGCCGCCCAAGGCGATCCGGGACCTGCGGGACTACACCCGGATGCGGACCCGGCTGACCCAGGAGCGGACCCGCTGCTTCCAGCGGCTGGAAAAGCTGCTGGAAGGCGCGCAGGTCAAGGTATCGGCCGTGGCCAGCACGCTGACTACGATCTCGGCGCAGGACATGATCAAGGCGATGATCGCCGGCCAGCGCGACCCGCATCAGCTGGCCGCCCTGGCCCGCGGCCGGATGAAGGCCAAGCACGACGACCTGGTCGAAGCGCTGGACGGCATGTTCGATGACCACCACGGCGAGCTTGCTGAGCTGCTGCTGGACCAGATCACCTCCCTCGACGCCAAGATCGCCCGGCTGGGCGCCCGTGCCGCCGAGCTGGCCGCGGCGATGCCCGCCGCCTGGGGCATCAACGCGGACGGGACCACCGGCCCCGGTGCCGGGACCGGCCCGGACGCCCCCGTGCTGAACGCGGTGGCCCGGCTGGCCGGGATCCCCGGCGTCAGCGAAGACCTGGCCCGGGCCATCATCGCCGAGACCGGCCTGGACATGAGCAGGTTCCCCACCGCCGCCCACCTGGTGTCCTGGGCCGGGCTGTGCCCCTCGGCCCGCCAGTCCGGCCCCCGCACCCGGGCCGGGAAGAAAGGCCGGGGCGACACCTGGCTGCGCGGCAGCCTCGGCCAGGCCGCCATCGGCGCCGCCCGCACCGCCACCTTCCTCGGCGAGCGGTACCACCGGATCGCCCGCCGCCGCGGCAAGGGCAAGGCCCAGGTCGCGGTGGCCCGGTCCATCCTGGTCATCATCTGGCACCTGCTCAAGAACCCCGGGGCTAGGTTCACCGACCTCGGCTACGGCTACTACCAGGGCCGCCTCGACACCGACCGGAAGATCCGTAACCACATCCGCCAGATCCAGGCGCTCGGCTTCGAGGTCACCATCACCAAGGCCGCGTAAGTAACCCCATACCGCCCCTGACCAGGCCAGACGTCCTCACCGGCCCTGGTCCGCTGCCGCACGCCCATTTCCGGTTGGTGATTTTCCGGTCAGCCGTACGCCGCACGCGGCACCCGAGCAGAATGTCTGGGTGAGCGAGGTAGGCGAAGCAGCGGGGGTCCTGTCCGCAGCCCTGATCGTGGACGGTGCCGTGGCGGCCGCCCCGGTGATCTCACCTGACGGCCTTTGGGTAGCCTGGACGACCTCATCGGCAGGCGGATCCGGACCGGAGGTCAGCGAGCTGTGGCTCGCACTCGTCGCACAGACCGCGGCACCCATCAGCTTGACTAGCGGCAGCGTCCGGCTGCCGCGCTGGTCCCTGGACTCGGCCTGGCTGTTCTACGTCGCCGATGCGGAGCTTCGTCGTCTCCGGATCACCGCCGGCGGGCCGGGCGGAGACGCTGAGACGGTGCTGCGCTGGGGTGGCGAGGTGTCCGGGCTGGTTCCGCTCGCGGGCGGGCGGCTGGTGGCCCTGGTCGCCGGCGACGAGCAGACCGATGACGACAAGACCCGCCAGGCCGAGCATGACGACGCGGTGGTGTGGTCCGAGCGCGCGGTACGCCAGCACTGGCTCTGGCACCGGCTGCGCCTGCTGGATCTAGCTTCCGGCGAGCTCAGCGTGGACGCCGGGCTGGCCGGGCGGCACGTCACCGCCGTGGCGCAGCGACCGGACGGCGGGCCGCTGGCGGTGGTGAGCTGGGACTGCCCGGAGTATGAGCCGGGCGTCTTCACCAGCCGGCTGCACATCGCCGACCTGGCTGACGGCACCGCCGCGGACCTGGGACCACTGGCTCTGGAGGCACGCTCCCCTGTGTGGTGGCAAGGTGCAGGCGGCTGGCATGTGGCCTGGCTGGAAATGGTGCCACCCGGTGAAGGCACCGCGGTGATCGACATCACCGTCTCAGCGGACGGGACTGTCTCGGCCGGGCCTGAGAACCTCACGGCCGGCATGGCTGTCTGCCCGGACCGGCTCGTCCAGGTCGCCAATGGCCCGCCAGTGGCGCTGTTCGCCGAAGGGCTGAACACCGCCTTGTACCGGCTGGAACCTGCTGGCCCGTCGTTCCGGCGGGTGACGGGCTGGGCTGGCCTGGCTTCCGCGCTCAGCGCCAGTGACGACGCGACCGCGATCGCGGTGCTGGCGAGCACGGCCTACGCACCCCGCGATGTCAGCGCCGGCTCGCCCGATGCCCTCGTCCGGATCAGCGATACTCGCCCGGAACTGCGCAGCATCGCCCTGGGAACCCAGGAGCGGCTGTCCTGGCGGGCATCCGACGGGCTGGAGCTGGACGGCGTGCTGATCCTGCCGCCGGGCCAGGGCAGGGCAGACGGCCCGTTTCCCCTGGTGACGATGGTCCACGGCGGGCCCAACAGCCGGTGGGCAGACGAGCTCATGTTGTCCTGGGTGTCATGGGGCCAGTGGCTGGCAGCCGCCGGCTTTGCGGTGTTCCACCCCAACCCGCGCGGTGGCACAGGACACGGCCACGCGTTCACCGCCATGGTGGCCGGCGCCGTCGGCCAGGACGAGTGGACCGACATCCTGACCGGCCTCGACGCCCTGGTAGCCGACGGCGTCGCGGACCCGGCCCGGCTTGGCATCGCCGGGTGGAGCCATGGCGGGTTCATGGCCGCCTGGGCGGTCACGCAGACCAGCCGCTTCCGGGCCGCTGTGATGGGCGCGGGCATCACCGACTGGGCCATGCAGGTCGGCGTCGGCGAGCTCGGCCGCACAGATGCCGGCCTATCAGGCAGCTTCGGCTGGGAAGGACCCGGTCCGCACCGCCACGACCAGCTCAGCCCGATCTCCTACGCGGCAAAAGTCACCACCCCCGTGCTGATCATGCACGGTGAGGACGAGTTCCACCCGGGCTTGGCCAATTATCCCTGAAGCCTCGGGCGACCAGTCAGTCTCGCTGGACTCGGCGGCTACCCGGGCGAGGAGTCCCCGGGCCTCCCACCCGGCATCGATGACGGAAAGGTCCCTGGGAATCTGATCCGAACTCGCGGCGCGGCAGATCAAGTCCCGCAGAAGCTGGTCGTGCTGGGGGTGCATGGTGAGCGCCGCGGGGGCCGCGTACTCCCAGTCGGGGTCATACCAGAGGTGCGGGAGCAGGGCTTTGACCGCCTGGTCTACGAGAAGGCTGGCAATGTGCTCGGCTACGAGGTGCTCACGTATCGACCGGTGGCTGAAGCGGCGCGGGGTCTTCCCGGTGTCGATGTCGGGGGGGCCGAGGGGCGTGGCGACGTGAGCGAGTGCCTGCGCGTCGGCCTCGGCCAGCCGGACTCGCTCCGTAGGGATGTCGTCCGCCCACATCCCGACTCCGGAGACGGGGTGATTGCTGGCTGCCCCGGCCACCGGCAAGGCTATCGACGACCTAGACCTGACGGACGCGGCAGACACCGAAGGGCTCGAAGCAGCCGACGACACCGACGACCTTTGATCTGAACACATGGGCATGGTCTAGGTCTCGCAGCTGTGGCCGTGCGCTCGACCCTGTCCGCGGCATGACAGAGCGCTCCCGCAACGAGGATCGCGCGGGCACAGCCCGGCGTGTCTGGCAAGGCCCCGTCAGTCACGCAATGCCAGCTGCGCGCGTTCCAGCGCGCCCCGGGCGATGCGCGGACAATGTCCGAAGGGCTGCCTCTTGGCTAGCCGCCACGGATTAGGCGGCAGGCTGACCTGGTGTGCGCTGCCGGGTGACGGAAGACAGGCATCCCGGTCTAGCTTTGGGCCGATCCTGCCCAACGCCGGCGAGGGCCGTGATTCCTGCGGCCGCCATTTAGCGAAGGGTCGGCGGGCGAAGGGTCGGCGAGTGAAGGGTCGGCGAGTGAAGGGTCGGCGTCGAAGTGTTCCGCGAAGGTCTGCGCCCCGTCATCGTGCTCCACGAGGGTCTGCGATCCGTCGGGATGGGTCACGACGGTTCGCGTCCCGTCGTCCACGATGTCATGGCGGCTGCGGATAGTCGTCCGGGAAAGGCGTGACCTGTTGCGTATCAGCATGGGCAGCAACATCCCGACGATGCCGGCGAGCATCAGGATGACGCCAACGGCATGTAGATCGAGGCTGCCTATGTGTCCGCCCTTCAGTGCGAACGTCAAGATCGCCCCGAGGACGATGAGGGTAATACCGGCTGGAATGCGCATGACGCGTCGCCCCTTTCGGGGGCTGGATCGTGGAGCTCGGGGACTAGCGGGAGGCGATTACCGCAGCGGCCAGGACGACGAGTCCCGGGACAACGATCACGACGCGCTCCAGAAATTTACGCTCTAATCCGCCAATCTACGTCGTAAATCAGATGATGTCAACACTGTAGATCTACAGGTTCGGATACAGTGACCGCGCCTCACGTAGAGGAGAGAGGTGCTGCTGCGATGACCACGCCTCAGCTGGGCGTACTTGGGTCTACGCAACAGTGCTTGAGTTCGTCGGCTAGCCGGTAGCGTTCCGCCGTCCCCGATCGGGCCTGGCATAAGGCTTGCAGCCCCGCCGATCCGGCCGACACGAACCGATGTCATTTCTTCACCCTCCGTGAACTCTGCCGCTTGGAGTGATAGCTTGCGCCCAGGGTGAAGGCGGGGTTCGTGCTGGCGCGGGCCTCGGCGGGGCTGGCCGACAGCACGGTCCGCAACGACACCGGGCACCTGGACCTGATCCGGGACTGGTTCGGCCGCTGTGGGAGATGCAGCCGCAGGACGCCGACGCCTACTTCGGCCGGGTAATGCGGGAC